>OFCY01000016.1_pt1 | contig 42878 bp, 40 predicted proteins | sample 1520981 | NCBI WGS metagenome assembly OFCY01 (sample SAMEA2532533, study PRJEB24079) | metagenome
GTCGCTGCCGGCGATCAACCCGGCTTCACGCAACTGCCAGAACAGGCGGGTCAGGCCGATGGAGATGCCCACGCCGGGCAGTTTCGACTTGGTGTAATGGCTGGGTAGTATCCTCGTAGCGACCACCCGAGCAGATCGAACCGATCTGGGCGTAATCGTCCAGTTGGGTCTCGTAGACGGTGCCGGTGTAGTAATCCAGGCCACGCGCAATCGAGAAGTTGAGGCAGTAGTCGCTCTCGGGAACGCCCAGCGCATGCACCAGTTCCAGCACTTCGCGCAGCTCGGCCACGCCCTGGGCCAGCGTCTCGTTGCCCTGCCCCAGCGCGTCCAGGCGGGCCAGTGCGTCGGCGTGGCTGGTCGAGCGCACGGCGACGAATTCGAGAATCCGCGCGACCGCTTCGGCCGGCACGTTGAAATCCGGTCCTTCCAGGGTCTCGCGCACGTAGTCGGCGCCGCGCTTGTCGAGCTTGTCGACCTCGCGCAGCACCAGCGCCTGCCGCTCGCCATCGGCGATGCCCTGGGCCTCGAAGAAGCCGCGCATCAGCTTGCGGTTGTTGAGCTGGATGGTGAACTTGCCGATGCCCAGGTCACTGAAGACCGCGTGGATCACCGCCAGGATCTCGGCGTCGAAGCGGATGCTGAGCGCGTCCTTGCCGATGACGTCGATATCGCACTGGTAGAACTCGCGGAACCGGCCGCGCTGGGCGCGCTCGCCCCGGTACACCCGCTGGATCTGGTAGCGCCGGAACGGGAAGGTCAGCTCGTGCTCGTGCTCGGCCACGTAGCGGGCCAGCGGCACGGTCAGGTCGAAACGCATCGCCAGTTCCGGCAGGCCCTCTGCGGAGCCCGCCTCGGTCTTGGCCAGCGCGCCGGTGGACTGCACGAAATAGACCTGGCGCTCGGTCTCGCCGCCGGACTTGGTCAGCAGGGTCTCCGAGAGCTCGAACACCGGCGTTTCCACCGGCAGGAACCCGAAGCGCTCGTAGTTGCGGCGGATGGTGTCCAGCATGCGCTGGAACGCGATCTGCTCGCGCGGCAGCAGTTCCATCACTCCTGGCGGCGTGCGTGGCTTGATCAAGCGAAAACTCCGGGGGGACGAGCGTTATCGAGGGCCGTCATTCTAAGACTGAACGGCGCGCCGGGGCAGGCATGCAAAAAACTGTTGCCGTCCGTCGGCGTCATGAATAGAATAGCCGGCTCACACGGGGTGTAGCTCAGTCTGGTAGAGCGCTACGTTCGGGACGTAGAGGTTGAGGTTCGAATCCTGTCTCCCCGACCATCTGCAATACGCACAGGAAGCCTGGAAAATCGTCGATTTCCGGGCTTTTTTGCGTTCAGGGGGCCGCGATCCGCCGGGGGCGCCCGCACCTTCGTCCGGCCGCGGCCTCACCCCATGTACAGCCCGCCATTGACCGCATAGTCGGCGCCGGTGACATAGGCCGCCTCGTCCGAGGCCAGCCAGGCGCACAGGCCGGCGACTTCCTCCGGCCTGCCCAGCCGGCGCAGCGGCACCGCGCCGGCCAGGCGATCCAGCACGTCCGGCGGGAATCCGCTGATTGCGGCGCTGGCGATGTAGCCCGGCGAGATGGTGTTGACGGTGACGCCGCGCGCGGCGACTTCATGCGCCAGCGCGCGGCTGAAGCCCTGCACTGGCCCCCTTGGCGGTGGCGAAATTGACCTGGCCCACCTGTCCTTTCTGCGCGCTGACCGAACCGATGTTGATCACCGGCCCCAGCCTCGCTCGCACATGCCCTCGATGACCTGCCGGGTGACGTTGAACAGGGTATGCAGGTTGCCGGCGATCACCGCGTCCCAGTCCTCGCGTGCCATCTGCCGCAGCAGCATGTCGCGGCTGCCGCCGGCATTGTTCACCAGCACGTCCACCTCGCCGACCTCGGATCGGACCTGGGCGAACGCGGCGACGGTGGACGCCCAGTCGGTGGCGTTGCCCTCGGAGGCGATGAACTCGAACCCCTGTTCCCGCTGTTCGCGCAGCCAGGCGGTCTTGCGCGGCGAGTTGGGGCCGCAGCCGGCGACCACGGTATGGCCGCTGCGGGCCAGCTTCTGGCAGATGGCGGTGCCGACGCTGCCCATGCCGCTGGTGACGTAGGCGATACGGAGGGTCATGCGATGCTCCCTGGAAATGGACGGAACACGGGCCGGATACCTCAGGCCGCGAAGGGATACAGCGAGAACAGCAGGCTGGCCGCGAGCAGCACCAGCGACACCAGCACCGCCCACTTCAGGGTGAAGCGCTGGTGGTCGGCGAAATCCACCTTGGCCATGCCCACCAGCAGATAGGTGGATGGCACCAGCGGGCTGAGCAGATGCACCGGTTGTCCCGCCAGCGAGGCGCGCGCCATCTCGACCGGGCTGATGCCGTAGTGGCCGGCGGCCTCGGACAGGATCGGCAGCACGCCGAAATAGAAGGCATCTTTGGACATGAAGAAGGTGAACGGCATGCTCGCCACCGCCGTGATCACCGCCAGGTACGGTCCCCATACGTCGGGAATGACGGCCAGGAAGCTGCGCGACATCGCTTCGACCATGCCGGTGTTGGACAGGATGCCGGTGAAGATGCCGGCGGCGAAAATCAGCGAGACCACCGAGAGTACGTTGCCGGCATGACTGACCAGGCGTCGCCGCTGTTCGACCAGGTTCGGATAGTTGATGACCAGCGCAATCGCGAACCCGATCATGAACAGCACCGGCATCGGCAACACGCCAATCACCAGCGCCGTCATCAGCACCAGGGTAAGCACCAGGTTCACCCACAACAGGCGCGGTCGCTTGCTGTCCTCGGTCTCGGCCACGGTCGGCAGCGCGTCGCTGTCGTCGGCGACGCCACCGTCCAGCCAGTTGCCCCCTTCCGGCAGCATCACCACGCCCAGCCGGCGCCGCTCCTTCAGGCCGAACCACCAGGCCAGCGCCAAGATGCTGATGATCGCCACCGCCATCGCCGGCACCAGCGGAATGAATACATCGGCGGGATCCACGTGCAGCGCGGTGGCGGCGCGCGCGGTCGGGCCTCCCCATGGGGTCAGGTTCATCACCCCGCTGGCCAGCATGGTCACGCAGGTCATGCTGAGCGCGTTCATTCCCAGCCGGCGGTACAACGGCAGCATCGCCGAGACCGTGATCATGTAAGTGGTGGAACCATCGCCATCGAGCGATATCAGCAGGGCCAGGATGGCGGTTCCCATCACGATCTTCAGCGGATCGCCCCGGACGATGCGCAGGATGACGCGCACCAGCGGATCGAACAGGCCGGCGTCGATCATCACGCCGAAGTAGAGGATCGCGAACATCAGCATCACCCCGGTCGGGCGATCTTCTTGATGCCTTCGAGCATCATCTCGTTGATGCCGCTGCCGAAGCCGCCCATCAGCGCGAACAGGATCGGCACCGTGATCAGCGCCACCAGCGGCGAAAGCCGCTTGCTCATGATCAGGTACATGAAGGTCAGCACCATTCCGAAGCCAAGCACGGTCAGCATGGGCGGGCCTCGCAAGCGAATGCGGCGGGTGTGGTGTTCATGGGGTTCCTCAGAAGTCGTATTGCAGCCGGCCGGTCAGCGCGCGGGTGCGGTCGAGGGTGGCGTCGCCGAGGCGATCGCGATTGCGGCTCTGGATGAAATCCAGCATCACGCGCAGGTTGGGTCGCAGGTACCAGTTGCCGGCGAGCGTCCAGGCGTCGGTGCGCGCATCGCGCAATGCGCCCTGGCCGGACCGGTGCTGGCTGCCCCCCAGGGTGTCGTAGCGCAGCGCGAATTCCAGCGCGCCGGCCTTGCGGTTGACGCCCGCGATGCGGGTGAAGCGACCGGTGCGGGTGTCATAGCGGCGTGATTCGCCGGTGGCGAACCAGCTCACGAAGGCATAGCCGCCGCGTACCCGGCCACGCTCGGCGCCATCGTCGAAATCCGCGCCGCTGAACTCGCCCTGCCACGACCACGGACCCTGCACCTGGGCGTACTCCAGCGACCACTTGTCCACATCGGTGTCGCGGCCGGCGGAGAAATCCACCAGGGTCAGGCGGCTCGCATCGGACAGGTGGCCGGCCGGACGCGGTCTTATCCGCAATGCCTGCGCACCTTCGGCGCCGGGATGGTCATGGCGTTCGTGCGCGGCCGAGAGTCCGAGATGCAGCACACGGCCGTCGGCGGCATCCGGCGCCCAGGTGATGCGTCCGCCGAGGGCGCGCCCCTTGGCCTGCCAGACATTGATGCTCTCCAGGCTGTAGGCGCTGGCCGCCCAGGTCATCTGCCCCGGCGAGGCCCGCCACGATGCTCCCAACCGATACAGCGGGGCCAGCGTGGTGGCGGCGCCGCCGCGTTCCAGGAAACTGCCGTAGTTCGAGCCGGTGCGATCGTCCAGGCTGAAGTACTGCTTGAACTGTCCGACCGTCAGGCGTCCGCTGTCGAAGTCGCGGGTCAGATAGACATCCTTGGCCTCGATCGCCCCTGCACGGAATTCATCCTGCAAGCCGGCGAAATCCGCTTCCACCTTGTAGCCCAGCCCGAACAGGCGGCCGGACACATCCAGCCACACCCGGCGGAACTCGGTATCGTCGGGATTCGGCGTACCGCGCGCATCGTTGTCGAAGGCGGCGAAGTCCCAGTGAATGCGTCCGCCCACGGTGGCGGTGATGCGATCCGCGGTTTCCCCGTCGTCGGGACCGTTCCGGGTCTGGGCCAGGCTCTGTCCACTGGCGAGCAGGCACAGGACGGCGCAAGCGCCGATGGCGCGAACGCCTGGATTCACGATAGCCATACCCCTCCCAGGGCGAATGAAACAGCGAGGCCATTGACGGTGCTTTCCCGGCGCGTGCCAGGAGCGCGACGCCGCGTTGTCCCGAGCCTAGGCGGGCGAAGCTGTCATTGACCTGTCGGCGCGGCGGCGTTGCGACCCGCGCCCGGTAGCGCTTTACTCTTCCCGTTCCCTTCCCTTTCCCCGCCCCGCACGCAATGCGCCTACTGCTCGTCGAAGACAACGCCGACCTTGCCGACGCCATCGTCCGGCGGATGCGCCGCGATGGGCATGCGGTGGACTGGCAGCAGGACGGACTGGCCGCGGCGGGCGTGCTGCGCTACCAGACGTTCGATCTGGTGGTGCTGGATATCGGCCTGCCGCGCCTGGATGGCCTGCGCCTGCTGGCCGGCATGCGCGAGCGTGGCGACAACACGCCGGTGCTGATGCTGACCGCGCGCGACGGCATCGAGGACCGCGTGCAGGCGCTGGACGTAGGCGCCGACGACTATCTGGGCAAACCGTTCGACTTCCGTGAATTCGAAGCACGCTGCCGCGTGCTGCTGCGGCGCAATCGCGGGCAGGCCAGCGAGATCGTGCAGATCGGTGGATTCCAGTTCGACAATGCCGCGCGCCGGGTGAGTCTGGACGGCGTGCCGATCGAACTTCCGAACCGCGAATACCGGCTGCTGGAGATCCTGATCGGCCGGCTCGGCCAGGTGGTGGGCAAGGATGAAATCGGCAACGGGCTGTTCGGCTTCGATGACGAAGCCGGTCCCAATGCCATCGAACTGTACGTGGGCCGGCTCCGCAGGAAACTCGCGGAAGCGCCGTTGCGGATCGTCACCCTGCGCGGCGTCGGCTACAAGCTCGAAGCCAGTGACGTTCCACCGGAGCGGGACGGCGATGGGTGAGCGCATCTCCGCCGCGGGCGCGCCCTCGATCCGGCGCACGCTGCTGCTGTATCTCGGCGCGCTTTCGCTGCTGGGCGCGGTGGCGCTGTATTTCGCCGCCCGCAACTACGGCCAGCGCGCCGCCAACCGTTCCTACGATCACCTGCTGGTGTCGTCGGCGCTTTCCATCGCCGACAGCGTGGCGCTGGTCGATGGCGACTGGCAGGTCATCTTCCCTACGCATCGCTCAGCCTGCTGGCGATGGCGCCGGAGGATCGCGTCTTCTACCGGGTGTTCGACGCACGCGGCCGCACCGTGACCGGCTACGGCGATCTGCCGATGCCGCGTCACGCACCTTCCGGGCCGCAGCCGCAACTGTTCGATGCGGACTACAGCGGCGAACGGGTCCGCTTCGTCGTGGTGTCGCGCCAGGTGGCCTCCGCCTCGGCGCAGGGGCAGGTCCGCGTGCAGGTCGGACAGACCCGCCGCGCGCGCGATGCGCTGGCGCGCGACGTGGTCGCCAACGCGCTGATCGCGATTGGTAAGCTGTCCCTGCTGGCACTGGCGCTGGTCTGGCTCGGCGTCCACCGCGCCCTGCGGCCGGTGCAGCGCATCGAGCATGACCTGTCCCGGCGCGAGCCTTCCGATCTGCGCCCGGTCGACGCCCCCGCGCCGCAGGAACTCGCGCAACTGGTGCAGGCGGTCAATCGCTTCATGGCGCGGCTGGCCGCCAGCAACGAAACCCTGCGCGCCTTCCTGGCCGAAGCGGCGCACCAGATGCGCACGCCGCTGGCGGCCATCCGCGCCCAGGCCCAGTTGGGTCTGGAAGAGGAAGAGCCACGCGACGTGCAGCGCAGCCTGCAGGCCATCGAACGCAACGCCACCCACATGAGCCGCCTGCTCAACCAGTTGCTCAGCGATGCCAGCGTCAGCCATCGCGCCGACCTGCAACGCTTCGAGCCGGTGGATCTGGCCGAAGTGCTCCATCAGGCCCTGCACGACGTACTGCCGCATGGCGAACCGCGCCGTCGCCTGCAATTGGTGATCGGCACCGGCCCGAGTTGGGTGCGCGGCGATTCGCTGCTGCTGCGCGAGGCGATCAAGAACCTGCTCGACAACGCGCTGCGGTATGGCGGCGAGGGCCCGCTGCAGGTGGCGCTGACCCGTCAGGGCGGCCAGTGCGTGCTGACCGTGGCCGACCGCGGCCCGGGCATCGCCGCGGCCGATGCGGAGCGGGTGTTCGAAAGGTTCGCGCGCGGCGCCGGCGCGCCCTCCGGCGGCGCCGGACTGGGGCTGGCCATCGTCAAGCGCGTACTGGACAGTCACGGCGGCAGCATCGATCTGGGCAACCGGCCCGATGGCGGGCTGGTCGCCACCCTGCGCATCCCGGAGTCCGCGCCATGAAACGCCTGCTGTCGATCATCCTGCTGCTGTGGGTATGTCTGCCGGCGCAGGCCGCGCCGGGTGAATCCAGGCGCTTTCCGGCCCAGGCGACCCGCGCGGCCGAACTGCGCATCCAGGGCTCGACCGATATCGAAGTGTTCGCACGGGTGATCGCCGACTATCAGCGCCTGCATCCGGGTACCGAAGTCGTCTACGAGGACGTCACCGCGCAGCGGATGTACGTCGATTACCTGCGTCGCGGCCGCGCCTCCGCGCCCGATCTGCTGATCAGCAGCGGCATGGATCTGCAGACCCGGCTGGTCAACGACGGCCACGCCCTGCCCCATCGCACGCCGTCCAGCCTGGCCCTGCCCCACTGGGCGCACTGGCGCCACGAGGTAATCGCGATCGGCTACGAGCCGGTGGTGATCGTCTACAACACGCGCCGCCTGCCCGCCGCCCGCGTGCCGCGCAGCCGCAGCCAGTTGCTGGCGCTGTTGCAGGCCGGCGACGCGCCGCTGCGCGGACGGGTGGGCACCTATGATGCCGCGCGCAGCAGCGTGGGCTACCTGTTCGCCAGCCAGGACACCCAGCTCGGCAGCATGGCCGGCGCGCTGCTCGCAGCACTCGGCGACAACCGGGTGCGCCTTGAGGATCAGACCGGCGTGCTGCTGGATCGGGTGGGCAGCGGTGAACTGCTGCTGGCCTACAACGTGGTCGGTTCCTATGCCCAGGCGCGGATCGCCCAGGGCGCTCCGTTGGGCGTCGTGCAACCGGAGGACTATACGCTGCTGATGCTGCGCACCGCGGTCATTCCGCGCGAAGCACCGCATGTCGGCGAGGCGCACCGCTTCCTGGATTACCTGCTCTCGCCACGCGGCCAGCGCGTGCTTGCCCAGCAGACCCACCTGCAACCGGTGATTCCCGCGGGCGTGCCGCGCGGACAGGCGCCCGGCGGCACCCAGCGCCCGATCCCGCTGGGGCCGGGCCTGCTGGTGTATCTGGACAGCATGAAGCGCCGCCAGTTCCTGGCGGCGTGGCGGGCGAACATGCAACCGCCCGCGCCGGCGCCCTGAGGCCGGCGCCGGACGATCAGAACACCACGAACGCCTGCAGGCGCACATAGCGATAGGCGTAGCTGCCGGTGCCGGTGTCGGTCAGCACCGGGGTGTCGGTATAGCCGGCGTCCAGTCGCAGCCAGGCGTCCTTCCAGCGCGGGGTCTCCACGCCGAATTCGGCCAGGCGCGCGCGCTTCCAGCCTTCCTCGGAACTGCGCTGGCGGCCCCAGCCGGCACGCGCGCTCCACTGGTAGCCGCCGATGTGGCGGCGCCAGGCCAGCACGCCGAGCGCTTCGCCGTACCAAGGGGGCGAATAGTAGTCGGCCTCGAAGGCTTCGCTGTTGCGGTGGTAGCGGGTGCGCAGTTGCGCGCTCAGGCCGTACTCCGGTGCGAACGCATAGACCAGGTTGCCGCGCAGGTGGGTGCGCAGGTTGTCGCCGGTGCCGAAGTCCTGCACGCCGGCGACCAGGCTGGCGGACCAGCGATCGCTGAAGGGCATGTCGATGGCCGCGCCGGCGAAGGTCTGCACCCAGCCCTCGCGCACGCCGCGGCGGGTTTCCAGCACTTCGCGTTCGACGAAGACTTCCTTCCGCCAGGGGTCGGTGCTGTGGATCGAGGCGCGACCGAGCAGGTCGTCGCCGTTGCTGCCGATGTCGCCGTCCCAGCGCCAGTGGTTGCCCAGGCTGCCGGCGCCACTCAGGTAGGCGCGGTTCTCGGATTCGGACCAGTCACGTCCGGAGAAGCGCGCGCGTTCGACCTTCACGCCCCACCAGTGCTCGATGTCGCGATGCTGGATGTCCCAACCCAGCGCGACCTTGCGGGTTTCGTTGTCGTCCGCGTCCGAACCGATCCACGTGTCCGTGCGCAGCGCCGGGCGCGCGGCGGGCGCCTCCTCGGCGGCATGGGCGGACAACGCAGGAATCGCCAGCGCCCATCCCAGGGCGGCGGCGACGGCACACTTTCTCATTTGGTCCCCCAGGTCTTGCGCAGGCGCAGGATTTCGGCGGCATACCCCAGGACGCAGACCGGCTGCAGGATCATGGTGTAGGCCAGGGTGTAGAACAGGAATCCGCTGATGTTGCGGCGCACGCGCAGATCCTGGCTTTTGAACATCTTCGACTGCACACGGAAGATGATCAGATTCCACAGCGCCGCCAGCGGCAGTACGAGCAACGTCATGATACCGGCGATCCAGTAATAGCCGAACAGCGCCAGGATCAGGCCGGGAATGAAGGCCAGCGTGTAGACCAGATCCAGCGGCAGGAACAGCAGGTTCCACCAGATGAACAAGGTCGTCATGCGCGGCTTGAACAGCAGGCTGCCGTGGCGCGCGAAGGCTTCCATCAGGCCGCGCGACCAGCGCTGGCGCTGCCTGGAGAACTGGCCGAGCTTTTCCGGCACGCGGGTGAACAGGCAGGCTTCCTCGCAGTAGCCGATGCGCGCGCCGGTCTTCAGCAGCGCCCACGACAGCACGATGTCCTCGCCCACGCACTCCGGCCAGCCACCGGCCTGTTCGAGTGCCTCGCGGGTATACAGCGAGAACGCGCCTTGGGCGACCAGGGTGCCGTGATACATGCTCTGCATGCGCTTGACCGCGGCGATGCCGTGGAAGTAGTCCCACTCCTGGCTGCGGGTCAGCCAGTTCTCGCGCGAGTTGCGCACCAGCACCGCGCCGGCCACCGCCACGGTGCCGGCCGGATCCGACAGGAACCGTTCCACCAGTTTGCGCAGCGCATCCGGACGCAGATAAGAATCGCCGTCGACGGTGACCACCAGCGCCTGCCGGGTTTCCGCGAGGCCGCGGTTGAGCGCCTTGGACTTGCCGCCGTTCTTCGGCTGGTTCAGCACGCGGATGCGCAGGCCGGGACGGGCCTGTTCGGCGGCGGTCGCGCGGGCAATCGCCGCGCTGTCGTCGATGGAACCATCGTCGATCACCACCACCTCGATCTCGCCCGGATAGTCCTGGCGCGACAGGCTGGTGAGGGTGTCGGCGATGTTCTCCGCCTCGTTGTAGCAGGCGACCAGCACGCAGACATCGGGCAACTGCTCGAACCTGCGCAGGCGCGGACGGCGATCGGCCAGGATGGAACCGATCAGGAACGCGTTCATGAAGCCCGGCACGTAGGCGATGAACATGATCACGAGCAGTGCCAGGGCGAAACCCACGTGGGTGGACAACTCATGCAACCAGGGCTGGGACAGCTTGACGCTCAGCCCCGCCCACGCCAGCGCGACGGCCAGCACCAGCACGTACTTGAGCCGGACCGGCATATAGAAGCGACGGAATTCCGGCACCGGAACCGGAGCGGACACCGGCGGCTCCGGCGGCCGGGCACGGGCACCGTCCCACGGGGGAGCGTCTGAAGGCGAATGGGCGTCGTACATGGCGGTGGGCACGGTGCGGATGTACCTGTCATCGAGCAATTCGCGTGCCAACCTGGCGGGCCGGGCCATGTGGACTCTCATCGTCTCTCCGGGCCTTCGTTACAGTTTCGTGATTGAAATCACCGTTTTGTGACGCACAGGGTCACTTTTGGTCCCGTGAGCCTCCGGGCCTTTGCCGCCGTTTGTCCCGAGGGCCCGCCTGAACCGTAGGAAGTAACCCGGTCTCAGGCATTTCATGCCCCGCTGCCGTGAATCGCACCCAGCCCCGCCCTGCCTGTGTTTCCGGGCGTGAATGCGGGCGAGTCAGGCCCATAAACGGTGATTTTCAGTGAATTACATCACATAAATTTATGGATTATTAACAGAATCGTCCCGTTTGGGCGCCCTTCGGCTAGCGCTTCCTAGACTTGGCAAGATTTGTGCGATTCATCACAAATCGAAGGAACACCAGCACGGTCTCCCCCGGGAGGCCTTTCTGTTATCGACAGGGGCGGAACGTTTTGAAAAGAACCACATTGTCTTGGGCGCTTGCATGCGCCATGGGTGCGACCGGCCTGCCGGCTCTGGCAGCGGCACCCGCCACCACTCCCACTCTTCCGCCGGCCGGTGCCGGCAACACTCCGGACTACGAGGCCTCGCTCGCGCAGGCGGCCCGCCTGCGCGACGAGTCGCGCTGGCTGGAGGCCCTGGCGGTGTTCGAACGCCTGCAGGCCCAGCGCCCGGACGATTCCGATCTGTACCGCCTGCGCACCCTGACCCTGGGCGATGTCGGCAACAGCTACCAGGCCTGGGCGATGTACCGCGCCCGCCCCGAGCTGTTCGACGCCGCGCAGCGCGAGCAGTTCGAGGCGAACTACCTGGCCCGGCTGATCCTGTGGTCGCAGGCCTACCCGGAAAACGAGCGCAACCGCCTGGCCGAGGCACGGGTGGCCGACAGCGCCATCGAGGAATACCTGCGCCGGAGCCCGGCGAACGATCCGGCGCTGCCGGCGCGCATCCGTTACGACCGGCTGATCCTGCTGTCGAAACTGGGACGCCACCAGCAGGTGGTCGACGAATACCACGCCCTGAACGACACCGCCGGACACGCGGTGCCCGCCTACGCGCTGCCCGCGGTCGGCGATTCGTTCATGGCGCTCAAGCGTCCGTTCGAGGCCGCGCCGGTGCTGGAAGCCGCGCTCAAGGCCGATCCGGACAACAGCGACGTGCGCATGCAACTGGCCTACGCCTATCTGGAAAGCGAGCGGCCCACCACCGCCATCCGCGGCCTGGAAGCCTATCGCGAGACCCAGCCGGCCTGGCTGTACGCGCCGGGTGCGCGCCAGCACCCAGAACTGGCGCCGCGCCGACACGGACAGCACGCTGGCGATGCTGCGCGCCTTCTCCGAGGACCTGCCCAGCGCCGAACGCGACATCACCGCCATGCTGGGCATCGCGCCCAACAACGCCGGCATGCAGACCTCGCTCGGCCAAGTCTACATGATGCGCGGCTGGCCGGAGCGGGCGCTGGAGCGCTTCCGCATGGCCTCCACGCTGGACGAACGCGACGTCAATGCGCGCGTCGGCCAGGTCGAGGCGCTGGTCACCCTGCGCCGCGACGACCAGGCCCGCGATCTGCACGATCTGCTGGTCAGGGAATACGGCGACCAGCCGAACGTGCAGCGCATGGACCAGCTCTGGCGCAATCACCGCGGCTGGCAATGGCGCGCCTACGTGGCCGGCGCGCGCAGCAACGGCGGCAGCGGCAACACGCCGTTCGGCAACCGCGACGGCGAATACGGCGTGGAAGTGCAGTCGCCGCTGATCGACGATCGCTGGCGCCTGACCGCCGCGGCCGACGACCGCTGGGCGGACTTCGATCGGGATCGCATCCACCACCGCCGCCAGGGCGTCGGCGTGCGCTATGCCTACGATCGCCTGGACACCCACCTGGGCGTCTATCACGCCAGCGATCGCGTCGGCGGCACCGGCGTGTCGCTGGACGTGGGCTGGCGCTTCAGCGACACCCTCGACGGCCAGCTCTCGCTGCGCCGGAACGACGCCGACGCCTCGTTGCAGGCGCGCGACGCCGGCATCACCGCCGACAGCGCCGCGATCAACCTGGTGTACGAGCGCAACGAACGCACCGAGTTCCGCGGCGGACTGACCCATTGGCGCTACGAGGACGGCAACCGCCGCACCGCGTTCAACCTCAACGCCGAACAGCGCCTGTGGACCCGTCCTTACTTCCTGCTCGATGGCCTGGCCGGTCTCTACGGCAGCCGCGGCAGCCGCCGGGACACGCCGTACTTCAATCCCTCGCGCGACGGCTCGCTGGAACTGGGCGTGCGCGCGGATCATCTGGTGTGGCGCGAATACGAGCGCCATTTCCGCCATCGCCTCACCGCGACCGCCGGCCGTTACTGGCAGGAAGGCTTCGGCACCCACTGGGTGCCGGCGCTGCGCTACGAGCACGAGTGGAAATTCGCGCTCGGCCGGGTGCTGACCTACGGGGTCAGCTGGTCGCGCCCGGTCTATGACGGGGTCCGTGAAGAACGCTTCGGCTTCGATGCCGAACTGCGGTGGGGAGAATGATGATGAAGTCCGTACGTCCAACCTGGTTGCTGCTGGCCCTGTGCGCATTGGCGTTGCTGGCACCGATGCTCGCCGCGCGCGCCGCCGAGCCGCTGCTGGTGCTCAGCTATCACGACATCCGCGACGACGTGGCCAAGAAAGGCGATGCCGACGCCTACGCGGTCAGCACCCAGAACTTCGCCGCGCACCTGGACTGGCTGGCCGGGCACGGCTACCACCCGGTGTCGATGTCGCAGGTGGTGGAAGCCTCCCGCGGCGGCAAGCCGCTGCCGGCCAAGCCGGTCCTGCTGACCTTCGATGACGGCCTGCGCAGCCTGTACACGCATGCCTTCCCGCTGCTGCGCGCCTACAACTACCCGGCGCTGGCGGCGGTGATCACCGGCTGGGTCGACATGCCCGCCGGTCAGCAGATCGATTACGGCCCGCGCATGTTCACCCGCGACGATTTCGTCACCTGGGATCAACTGCGGGAGATGCAGGCCAGCGGACTGGTCGAAGTCGCCAGCCATACCAATGCCCTGCACAAGGGCGTGCAGTCCAACCCGCAGGGCAACCAGACCCCGGCCGCGATCACCCGCATCTACGATCCGGCGGCCGGCGGCTACGAAACCGAGGCCGCGTACCGCGAGCGCGTGCGTTCGGACCTGGCGACCAGCAGCGATCTGATCCGTCGGCACCTGGGCCGGGCGCCGCGCGCCATCGTGTGGCCCTACGCCGCCTACAGCAGCGTGAGCAACGATATCGCCGAATCGCTGGGCATGCCGGTGTCGTTCGACCTGGAAGGCCCCAGCACGCCGGTGACCGCCGACCTGCACGGCCTGGCCCGCCTGCTGGTGATGGACAATCCGACCGTCACCGAACTGGCCTACGAACTCCGCCACGATCCGGAAGCCGAAGGCATCCGCGCCCTGCAGATCGACCTGGACGCGGTGTACGACCCGGATCCGCAGCAGCAGGCCCGCAACCTGGACCTGCTGATCGAGCGCGTCAACCGCATCGGTCCCTCGCACGTGTTCCTGCAGGCCTTCGCCGATCCGGATGGCGACGGCGCCGCCGATGCGCTGTACTTCCCCAACCGCTTCCTGCCGGTGCGCGCGGACCTGTACAACCGGGTGGCCTGGCAGTTGTATACCCGCGCCCACGTCAAGGTGTTCGCCTGGCTGCCGGTGATGGCCTACAAGCTGCCGCGGCAGGCACCCGGCATGGCCATCGCCAGCCGCGAGGCGGACGGCATTCCGCGCCTGGATTTCACCCAGCCGGAAGTGCGCCGGATCATCGCCGGCATCTACGAGGATCTGGCGGTCGCCTCCTACATGGAAGGGCTGCTGTTCCATGACGACGCCTACCTGCGCGACACCGAGCTGGCCACGCTCGCTCCCGGCAACACCGAGGCGCGCACGCAGGCGCTGATCGACTTCACCCTGGAACTGAAGAACGCCGCCGAGCGCTGGCGTCCCAAGCTCAGGACCGTGCGCAACCTGTATGCGCGCCCGGTGCTGGAGCCGCAGAGCCAGGCATGGTTCGCGCAGCGGCTGGACCTGTTCAACCGCGCCTACGACCACACCGCGCTGATGGCGATGCCGTGGATGGAAGGCAGCCGGCATCCGGAGAAGTGGCTGGATCAGCTGGTGACCGCGGTGCGCAAGCAGGATCCGCAGCTGTCGCAGACCCTGTTCGAACTGCAGACCGTCGACTGGAACACCCGCAAGCCCATTCCCGGCCAGCGCATCAATGCCCTGATCCGGCGCCTGCAGGCGCAGGGCGTGCGCCACCTGGGCTGGTATCCGGACGACTTCATCGCCGACCTGCCCCGCATGCCCGATGCCCGCGCCGGCATCTCGGCCCGCGGCTTTCCGTACGAGGAGCGCTGATCCATGGACAAGATCCTCGCCGTCCTGTTCGAGTTCGCCTTCCTGTATCCGATCATCATGTCGTTCTTCTGGATGTCTGGCGGGCTGTACTACTACTTCCGCCGCGAGCGCCATGCGCGCCAGCGCACCGATCCGCCACCGCTGGCCGACTTCCCGAAAGTCTCGATCCTCATCCCCTGCCACAACGAGGGCGACAACGCGGAAGAGACCATCGGCAGCGCGCTGCTGCAGAAGTATCCCGACTTCGAAGTCATCGCCATCAACGACGGCAGCCGCGACAACACCGCCGAAGTGCTCAACGCCATGGCCGAGCGCCACGAGCGGCTGCGGGTGATCCACCTGGACCGCAACCTGGGCAAGGCCAACGCCCTGCGCATGGGCGCGCTCGCCGCGCAGTCCGAATACCTGGTCTGCATCGACGGCGACGCGCTGCTGGACGAGTACGCCGCGCACTGGATGGTCTGGCACCTGACCTCCGGGCCGCGCGTGGGCGCGGTCACCGGCAACCCGCGCATCCGCAACCGTTCGACCCTGCTGGGCCGGCTGCAGGTCGGCGAGTTCTCCTCGATCATCGGCATGATCAAGCGCGCCCAGCGCGTGTACGGACGCATCTTCACCGTCTCCGGCGTGATCAGCGCGTTCCGCCGCACCGCCCTGCACCGCATCGGCTACTGGGCCGACGACATGGTGACCGAGGACATCGACATCAGTTGGCGCCTGCAGCTGGATCACTGGGACATCCGCTACGAGCCCAACGCGCTGTGCTTCATCCTGATGCCGGAGACCCTGAAGGGGCTGTGGCGGCAGCGCCTGCGCTGGGCACAGGGCGGCGTGGAGGTGCTGTTGCGCCATGGCCGCGATTTCCTCAGCTGGCGCAAACGGCGCATGTGGGGCGTGCTGATCGAGTACCTGCTCAGCGTGCTGTGGGCCTACACCATGCTGATGATCATCGTGCTGTGGGCGCTGGGCAAGTTCATCGCCCTGCCGCCGGCGCTGTACGTGCACACCATCCTGCCCTCGTGGCACGGCGTGATCCTGGCGATGGTCTGCATGGCGCAGTTCGCCAGCAGCATCATCATCGACCGCCGTTACGAAACCCAGGTCGGCCGCAACTACTTCTGGATGATCTGGTACCCGATGGCGTACTGGCTGCTGAGCCTGTTCACCACCGTGGTCGCGCTTCCCAAGACTCTGTTGAAACGGCGCGGCAAGCGCGCCACGTGGGTCAGTCCCGATCGAGGTATCCGATGAAATACGATTCCCGCCTCATCCGCAAACCGTATGCCCAGCCGCGCCTGAAGCGCGCGGCCTGGGGCTTCGTCACCGCCGCCTTCTGGGGGCTGTACATCTACCTGTGGCTGCCACTGGTCACCCTGATCCTGTGGCTGCTGGGCGTGCGCACGGCGTTCTTCGAGCTGTACACGCGCCAGCACCAGGTGGAGCCGTTCCTGATCGTCGCCATCCCGGTGATGGCCGCGGTCTGCGCACTCGCACTGATCGGTTGGGCCGAGTACAACCGCTGGCGCTTCGCTTCCCAGGATCGGCGCAGCCCGCAGGAGGACGTGGGCGTGGACGAGGTGGCCGAACGCCTGGGCGCTAGCCTGGCGCTGGCGAACCAGTTGGGCCAGTCCAAGATCACCCTGCTGCACATGAACGATCACGCGGTTCCCGAATCGATGAGCCGTCCGGCGCTGGGCGCCAACATCGGCGGCTGATCGCGGGTCCGCACGGGATTTCCGGGACGGTGTGTCGCCATGGCGACACGCCGTCGCCCGCGCGCATCGGCGATAATGCGCGCGATGAAATCCCCGCAACACGCCTCCCCCTCCCCGCCAGGTTCCTCCGTTCCGCTGTGGTCCGGACGTGGCCTGATCCTGGCCGGCATCGTGCTGTCCGCGTTCAACCTGCGCACGGCGGTGACCTCGCTGACGCCGCTGCTGGACCAGTTGGGCCACCTGTTCGGTTTCGGCGCCACCATGACCGGCGTGTTCGGCATGCTGCCGACCGCCGCGTTCGCCCTGTTCGGCGTGCTCACGCCCGGCATCGCCCACCGCATCGGCCTGGAACGCACCGCGCTGCTGGCGATGGCGCTGGCCGCCGTCGGCCTGCTGCTGCGCAGCCTGGCCGGTGGCAGCGGCGCGCTGCTTGCCGCCTCGGCGGTGGCGCTGGCCGGCATGGGCATCGGCAACATCGTGCTGCCCCCCGCTCGGTGAAGCGCTACTTTGCCGACCGTGTGGGCACGGTCAGCACCCTCTACATCACCGTCCTGCAAGCCGGCACCATCCTGCCGGCCCTGCTGGCCGTGCCGGTGATGGCGGCCAGCAACTGGCAGATTTCGCTGGGCCTGTGGTCGCTGTTCGCGGTGGCCGCGGCGCTGCCGTGGATCGGCGTGCTGTGGATCGAACGGCGCCACGACACGCCGATGGCGCAGGCGCACGACCGGGCCGTCACCGGTGGCGACGAAGCGCCGGAACTGTCCGCGCCCGCCGCGCGCGGCCGGGTCTGGCGGTCGCCGGTGGCCTGGGGCATGGCGCTGATGTTCGGCATGACCTCGCTGGTGACCTACTCGATGTTCACCTGGCTGCCGAAGCTGCTGATCGAGGCCGGCGGCAGCGAAGCGCTGGGCGGCACGATGGTCGGTCTGTTCTCCGCGCTCGGCCTGATCGCATCGTTGACGATGCCGGCGCTGGCGGTGCGGATGCGCAATCCCTACACGGTCGTGCTGGCATGCGCGGCGTTCTACGCGGCCGTCCTTTTCCGGCCTGCTGTGGGCGCCGATGATCGCGCCTGCGCTGTGGGTGGCGTTGCGTGGGCAGTGGGTCCCAGCCACCTTTCCGCTGGCGCTGACGATGATCAACCTGCGCACGCGCACGCCGGCCGGCTCCGCATCGCTGTCGGGTTTCATGCAAGGCGTGGGTTATTCACTGTCCTGCCTGGGACCGCTGATGTTCGGCCTGCTGCACGAGCACACCCACGGCTGGTCATGGCCGTTCGGTTTCCTGGTGCTGTGCATCGGGGTGCTGCTGGTGGGCGGCTATCTGGCCTGCAAGCCACGGTTCCTGGAGGATACGTGGTGATTGGGGGCCGGGATTGGGGATTGGGGATTCGTGATTCGGGATTGGCAAGAGCGTAGAGCCGAGCTTGCTCGGCTGCTTTCTGCAACCGAAGTCCGTGCAGCGGAGAGCTCCGCTCTACCTGGTGAGGCCGGGATTGGGGAATCGGGATTCGGGATTCGGGATTGGTAAGAGCGTAGAGCCGAGCTTGCTCGGCTGCTCTTCCGTTCGAAGCCAACGCAGCGGAGCAAGCTCGGCTCTACAGCTCTTCCAACCGAAGTCCGCGGAGCGGAGCGAGCTCCGCTCTACAGCAGGTCGGGGTGGCGGACCTGGCCTTCGCCGTGGACGACGAAGCGTTCGACTGTCAGCGATTCGGCGCCCATCGGGCCGTAGGCGTGCAGGCGGGTGGTCGAGATGCCGATTTCCGCGCCCAATCCCAATTCGCCGCCGTCGCTGAAGCGCGACGAGGCGTTGACCATCACCACCGCCGAACGCAGCGCCTGCACGAATCGATCCGAGTTGCCCGCATCGTTCGTGGCAATCACCTCGGTGTGGTCGGAACCGAAGCGGCGGATGTGCGCGATGGCCTGTTCCAGATCGTCCACCACCCGCACCGCGAGGATCAGGTCGAGGAATTCGGCCGCATAGTCGTCTTCGGTCGCCGCCGCCGCTTCCACCATCCAGCCCCGGGCCGTCTCGTCGGCGCGCAGCTGCACGCCGCGGCCACGCAGCGCTTCCGCCGCCAGCGGCAGGAAGACCGGTGCGATGTCACGATGCACCAGCAGGGTTTCCAGTGCGTTGCACACGCCCGGCCTGGAAGCCTTGCCGTCGAGCAGCAGGCGCAGGGCCAGCCGCGGATCCGCGCTGGCGTCCACGAACAAATGGCAGACGCCCTTGTAATGCTTGATCACCGGCACCCGCGCGTGTTCGGCGACGAACCGGATCAGCCCTTCGCCCCCGCGCGGGATGGCCAGATCGATGACCTCGTTGAGTTGCAGCAGTTCGACCATGGTCTCCCGTCGCAGATCCTCGACCAGGGTCAGCGCCGCTTCCGGCAGTCCGCTCGCACGCAGCGCGCCGCGCAACGCCGCCGCGATGGCGGTGTTGGAATGGATCGCCTCCGAGCCACCGCGCAGGATCACGCCGTTGCCGGCCTTCAGGCACAGCGCGGCGGCATCGGCGGTGACGTTGGGGCGCGCCTCGTAGATCATCGCCACCACCCCGAGCGGCACGCGCACGCGCCGGATGTGGATGCCGTTGGGCGGACTTCCTCGCGGGTCACCTGTCCGACCGGATCCGGCAGATCCGCCACTTCGCGCACGGCGGATGCAATCCCGGCCAGGCGCTTGTCGTCGAGCTTTAGCGATCCAGCATCGCACCGGTGATGCCCTTGGCGGCGGCGGCCTCCATGTCGCGCACGTTGGCGGCCAGGATCGCTTCGCGATCGCCTTCCAGCGCGTCGGCCATCGCCCGCAGCAGCGTGTTCTTGGCGTCGCTGGACAGTTGCGCGATGGACTGCGCGGCTTCGCGGCATTGCAGGGCCTGTTGCTGGATGGTGCTCGTCATGTTCGGTCCCGTTGCTGGTGTTCGGATGGCCGGCTCAGAGCACGACCAGATCATCGCGGTGCACGACGTTCTCGCCGTAGCTGTAACCGAGTATCGCCTCGATCTCGCGCGAGTGCCGGCGCGCGATGCGCCGGATGTCGATGGCCGAGTACTGGCTCACGCCGCGCGCGATGCAATGGTCGCCACCCTCGCGCAGGCGCACCTCGACCATGTCGCCGCGACGGAAATCTCCCTCGGCACCAACCACGCCGCCAGGCAACAGCGATGCGCCACGCTCGCGCACCGCTCCCGCCGCGCCGGCATCGACCAGGATCGCGCCGGTTTCCACCGGTACGTTGCGCAGCCAGTACTTGCGCGCGGCGAGGCGATTCTGGGCCGGGCGGGAAGCGGGTGCCGTGCAGGCGCCCGGCCGCCAGCGCGGACAGGGTCTCGGCGCGGGTACCGTTGAACAGGAAAGTCTCGATGCCGGCCGCCGCCGCCTTGGCCGCGGCTTCCAGCTTGGTGTGCATGCCACCGGTGCCGACCCCGCTGCCGGCGCCGCCGGCCATGGCGAAGAACTCGGGGGTCAAGGCTTCAACGTCCAGAATCGGCCGGGCTTCCGCATGCGTACGCGGATTGGCCGAATAGAAACCGTCGATGTCGGTGGCGATGAACAGCGCGTCCGCGTCGACCAGCGCAGCCACCACCGCGGCCAGATTGTCGTTGTCGCCCAGCTTCAGTTCGTCCACCGAAACGGTGTCGTTTTCGTTGATGACCGGCAACGCGCCCAGCGCCAGCAGTTCCTGCAGGGTGGCGCGGGCGTTGAGATAACGCCGGCGGTTGCGCAGATCGTCATGGGTCAGCAGCACCTGCGCGACCGGACGCTCGAAGAAGCGCTGCCACAGGCCGATCAGCTGCGCCTGTCCGAGCGCGGCCAGCGCCTGACGCTCCGCCATCGCGACGCCGGCGGCCGGCTTGCGATGCAGCAGCCCGCGCCCGGCGGCGACCGCGCCGGAGGACACGATCACCACTTCACGTCCGGCCAGCAGACTGGAGGACACGAACTGCGCCAGGTTGAGGGCATGCCGCGGGCTCAGTCCCTCTCCCTCGTTGGCCAGCAGGCTGCTGCCGACCTTCAGCACCGCGCGCTTCCACGTCGGCAGGGTCTGTTCGGCGAAGGGAATGGCGGCTTGGTTCATGTCGGATCCGGCGGCAGCGTCTTCAACGGATGTTCCATTCGTGCACGGTGAGCAGGGAACTGCCGGTGATCGCCAGCGGATCGCGGGCGGCGATGGCGCGAGCTTCGTCGAGCGAACCGACGCCCGCCAGCAGATAGGCACCGCCGCTGCGGTCGCTGAAACCGCCGGTCATTTCCAGCAGGCCCGCTTCGCGCAGGCCGTCCAGGAACGCGTGATGCGGCGCGATGACGTCATCACTGAAGGCTGGCGTCCGCATCGCCATCACCAGGTAGCGGGTCTTCATCCCGGATTCTCCTCGGAGCGGATGCGGCTGGCCGGCAACATGGCTCAGCCCTCCAGCCCGTCCAGGCGCCGACGCAGCACGTCCAGGCGCAGGTCGGCGGCGGCGCCGGGCGATGTCCGCGCGGCCAGGCTGCCTTCCGGCGTGCGTCCCTGGCCGGCGCTGTCGGCCGAGGCGCGGCGGCCTTGTAGGCTTCGCGGAACGGCACGCCGGCCACGGCCGCCTCCACCGCCACGTCGGTGGCGTACATGCCCGAATCGATGGCCGCGCGCAGGCGATCCTCGCGCCATTCCAGGTTGGCCAGCAGCGCCGGCAACAGTTCGAGCGCCGGCAGCCCGCGACCGAAACCGTGGAAAATCGCGCCCTTGCTGGCCTGCAGGTCGCGGTGATAGCCGGACGGCAGCGACAGCAGTTGTTCGATCTCGGTGCGCGCCGCCGCCACGCTGGCGTGGGTGGCGCGCATCAGTTCGATCACATCGGGATTGCGCTTGTTCGGCATGATCGAACTGCCGGTGGTGTACTGCGACGGCAGCGCGACGAAACCGAATTCGGCGCTGGTGAACAGCGACAGATCCCAGGCGATGCGGCGCAGATCCAGGGTGGCGGCGCCAAGCGCTTCCAGCGCGGCCATCTCGAACTTGCCGCGCGAGAGCTGCGCGTAGATCGGGCTGACCTGCATGCGTTCGAAGCCGAGCGCCGCGGTGGTGTGCTCGCGGTCCAGCTTCAGGTTGACCCCGTAGCCGGCCGCGGTGCCCAACGGATTGGCATCGACCAGTTTGAGGGTGTCGCCCGCGCGGATGGCGTTATCGATGAAGGCCTCGGTCCAGCCGGCCCACCACATGCCCGCCGACGACACCACCGCACGCTGGATGTGCGTGTAGCCGGGCAGCGGCAGCGATTGCTCGGCGACCGCGCGATCCAGGGCCACTTTCGCGACCTCGCGGCACAGCGACGCCGTGCGTGCCAGCTTTTCCTTCAGCCACAGGCGGGTGGCGACCAGGATCTGATCGTTGCGGCTGCGGCCGGTGTGGATCTTGCGGCCGGCGTCGCCCAGGCGTTCGGTCAGGCGCGCCTCGATGGCGGAGTGGCCGTCCTCGTAGCGCTCGTCCAGCACGAAGCGGCCGGCGCGGAAGTCCTCCGCCAACGCCGCCAGCTCACGCTTGAGCCCGTCCAGTTCCTCGGCCGAGAGGATGCCGATGTGTTGCAGGCCCTCCGCGTGCGCGGTACTGGCCTGGATGTCGTGCAGGAAGAACTCGCGGTCCAGCAACACGTCGTCGCCGGCCAGGAACCGCTGGATTTCCGCGTCGACGGCGACGCCGGGCTTCTGCCACAACAGGTCGCTCATGCCCTGCCCTCCTCGTGATGGAATGCGTCCACGGGAATGCTCTCCCGTTCGTCGAAGCCGAAGGCGCGGTTGAGGTTCTGCATCGCCTGGGTCGCCGCGCCTTTCAGCAGGTTGTCCAGGGTCGCCACCACCACCATGCGCTTGCCGCCCGGCGCCACGGTGAAGCCGCCGATTTCCACGCCGTGCCGGCCGGCGATGCGGCTCACCCAGGGCGCATCGTCGGTGACGCGGATCAACGGTTCGCCGGCATAGCGCCGCCCGTACAGAGCGCGCATGTCGTCCCGCTTGACCACCTGTTGCAGATACAGGTTCACCGTCATGGTGATGCCGCGGAAATGCGGGGCGACGTGCGGCATGAATTCCACCGGCACGCCCAGGTGCCGGCTGACCTCGCGTTCGTGGATGTGATCGGTCAGCGCGTACGGCATCAGGTTGTCGCGCAGCAGCTCGACGTTGTTCTTGTCCGAAGGCGTGGTGCCGGCGCCGGAGTAGCCGGAAACGCCAAAGCACTGCGGCGGCCCGGCCAGTTGATCCAGCACCGGCGCGATCGCCAGCTGCATCGCGGTGGCATAGCAGCCGGGATTGCTGATGCGTTTCTGCCCGGCATAGGCGTCGCGGGTCAGCTCGGGCAGGCCGTAGTACCAGTCGGAGTTGAAGCGATAGTCTGCGGACAGATCCAGCACCACCGTCTCCGGCGCCTGCGCATCGATGGCGGCGACCCATTCGGCCGCCTTGCCGTTGGGCAGGGCCAGAATGATTGCATCGGCACCCTTGGCGCCGACCTGTTCGTGGCCCAGGTTCTCGTAGCGCAGGTCGCCGGAAAAGCCGGCGATGTGATCGCTGACCTTCTGTCCGGCCAGTTCGCGCGAGGACACGAACGCCAGTTCCAGATGGGGGTGGCGATCAATGAGTTTGATCAGTTCGGCGCCGGTATGTCCGCGCGCGCCGATGATGCCGACGGTTTTCATGGGGAAGACTCATGCTGGGCCAGGCGCGAAAGCAGGTTGCGCTTCACCGCCGGCCATTCGTTGTCGAGGATGGAGAAAATGACGGTGTCGCGCGGACTGCCGTCGGCATGGCGCCGATGGTTGCGCAGCACGCCGTCCTGTTTCGCGCCCAGGCGGGCGATGGCCGCGCGCGAGCGCTGGTTGAACCAGCTGGTCTCGAACACCACGCTGATGCAGCCCAGCGTCTCGAACGCGTGGGTCAGCAGCATCAGCTTGGTCTCGGTGTTGAGGCCGGTACGCTGTACGCGCGGCGCGTACCAGGTATAGCCAATGCTGACCCGCGGCACCGTGGGTTCCAGATCGTAGAAGCGCGTGCTGCCGACAATGTCGCCGGTGGCATCGCGCACCGCGAACGGCAGGATCCGGCCCTGCGCCTGGGTGGCGAACACGCCGTCCAGATAGGTATCGACCTCGGCCGCGCGCGGCACGTTGGTGTACCACAGCGCGGCCAGCGCATCGCCTTCCAGTACCGCGCGCAGGCCGTCCGCATGCTCACGCTGCAACGGCTCCAGCCGCGCGTGGCGGCCGTGCAGTGTCGGCGGCTGTTGCCAGGATTGCGGAAGCCCGGTCGCCATCTCAGTCCACCAGGGTCGGTTGGCGCGTGTGGCAGTGGGCCACGCAACGCTCGATGTCGTCGAAACTGTCGATGCCGTACCAGAACACCTTCCACTTCTCCTGCTTGTAGCAACCGTCGGATTCGGCGTAGTAGAAGATGTTGACCGGGTTGTTGTGGCGCGAACGCCAGAACAGCTGCGGGTTCTCCTCGCGCATCACGTGCCACACGGCGCGACCCAGGCCCTCGCCCTGCGCTTCGTCCAGCACCGCGAACTTGTCCAGATAGGCGAAGCCGTCCTCGTGGGTGAGGATCAGCGCGGTGCGGTAGTTCTCGCTGACGTACACGCGGTACGGCTGCGTGTGTTCGAAGTAGTCCGGCAGCAGCTTCCACCCAAACCTGGATTCGATCAGCGTGCGCATCCGCGCCAGGTCCACGCCCTGCCAGGATTCGAAGCGCAGCACCCGCTCGCCGCGCCGCACCAGCGTGCCCGAACCGCGGTGGGTGAACAGTTCCTTGGCCAGTTCCGCCGGCTTGGTGATCGACACCGAGGAGGTCAGCGGCAGTTTGTCCAGCAGATCCTTGATCTGTTCGATCTTCACCCGCATGCCGCCGTTGATCCACGGCTGCGCCATCAGCTCGTCGTACTCGGTGGACAGATTGATCGAGTCGATGACCTTGCCGTCGGCGCCCAGCAGGCCACCGGTACCGGTCAGGAAGATGATCTTGTAGGGTTGCAGTACCTGCACCAGCTCGTTGGCGGCGAAGTCGGCGTTGATGTTGAGGATCTGCCCGCCGACGGTCTCGCCCATGCTGGCGATGACGGGGATGGAGCCGGCGTGCAGGCTGGCCTCGATCGGCGCCAGGTTGATGCGGGTGACGTCGCCGACCAGGCCGTAGGTCGCCTGGTCCTTGTATTCGGCCTCGAACACGCCCGACACAATCGAGGTCGCGCGGGCGCCGCCCTGCTGCAGGGCTTCCACCAGCGCCAGGTTCTGCTGCAGGAACACCTTGCGCACGATCGCCAGCACTTGCGGCGTGGTCACGCGCAGGCCGTTGACGGTCTGCTTGACGATGCCGGCGGCATTCATCTCCTCGTCCAGCTGCGGGCCGGCGCCATGCACGACGATCGGGGTCAGGCCGACTTCCTGCAGGAAGGTCAGCGAGGAGGTCAGCGCCTCCAGATCGTCGCGCAGCACCGCGCCGCCGACCTTGACCACGGCGAAGCGCTTGGCGTCCAGCTGCGAGAAGCGCTTGACGTACTGCGAGATCTCCTTCGCGCTGGCCATGCTGGAGAGCAGCCGGATGATGGTCTGCCGGGTTTGCTTGTTCGATTCCATCGGTTCTGCGGGTCTCGGTTATGCCGTGAAAATCCGCTGCACGGTAGCGGCGTAATGTTGAAGCTGGTCGAGCGCGACCCACTCGTCGGCGGTATGCGCCTGGGCGATATCGCCCGGCCCGTACACCAGCGCGGTCAGGCCGGCCTGCGAAAACAGCGAGGCCTCGGTCCAGAAATCCACCGCGTTGCCGACCGGCAGACCGAGCTCGTCGGCCAGATCGCGCGCGGCCAGGCGGCGCTCCTCGGCGCGGGCGACGTCGCCGGACGGCAGCGACGGACCGCGGAAGGTTTCCTCGTACTCGGCCAATGCGTCGGGATTGGCGAACGCGCGGAACTGCGCGTGCAGCGCGTCCATGTCCTGCGACGGCAGCGGCCGGAAGCCGAACCGCACTTCCGCGCTGGGCGCGATCATGTTGGCCTTGATGCCGCCCTCGACCCTGCCGATGTTGAAGCGCAGTCCGGTCAGACCGCCGAATCGCAGGTGGTGCTGGGCCTGCACGTGATCCAGCGCGGTGGTGCCCCAGCGCATGGCGTTGTGCAGCGCGCTCAGCGACAGCGCGTTCTCGGCCGAGGCGTGTCCGGCCTGGCCCTTGAACGCCATCCGCACCGCGCTGATGCCGCGATGCGCCAGCACCGCCTGACCCTGGGTGGGTTCGGCGATGATCGCTTCGCTGAAACCATGGTCGCTGGCGAGGAACGCGGCGATGCAGTGCGGGTCGTTGGCTTCCTCGTCGCTGGAGAACAGGAACGCGGCGTCGCCGGAAGTGACCTGCGCGGCGGCGATCAGGCCGGCGGCGGCGCCCTTAATGTCGCAGGCGCCCAGGCCGATGGCGCGATCGCCCTCGACCCGCAGCTTCAACGGATCGGCGGTCCACGCCGGCGACGACGGCACCGTATCCAGGTGCACGTTGAACACCCGCTTCGGCTGCCCGCGCACCGCGAACAGCGACACCGCGCCGGCACCATGGTCGATCACCTCGACATTGAAGTCGGTCAACTGCGCGCGGATGTAGTCGAAGATGCCGCCGGTGGTGATCGCACGCGGCGGATTGCGGGTGTCGTGGGACACCAGCTGTTCGAGATGTTGGAGAACCTGGTCAAGCATGGGCAATCGCTCTGCAACGGGTCATGGTTCTGGATTCGGAAGAGACGCCTCTTCCACCAAGGAGCCGGAGTCCCCGCTCTTCATCCCGGCGGAAGCCGGGGTCCATTGCGCGGTTGCCTCTTCACTTGATGACTAGGCGTCAATGGATTCCAGCTTGCGCTGGAATGACGGGATGGGTAATCCGCGGTGACGGGTACGACGGGAACTCCGGTGGTCAGTGGATCAGCGGTTGATCTCCGCCCACAGCGTGCTGCTCATGCCGAACAGCTTGATGAAGCCTTCCGCCTCCTCCACGCCCCAGTCCGCCGACTGGGCGTAGGTCGCGCCCTTGGCGTTGAGCAGGTGCGGCGACTTCACCGCCACCGCGTCGACGCGGGCGCCACGGGTTTCCAGCACCACGTCGCCATTGACGGTCGCCTGCGAGGACGCCAGGAAGGCTTCCAGGTCGGTCTTGATCGGATCGTGGAAGAAGCCTTCGTACACCACCTCCACCCACTTGCGCGCCACCTCCGGCTTGAAGCGGTTCTGCTGCTTGGTCAGCACGGCTTCCTCCAGCGCGCGGTGCGCGGCCAGCAGCGCGATCAGGCCCGGCGCTTCGTACACGATGCGGCCCTTCAGGCCGATGGTGGTGTCGCCGGTGTACATGCCGCGGCCCACGCCGTAAGGGGCGAACAGCGCGTTCAACTTCGCCAGCAGCTGGGCGCCGTCCAGCGCCTGGCCGTCCAGGCTCACCGCTTCACCCTGCTTGAAGCCGACGGTGACGCGCAGGGCCTGCTCCGGCCACTCGCTGCGCGGCGCGCACCAGCCGCGCGCGCCCTCGCCCGGGGCTTCCCACTTGTCGATCTCGCCGCCGGACAGGGTCACGCCCAGCAGGTTCTCGTTGATGGTGTAGCTCTTCTGCTTGGCACGCACGCCGAAGCCGCGCTCTTCCAGGTACTGCTGCTCGTAGGCGCGGGTCTGGGTGTGTTCCTTCTGGATTTCGCGGATCGGCGCGACGATGCGGTAGTCACCGGACGCCTTGACCGCCAGGTCGAAGCGGACCTGGTCGTTGCCCATGCCGGTGCAGCCGTGGGCAATCGCGTTGGTGCCGAGTTCGGCGGCGCGCTTGAGCGCGGCATCGACGATCAGGTAACGGTCGGACACCAGCAGCGGGTACTGGCCCTGGTAGCCCTCGCCTGCCCACACGAACGGCTTGACGAAGCCGTTCCAGATCGCCGGACCGCCATCGACGGTGACGTGGCTGGCCGCGCCCAGTTCGGCGGCGCGCTGCTCGATGTAGGCGCGTTCCTCGGCATCCACGCCGCCGGTGTCGGCGAACACGGTGTGCACGGCCCAGCCGCGCTCCTGCAGGTAGGGAATGCAGAAGCTGGTGTCGAGGCCGCCGGAGAAGGCGAGGACGATGTCCTTGGAGCCGGGATTGGAGGATGGGGATTGGGGATTCGTGGAAGCGTTCGATTGCGACATGGGGGTTCTCTCAGTTGAAGTGGGCCAGGGACGCCGGATTCGCGCTTGCGAATCCCCAATCCCGAATCACGAATCCCGGCTGCCTACCAGGGCGGCCATGATCGCCTTCTGCACGTGCAGGCGGTTCTCGGCTTCGTCGATGGCGATGCACTGCGGCGAATCCATCACCGCATCGGTGGCCTTGACGTTGCGGCGCAGCGGCAGGCAGTGCGAGAACACGCCGTTGTTGGTCAGCGCCATCTTGGCTTCGTCGACGATGAAGTGCTTGTACTGGTCGCGGATCGGCTTTTCCGGCTCCCAGTTGCCGAAGAACGGCAGCGCGCCCCAGCTCTTGGCGTAGACCACGTCGGCGCCGCGGTAGGCGCTTTCGATGTCGTGGCTGACCGCCAGCGAGCCACCGCTCTCGGCCACGTTCTGCTCGGCCCAGCCCATGTAGCGCTCGTCCAGGATGTAGTCCGGGGTCGGGCACAGCAGGGTCACGTCCATGCCCAGCCGGGTGGCGATGGTCAGCGCCGAGTTGGCCACGGCGGTGTTCAGCGGCTTGGGGTGGTAGGTCCAGGTCAGCACGTACTTCTTGCCGCGCAGGTCGGTGGTGCCGAAGTGTTCCTGCAGGGCCAGCGCATGCGCGAGTTCCTGGCAGGGATGGGTGATCGTCTCCATGTTGATCACCGGCACCGGCGAATACCTGGCGAACGACTTCAGCACGATGTCCTCGCGGTCATGGGCCCAGTCGATGAACTTCGGGAATGCGCGCACGCCGATCAGGTCGACATAGCGGCCCAGCACCTTCGCCACCTCGGCGATGTGTTCCTCGGTATCGCCGTCCATCACCGTGCCCAGGTTGAACTCGATCGGCCACGCGTCCTTGCCCGGCTGCAGGACCACCGCATGCCCGCCCAACTGGAAGGCGCCCAGCTCGAAACTGGTGCGGGTGCGCATGGAGGGATTGAAGAACACCAGCGCGATCGATTTGCCTTCCAGCGGCCGCCCCTTGAGCAGTTCGCCCAGCCGGCTTTTCTGATCCAGCTTCATGTGCCTGGCGCTCGCCAGCAAGGCATCCAGCTCGGCGCGGCTCCAGTCCTGCGTGTTCAAGAAGTGCTTCATCAAGGCATCCTGGTTCGGGAATGTTGCGGGAATTCGGGGGCGGAAAACGAAAAAACCCACCCTCTACTGGGTTCCGTCAAGACAGGCGAAAACGTCCGGGCGACCCAGCTAGGAGCAGGATTCCGGTCGACGCGCACGCGAGGTCATGCCCGAGGCCTGGCGGGCCGCGCTGTCAGCATGGGCGTGTGCGTTCATCTTCATAGGGGGCGAATCCTCGCACGTGCTGCGGCGCAGCGCAAGGCTCAGGGCGCGGGGGCCTCGAATCGGGGGCACGGTCGGCACGTAAGGCATCACCGAAATCCGGATCCGGAGCCGGTTGCCGGGATCCTCGGCCAGGCGGGAGCGGTACTTGGTGCCCTTGTATACGTAGTCCACGTCATAGGCGATGGGGCGGCGGAACTCACGCTCGACCGGCACGCTGCGGCAGTTGACCCGGGCCTGTTCGGTGGACTGTCCGGCCTGCGCCTCGGCTTCCTGCGCCTTGGCCTCTTCGTCGCCGGAGAACACGCCCTTGATGGATTCCATAAACGCGCCCAGCGGCTCTGTTCCTTGGTCGGATGGACCGTGGTGGTCGGCAGCGTGGGCAGTTCGTCGCAGACTTCCTCGGTCCGGCTCGCCCGCAGGGTCTGGTAGACCGGCTCGACGTTGAGCACCTGGGCGTAGTCCAGCCGCACGTTCTCCGCCTGGACCACACGCTCCTGCGCCATCGCACCCATGGCGAACGGCAACATCAGCAGCGGCAGCAAGCAATGACGGAAACGACCCATGCGACCCGTTGGTGGAAATCCCTGCGCACTAGTGTAGGCGACCAGGCTGGAGAGGGGCTGAACCATCCCCTCCTGCGCCCGGCCGGCGGCCGGCCGGACCCCGCCAGGCTGTAGAATCACCGTGCTTCCCCACGCCGCAGCCTGATGAGCCTTCGCCTCCACAACAACCTCACCCGCCGGGTCGAGGACTTCGTCCCCCTCGATCCCGCCTGCCCCACCCTGTATGTGTGCGGGCCCACGGTCTACAACTACGTCCACATCGGCAACGCCCGCGGCCCGGTGGTATTCGGGGTGCTGGCGGCGCTGCTACGCCGGCGCCATGGCGCGCTGCGGTACGCCCGCAACATCACCGACGTGGACGACAAGATCAACGCGGCGGCCCTGGAACAGGGCGTGCCGATCAGCGCCATCACCGACCGTTTCGCTGCCGCCTACCGCCAGGACATGGCGCGGCTGGGCGTCGCCCCGCCGGACATCGAGCCCGAAGCGACCGCCCACATTCCGCAGATCGTCGCGATGATCCAGGACCTGATCGCCGGCGGACACGCCTATGCGGCCGAAGGCCACGTGCTGTTCGCGGTGGCCTCGTTCCCGGACTACGGCAAGCTGTCGCGCCGGGATCCGGAGGAAATGCTGGCCGGCGCGCGGGTGGACGTGGCGCCCTACAAGCGGGATCCCGGCGATTTCGTGCTGTGGAAGCCCTCCAGCGACGAGTTGCCGGGCTGGGATTCGCCGTGGGGCCGGGGTCGGCCCGGCTGGCACATCGAATGCTCGGCGATGGCCGCGGCCCATCTGGGCCAGACCATCGACATCCACGCCGGCGGCGTGGATCTGCAATTCCCCCACCACGAGAACGAGATCGCGCAGAGCGAATGCGCCCACGGCGGCAAGGTCTTCGCCCGGTTCTGGCTGCACAACGGCATGCTCAACTTCGGCGGCGCCAAGATGAGCAAGTCGCTGGGCAACATCGAACGCGTGCACGATCTGCTGGAACAGCATCCGCCCGAAGCGCTGCGCTACGCCCTGCTGTCGGCGCACTACCGGCAGCCGCTGGACTGGTCGGACGCGCTGATCGAACAGTCGGTGCGCACGCTGGATCGCCTGTACGGCACCCTGCGGGATCTGCACGATGCCGACGCGCCGGCCTCCGCCGCCGACGCGATTCCCGCCGCCATCGAGGAAGCGCTGGACGACGACCTGAACACGCCGCTGGCGCTGGCCGAACTGGCCCGCATCGCCGCCGAGGCCCGCAAGGCCGCCACCGCCGCCGACCGCGCGCGGCTGAGGGCGGAACTGCTCGGCGCCGGTTTCGCGCTGGGCCTGCTGCAGCAGGCGCCGGCCGAATGGTTCGCGCGCGGCGCCTCCAACGATGACGACGCGCGCATCCAGGGCCTGATCGAGGAACGCGCCGCCGCCAAGCGGGCCCGCGACTTCGCCCGCTCCGACGCCATCCGCGATCAGCTCGCCAGCGAAGGCATCCTGCTGGAACGACTACCCCGCAGGGCGTCCGCTGGAAGCGGGCCTGACGTCCTCCCTCCGCCCCGGCGCGCCCGCGCCGGGATGGGCGACCGAGCCGCGTCCGCCCGCCCCTTCCCCGAAGGGCGAATCCAGAACCGACATGACCGACACTGTGTTCCCGCTTGAATCCACCCCCGCCAAACCCCACAACCCATCAAGGACGAGTTCGCGTTCTTCGGCGACTGGGCCGAACGTTACCAGTACCTGATCGACCTGGGCCGCAAGTTGCCGCCGTTCCCGGAAGAGTGGAAGCGGAAGAACATCGCCTGCTTGGTTGCCAGTCGCTGGTCTGGATCGTGCCGCAGGGTGACGCCAGCCGGCTGGATTTCCGCGCCGTCAGCGATTCGGCGATCGTTTCGGGACTGATCTTCCTGGCGCTGCGGGTCTACTCCGGCCGTTCGGCCAGCGAAATCCTCGCCACCGAAGCGGACTACATTGCCGACATCGGCCTGGCCAAGCATCTGTCGCCCACCCGCAGCAACGGGCTGGCCTCGCTGCTGGCCTTCATCCGCGAGACCGCCTCGGCGGCGCAATGACCGTGCCGGCCGATGCGCCGGCCAACGCGCCGGTCCTGGCGTTGCTGCGCAACCGTGGCTTCGCCACGGTGCTGGCGTACCGCATCCTGGCACTGCTGTCGTACCAGATCGTCGCGGTCACGGTCGGCTGGCACATTTACCAGCTGACCCGCAATCCATTCTCGCTGGGCATGATCGGGCTGGCCGAAGTGCTGCCGTTCTTCTGCGTGGCGCCATTCGCCGGTTATCTGGTCGATCACCTGCCCCGCCGCCGGCTGGGCATGGCCGCGTGCGCGGCGCTGGCCCTCACCGCGGTGAACCTGGTGCTGGCGGCGGCCGGATGGCTGCCGACCACGCGGCTGTGGCCCATCTACGCCGCCATCGCACTGACCGGCATGGCGCGTTCGTTCCTGAGCCCGGTCTACAACGCGCTGTTCGCCAAGGTGCTCGCGCGCGAGGACTTCGTCCGCGGCGCCGGCCTGGGCACCGTGGTCTTCCAGGCCGCGATGGTCACCGGCCCGGCCATCGGCGGCCTGCTGGTCGGAGTCGGCGGCAACGCGCTGTCCTATGGCGTGGCCGCGGTGCTGGCGGTGCTGGCCGGCGGCGTGCTCGCACGACTGCGGGTGGAGGAACCCGGCGCGCCGGAAACCAGCCTGCCGATTTTCGCCAGCATCGCCCAGGGCGCGCGTTTCGTCTGGGGCAACCAGATCATGCTCGGCGCGATGGCGCTGGACATGTTCTCGGTGCTGCTGGGCGGCGTGGTGGCGATGCTGCCGGCCTTCATCCACGACATCCTCCAGCACGGCCCGGAAGGCCTGGGCATCCTGCGCGGGGCGCCGGCGCTCGGCTCGGTGTGCGTCGGCCTGTGGCTGGCGCGGCATCCGCTGCAGCAGCACGCCGGCCGCGTGCTGCTGTTCGCGGTGGCGGGCTTCGGCCTGTGCGTGATCGCGTTCGGACTGTCACGCAGCTTCTGGCTGTCGGCGCTGATCCTGCTGGCCTACGGCATGTGCGACGGCGTGTCGGTGGTGGTGCGTTCGACCATCCTGCAATTGTCCACGCCCGACGAGATGCGCGGACGGGTGTCCTCGATCAACGGCATCTTCATCAGTTCGTCCAACGAACTGGGCGCGTTCTACGCCGGCACGATGGCGCGGCTGCTGGGATTGATTCCGGCGGTGCTGCTGGGCGGCTGCGCGATCCTGGCGGTGGTCGCGACGACCGCATGGCGGGCGCCACGGCTGCGCCGGCTGGATCTGAACGACCTGCGCTGAGCGCGGCTTGGCCGGTACGCTCAGAAGCTGCACGCGTCCCAGCCGGGTGGCGTCGAAGCGGTCGAACTGCCGCTGAATTTTTCCTCGAAGGTGTCCTGCGCCCAGCGTTCGGCGTCGTAGCGCTGGTCCGGCGGCAGGCTGGCGGCGATCGCGGCGATCTGCCGATCAAGCTGGGCCACGCGATGGGGCTCGGCGCCCAGCCGATACAGCTTGAGATAGCGATAGTGCTGCGCGGGATCGGGCCCGAGCAGGCCGGCCAGCAGTCCCTCGGCGCCCGGTTCATAGGCGCGCTGGAGAAGATCCACCACCCGCCAGTCGCCCGCCGCCAGACCGGCGTCGATCATCGTGGTGGCATCGCGCCGATAGTTCTGCAGCACGCCGGGATGCTCGATCAGGCCGCGCACGTCGTAGAGCGGACCGCGACCGAGATAGCACGCGCGCGCATCCGCGTCGCCCAGCCGCGCGGCCTGGGCGATGTTGGCCACCAGGGTGTCGAGCATGCCGTCTTCCACGCCGGCGCACAGTTCGCGGTTGCGGCCCGCGGTCTGCTGGCGCACATCCATCGCGTCCAGCAGCACCTGATAGGTCCGCAACTGCGCGGCGCTCATGTCCTCGGTCTTGCGATCGAGCAGCGCCTGGGTGGTGCCTGCGTTCCGCCACTCGTTGGCCCGCAGCCGGCTGCACCGATCGAGATCGCGGACCAACCGGCGCGCGGCATCAAGGTCGCCGGCATTCGCGCGCGCCTGCAGGTCGGCAAAGGTGGTGCCCAGCGGCGCCGAAACCGGTGGCAGGACACCGCCCTTCGCGGGCGACGCCGGCGCCACGCCCGTGCCGCCGGTGCCGTCCCCCGCGGAACCCGTTTGCGCGACACGCGGGACGGTTGCCGGTGCCGGCATGGCGCTCCAGCGACCGAGCGCGTAGACGCCGGCGACCGCCAACAGCGCGGTGCAGGCCATGATCGCGTGCTTCCACTTCATTGTCCGGCTCGTCCCACGATGAAGTCCTCGTCGATAGGCATCCGCTTCATCCTCATTCGTAAGGGAACACGCACGGATCCCGGTCCAGCCCCGGCGCCCCGGCCGCGGGGGTGGAGGTAGAAATCGCGACCGGAATGTCGTGTCCGCCAGGTCTCGGCCTCGGCGCGCTGCTGGCGGCGACAGTCGCGCCGCGGCCACCGCCAGTTGCTGGTCGAGCACGGCGATGTCCGCCCGGACCGGCGCCCAGCCGATAGAGCCTGAGATAACGGAAGTGCTGCGCGGGATCGGCACCCAGCGCGCCACCGAGCAATCCTTCGGCGCCAGGCTGCAGCGCGTTGCGCAGGACGTTCACCATCGCCCAGTCGCCGGCGGCCAGACCGGCCTCGACCATCCCCGGAACGCTGGCGCGATAGGTGTCGATCCATTCGGGATGGTTCGCCAGCGCGCGCATGTCCAGGCCCGGCCCCAACGCCAGGTAGCAGGCGCGCGCGTGCGGTTCGCCCAGTTGCGCGGCCTGGCGCACGCTGGGCACCAGCGAATCCAGGGTCGCGGCGTCGGCACCGCTGCAGAGTTCACTCATCCGCTGCGCGTTCTTCCGTCGCGATTCGATGCCATCCAACTGTGCCCGATAGTTGTCCAACTGGGCGGCGCTCATGCCACGGGTCTGCGTGTCGAGCAGTTCGCCGGCCAGCATGGCGTTGCTCCAGTCCGCCGCGCGCAGGCGATGACAAAGATCCAGGCCGCGATACAGGCGCGTGGACGCCGCCACGTCGCCATTGTCCGCGGCGGCCTGCAGTTCGGCGAAATAGCCGCGGCTGCGATGATCGCCCGGCCCGGCGGTCCGTGCCGGATCCATCCGCTGTCCGCTTCGCGCGCGGGGCAATGCGGAAGGCTCCTCCGCTCCGCCCTGCGGTGCGCGCGACTGCGAACGCCCCAGCCAATACGCGCCCGCCAACGCGGCCAGGACGACCACGATCAAGGGAATGACGAGGCGGTGGTTGCGCATGGATCAGCAGGATACGCGCAAGGCGGCCGTCCCTGGCCACCCGGCGCCGCCCGTCCCTGGCCCTGGCGTCCTGCCCCGCCGTTTCACCTCGGCGTGCATCCGTTTATTGCTCGCTCCCCAGCACGAACGCCGAGGCGGCGATCGCGGCATCGCTGTTGAGCACCGCGGTGTTCTTGCCGGCCGCCGATGGCAGCCCGACCTTCAGGTTGACCGCCCCCGAGACCAGCGATTCCAGGATCGGCGTGAGGATCGGCAGGCCCAGTGCGATGTTGCCGCAGCCGGTCGCCGCCGGCACCGCGAAACTGTTGTCGACGAAGGTGGCGTCGGTCACCTGCAGATAACCGATGAAATTCTCCTCGTCGGTGATGATCGTCTCGACCGTGCCGGGACTGCCCGCGATCGGCTGGTTGGGCGCCGGCGGCTGGGTGGTGCCGGTCTGCAGCTTGATCACGATCGGGTTCTGCGGCGAGCCGATGTAGCAGTTGTTGCCCAGGAACGGGTTCTGCAGGCGCACGCGCACCGCCAGCCGGGCCGCGGTGGGATCACTGCCATCGGTCGGCGGGAACAGCGCGTTGCCGAAGTTGGTCTGCGCCAGCGCGACCGGCTCCATGGTGGCGGTGACGTCGTTGACGGTGGCCACGATCGCCCAGAACGCGGTCCACAGCGGACCGGGCCAGTCGGGCGCGGGATTCATGATGCCCAGCAGGCCGCCCGGCACCTTGGCAGGCGGCGAAGAAAGTGTCGGCGCGCCGACGGCCTGGTACAGCGGCGACGGCCCCCAGGTTCTCCACCCCACCCTGCAGCACGATGGGCTTGTCGATCGGCAAGGTGGTATTGCCGATGACGAACACACCCGAGTCGGTGGTGTTGATCACGCAGGAACCTACCGCGGGATTGGTGTAGGGGCAGTACTTGAACATCGCATACGGACCCGAAGGCGTACCGGCATCGGCGGCGGGAATGGCGGCGAGACCCGCCAATGCCGCGGCGAGCGCGAGGGAAAACGAGGCTTTCGACATGACGGACTCCTGCATGTGCGATCCGGTTCCTCCGGATCGGCGCTGGGATCGGAAAGGTGCACAGGGGGCTGCCTCGATGCGGGTGACCGTGGCGGGAGGGGTCGCCCCGGCCGGCATCGCCCCTGGGCAGCCCCCTGGCGGAGAAACACTGTCTCTGGATCAGGCGGGGCCTGGATCAGGCTGGTTCTGGATCAGACTCGTTCCAGATCAGGCCGACTTCGGATCACGGAATCACCCGCGCCGACGGCCAGCTGGTGGTGCGCAGATGGGTGGGCGCGGTCGAGGCAACGGCGCAGGCACCGAGCGTGCCACTGAACTGGATCGCCGCGTCGCTCGACGAGGAACCGTTGGTCAGTGCCACGTTGGGCAAGGGAACGCGGCCACTCAGGCTCGGGCAATTCGCATTGAGCGGGGCCGGGATGAACACGTTCACGCCACCGGCCGTCGTCGTCGTGCTGGCGGTGTCGCCGATGGTGAGCGTGCCGCCGCTGCCGCTGGTGGCGGTGATGCTGACTTTCCACGGCAGGCCGCGCGGCACGATCGCCGCGCAGGCGGCGCTTCCGCCGAAGCTCACCGCGGTGATGCTGGCGACGCCGCCGCTCACGACCACGGTGAAGTCCGCTGAAGAACACGGCAGGGTGTTGCCGAAGTAGGACGCCGTGGTGGTACCGACGAAATGGGTGGTGCCATCGCCCCAACTGCTGCCGTTCCAGACCTGGAAGGTCGCGGCGGATGCCGATGCGGCGCCGAACATCGCAACGGCGGACATGGCTGCAAGCAAGCTTGTCTTGAACTTTGACATGGTGCCTTTCTCCGATGGAGGGTTGCTGGTGTATTTGAATGCGGGCGCACCCAAATGGCTGTTTCGCGTTCGAAGCACGGATGCCGACGGGATGGATGCCGTCCATGGCGTCCCCGGATACCGCGCCTGCTGTTTTTCCGGATTGTTCCGATCCGCTGTTCGCGGATCGTTGCGTCGGTCAGAAGAATCCCTTGCGGATGGACAACCCGATGATCCGGGGGTCCTGGATGAAGACGTTGGAAGTCAGGCCGGTGTCGTCGCTGTTGAGGAAGGTGCCGGTGATGGCCTCCTCATCCAGCGCGTTCTTCACGTACAACTGCACGGTCAGGTCCGTGGCGGGCTTGTACCAGGTCAACGAAAGATTGACGTTGCCCCACTCTTTCAGCCGGTCGATGCGATCCTGGTAAACGCGCGCCCAGCTCTTGCCCTGGTAATAGAGATCCGCACGCAGGGTCAGATCGCTGTCCGCCAGCCGGAAGGTGTATTGCTACCTCAACCTGACGGTGATGTGCGGGGCATTCGGCAGTTCGTTGCCGCCTATGTTCTTGGCGAAGCCGGCCCCGCCGTTGGGAGCGTCGGTTTCCGGGTTGTAGTACGCGCCATTCAGCAGATAGGCGTAGGGACCCGGGCCGCCGTTGGCGCCACGATCCTCGGTGAAACCGCCCATCGCGGTGAAATAGTTGTTGGTGCAGAAGCTGTTGAGGAATCCGGCGTTGCTGAACATCTGGTTGAATGGATCGGCGAAGAAGTTCTCCAATGCCATCGACACCAGCTCGGTGGGAGCGATGCAGTTCGACGCCAACTGCATCCATGGACGCACGGTGGTCCACCCCGGGTTTCCCGCGGTCCGATCCATCACGTCGATCGAATACTGGTTGGAACCGATGCGGCTGCGCAGCAGACCGACGTTTCCGCTGAGCTGGAACGCATCGGTGGGCCGCCACACCAGTTCGAACTCCGCGCCCCAGGTGCGTGCGTCGAAATTCTCGTTGAGGGTGGCGCGATCCTGGATCTGCGAGACCTGGTAATCCTTGTAGTCGTTGTAGAACGCGGTGGCGTTGAACATCAGCTGGCCGCCCGCCATCACGTTCTTGGTGCCGATCTCGAAGGCATTGACATACTCGGGCCGGAATCGCGGGTTGCGCTGTTCGAAGCTCAGCGCCTCCGGGTTGGCGCCGACGCCCGGCGAGTTGGTGCCGCCGGCCTTGTAGCCGCGCGACAACGACGCGTACACCAGCGTGCTGTCGGTGAAGGACAGATCCGGAGACCAGTCCAGCACCAAGCGCCCGGTCGGCTCGGTCCAGGTCTGGCGGATGTCCGGGCTGGCCGGGTAGCCATAGCCGGTGTAACCGCCAAACAGTGACGAAGTACCGCCCACGGTTGAATCGCCAACAGGGTCTGACTCGGGTACGGCGTGGTCGTCTTGCGGTCGCGGGTGATACGCACGCCGGCGGTCAACCGCAGCGTGTCGGACAACTGCCAGTAGCCCTCGCCGAAGATCGCCGCCGAGCGCGTCTTGGCGACATTGCGGCTACGGAAGTAGTTGTGCCCTTGCCCGTCGATGGAACGCAGCGGATTCGGGTCTACGTACACGCAAGGCACGTCGATGCCCTGGTTGGGATCGAACCGGGTCGCGCTCCCGGCCGGACAATCCCCGGGCGCCGCACCGCCGCCATTGCCGTTGAAGAACAGCTGCGCCAGCGCACTGAACATGTTGCTGAACACGTAGTAGCTTTCGTCGACTTCATACTCCAGGTAGTTCGCGCCGACGCTGAAGTTGAACTTGCCGTCGAACGCGGACTGCAGCCGGAATTCCTGCGACCACTGCGTGCTGTAGGAGTCGACCAGATCAACGTTCAAAAGACGGTCGGAACATCCGAGCTGCGGATCGCAGTAAATCCCGCCCGGTGTGGTGGGATGGGCCGGCCCGTAGGTGAAGTCCGGCATGAACTGCATGGCGTCATTGCTGTCGTTGAAAATCGGATTGGACTGGAACCGTCCGTAGTCCTGGGTGGAGTAGTAGCGATCCCGCGTGTACAGCGTCTGCGATACCAGGCTCAACCTGTCGCTCAGGCCGAAGTCGAGGTTGATCTGCACGATGTCGTTCTTCGCCTCGAAGCGCGGGTCGTAGGTGGTCGCGATCTCGCGCAGATCGGTCGATTGGTGCAGGCCGGCATAGGGGTCCACGCCCGGCGGGAGCAGCGGTACGCCACTGACCGGGAAACCGTTTTCGTCCAGCAGAACCCCCAGCAGGACGGGCGACGCGCCGAGGATGTAAGGCAGGCTCGCCGCATTGGGTACGCCGAAGGCATCGTTGCCGTAGAGCGAACCGTCCTGGCAGGACTGGCTGAGGTAGTTGCGCGCGTTGCCGAAGGTCGGCTCGTAGCCGTTGATCGTCGCCGGCCCCGGATCGTTGTGGCAGATCTGCTTGCCGGTGCGCGCCCGCATGTCGTCTTCCTGGAAATGTTCCCATACCAGGCTGGCGGTCAGGCGATCGCTCGGCCGCAGCGTCGCCGACAGCCGCGTCGTCAGCAGGTCACGGTCATTGACATCCCTGCCGGTGACCGTGTTGTGGTCGTAGCCATCGCGCTTGGTGTACTGCGCGGCGAGGCGGAACGCGAAGGTTTCGCTCAGCGGCACGTTGACCATCGCGTTGACCCGGCGCGACTCGAAGTTGCCGAGTTCGGCCTTGACGCTGGCATCGAATCCGTCCGGATCGGCCAGGTTCGGGATCATGTTGACCACGCCGGCGGTCGCATTGCGCCCGTACAGCGTGCCCTGCGGTCCGCGCAGCACTTCCACCCGCTCCACGTCCAGGTATTCCTGCTCGAACAGCCGGTTGCGGATCATCGGCGTGCTGTTGAAGCTCACCGCGACCGCCGGGTCGGTGGTCACCGACAGCGCCTGCGTGCCGATGCCGCGAATCTGGAAGTTGTAGCTGGCGAAGTTGGTCTTGGAGAAGGTGACGTTCGGCGTGGCCGTGACCAGATCGCCGCCGGTCTCGATCTTGCGATCGTTGAGATCGTCGCCACTGAAAGCGCTGATGGCGATGGGAACCTTCTGGATGTTCTCCACCTTCTTCTGCGCCGTGACCACCAGGGTATCCAGCGTGGTCTCGTTGCGCGCTTCAGCAGTTCTTGTCGCGGCTTCGCTTGCAGTCTGCTGGGCCACGGTCCCGGAGGTCGTCGCCGACTGCAGGGCGGCGACCTCCTGTCCGTTTCCCTGCGGCCCGCCCGGCTTGTCCTTCTTCGCCGCCGCTTCGCGGGCGGCCTGCGCGGGATCCCTGATCAGGATCGCCCCCGAAGGGCTGACGGTATAGGTCAGTCCGGTGCCTTCGAGCAGTTCTTCCAGTGCCTGTGTCGGCGCCTTGCTGCCCACCACCGCGCGCCCGCTTCTTCCGACCGCAAGTTCGGGCGAATACAACAGTTGCTTGCCGCTCTGGCGCGCATAGTCGGACAGGGCCGCACTGAGGGTCTGCTGGGGTATCTCGAAACGCGCGGGCGGGTCGGTGCCGTCTCGCGCCTGCGCCGCGAGTATCGGCGACAGCGCCAGTACCAGGGCACAAGGCCTGAGCACGTGCTTTGCGAATCGAGACGAACGAACTCCCATGCTTCCTCCCCTAGTTTTTTTGTCACGCGGCCACGTCGTGATGGCGACGTACTTCCATACAGACGCGCTCCCGCGCAAAAACCCGAACCGTGATACGGAAAAAAGGATCACGACTGGAATACTGGACCCGCGGGATCTGTTTGCGACGCAACAAGAATCGCCGGTGGAGGCTCGCGTCAGTCCGGGATCATTCCGCGCGCGCCATGGCGCGGGGATGTGCGTGCGCTCATCGGGAGCGCGACTCGAGCACCACGCGATCGTCTTCGCGCGGATCGCGCGTGGAGTGGGGAAAGTTAATTCGTACAACGCCTCGAACAAACGTATGCGTATCGCCGGCATTGAACGCGCCGCTGATTCTTCAGACGAAGCGAGCTGGTGGGTCCGCCCAGCACCTACCTTTCTCCCCAAATAGCGGTTCACTTCGGCAATCGCGGCGTCCAATCGCTCGTTGTCGAATACGATCTGGCCGGTGCGCCAACTGACCACGCGCCCCACGTCGGCCACCCGCACCACCGGCCGGGATCCGTCGGTGGCGACGAACTGCTGGCCCGGATGCAATTCCGCCAGCGTCGCCGCATTGGCCGGTGATGGTGCGACGCCCTGCGCCGGCGCGACACCCACGCGGCTTCCAGCAAGGTGACTTCGAACAGACGTTCCCCGACCCGCACGTCGAACTCGGTGCCCAGCGCGGTAACCCGCTTTCCATCCGCGGTGACCACGAACGGTCGCGAACGATCCTTGGCGACCTTGAACAGGGCCTGCCCACGTTCAAGTGTCACCGCGCGGACGTCAGCGCGGTAATGCACCGACAACCGGCTGTCGGTGTTGAGGGTCACCACCGAACCGTCGTCCATCGTCACCACGCTGCGCTGGCCCACGCCGGTCTGGTAGACATTCCCACCAGGGTGTCGCCCGCGCCGGAGAACAACCCGCGGGTGGCCTCCGGCCTCAGCGCGATGAGACCCACGCCGGTGAGCAACAGCAGCGAGGCGGCAATCGACAGCCGCCGCCATCGCCGCGAGGAGCGCAGCCTGCCTTCGGCCACGCGCGCCAGCGTCTCGCGGCGCAGCGACTGCATTTCCGGTGAATCCGACAGCGTGCTTACCCATTAATTCGCGGCCTGGATGCGCCGCCAGGCCGCCGCGTTCTCCGGCGACCGCGCGTACCAGGCATCGAAGCCCTCGCGCAGGCGCGGCTGGTCGGGCGCGTCGCGCAGGATCTCGCTCCAGCGCGCGGCCGCCTCGTCGGCGCTGTCCGCCGCGAAGTCCATCGCCCAGGTCGTTGGAGGAGTCCGCGAGTTCATGGGTGCGTTTCGCCAGCCTCTGTCGTGTGCCTGTCCGGCGGGGTCATGCGCCCTCCGGCATCCCGCCCAGCGCGCCGCCCAACCGGGCCAGCGCCTTGGCCATGTGTTTCTCGGCGGCCCGGACGGAGATGCCCAGCATGACCGAGATTTCAGTGTATTTGCGCTTTTCCATGGTCCTCAGCACGAAAACGTCGCGGGTCCGTTCGGGCAGGCTCCGCAGGACGGCGGTCATCACCCGGACCGCCTCCTCTCCCAGTAAGACGCGCTCCGGCGAAATATCCGTAGCGGGCTGGTGAAGATCCTCGTCGAACGACTCTTGGACATCCATCGCCCGGACCTTGCGCCGGCGTGCCCAGTCGCGCAGGACGTTGGCCGCCACCTGGAACACGTACTGCTCCACATGCTCGATGGCGCCACCGCGGGCGCGCCGCAGCAGGTGCAGGAACACTTCCTGGGTCAGGTCGTCGACTTCGCTGGCATCCGGACCGCTTGGCGAAAAAACCGCGCAACGGCGCGCGATAGCGCAGCGAAATGGTGTTCAGCAGGTCGTCGCGCCCGTCGCTGCCCTCGTCGATGCGAGGGGAACCCTGGGCGAAAGGCGATGGTTCGGACACCGGCATCCCCTGTCTGGCGATCGTCCTGAGTAAAGGAAATCCGACCTCCATCCGGCGGGTGCCCGGGGGCGGGCCAGCACGGCGCATACGGTCGGGTACGTGCGCCAGCCTAGGCACACGCCGGGGGCCGCGCACGTTGCAACGCAATATCCGACGGGCCGGCGGGTCCGGAGGCGGCACCGCGTTTTCCCATCCAGGAGCGGCCCGGTTCGAAGTTGGCGGCAGAGCCGAGCAAGCTCGGCTCTACTTTTGCCATTCCCGGTACAGCCCGTCCTCGCCGGCCGGCCGCAGCCGTGCCAGCCGCAAGGTGGCGTGCGCATCCGGCGGCAGCGCCATCTCGGCATACACGGCGGCGGTGGACAGGCCGTACGGCGCGCCGTCTTCGTTCGAATAGGCGAACCACGCCTCGCCGATGCCACACAGGTGCATGGCGGCCAGGCACATCGGGCACGGGTGGCCGCTGGCGTAGATCACGCAGCCATCCAGGCGCGGCGTGCCCAGGCGGGTGCCGGCCTGGCGGATGGCCAGCAGTTCGGCGTGCGCGGTGGGATCGTGGTCGCGATGGATGCCGTTG
>OFCY01000017.1_pt1 | contig 42356 bp, 44 predicted proteins | sample 1520981 | NCBI WGS metagenome assembly OFCY01 (sample SAMEA2532533, study PRJEB24079) | metagenome
GAACATCCTATTGTCGTCCGCGGCCACATTCGCGCCTGGGACTGACGGTACGATTACTGTGAACGTTACGCCGGTGGCCGATCAAAATGGTTCGACGGTGCTGACCTTCAAGATTAGAGACCGGAACGGTGCGGGAACTGCGGCATCGACCGCTGTGACGCTTAATGTCAACCCGGTGAACGACCTTCCGTTTATCGGACCGCTCGACGGCGACGACACTCTTTCGATCGAGGCGGGCACTACGCGAACGATTAACTTCATAGTTACCGACAAAGCGAACGAGACCCGTGCGGAAAACATCCAGGTTACGGCAGCGGTTCCGCACGATGTTCGGTGCCGGTGTTCGCATGGAACACGAACGCCCCACGGATTCAGCCCCTCCCCCGCCTGCGGGGAGGGCTGGAGTGGGGCGAACGTCGCCGTGTTCTCGCGCCGCTGAAAGCGGCCCCCATCCCAACCTTCCCCGCAAGCGGGGAAAGGGTGGTGTACGGGTTTAGTGGGTCTTTGGCTTGCGGTGGCGGTGCGTGGCCGCGGATGCCTTTCCAAGGTATGCGAATCGCAGAACGACGCACGGACACTCCCTCCACGCTCGAATTTGATCGCAAGGCGCGGAGTGTGGGCTAGGCTGGCGGGAACCAAGATGGCGTCGTCCCCCACGACGAGCCTTTCCGCCATGAACGCATCCTCCCCTTCCCGCCCGCGTACCGCCGCCTCCGCCGTCCAGGACGACCCGCGCTGGGCCGCGCTGCGGGCGCGGGATCCGGCCGCCGACGGCCGCTTCGTCTACGCGGTGAAGACCACCGGCGTCTGGTGCCATCCCAGCAGCCCGTCGCGCCTGCCGCGGCCGGAGAACGTGGTGTTCTCGATACTCCCGAAGCGGCCGAGGCCGCCGGCTACCGCGCCAACCGTCGCGCCGCCGCCGATCGCGCGGCGCTGGCCCGCCAGCACGCGGAACGGGTGGCGCATGCCTGCCGGCAACTGGAGAACACCGACGAGCCGCCCTCGCTGGCGCAATTGGCCGAAACCGCGGGGATGAGCCCCTACCACTTCCATCGCGTGTTCAAGGCCATCACTGGCGTGACCCCGAAAGCCTACGCGCAGGCGCAGCGCGCGCGCCGCATGCGCGAGGGGCTGGAAGGCGACGCCACCATCACCGATGCGATCTTCGATGCCGGCTTCGGTTCCAACAGCCGCTTCTACGAAACCTCCAACCAGCGCCTGGGCATGCGCCCGAAGGACTGGCGCGCCGGCGGCGCCAATACCGACATCCGCTTCGCCATCGGCCAGTGCTCGCTGGGCGCGATCCTGGTCGCGCGCAGCGAGCGCGGGGTCTGCGCGATCCTGCTGGGCGAGGATCCGGAAGCGCTGGTGCGGGACCTGCAGGATCAGTTCCCGCGCGCGCACCTGATCGGCGGCGACGCGGGCTTCATAATTGGGTCGCGCAGGTGGTCGGCTTCGTCGAGGCGCCCGGCATCGGCCTGGACCTGCCGCTGGACGTGCGCGGCACCGCGTTCCAGGAACGGGTGTGGCAGGCGCTGCGGCAGATTCCGCCCGGCAGCACCGCCAGTTACGCCGAGATCGCCCAGCGCATCGGCATGCCGCGGGCGGTGCGGGCGGTGGCGCAGGCCTGCGGCGCCAACCATCTGGCGGTGGCCATTCCCTGCCACCGCGTGGTCCGCAGCGACGGCGCGCTGTCGGGCTAGTCGCTACGTCTTAACCCGCAAGCGGGAACTGCTGCGGCGCGAAGGCGCGGCGTGACCGGATACCGGCGCGTCGCCGGCGCGGCGTGCTACGTTCCCGGCTTCTCCATGACGACGTTGGGACGGGCATGCGCAAGACGTGGAAGCGCGCCGCAGGCGCGATGTGTCTCTGGCTGATGGCGACGCCGCTGCTGGCTGGCAACCCGGGCGAGCGCGCCTACGCCGACGTGGATCCCTTCATCGGCACCGGCGGCGAAGGCCATACCTATCCCGGCGCCACCGTTCCGTTCGGGATGGTCCAGCTCAGCCCCGACACCCGCATCCAGCCACGCAAGGACGCCTACGGCTGGGCGGCCGGCTATCGGCATGACGACCGCACCATCGTCGGCTTCTCGCACACCCACTTCTCCGGCACCGGCCATTCGGACCTCGGCGACGTCCTGCTGATGCCGATCAGCGGCGAGGTGAAGTTGGAGCGCGGCAATCCCGACCAGCCCGGCAGCGGCTACACCTCGCGCTTCCGCCACGACGACGAAACCGCGCAGCCCGGCTACTACGCGGTCACTCTCGACGACTACGGCGTGCGCGCCGAGCTCACCGCCACCGCGCGGGTCGGCGTGCACCGCTACAGCTTTCCGCGCGGCAAGCCCGCGCACGTGCTGATCGATCTGCGCACCAGCCTGTACGACTATCCGGGCAAGGTGCTGTGGTCGCGGTTGCGCCTGCGCCCGGACGGCACCGTCACCGGCTTCCGCGAGACCCGCGGCTGGGCGCCGGGGCGGCAACTGTATTTCGCGCTGCGCTTCTCGCGGCCCATCCAGGGCCAGCAGCTGCACGACACCGAGCAGGACGTCGCCTACAAGGGATTCCCGCCGCCGGGCGAGAAGGACCCGCGCAAGCGCGCGCAGATCGAGGGACGCCAGATCCGTGGCGGCGTTCGATTTCGCCGACGCGCAGGGTCCGCTGCTGGTCAAGGTCGCGATCTCGCCGGTCAGCGAGGACAACGCCATCGCCAATCTCGACGCCGAAGTGCCGGGCTGGGATTTCGACGGCGTGCGCGCCGACGCGCGCCGGCAGTGGACACAGGCGCTGGGCGCCGTCGAGGTGGATGCACCGGCACCGCAGCGGCGCAGCTTCTATACCGCGCTGTACCACACGCTGCTGGGACCCACCCTGTTCATGGACAGCGACGGCAGTTATCGGGGGCCGGACAATGCGGTGCACCAGGCGAAGGGCTTCACCCACTACTCGACCTTCTCGCTGTGGGACACCTATCGCGCACTGCATCCGTTGCTGACGCTGGTGCAGCCGGAACAGCGCACCAACGACTTCGTGCAGTCGCTGCTGGCCGCGCGCCGGCACAGCCCCTACGGCGTATTGCCGGTATGGGCGTTCCACGGCCAGGAGACGTGGTGCATGATCGGCTACCACGCCGTGCCGGTGATCGCCGATGCCTACATGAAGGGCATCCGCGGCTATGACGCCAACGAGGCGCTGGAGGCGATGGTCGCCAGCGCCAGCTACGGGCCTTACGACGGCATCGCCCAGTATCGCGAACTCGGCTACGTGCCGATCGACGAGGAAGGCGAGGCCGCCTCCAAGACCCTCGAATACGCCTTCGACGACTGGACCATCGCGCAGGTGGCCGAGGCGATGGGGCGCAAGGACGTCGCGTCCGAATTCAGCCGCCGCGCGGCCAACTGGAAGCACGCCTTCGATCCCGCCACCGGCTTCATGCGCGCGCGCAAGCGCGACGGCGCGTTCCGCGAACCTTTCGACCCGTCCGCCAGCGGCTACGGCACCGACTACACCGAGGGCAATGCCTGGCAGTACTCCTGGTACGTGCCGCAGGACGTGGCCGGGCTGGCGCGGGCGCACGGCGGCGAGGACAAGCTGCTGGCGCGGCTGGACGCGGTGTTCGAGGCCAAGGTGGATCCGAAGATCTTCGCCCACATGGAAGACATCACCGGGCTGATCGGCTGGTACGCGCACGGCAACGAACCCAGCCATCACGTCGCCTACCTGTACGCGCACGCCGGCCAGCCCTGGCGCACCCAGGCGCGGCTGGGCGCGATCATGGCCAGCCAGTACGCGCCGCGCCCGGACGGCCTGGCCGGCAATGACGACCTGGGCCAGATGTCGGCGTGGTACGTGTTCACCGCACTGGGTTTCTATCCCGTCGCACCGGCCAGCAACCAGTACGTGATCGGCCGGCCGTTCCTGCCGCGCGCCACCCTCCACCTGCCCAATGGCAAGCGCTTCACCGTGATCGCCGAGGGCCTGGACGAGGCGCATCCCTACATCGGCGGCGCGACCCTCAACGGCAAGCCGCTGGATCGCGCCTATCTGGAGCACGCCGAGATCCTCGCTGGCGGCGAACTTCGTTTCACCATGCAGGCGGAACCAAACCGCGCATGGGGACGCGATGCGCGCCCCTATTCGATGAGCCGCTGAAGCAAGGACGCCGCGCGCGTCCTGCCCTGAAGCACGAAGGGGACACGACGCGCGTCCCCTTCCCCGCCGGCGCGCCGGTTCGCGCCGACGCCCGCGCCATCAGAAACCGCGCGAGAAACCCACCATCACGGTGGTGCCGCCATCGACGTCGCGATCGACCAGCGGGCTGTCGCGCAGCGCCGACGGCAGCCGGCGGTATTCGGCGCTGGCGATGAACAGCCATTTCTCCGCGAACGGACGCAGCAGGGTCAGGCTGGCGTTGGGCACGGTGACGCTGCCGGGACGGTAGCGCACCACACCGCGGGCGATTTCCTCGTCGAGGGTGCCGTAGTAGTAGTCGGCCAGATCCGACGACAGCCAGCGCGCGCCGACGCCGGGCGTGAGCTGCCAGCCGCCGACGTTGAACGGATACCGGTAGGTCACCGAGGCCTGCTGGCCTTCACTGGTGCTGGTCACGTCGGCGCGCGCATCCAGTTCCAGTTCGCCGGCCGCGCCGCGCCAGCGCGCGCTCACGCCCGCGTCCGCGGCATCGTCGCGGTCTTCCAGCAGGCGGCGATCGATGCCGCGCCCGGCCAATTCCGGAATGCCGAAGTCATCGGCATCGACGCCGTCGAAACGTCCGGCGACATAGCCGTCCAGCACGAAGCCGCCGCGCGAGAACAGGTGCACGCCGGCCTGCGCGCCGCGCCAGAAGAAGCGCTCGCCTTCATACGACACGTTGGGGAACACCAGCGTCCGGTTGTCCTCGCCCGCGTAGACGCCTTCGCGGCTGGCGACCGCCAGGCCGACGCGCCAGCGCGACGCCGACGCCTGTCCGGCTTCGCGGTTGGATTCGGACACGACCTGCGCGGACACGGGCGCGGCGGCACAGACAAGCAGACCCAGGCAGACCAGGGGACGGACGGACGACATGCAGACTCCTGCGGGGGAAGGCGTGGGGGGCACGCGGGAGGCGCAAGATAGGCACAACCGTTTTAAGCGGGCTTTAATCCGCGTCCCGGAACCAACGAAAGCCGCGCCATCGGACTTTCACGGGATGGTCATGCCAACCGGATCGAAAATCGGCGCAAACCCGACGGAGTCCCCTCATGGAATACCTCCGCAGTCCGTACGGCCCCGCCAGCCTGGAGCGCGCGAGCCAGCAGGTCGCCGCCTGCCTCGCCTTCGACGAACCGCCCGATATTCCCGAGGATTTCGAAGCCTTCAGCCGCCAGGATTTCCAGCGGCGGATCCGTCTGCATCCGGATCTGGACTGGAACGACGCATGCCGCGCCTACGCGCTCGGGCTGGCCACGCATGCCAGCCACGCAGGGCGCGCCGATCCGGCGTCCGACGACGATCTGGAAATGCAGTGGGATCGCCTGCCCAGTCCGCCCGCCGCGGCCTGGCCGGTGGCGCGCATGCTGATCCACGAAACCTGGCGCTGGCTGTCGCGATAGGACGCGCGGGAGGAGCCGTCCTTCTCCTGCGGTCTCTTTCCGATCTTCTTCTCGTCCGCCGCATTCAGACCGGCGGCGGCGACTGGCGCGTCTCCGGGCGTGAACGCGCGCGCGCGGTGGCCGGCACGCGGCAGGCCTGGAGTCGTCCTCCCATCCGTTCCCACACCGCCGCCACGATCGTCATCACGGTCTCGCGATCCAGGCGATCGCACGGCGGCAACTGGCGCTCGTAGGCGCCTTCGATGCGATCGCCCAGCGCGTCGAGCGGTTCGCGATGCCATTGCAGGTAGAGATCATAGGCAAACCGGAACGTCGGCTCGAAACGCCTGAACGCCCGATCGCGATGACCCGCCAACGGACCGAAGTGCTGCCACCGCTGCAGCTCGGCCTCGACATCGATCACTTCGCACTTGCTTTCCGGGGTGAGTCCCTGCAACAGCATCCTTCTGCTCCTCTTCTCCGGCGGACACCCCCCAATATCCGCGCCCAACATAACACATCAGCAGAAACAACGCATTCGACGCCGAAAAAACGGACGCCGGCGAGACCGTTCGTCGGAAATGCGCGCGCCTTGCGTGACGCCGTTCGCGGATGAGCCCGGCATGCGCATCGTGGCTTCGTCCTTCACGCGTCCATCGACCGTCTTCCATCAATGACCACCGTCGTCGACAGGAGTCTTCCGCGCTGAAGAAAGTGGCATTCACCCTGTCCCGTCCGCGACGTGCCGCGTGCCCGCGACTTCTACGAGAACGCACCGGGCTGCGCGCCGGTTCGGTCGGCAATCACGGCGACACGTACGGGGTGGAATACGATCTGCCCGGCGGTTGCCTGGCGCTGACCCATTTCATCGAGGATCCGCCCAGCGCGACCGCGCGCGGCACGATCGCGTTCGAGGTGGAGGATATCGACGCCCTGACGCGGCCACTGCAGGATCGCGGTGTGCCGTTCCGCAGCGATGTCATCCACGGCCCGGTCCGTCGGATGACGGTGTGCGAGGAGCGAGGGCCATTCGAACCTGCTGCGCCCGCTCAAGCCCAGCGCGTGAACCGGCGCGGGGTTCAGTACTTCAGGTTCAGCTCGGCGACATGGGTCCGGTTGGCCTCGTACAGCTCCTGGAATTCCTCCTCGGTCAGATCGTCGGAGGCGTAGATCGAGACCGGTTCCCACTCGTGATCGGTCGGCAGCGGCGTGCGCGGTCCGGCCTTGCGCGACAGTACCATGCCGCGACGCTCGACCAGCTCGGGCAGATCGTCCCAGCGCTCGCGCTCGAAGTCCTGGATACCGTAGAGCAGGATCACATCGTTCATCGCTTCGCCATCCATCGACCGGTTGGAATCCGCAAGTCTAGAAGGCCGGGCGATCATTGCAATGGGCCGCGCGCAAAGCAGCGTGCCAGCGATGGCACGTTTTCGATGTCACGCCGGCCGCCGCCGCGCCGTCATCGCCTGCAAGGCACTGCCCGCCAGCATCGCGGCGACGAAAATCAACGCGCTGTCCACGCCCGCGGCGGCCCCGACCAGCGCGGGCCCCGGACAGTAGCCGGCCAATCCCCAGCCGATGCCGAACAGCAGCGCGCCGATCACCAGCGGGCGGTCAATCGCACGCGACAGCGGCAGGCGGAAACGATCCTCCAGCAGCGGACGCTGGCGGCGCAGCACGAGACGGAACGCCAGCCACGTGGTGGCGACCGCTCCCACCAGCACGAAGGCCAGGCGCGGATCGAAGTCGCCGGCCACATCGAGGAAACCGATCACGACGTTCGGATCGGTCATGCGCGAAAGCGCCAGCCCGGCGCCGAACAGCGCGCCCGCCAGCAGCGCGGCGAACCCGCGTTTCATGCCGCGCCTCCCGCCAGGTGCCGGGTCACGAACACGGTGAGCACGGCCGCGGCCATGAACACCAGCACCGCCACCAGCGAGCGCAAGGACAGCCTCGCCAGTCCGCAGACACCATGCCCGCTGGTGCAGCCATTGCCGAGCCGGGTGCCGAAGCCCACCAGCAATCCCGCGACCACCAGCACCGGCGTCGTCGCCGGCGATGCGGAAGACTGGCCGGTCAGCTTCATCACCAGCACGCCGGCGCCGGCCAGGCCAAGCAGGAAGGCAATCCGCCAGCCCCGTTCGCCCGCGCCTTGCCCCACCAATCCATTGACGATGCCGCTGATGCCGGCGATGCGTCCATTGAAGAACAGCAACGCCGCGGCGGCGAGACCGATCAATACGCCGCCCAGCAATGCCTCGGACATGCCGCTCACGAAGGGCGGCCCAGCTGATTGAGCGGCAGGCGCAGATAGGCGATGCCGTTGGCATCGGTTTCCGGCAGGCGGCCGCCGCGGATGTTCACCTGCAAGGCCGGCAGGATCAGGCGCGGTACCGGCAGGCTGGCGTCGCGTGTTTCGCGCAGGGCGACGAACTCGTCTTCGCCGCGCCGGTTGCCGACGTGGATGTTGCCTTCTCGCTGCGCCGCCACGCTGCTTTCCGCGCGCGGTTCGCGCCCGGCGGGATAGTTGTGGCACAGGAACACGCGCGTTTCCGGCGGCAGCGCGAGCAGTTTCTGGATCGAGGCGTACAGCTTGCGGGCATCCCCGCCCGGGAAGTCGACCCGCGCGGTGCCGGTTTCCGGCGCGAACATCGTGTCGCCGATGAAGACGGCATCGCCGATCAGGTAGCTGAGGCTGTCGTCGGTATGCCCGGGCGTGGCGATGACGCGCACGTCCATGTCGCCCGCGCGCAGATGTTCCCCGTCCTGGAGCAGGCGATCGAACTGGCTGCCGTCGGCGACGAATTCGTCGCCCAGCCCGAACAGCGCCTTGAAGCGGACCTGCACCGGCACGATGCCGCGCCCGATCGCCAGCGGCGCGCCCAGCACGTCGCGCAGGTAGCCGCCCGCGCTGAGATGATCGGCATGTGCATGGGTTTCCAGGATCCATGCCACGCTCAGGCGGTGTTGCCGGATGTAGTGCAGCACCGCGTCGGCGGAGACGGTGGAGGTGCGCGCGCCGGCGGCGTCGTAGTCCAGCACCGGATCGATGACGACGGCCGCGCCGCCGTCGGCACCGGCGGACACGACGTAGGTGAAGGTGTGGGTATCGGTGTGGAAGAAGCTTTCGACGCGCGGATGGATGGCCGTGGCGGGCATGTCCCGTTCCTTGCAATCTTATTCAAGTATTTGCTAAATTAGCATCGCCTTAAATACTGTGCAAGCCGATGCCTTCCTCCCATGACATCCAACGGATGGCCAAGCACGCCGAGGACGCGGCCGGTCTGCTGAAGGCGCTGGCGCACCCCGCCCGCCTGCTGGTGATGTGCCGAATCATGGAGGGTGAGGCAAGCGTTTCGGATCTGCAGGGCCTGACCGGACTGTCGATGTCCGCGCTGTCCCAGCACCTGGCGGTGCTGCGCGAAGCCGGGCTGGTCGGCAACCGGCGGGTGGCCCAGTCGATCCTCTACTCGCCGCTGCCGGGACCGGCGTTCGGGGTCATGCAGGCGTTGTACGAGGCGTACTGCGTGCCGGCCACCCGGGCGCGGCGCAGGCGTCGTGCGATTGCGCGCTGATCACAACCAGCGACGGACCCGCCGGCGATAGTCCGCATAGTCGTCGGCGAAGCGCTCGGCGAGGATCCGTTCCTCCGGCCGGATCTGGAACCAGGTCACCCAGGCGATGTAGATCGCCACGCCGGCGAGCGCCAGCGGATGACCCAGCCAGCACGCCCAGGCCAGCAGCAACAGGGCGTGGCCGAGATACATCGGATTGCGGCTGAAGCGATATGGCCCCGCCACCACGAGCTGGCGCGCCGCCTGCGGCCGCAGCGGATTGACGGTGGTGGTAGGCCCGGCCGAACAGCCACTTCGGCATCAGGTTCAACGCCAGTCCCGCGACCGCCAGCAGACCCGCCAGCCACGCCATCGCCGGGACTTCCAGCCGCAACGCCGGCGACAGGCGCGCGAGGCTCACCATCAGACCGGCCGCGATCAGCAGCATGACGGGTGGCGGAATCCGGGTTTCAAGCGCACGCAGCATCGGCATCCTCGCGGAAGTGGCGATGGCGGGCCGACATTTCCCGGCCTAGGCCAGCATTTCGAGCAAGGCGCAGATCGCCTGGCGTTTGCGCGGCGGCAACCGGCGCATCAGTACCAGCACCCGCGCCTCCACGTCGTCCAGCACCTGCCCCGGCTGCGCCACCGCCGGTATCTCGAACACCGGATGGTTGCCCGCCTCGCCGCGGCCGGTCGCCAGCCACTCGAACGGCACGTGGGTCGCCACCGCGATCAGGGTGAGGTGTTCGAGACTGGGATGGGTGCCGCCTTCGCGCTCCCATTGTGTGACGGCACTCCTCTTTACGCCGGCGCGCTGCGCCAGCTCCGCCTGCGACAAGTTGGCCAGGACGCGCGCACGTCTGATGCGCAATGCCATCGGAATCATCAGGAACTCCTTTCCCGCATGGGACCAAAAGTCAGTGTTGCTGCCCCACAAGTGACACTGCCCAAATATTGACCGGTTCCGCTTGCCTCCCCTTGTCCGCCGTGGTGCACGGGCACGACGGCGCGATGACAGGCAAGTGGCTCTTACTGCATCGCTTCCCTTGCCGCGTTGCCAATTCAACGATCACGCATTAGTAACGATGTCGGGGAATGTAACGACAGCGCGCCCATCTATCAACGACGTACGTCGCCTTGTCCGCACACCGAATCAATCGCCTGAGGCGTAATCCGGAATCCCAAAAACAAGAAAACGCTTACAGACGGATTTGGACATCGACTACGGGGGGTAGTTTGATGGATACGAAGGGGTTCGCGCGGCGCTTTGCCCGCCGCGTCATCATCGTCGCTCTGCTGGCCATCAGCGCCATCGCGATCGTGCCCGCACCATTGAAGGCGCAGACCGGATGCACCACCGGCGCCTGCATCTCCGCGGGTCCGCGACTGGTGTCGGTGGACAGCACGCAGGGGCCCGTGCTCAACCTGCTGCTGCAATCGCTGTTGCCGGGGACGACGGTCAACCTGTCGGTGCTCGACTGGAACGCCCTCGCCGGCGCCGACATCAACCTCAACGCGCTGGTCACCCAGCTGGGACTGAACCTGGGCATCAGCGACACCAGCCAGGTGCTCGACACCAACATCACCCTCGCGCAGTTGCAGCTGGCGATGGTGCAGGTGCTGCAGGCCGACGGACAGACCGCCGCCGCCAACGCGCTGAACCTGCTGCCGCTCAGCGCCGCCGGCCTGACCGGCCAGTTCCAGCTGGGCGATCTGTTGCAGATCAGCCTGCCGCAAGGATCGCTGGCCGACATCGATCTGGACCTGCTGGATCTGATCACCGGCTCGGTCCAGCTCTACAACTACAACAACGTGCTGACCACACCCACGCCGATCACCGTCGACACGGCGGCGCTGGGCCTGACCGGCCTGGCCAACCTGCAACTGTGGCTGCAGGTGGTGGAGCCGCCGGTGATCGTCTGCGGCCCGGAGGGCACGTCATTCCACAGCAGCGCCATCCGCATCAAGATGAACGTCGACGTGGTGCAGGGCTTCGACACCCAGTCGATTGTCAACGCGCTCAACGCGCTCGGCCTGGGCCTGACCAACATCACTTTGACCGCCGACGTGCTCAAGCTCCAGCTGTACGCCGACGTGGCGCGCGCCGAGGGCACGATCACCGCGGTCGACTATGTCGCCGGCGCGGTGACCTTCCAGGCCCGGCCCGGCCTGGTGAACTTCTACGTCGGCACCATCGCCGACAGCATCTTCTTCAACCGCACGCGGGTGGTGACCAACGCGGATGTCTCGCCGGTGGTCATCAACAACCTCCAGCTCGGTTTCCGCCTCAACCTGGCCGGCGTCGGACTGATCGACGTGCAGGTGCCGCTGACGGTGACCGGCCGCGCCGCCGCGACCGGATCGCCCGAGCTGCGCACCTTCACCGTCAACGCGCCGTTCCCGCAGACGCGCACCGCCAGCAGCGGCACCGTCAGCGCCGGCACGCTGATCACGGATCTGCTCAACAACCTCGACATCGAGGTCAGCCGGGGCACGCCGGTCGTCACCCTGATCCCACCGTTTTTGCCGCCGGTCGTCATCGCCCTGCCGCCCGCACTGGTGCCGATCCTCGACACCATCGTCGACACCGTCGAAGCGACCTTGCAGAACGCGGTGGTTCCGGTCCTGCAACCGGTGCTGACCACCCTGCTCGGCGGCGTGGTCGACAACCTGCTCGCCCTGCTCGGCATCCAGGTCGGCAATGCGGTGTTCACCGTCGAAGGCGTCACCCGATCCTGCGTCGCCACCCTGGCGCTGGCGAAAATCCTGGCCCCGACCACCGACCCCGGGCGCTTCAATCTCAGCATCTCCCAGGCCGGCACCACCGTGGCGACCGCCGGCGACATCGGCAACAACGGCACCACCCCGGCCGCGCTGACCACGCCGGGACTGAGCTACGACCTGGCGGAGACCGCGGGCACGGGCACCCTGCTGAGCAGCTACACCACCACCTGGGCGTGCACGGATTAGAAAGGGAAGGCGATCAGCTCCGGCAGCGGCACCACCTTCAGTCTGACCGCGCCCGCCGCCGCCACCGATCCCGTCAGCATCACCTGCCGGATCACCAACACCCGCGCGTTGCAGGCCGACGTGTCGATCAGCAAGAGCGACGGCCAGGGCAGCTACACGCCCGGCGGCAGCGCCAGTTACGTGATCACCGTGAGCAACGCCGGGCCCGACGCGGTCAGCGGCGTGGTGGTCAACGACACCCTGCCCAACGGCGCCCGACTATCCGCGCCGTGGACATGCACGGCCACCGGCGCGGGCAGCAGTTGTCCCGCCAGCGGCGGCGCCCAGGGGGACGCGGCCATCACCCTGAGCGTGAGCCTGGATGCGACGGGCACCGCGACGATCACCGTCCCGGTCACCTTCAGCGCCGACCCCACGGCGTACTGACCGCCGCGCCCCGATGCCCCCGGCATCGCATCACCGAATCCACCTGCACGACCCGCTTGCCCGCGCACCCGACGCCGCAAGCCACCGCGAGGAACGCCGTATGGACAGCCGAGCGCCAACCACCTCCAAGATCCGGATCCCGTCGCGCGCCAGCTTCAGGCGCGCGGCCGGAGCCGCGACGATAGTACTGGGATGGCTGCTGTCGGCCGGCGGCGCGTTCGCGCAGACCTATCCACCGAACCTGAGCAACACCGCCACCGTGACCCTGCCGCCGACGGTGACCGATCCGCAGGCGGGCAACAACAGCGGCACCGACACCAATACCCTCGCGGCGGTCGCCGCGCTGACCCTCGACAAGACCCTGCTGACTGCTTCGCCGGTAGTCACCGGCGGCACCGTGACCTACCGGATCACGATCACCAACGCCGGTCCTTCGGCCGCGCTCGGCGCCACCCTGGCCGACACCGTTCCCGCCGAACTGGGCAACGTCAGCTGGACCTGCACCGCCAGCGCCGGCTCCAGCTGCAGCACCGGCAGCGGCACCGGCAATGTCGCGCTCACTTTCGACATCGCCTCCGCCGGCACCGTCACCGTCGACGTCACCGGCACCGCGCCACTGACCACGCCATCCACCATCGGCGCGAACACCGCCACCGTCACTCCGCCGGCGGGCACCACCGATCCCGATCCCGCCGACAACACCGACACCACGCCGTCGGTGCCGGTCGCGGCCAGCCCGATCGTGGCGGTGGACGACAGCGCCGGTCCCGTCAACGGCATCGTCGGCCAGACCAACGTGGTCAACGTGCTGGCCAATGACACGCTCGGCGGCGCAGCGGTGATCCCCGCGCAGATCACCTTCACGCCGGTCAGCACCGCGCAGTTGATCGTGAACGCCGATGGCTCGGTGGACGTGCCGCCCGGCACCGCGAACGGCACCTACACCACCACCTACCAGATCTGCGAGACCGCCAATCCCGGCAACTGCGACAGTGGCACGATCACGGTGACGGTCAACGCCACGGCGACCATCAACGCCGTCGACGACGCGCTGCCGGCGCAGGCGGCCGGCAGCATTGCCCTGACCGCGAACGTGCTGGGCAACGACACGCTCGCCGGCGCGCCGGTCATTCCCGCGCTGGTCACCCTGACCTCCGCCCCCAGCGGTCCGCTCACCATCGCCAGCGACGGCACGGTGACGCTGGATCCGGCCGCCGCACCCGGTACCTACTCGGCGACCTACCAGATCTGCGAAACCGCGGTGCCCGCCAACTGCGACACCGCCACCGCGACGGTGCGGGTGGTCGCGCCGATCGACGCGGTCGCCGACGTGGCCGGCCCGGTCAACGGCACCACCGGCGCCAGTTCGCTGATCAACGTGCTGGCCAACGACAGCGCCGGCGGCAGCAGCCCGGCCTCGCTGGGGACGGTGAGCCTGACCGGAACGAGCACGGCGGAAATCGTCTTCAACGCCGACGGCACGGTCACGGTGCCCGCCGGCACCGCCGCCGGAACCTACTCCACCACCTACACGATCTGCTATCTGGATCCGCCGACCGTGTGCGACAGCGCCAGCGTGCAGATCAGCGTGCTCGCGGCCGGTGCGCTGGTCGCGGCGGACGACGCCTACAGCGGCATCAACGGCACCACCGGCAATCCCAACGTCGGCAACGTGCTGGACAACGACACCCTCAACGGAAATCCGGTGGCGCCGGGCGACATCGTGCTCACCCCGACCAACTCGCCGGACCGGTCACGATCGCCGCCGACGGCACGGTGAGCGTCGCGCCGAACACGCCGGCCGGCGTCTACACGCCCAGCTACCAGATCTGCGAAGCGGCGCTGCCGGACAACTGCGACACCGCCACGGTCACGGTCACGGTCTCCACCATCGACGCGGTGGCCGATGCGCTCGGTCCGGCGCCGGCCGGCACCTCCGCCGGCAACGTGCTGAGCAACGACTTCGTCAATGGCACGCCCGCCACGCCGGGTGCGGTCATCCTGACCCAGACCAGCGGCGGTCCCGCCCTGACCATCGCGCCCGACGGCACCGTCACCATCGCCCCGGGCACGCCGGCCGGTCCGATCAGCGGCGGCTACCAGATCTGCCTAGTTGCCCAACCCACCATCTGCGACAGCGTGACCATCACCGTGACGGTTGCCGCCGGCGCGCTGATCGCGGTCGACGACACGCTCGGTCCGGTCAACGGCGCCACCGGCGGCACAGCCACCGGCAATGTGCTGGACAACGACACCCTCAACGGTGCGCCGGTCACGCCCGCGGACGTGACGGTGACGCCGAACAACACCGCGCCGATCACCATCGGCACCGACGGCAGCGTCTCGGTGGCGCCGGGTACCGCCGCCGGCACCTACACGACCAGCTACGATCTGTGCGAAGTGGTCAATCCGGGCAACTGCGACAGCGCCACGGTCACCGTCACGGTGAGCACGCTCGACGCGGTCGACGACGCCCTGGGCCCGGTCAACGGCGGTATCGGCGGCAGTGCCGGCAACGTCCTGACCAACGATCGCCTGGACGGTGCACCGTTCACCACCACCGCGGTGACGCTCACCCCGGCCAACACGCCGCAACTGACGATCGGCGCGGACGGCAACGTGACCGTCACCGCCGGCACGGCCGCCGGCACCTACACGGCCAGCTACCAGATCTGCCAGGTCGCCAATCCGGCCATCTGCGACACCGCTTCGATCAGCGTCACGGTGATCGCCGACGCCGCACTGAACGCGGTGGACGACAACTTCGGTCCGGTCGACGGTACCGCCGGCAGTACCAACGCCGGCAACGTGCTGACCAACGACACCTTCAATGGCGGTGCGATCACGCCGGCCGACGTGGTGTTCACGCCCACCGCCAGCTCGCCGCTGAGCATCGACGCCAACGGCGTGGTCTCGGTCGCCGCGGGCACGCCCGCCGGCATCTACAACGCCAGTTACCAGATCTGCGAAGCCGGAAATCTGTCCAACTGCGACAGCGCGCAGGTGACGGTCACCGTGCAGGTACCGGCGGCGATCGACGCGATCGACGACGGTCCCTACGTGGTGAATGGCGCCACCGGCAACGCCAGTGTCGCCAACGTGCTGGCCAACGACACCTTCAACGGCGGCGCCGTCGCCCCCGGCAGCGTGACCCTGACCAGCACCGCGGCGGCCCCGCTCGCGGTCGATGCCAGCGGCGTGGTGTCGGTCGCGCCCGGCACCCCGGCCGGCACGCTCACCGCGAACTACACGATCTGCGAGGTCGGCAATCCGGGCAATTGCGACACCGCCGCGATCAGCGTGCAGGTGGTGGTCGTGGACGCGCTGGACGATGGCCTGAGCCTGGCCAACGGCACCGGCGGCGGCGTGGCCGGCAACGTGCTGGGCAACGACAGCGTCAACGGCGCGACCGCCTCGGGCGCGAACGCGACCGTCAGCGCGACCGCCACGCCGCAGCTCAGCCTGGGTGCCAATGGCGATGTCATCGTCGCGCCCAACACGCCGCCGGGTACTTACACCCTCACCTACACCCTGTGCTCGCTCGCCGCACCGTCGATCTGCGACACCGCCACGGTGACGGTCACCGTCGCCGCCGGTCCGTTGCCGATCAGCGCTACCAACAACAGCGGCTCGGCCGCCGGTCGCAGCGGCGGCACCGCGATCGCCAACGTCCTCGCCAACGATCAGCTGGGCGGCGTCACGCCGACACCGGCGGACGTCACCCTCACCCAGACGGTCGCGCCGTCGCACCCGGGAATCGTGCTGGATACCGCCAGCGGCGCGGTGACGGTGGCGCCGGGCACGCCCGCCGGCAGCTATGCGCTGCAATATCGCATCTGCCAGATCGCCGCACCGGCCAATTGCGCCGACGGCACGGTCGCGGTCACGGTCAATCCCGCCGCGGTGGACGCGGTCGACGACCCCGCCGGCCCGGTCAATGGACTGACCGGTGCCACCGGCGTGGTCAATCTGCTCGCCAACACACCCTGGACGGTGCCGCCGCACCGCCGGCGGACGTGGTCTTCACCGTGCTGTCCGCCGATACGCCACTGACCGTGCAGGCCAACGGCCAGGTGGACGTCGCCGCCAACACCCCGGCCGGCAGCTACACCGTGACCTATCGCCTGTGCGAAGCGCTCAATCCCGCCAACTGCGATCAGGCCACGGTGACCGTGCAGGTGCAGGCCGCGGCCATCGACGCGGTCGACGACACCGCGCCTTCCCCGGTCGGTTCCGTGGCCGGCGGCCAGGCCATCGCCAACGTCGCGGTCAACGATCTGCTCAACGGCGTGGCGGTGGATCCGGCCCAGGTCGTGCTGAGCCAGACCTCCACCACCCATGCCGGCGTACAGCTGCAATCCGGCAGCGGCGCGGTGACGGTGTTGCCGCGCACGCCGGCCGGCACCTATTCGGTGGTGTACCTCCTGTGCGAGCGGCTCAACCCCGCCAACTGCGACAGCGCGACCGCCAGCCTGGTGGTCGCGCTGCCGGCCATCGACGCCCAGGACGACACGGCGCCCCCGGTTCCCGGCGGCGTGGCCACCACCGGCGTGCTCAACGTACTGGCCAACGATCAATACGACGGCGGCGCGGCCGCGCCTCCGAGCGTGATCCTCACCCCGCTGGTACAGGGACCGTTGACCCTCAACGCCGACGGCAGCGTGGACGTGGCGGCCGGTACGCCCGGCGGCAGCTACACGCTGACCTATACGGTATGCGACGCGATCAATCCGGCCAGTTGCGACAGCGCGACCGTAACGATCGTCATCAACGCCACCGCGATCGCGGCGGCCGACGACAGCGGCCAGACGGCGCAGGGCACGGTGCTGGTGGTGCCGGTGCTCGCCAACGACAGCTATGCGGGCACGCGCTCGGACGCCACCCGCCTGCTGGTGCAGAACCTCACCGCGCCCGCGCACGGCACCGTGACGGTGAATGCCGACGGCAGCGTGAGCTACACCCCGACCGGCTACTTCAGCGGCACCGACAGCTTCCAGTACGACACCTGCGAGCGCGCCGTGCCCACCAACTGCGCCACCGCGACCGTCAACGTCATCGTGCAGGCGAACCTCGTCACCGCGATCGACGATCAGGTGCGCGCGCGGCAGGCGCCGCTCGCCATCCCGGTACTGGCCAACGATACGGTCGGCCACGCGCCGCTGGATCCGGCCTCGCTGACCGTTGCGGTCGCACCCGCGCACGGCCAGGTGACCTGCGCGCAGGGCGTCTGCACTTATACCGCGACGCCCGGCTACGTGGGCCGGGATCGCTTCGAGTACCGGGTCTGCGATGTCTCCGTGCCCACGCCGGTCTGCGCGCAGGCCGCCGTTGACATCGAGGTGCAGGCCGAACCCGCGGTGCTGCGGGTGACCAAGACCGCCACGCAGCGCACCGCCCGCATCGGCGATCTGGTCCGCTACACCGTGCGCATCGACAACGTCGGCCCGGTCGACGCGGAACAGGTGGATCTGCTGGATCGCCTGCCCGAAGGCTTCGTGATGGTGCCCGGCTCGCTGCAGGTCATCGACGGCGACGCCGCCGGCTCCCTGTCCAACGGCCGCCCGCTGCGGATTGGCGCGCTGGACATCGCGGTCGGCCAAAGCGCCACCGTGATCTACGTGCTGCGGGTCGGTGCCGGCGTCGGTCCCGGCGTGCACACCAACCGCGCCATCGTCCGCGACGGCGAAGGCGCCGCGCTGAGCAACGAGGCCACCGCCGACGTGGAAGTCACCGGTGATCCGCTGCTGGACGACAGCCTGATCATCGGCAGCGTCTTCCACGATGCCAACGGCAACGGTCGCCAGGACGAAGGCGAACGCGGCCTGCCGGGCGTGCGCCTGGGCACGGTCGAAGGGTTGCTGATCGAGACCGATCGCCATGGCCGCTTCCATCTGGCCGGCATCGACGGCGGGCGTTGGGCGCGCGGACGCAACTTCCTGATCAAGGTCGATGTCGCGACCCTGCCGCCGGGCAGCCGCTTCACCACCGAGAACCCGCGCGTCCTGCGCATCACCCCCGGCGTGCCGGTGCGCTTCGACTTCGGCGTGCAGGTGCCCGGGATGCCGCTGGGCGGAGGCACCGGCGAGGTGGAAATCGATCTGGGCCAGGTGTTCTTCGCCAGCGGCAGCGCGGACGTGCCGGCCGAACACGCGGCGCTGTTCGAACGCATCGCCAGGCGCCTGCGCGAAGGCCCGGGCGGCCGCGTGATCATCACCGCGCAGGCCGACGGCCTGGCGCTGGCGTTCCACCGCGCCGCCGCCGTGCGCGCGGCCCTGGATGCCCGGCTGGACACCGACGTGCGCGAGGCGACCGCGATCGAACTGCGCACCCAGGTGGATGGCCGCACCGCGCTGGTCACCCTGGATCGCGACATCGGCCTGGGCAACCTGCTGTTCGATACCGACAGCGCCGCCATCCGTCCGCAATACCAACCGCTGCTGCGGGCGATCGCGGAGCGGATCGAAAGCGGCCCGGAAGTGATCGTGAGCATCGCCGGCCACGCCGACGCGCGCGGCACGGAAGAGCACAACCTGCGCCTGAGCCGGCATCGCGCCGACGCGGTGGCCGGGGCGCTGGCCGCGCTGCTTTCGCCGGCGGCGCGCTCGCGCCTGCGGGTGGAAACGGGACCACCCACACCGACCGCGGCACGCGGGGGAAGAAGTGAGGGGGACGATGACCATGGACATCAGCAAACACGTTCCGAGCCGCCTCTCCCTGGCCCTGTTCGGCCTGCTCGCCTGCATCGCCCAGGCGCAGGACGCGCCACCGTCGCCGTTGCGCTGCGACGCGGACGGCGTGCGCCAATGCGCAGGGCAGCCTGTTTTCGCATCAGCGCCCACGGCGAGGACCGGCCCGCCGCGGCCGACGACGACGCCGACGCGCTGCAACGCAGCCGGCGGGTGGAAACGGTGACGGCGCAGACCTACGCGGCACCAGCCAGGTACTGGCCGAGGACCAGGCGCGCATCACCGGCCGCTTCACCGTGGATCTGCCACAGGGCGGAACCCTCTGGGCGACCGAGGATCCCACCCTGGGCCTGCCCATCCTCAACGTGCGAGGCCGGCTCGATGGCGCCGTTCGAGGACTTCCCATCACCCAGCCGCTGCGCTTCCACGCCTACAGCAACTACGCCGCGTTCTACGACCGGCTGGAGGTGGTGATCTACCGCGGCGACGACGAGGATCGGGTCACCCCGCTCGCCACCGTCAGCCTGCCGGTCGGCGCGGTGACCGACACGCGTTGGGATGGCGCGCTGCCGGCCGGCCTGCGCCTGCGACCGGGCGACGTGCTGCAATACGTGGCGCGCGCCCGCAGCGCCGACGGCAGCTTCGACGAAACCCATCCGCGTCGCATCCAGCTGGTCACACCCGGCGACTATGCCCGCGGCGCGCAGGTGCTGCGCGACGAGGTGCAGCGCAGCCACGCCGAGAACCTCGATGCCGCCACCGCCGAGTCGGTGCAGATCATCGAGTCGATCTACGGCAAGAGCGATCTGCGCCTGCGCAACATCCCGGTGTACGGCTCGCGCGTGCGCATCCTCGGCCGCGACATTCCCGAAGGCATGCAGGTGGTGATCGACGGCCAGTCCTTCCCGGTCGATCAGGAACGCAAGTTCGTCGCCGAGTTCCTGCAACCGGTCGGCGCGCATCGCTACCAGGTACAGGTGAAGTCCTCGCAGGGCGTGATCGCCGACACGCCGCTGGACGTGGACGTGACGGGGCGCTACGCCTTTGTCGCCGCGCTGGCCGATCTGACCCTTTCAAACAACGATGCCAGCGGCGGACTGGACACCCTGGGCGGCGACATCCGCCAGGATGACGGCTTCCTGCGCGAAGGCCGGTTGGCGTTCTACGCCAAGGGCAAATGGAAGGGCCGCTATCTGCTCACCGCCCAGGCCGATACCTGGGAGAACGAACTGGACCATCTGTTCGACGGTTTCCTGGACGCGCGCCCGACCGACATCTTCCGGCGCCTGGATCCGGATCTGTACTACCCGGTGTACGGCGACGATTCGCGCACCTGGCGCGACGTCGATACCCAGGGCAAGTTGTACCTGCGCCTGGACTGGGACCAGAACCAGGCACTGTGGGGCAACTACGCGACCGGCTTCACCGGCACCGAATACGCCCAGTACAACCGTGCGCTGTACGGCGCGGCACTGAACTGGCGCTCGCGCTCGGCCACCGCGCTGGGCGATCCGCGCAGCCTGCTGAAGGTGTTCGGCGCCGAGGCGCGCACCGCGCTCGGTCATACCGAATTCCTCGGCACCGGCGGCAGCCTGTACTACCTGCGCCACACCGACGTGCTGCCCGGATCCGAACAGGTGGTGATGGAAGTGCGCGATCCCACCACCGGCCGGGTCGAGGCGCGGGTGAGCCTGCAACCGGGCGTGGACTACGAGATGGACGATCTGCAGGGCCGGTTGTTCCTGACCCGCGCGCTCTCGCAGATAACCCGCGAGAACGTCCGCACGCTGACCCGCGACACCCCGCTGGACGGTTACCGGCAGGTGCTGCTGGTGGATTACGAATACGTGCCCTCGGGCTTCGACTCGGACGACGTCACCGTCGGCCTGCGTGGCCGCCAGTGGCTGGGCGATCACGTTGCCATCGGCGCCACCTATGTCGACGAGAACCGCAGCGGCGACGACTATTCGCTCAAGGGCGCGGACCTGACCCTGCAAGCCGGCCGCGGCACCTACCTGCGGATGGAAGCCACCCGCAGCGAATCCACGGTCGCGCCGATCTTCTATTCCGACAACGGCGGCCTGAGCTTCATCCAGCGCAATCCGATCACCGGTGCGCGCTCCGGCGACGCGCGCATGGTCGAAGCCCGCGCCAACCTGCAGGAACTGGGCTGGACCCGCCGCGAATGGTCGTTCGGCGCCTGGTGGCGCGACGTCGATGCCGGCTTCTCGATCGGCCGCCAGGACACCGGCCTGGCGATCGAGGAATACGGCGCCGAGTTCACCGGCCAGCTCAACGCGGATTTCACCCTGTATGGCCGCTACAGCCACGCCTCGCATGGCGCGCAGGAACTGGAACAGTCGCAGCTGACCTTCGACTGGCAGATCACCGAAGACGGGCGCTTCGGCGGCGAACTGCGCCAACTGCGCGAACGCGACGCCAACCGCGATGCCGACGCCACCCTGCTCGCGCTCAGCTATCGCCAGCGTTTCGGCGACAAGTGGGAGCTCTACGGCGTCGGCCAGTACACCCTGGATGATGACTCCGGCCGCTACGATCGCAACAACCTGCTCACCGTGGGCGGAAAATACCTGTTCGGCGATCGCTCCAGCATCGGCGCGGAAGTCAGCAGCGGCAGCCGCGGCCACGGCGGAAAACTGGACGCCGAATACCGCCTGAGTCCGGACCACACGCTCTACGGCGCCTACCACTACAGCACCGACCGCACCGAGCGCGACGGATTGTTTGACACGGCTCTGCAATCGGGCTGGACGCTGGGCCAGCGCTGGCGCCTGAACAATCAGGTCAACGTCTTCAACGAGAGCCAGTACCTGCGCGACAACCGCCGCGACGGCGACGGCATCGTCCACACCTTCGGCCTGGATTTCCGTCCCGCGCCCGGCTGGAACCTCGGCTTCACCGTGATGGACGGCGAACTGGATGCGCGCGATGGCCGGGTCGATCGGCGCGCCTACAGCGTCAGCGGCGGCCGCACCGACGCGCGCACCGACTGGTCGAGCAAGCTGGAATACCGCCGCGATCGCGGCGCCGAACAGCGCACCCAGTGGGTGACCACCAACCGCCTGTTCTACCGGGTCAACGAGGACTGGCGGCTGGCGCTGCGCGCCAACTACGCCGACACCGACGACGACCTCAATCCCGCCGCCGGCGCGCGCCTGGCCGAGGCCAACCTCGGCTTCGCCTGGCGCCCGCACGACAACACCCGCTGGGCCGCGTTCGGCAAGTACACCTACCTGTACGACCGCGCCTCGCCGGGCCAGGAAGACGCGGATCTGTACGACCAGCGCTCGCACGTGCTGTCGTTCGAAGGCACGGTGCAGTTGGACGATCGTTGGCAACTGGCGGGCAAGCTGGCCGGACGCTGGGGCGACTACCGGATGGGACGCGGCATCGGCAGCTGGCTGGACAGCCGCACCGACTTCGCCGCCGTGCAGGTGCGCTACCACCTGATCGGTCGCTGGGACGGCCTGGCCGAATACCGCTGGCTGAAGGTCCGCGACGGTGGCGATAGACGCGGTTGGCTGATCGGCCTGGATCGCCAGATCCGCGAGAACTTCAAGGTCGGCGTGGGTTACAACTTCACCGACTTCAGCGGCGACCTGACCCAGCTCGATTACCGCCACAAGGGCTGGTTCCTCAACATCACCGGGTACTACTGACGTGCGGTGGGCGGCCTGGTGATCCCCTCTCCAGCCAGCCGCCACCGCACGGCATTTCCAATACCTGATGCGGCTCCCTTCCCTGCTGGTGGGCGAAGGGACAGGGGTGGGGTGAACGTGCCCAGGCTGGTTCCATGTGGCGGAAAGTTGCCCCCATCCCAACCTTCCCCCGCACGCGGGGGAAGGCGCGGAAACGGCGCCGGGTCACATCGCGTCTCCCCGGGCGTCTGTGCTTCCATAGCCGCCTGGGAGCCGACCGCCGATGACCGCCGCCACGCTGGAACTGACCCTGCGCCATGAGTTTCCCGCCGCCCAGCGGGGGGACCGCATCCTACGGGCGGATCATCGGCGCCTGCCAGAACACCGTCACCGCGATTGCCTACGCGATCACCCGCGACGTGCATGCCAGCGAGGACATCGCCCAGGAAGCCTTCCTGAAGGCCTGGAAGCACCTGGGCAGCCTGAAGAACCCGGACAGCCTGCTGCCGTGGCTGCGCCAGATCACCCGCAACCTGGCCCGCGACCACCTGCGCGCCGGGCAGTACCGGCCGATGACCGGCGAAGTGGCCGACATCGCCATCGAGCTGGCCACCGACACCGCGCCCACGCCGGCCGAACTGGTGTTGCAGACCGAGCAGGAAAGGGTGGGTAGCCGACGTCATCGCCGCGCTGCCGGAAGACAGCCGCGAAGTGCTGCTGCTGTACTACCGCGAAAGCCAGAGTTCGCAGCAGGTCGCGCGGCTGCTGGGACTGACCGACGCGGCGGTGCGCAAGCGCCTGTCGCGGGCGCGCGGTTACGTGCGCGAGGAATTGATGAAGCATTTCGGCGAATTCGCCCGCAGCAGCGCGCCGGGCGCGGCGTTCGCCAGCATCGTGCTGGGCGCGCTGGCGGTGGGCGCGCCGCCGACCGCCGCCGCGGCGGTGCTGGGCACCGGTTCAGCGCTGGCCGGCAAGGGTCTGCTGAAAGTGCTGGGCGCGTCGTTCGGAGCGGTCGCCGTCGGCCTGATTGGCGGCATCGGCTCGGTCTGGTTCGGCATCCGCAAGCAGTTGCGGGATCCGCTGGATGCGCGGGAACGGCGGGCGCTGATTGCCTACTACACGTTCAACACGCTGATGATCCTGGCGTTCCTGGCCGGCGCCGTCGCGTTGCAGAAGGTACCGGGCTGGATTCCGCACCTGCTGCTCACCGCCGCCTATTGCGGCGGCATCATGTGGTCATGCAGCCGCTGGCTGCCGCGCATCCTGGCGCGCCGGCGCGCACGCGACATGCAACTGGATCCGGTGACCGAAACCGCGGACGCGGTGCGCCGGCGCAAGTGGCAGATCATCGGGGTGACCGTCGGACTGGTGCTGGGGTTCGGTGGTCTGCTGTATGGGCTGATTGCGAGTGGGCGGCTGGTGTTCTGAGCGGGCCTTTACCGGCGCAGCATTTGTCCGCCGCCGAGCAAGTTCGGCGCTACGTCGGAGTGAGGCGTCCGGGGGAGATGTCCGGTCCGCGCCCGATGTTTGCGGCCTTCTGATTTCCCGTCGCGACTGACGTCGCTTCCACAAGGAGCTTTCCTCGGGGATTCGACTGCTCCAGCCCCACGCCGCCATCACCGGTGCTGCGGAAGCACGCGCGCTGCCAAAGATCCGGACCGGGAACAGGCTTTGCCTCCCCCTTCGCAGAAGGGGAACGAGGGGGATTTGCTCTTGGCACCTTTCGCAGACACGACACCGGCCGCGCGAGGCGGCCGGTGTGCGGTGGAACGATGGCTTGCCGGCTCAGCGCGGCGAACGCGGTTTCAGTTCGTCCTGGCCGAGGAAGCCGTCCTTGTTCGCGTCGAGCTGATCGAAGCGCTCGGCCAGGCGCGGCTTGCCCTTGGCTTCGTCGCGGCTGATGCGGCCGTCCTTGTTGGCGTCGGCGGCGGCGAAACGTTCGGCGCCGCGTGCCTGCATGCGCTGCTGGAACTGCGCGCGCCGGTTGGCGTCGGCGGTGTCGATCTCGGCGCGGGTCAGCTTGCCGTCCTTGTCGGTGTCGGCGCCGGCGAACCATTCGTCGCGGCGCTGCTTGCCGCGCAGCTCACGATCCTTGCCGTCGACGTAGCCGTCGCCATTCGCATCCATTTTGGCGAAATTTTCGGCGAAGCGCGGCTGCTTGCCGGCCTCGGCCTTGCTGATGCGGCCGTCGCCGTCGGTGTCCAGCTGCTTCATCATGCCGCCGTGGCCGCCGTGACCGGGACGGTGGCCGCCGTCCATGCCATGGCGGCGATGCGGGCGTTCCTCGGCGCTGAGCTTGCCGTCCTTGTTCTTGTCGAGCGTGTCGAAACGCTCGGCCAGGCGCGGATGCGCGGCGGCTTCGGCGCGATCCACGACGCCGTCGCCGTTCTTGTCCAGGGCCGGACGCGAGGCGCCTGCGGCCGGCGCGGACTGGGTGGCGGCGAAAGCGGTGCTGGCGGCGAGCGCGGTCAGCACGGCCACCACGAGCAGGGTCTTGTTGCGGGTCATGTTCGGATTCTCCTGATCACGCGGCGCGGTTGCGCCACTGACCGGGAAACGCCCGGCCGCCGCCCCGGTTGACGCGGCGACGAGCGGATTCAGCTTCCAGCCGGTCGCATGCGCCGCGACGACGGCCGCGCAGTATGCTGGCCGCATGGTCCACGCCTTCGCCCGCGCCGTTTCCATCCTCGGACACCCGATGCTGGTGCTGCCGGTGGCGGCGCTGCTGCTGGCGACGCGCACGCTGGGCGTGCGCGAGGCGGCATGGATGGCATTGGGTTTCGCCGCGTTCGCCGCGCTGGTGATGGGCTGGTCGGGATGGCAGGTGCGGCGTGGCCGCTGGCAGCACGTGGACGCCAGCCGGCACGAGGAACGCCGGACCTTGAACCGCTTCCTGCTGGTCGCGCTGGCGCTGGCGGCGGTGCTGGGCTGGGTCGCCGGCCAGCCGGTGCAGCTCGCGCTGGGACTGATCCTGGCGGCGGCGCTGATCGCGGTGGCGATGCGGGCGCGCGGTGGTGCAAGCTGTCGCTGCACATGGCCTTCGTCATCTATGCGGCGATCCTGCTGTCGCAGCTCCATCCGGGCTCGGTACATCGCCGGGTTGGCGTTCGCCGCATTGGTGGCGTGGTCGCGGCTGAAACTGCGCCGGCACGTGCCGCGCGATCTGGTCGCCGGCGCGTTGGCCGGCGCGACGGCGGGCGGGCTGTTCGTCTGGCTCGCCCCGAAACTGGCGGGGGCGTGATGGGCAACAATCCGCCGCAGCCGGCCGAAGACCTGCGCCTGTTCCATACCGGCGAACATCCCTGCGGCTACTGGCCGGATCGCAACGCGCGCGATCTGGTGCTGGATCCGCGCGATCCGCGCCTGCCGATGTTCTATCCGAACGCGCTACATGGGTTTCCGCCGCTCCGGCGACATCGTCTACCGACCGCATTGCCTGGGCTGCCAGGCATGCGTGGCGGTGCGGATTCCGGTGGAACGGTTCCAGCCGGATCGCAGCCAGCGCCGCTGCGCGCGGCAGAATCCGGACGTGGACGTGCGGGTGATGGTGGCCGAGCGCAGCGAGGAGCACGTCGCGCTGTACCAGCGCTACCTGACCGCACGGCACCCGCTGGGCGGCATGGACGATCACGGCGCGGTCGAGTTCGAGCAGTTCCTGATCGGCAGCTGGGCCAACAGCCGCTTCCTGGAACTGCGCGAACACGGACGGCTGCTGGCGGTGGCGGTCACCGATGTGCTGCCGGAAGCGCTGTCGGCGGTGTATACCTTCTACGATCCGGATCTGGCCGCGCGCGGGCTGGGCACGCTGGCGATCCTGCGCCAGATCGCCTGGGCACGCCGCGAGGGCCTGCCGCACCTGTACCTGGGCTACTGGATCCACGGCCACCGCAAGATGGACTACAAGCGCCGCTTCCAGCCGCTGGAAGCCTACGACGGTCGCGGGTGGCAGGACTTCCAGCCGCCGCCGGATCCGTAACCGCGCTGTCATCGGCGGCGCTGGCGCCCATGTCAGAATGGCGACATGCGAACCTTCCTTCTGCCCGCCTGCCTGCTTTCCCTGCTCACTGCCTGCGTGAACGTCAACGTGCACGGTGATCCCGCCGCCGCCCTCGCCGACAGCCCCGCGCGCCTGCGCGTGGCCACCTACAACACCTCGCTGTATTCGGACGAAGCCGGCGGCGTGATCCGCGAACTGGAAGGCGACAGCGCGCATGCGCGCAAGATCGCCGCCGTGCTGCAGAAGGTGCGTCCGGATCTGGTGCTGCTCAACGAGTTCGACTACGACGAGGCGCATCGCGCGGCGGACCTGTTCCAGCAGCGCTATCTGGAAGTCGCCCAGCCCGGTGGCGGCGAAGCGCTGCGCTATCCCTACCGCTACCTGGCGCCGGTGAACACGGGCGTACCCAGCGGCCTGGATCTGGACAACAACGGCGAGGCCGGCGGCGAAGGCCGCGCGCGCGGCAACGATGCCTGGGGCTACGGACTGCACCGGGCCAATACGGGATGCTGGTGCTGTCGAGGCATCCCATCGATGCCGCGCAGGTGCGCACCTTCCAGTTGCTGCGCTGGAGCAGCCTGCCCGGCGCGGCGCGTCCGGTCGATCCGGCCACCCACCAAATCCTGGTACCGCGACGAGGTGTGGTCAAAGCTGCGGCTGTCGTCGAAATCGCACTGGGACGTGCCGGTGCGCACGCCCTCGGGCGTGGTGCATTTCCTGGTCTCGCAACCGAACCCGGTGGTGTTCGACGGTCCGGAGGATCGCAATGGCGCGCGCAACCACGACGAGCTGCGCCTGTGGCACGAGTACATCAGCGCCGGCGATAAGCCCTGGTTGTGCGACGACGCGGGCGTCTGTGGCGGGCTGGCGCAGGAGGCGCGCTTCGTCATCGCCGGTGATCTCAACAACGATCCGGTCGATGGCGACGGCCGCCACGGCGCGATCCTGGAACTGCTGGAGCATCCGCGGGTGCTGCGCCATGCCACCCCGCAGAGCCGCGGTGGCGCCGAAACCGCCGAAGCTTACGCCGCCAAGGGCATCGCCCGTCGCGGCGCGCCGGGCCACGTCACCGGCGATTTCGGCCCCAAGGCCGGCGCGATGCGGCTGGACTACGTGCTGCCCTCGACCGGCTTCGCCTACGAAGGCGGCGGCGTGTTCTGGCCTGCGAAGGCGGAAGCCGACGCCGCCATCGCCGACGGCAGCGATCACCATCTGGTGTGGGCTGATTTGAAGCCCTGAGGGCCGTTCTTTTACCTGTAGGAGCGACATAAGTCGCGACCGCAATCCATCCGATTGAGATAGAGCGCGATTTACGGGATGGTTTGGTCGCACGTCCCGGATGTTCCCGGCCCGTTGATTGTCCCGTCGCGACTCACATCGCTCCTACAAGGGTGCCTTCCTGTGGGAGCGACGTGAGTCGCGAATGCGGGGAATCGGGTGCTACGAACCCACCACCGTCGTGCGCGGGCTGAAACCGATGGCGCCGTCGCTGCGGGCGGAGACGATCATCTTGACCATGCTGCCGGGGATCATCACTTCGATCTGCACGGTCTTGCCGTCCGGCGCGAGGCCTTCCAGGGTCATTTCGATCAGCGCGCCAGCGGTGTCGATCTCGCGGCACAGGATGTGCGGTTCGCCGCCTTCCACCTGCACCAGGTAGGGCTTGATCGCCTCGCCCAATGCTTCCAGCGCCTGCGGAAAAAGAACACCGCGTAGCCTTCATTTCCGTTCATTGTCCGATCCTTGCTTGAGTTCGATGCCGAGGGCTTCGGCGGCGTCGCGCGCGATGGCGCGGGCGGTGTCGATGTCGGCGGCGCGCGCCAGGGTCACGCCGACCCGGCGATGGCCTTCCACGCGCGGCTTGCCGAACAGGCGCAGCGCGGTGTCCGGCGCCGCCAGCGCCTTGTCCACATCCGAGAACATCGGCACGCCATGACCGTGCGCCAGCACCGCGCACGAGGCCGACGGGCCCTGCTGGCGGATGACCGGAATCGGCAGGCCGAGGATGGCGCGCGCATGCAGCGCGAATTCGCTCAGTTCCTGCGAGACCAGGGTGACCAGGCCGGTGTCGTGCGGGCGCGGCGAGACTTCGCTGAACCACACTTCGTCGCCTTTCACGAACAGTTCCACCCCGAACACGCCCCAGCCACCCAGGTTGTCGGTGACCGCGCGTGCCACCGCCTGCGCGTTTTCCAGCGCGCGCGCCGACATCGGCTGCGGCTGCCAGCTCTCGCGGTAGTCGCCGTCGCGCTGCAGATGGCCGATGGGTTCGCAGAACGAGGTGCCGCCGGCGTGACGCACGGTCAGCAGGGTGATTTCGTAATCGAAGTCGATGAAGCCCTCGACGATGCAGCGGCCGGCGCCGGCGCGGCCGCCAGTCTGCGCGTACTCCCACGCCGGCGCGATGTCGGCGTCTTCGCGCACCGTACTCTGGCCCTTGCCGGAGGAGGACATCACCGGCTTGACCACGCACGGCAGGCCGATGGCGGCGATGGCCTCGCGATACTCCGCCTCGGTATCGACAAAGCGGTACGGCGAGGTCGGCAGGCCGAGGGTTTCGGCGGCCAGCCGGCGGATGCCTTCGCGATCCATGGTCAGGCGGGCGGCGCGTGCGGTCGGGATGACCCGGGCCGCGCCCTCGGCTTCCAGCGCCACCAGGGTGTCGGTGTGGATGGCCTCGATCTCCGGGACGATCACATGCGGCCGTTCCTGCGCGACCAGCGCGCGGACGGCGGCCGGATCCAGCATGTCCAGCACATGCGACCGGTGCGCGACCTGCATGGCCGGAGCGTCGGCGTAGCGGTCGGCGGCGATGACTTCCACGCCCAGCCGTTGCAGCTCCAGCGCGACCTCCTTGCCCAGTTCACCCGACCCCAACAGCAGGACCCGGGTGGCGTGGGGGCTGAGCGGGGTACCGAGGTCGACCATGGGACGGAATTCCGATGCGGGGAGGGAGCGGCATTCTACCGGCCAGGCTCCCCCGCCTTTCCCGACCGACGGACGGCACTTGCCAAGTGATATCATTTTTAATATCTTTCCAGCCAACAAGGAGAGACCACCATGAAAGAGAACCCCATCCGCTCGCTGCCCGGCATCCCCTTCCTGCTCGCCCTGCTGGCCGTGACCGCCCTGGCCGTCTGGCTGTTCGTCACCGGCATCGGCCCCGATCCGAAGTATTCCGGGGTCGCCTCCGGGGCGCGCATCGCCGCCGGCGTCGTCCTGGCCGTGCTGGCCTTCTTCAGCCTGATCGGCCTGTACACCGTGCAGCCCAACCAGGCCGCGGTGGTCAGCCTGTTCGGCAAGTACATCGGCACCGTCAAGGACAACGGCCTGCGCTGGAACAACCCCTTCTACTCCAAGAAGAAGGTCAGCCTGCGCGTGCGCAACTTCGAAAGCGGCAAGCTCAAGGTCAATGAACTGGACGGCAGCCCGATCGAAATCGCCGCGGTGATCGTGTGGCAGGTGGTCGATGCCTCCGAAGCGGTCTACAACGTGGACGACTACGAGAGCTTCGTGCACATCCAGTCCGAATCCGCGTTGCGGGCGATGGCCACCAGCTATCCCTACGACCAGCACGAGGAGGGCCAGCTGGCCCTGCGCAGCCACGCCACCGAGATTTCCCAGCACCTGAAGAACGAACTGGCCGAACGCCTGGCCGACGCCGGCGTGCAGGTCATCGACGCGCGCATCAGCCACCTGGCCTACGCGCCGGAAATCGCCCAGGCGATGCTGCAACGGCAGCAGGCCAACGCGGTGATTGCCGCGCGCACCCGCATCGTCGCCGGCGCGGTCGGCATGGTCGAAATGGCCCTGGCCGAGTTGCAGAAGAACGGTGTGGTGCAGCTGGACGAAGAGCGCAAGGCGCAGATGGTCAGCAACCTGCTGGTGGTGCTGTGCGGCGATCGCAGCACCCAGCCGATCGTCAACACCGGCTCGCTGTACTGAGCCGGGCGGAAGGCAGGCGTCGTGGCCGAGAAGAAAGCCTATCCCCTGCGCATCAGCGCCGATGTGCTGAACGCGGCGCAGCGCTGGGCGGATGACGAGTTGCGTTCGCTCAACGCCCAGATCGAATACGTGTTGCGCGATGCGCTGCGCAAGGCCGGGCGCCTGCCCAGACCGTCGCCCTCGCCCGATGCGGACGTCGACGGCGGCGACGACTAACCGCGCCACGACCGGCGCAAGGTCGCGATCCGCCCCTTAGAAGGAGAAGGACATGAGCAAGCGTTGGACCTACCAGGTCATCGAAGTGAAGCCCGGCCTGATGGGCGGCCTCAAGCGCGAGGATCTGCAGAACGAACTCAATCGCCTGGGCGCGCAGGGCTGGGAACTGGTCAACACCATCGTGCCCGCCCCGATGGCCGCGGTGCAGATGGTGTTCAAGAAGGAGACTTGAGATGCGTGTTTCGTTGTGGATTCTGTTGGCGCTGGGCGCCCTTTTCTCCTCGGCCACGCTCGCCGCCAGCGCATCCGCGGCCGATGCGCCCGCCCCCCTCGCCAAGCGCCTGCTGGATCACCTGGAAGCTGGCGACTATGCCGCCGCCGAAGCGATGTTTTCGCCGGAAATGGCCGCGGCGGTCCCGCAGGACCAGCTGAAGGCGACGTGGGAATCCGTGCATGCACAATTCGGTGCGCTGCGCTCGCGCGGCGAACCCGCGATCAACCCGATAGGACACGCACTTCGTCGTGACCCGGCTGGAATTCGCCAAAGGCCCCATCAACGCGCAGGTCGCGGTGAACGCAAAGGGACAGATCGCCGGCCTCCTGCTGAAACCGATGCCGCCGCCGGCCGCCACGCCCGTTCCCGCCGACGCGTCCTACCAGGAGCGCGACCTCACCGTGGGCAGCGGCGAGCAGGCGCTGGCCGCCACCCTGGCGATGCCCAAGGGCGCCGGTCCTTTTCCCGCGGTGGTGCTGGTGCACGGTTCCGGTCCGCAGGATCGCAACGAAACCATCGGCCCCAACCGCCCGTTCCTGGACATCGCCCGCGGCCTGGCCGCGCAGGGCATCGCGGTGCTGCGCTACGAGAAGCGCAGCAAGGCGCGTCCGCAGGATTTCACCGGCGGCAAGTCGTTCACCGTCGATGACGAAGTCACCGACGATGCGGTCGCCGCCGTCGCCACGCTGCGTGCGCAGCCCGGCATCGACGGCAAGCGCGTGTTCGTGTTCGGCCACAGCCAGGGCGGCATGCTGGCGCCGCGCATCGCGCAGCGATCCGGCCAGGTGGCCGGCCTGATCCTGTTCGCCGCGCCCGCGCGTTCGCTGCTGACGATCCTGCCGGAGCAGAACCGCTACCTGCTGGGCCAGCGCGGACCGCTGGACCCGGCGGCACAGGCGTTCCTCGACAAGCTGGACACGCAGATCGCCCATGTGCGCGGCGATGCGCCCGACGATTCCACCAACACGCCGTTGGGCCTTCCCGCACGCTACTGGCGCTCGCTGGAAGCCATCGACCAGGTGGCAGAAGCCAAGGCGACCCACCTGCCGCTGCTGCTGTTGCAGGGCGGCCGCGACTTCCAGGTCGTCGATACGGACTGGCAGCGCTGGCGCAGCGGGCTGGCCGGGAACCGCCTGGCCACCTTCAAGCACTATCCGGCCCTGAATCATCTGGGCATCGCCGGCGTAGGCCCTGGCACGCTGTCCGAATACCAGCGACCCGGCCAGGTCGATCCGCAACTCATCGCCGACACCGCGCACTGGATCAAGGAACACTGAGCATGACCCGCGATTTCCCCGTTGCCCCGCTCGACCGCTGGACCCTGCTCGGCCTGTGGCTGCCGATGACCAGCGCGATGGCGATCGTCGCAGGCTCCGTGCTGTGGAACTCCAGCGAACAGGTGCCGCGCGGCCTGCTGTTCACCCTGCCCTTCGTGCTGCTGGTGGGCGTGGTGCTGCACGTGCTGCTGCGCCGCCGCCGCATCCAGCTGGAACAAGGCGAGCTGAAGGTCACCGCGACCATGTTCCGCAAACAGATTCCTGTCAGCGCCATCGATCTGGACAAGGCGCGCATCGTCAATCTCGATGAGCACACCGAACTCAAGCCCGCGTTGAAGACGAATGGCTTCAGCCTGCCCGCGTTCACCGCCGGGAACTATCGCCTGCGCAACAAGGCCAAGGCGTTCTGCCTGATCAGCGACCGCGCGCGGGTGCTGGTGCTGCCGCTGCGGGACGGTCCGCTGGTGCTGCTGAGTCCCGAGAAACCGCGGGAATTGCTGGAAGGTCTGCGCGAGGTGGCGGCCTCCGCGCCACGCCGCTAAGCTGCCGGGCATGCCTACGCCCCGGTTCCGCTCACGACCCGCCTGCTCAACACGCCCGACGTGGAGCTGTGGCCCGGCGGCCTGCTGCGCGCGCGCGGCAACGCCGATGCGCGCATCCTCGCGCGCGCCCGGCGGGTACTGCGACGCAAGCGCGACGGCCGTTACCTGGCCGCGGAGCTGCCCGAGGGACTGATGCCGCTGATACCGGGGCTGCCTCGCGAGCCCGGCATCGAGGCCGCGCTGGATCGACTGGATCACGATGGCGGCGGACGCGGCCCCTGGCGGGGCGAAGCCGGTGAACTGCCGCTGGACGCGCTGTGCGGCCACCTGCATGCGCTGGGCCTGGATGACGGCTACGGCGAACGTACCGGCCTGCCGCTGGTGGCCGAACCGGACACGCTGGCCTTCGCCGGTTTCGATCGCTACCGCCGTGCCCTGTGGCTGACGCACGCCGCCGCGCGTGGCTGGCTGGGCCTGCGCGACGCCGCCGCGCGCGAGGGCGTGGTGCTGGAGGCCATCTCCGGCTACCGCAGCCACGACTACCAGCTCGGCATTTTCGAACGCAAGCTCGCGCGCGGACAGACGGTGGAACAGATCCTCTCGGTCAACGCCGCACCCGGCTACAGCGAACATCACAGCGGACGGGCGCTGGACATCGGCGCCCCGGACGAGCCGCCGGCCGAGGAAAGCTTCGAGCGCACCACGGCATTCGCCTGGCTGATGGCGAACGCCGGCGCGTTCGGCTTCTCGCTCAGCTACCCGCGCGACAACCCGCACGGCATCGTCTACGAGCCGTGGCATTGGTGCTTCGCCGCTGACGCAGACTGAGAAGGCCGATGCAAGGCCAGGTGTTGCTAGCATCTGACGACGCCCCCGCGTAGAGCGGAGCTTGCTCCGCTTCCCTTGAACCTTGGACATCCGGAAGAGCAGCGGAGCCAGCTCCGCTCTACGCATCTCGCATCTCACATAGAGCGGATCTTGCTCCGCTTCCCTTGAACCAGGCGGATGAAGGGCCTTGAGCGAGATCAATGAGGCGCGCGTGCCCGGAATCGATACTCGGATCGTTTTCCGCCGCGGCCCGCCCCGATGTTCTCCACCCATGCCCGCTATCGTCCCTCGCTGATCGCATTGCACTGGCTGACCCTGCTGTTGCTGGCCGGCGTCTACGCCACCATCGAGCTGCGCGGCCTGTTTCCGCGCGGCAGTGATGCGCGCCAGCTGATCAAGACCGCGCATTTCCTGCTGGGCATCAGCGTGTTCGGTCTGACCCTGCTGCGCCTGCTTGTGCGGGTGTCGTCACCGACACCGCCGATCGCGCCGGTGCCGCCGACCTGGCAGAGACTGGCGGCAGGCACGATGGCGCTGGTGCTGTACGGGCTGATGCTGGTCACGCCTGTGCTCGGCTACCTGCTGCTCAATGCGGAAGGTACCTCGCCTACGTTGGGCGGCTGGGCATTGCCGTCGCTGATGGCCGCACAGGAAACCCTGGGTGACGGCCTGAAGGAATGGCACGAAACCATCGCCGTCGCCGGCTACTGGCTGATCGGGCTGCACGCGCTGGCGGCGCTCTATCACCATCATGTCCGGCACGACGACACCCTGCTGCGCATGACGTTCCGGCGCTGACGCGCAACGCGGAGCCTGTTCCGCCGCGGCGCCCAGGGATCGGACGTCGGGGGTTCGGTGGAGCAGGTTCCGCCTTGCGCACCGCCGCGTAGAGCGGAGCTTGCTCCGCTTCCAAGGTACGCCGGATCTTCCAAAAGCAGCGGAGCGAGCTCCGCTCTACATAGGTATTGCGTAGAGCGGAGCTTGCTCCGCTTCCACGGTACGCCGGACCTTCCAAAGCAGCGGAGCAAGCTCCGCTCTACGAACGGGTCAATCCTGGGAACGCTTGGTGGGCGCCTTGGCTTCGGTGCCGAAGTCGGCGATGCGCCAGAGGTATTGCGCGGCGTAGGTGCGGTAGGGCCCCCAGCGTTCGCCGCGGGCCACGAGTTCCTTCGGGGTCGGCGCGGTGTCCAGCTTGTCGACGAACTGCGCGCCCTTGCGCACGCCCAGATCGTCCACCGGCAGCACGTCGGGCCGGCCGAGCCGGAACATCAGCATCATTTCCACCGTCCAGCGGCCGATGCCGCGGATCGGTACCAGCGCCTCGACGATGGCGTCCTCGCTCATGGTCGACATCCGCCGCAGGTCGGGAATCTCGCCGCGTGCCTCGCGCGCGGCCAGGTCGCGCAGGGCCAGGGTCTTGTTGCCCGACAAGTGGAAGCGCGCAGGGCGACATCATCGATCCGGCCGAGCGTGTCGAAGTGCAGCCGGCTGCTGCCGATCGCGGTTTCCACCCGCCCGACAATCGTCGCCGCCGCCTTGCCGCTGAGTTGCTGGTACAGGATGGCGCGGGCCAACGCGTCGACCGGGTCGAACGGCTTGCGCCAGGTGGGCTGCGGTTCGATGTAGCCAATCCGCTTCATCCAGGTGCCCAGCTTGCGGTCGCGGCGACTCAGGTGATCGAAGGCCGCCTCGGTATCGAATCCGCGCGAATAACGGGGCATAGACTTACCTGCGCACCGCGTCGATCGCCCACAGCAGCCAGCCGGCCATCAGCGCCATGCCGCCGGCCGGCGCCAGCTGGGTGGACAGGCCGGCGAACACCGCCGCGAGCAGGCTGCCGGAAAACAGCAGCGTGCCCAGCAGCAACAGGGTCAGGCCGGCCTTGCCCAGCCAGCGGGTCGTTCCCGGCGCCAGCGCGGCCAGGGCGATGCCATGACCGAACGCGAACAGCGCCGCGGTCTCCAGCCGCGACTGCGCCAGCGCTTCGCCCGCCGCGTGAGCGGCGTACGCGGACAGGCCGACCGAGGCGCCGGCCAGCAGGCCGCCGCACAGGGCGAAGACGGAGGGTTTGCGTTGGCGTCGGTCGTAGTGCATCAGGGTGGCGTCCTGCGGGTGCCGGCGACCGGATTTCCACGCGGGAAAAACGGCCGCACAAAAAACAACGCGCCGCAATGGGCGGCGCGTTGTCGATATCACGCATGGGAAGGAATCCCGAAGCGGATTACTTGATGGCCCAGTAGATGTCGAACTGGCCATTCTCGCTGAAGGAGTTGTCCACGCCGGACTTCCAGGACTCGTACGGGCGATCGACCACTTCGTAGCCGTTAGTGACGGCCCAGGCACGCAGCGCGCTGCGGTTGGCGTCCAGCTCGGCCATGAAGCCGGTGTAGTTGGCGAACGCGGAGCGGTGAGCCTTGGTGACCACGTGCTCGACCGGGGCGCCGGACGGGATGGTGACCTTCAGGTCGCCGGTGGACGCGACCGGGGTGGAGGTGGCCGGCACCGGGACCGGAATCGGGTTGCCGTCCTTGTCCTTGGCGTCGGCGCTCGGGGTCTTCGGACCGGTGCCCGCCTTGCGGACCGGCACCGCGACGTCGAACGCGTACTTCTCGGCGCCGAAATCGGTGGTGATGATGCGGACCGGACCGGCGGCTTCCAGGCCGTTGGCGTCCATCACCCGCTTGATCCACTCCTGGTTGGCCTTGATCGAAGCCTTGATGGCGTCGTTGCTGCGGTCGATGTTGCCGGCGTTGACGACCAGCAGGTCCTCGGCGGGCAGCTCGACGATCTTCAGGCCGGTCAGCTTGCTGCCTTCGGTGCGGTAGTCGAAGTTCGGCACGGTGGCCAGCATGTTGGTCAGCTTGGACAGGCCGGCCTTGACCGCGTCGCCGACGTGGCGGCTGACGTACATGCCGGCGTAGCGGCCGATCAGGTTCCAGCCGTAACTGACTTCATAGGTCTGGGTGATCTTGACGTTGCGGTTGTTCTTGCCGGTCGGTTCCAGGTTGAACGCGGTGACCTTGTCCTTGCCCAGCTTCTGATCGGTGATCGCGTAGACGATCTTGCCGGAGCCGCCGTTCGGCGCCGGGCGCTCGCTGGCGGTGATTTCCCAGCTGCCCTTGCCCCACTGGCCCTTGGAATCGTAATCGACGCGGGCGCCGACGCCGGCATGGCCTTCGTCGCCACCGGAATAGGAAAGTTCGTTGGCGGCGTGCGGCAGCAGCGGGTTCCAGTCCTTGAGACGGCGCACGTTGTTCAGCGTGTCGAACACGATGGTCATGCGGCGGTTGGTCTCGGCGCTTTCCTCAAGCTGACGCTTGGAAGGCAACACCAGGCCGATCACCAAAAACAGCGCCAGGACCAGCGCCAATGCAATCAGGAACTCGATCAAACGGGTCATTCAGGGAGTCTCCGGGGGCCGGTGCCTCGGCCATTGAAAATGTGCACCGCGCATCCTATCAGGCTTGGCGGGTTCCGCGCAGCCCATTCCGGCGACGGATCGCGCCCTTGTTCCGAACGCCCGGAAACACGCGCCCTTCACGCCGTTTCCTGACCGGAAATCGGCCTGGTCCACGGCCTCGCCACCGCGCCGGAATGCCGGCGCGCCCCATAGGCAGACCAATCGCGACCGGTCCGGAACCGCCGGCCGCCACTCCGCTCACACCAGTTGCAGCTCGAACGCCTTCAGCACCGCGCGGGTGCGGTCGCGCACGCCGAGCTTGGAGAGGATGTTGGAAACGTGGTTCTTGATGGTGCCCTCGGCCACGCCCAGCGAGTTGGCGATCTCCTTGTTGGAGAAGCCGCTGGCCATCAGGCGCAGGATTTCGGTCTCGCGATCGGTCAGCGGATCCGGGCGATCCAGGCTGACGAAATCGTTGCGCATGTGCTCCAGCCCGGACAGCAGGCGCTGGGTCACCGCCGGCTGCACCAGCGATCCGCCGTCGGCCACGGTGCGGATCGCGCCGACCAGTTGTTCCAGCGACACGTCCTTGAGCAGGTAGCCCTTGGCGCCGGCCTTCAGTCCGGCCAGCACCAGTTGGTCGTCGTCGAACGTGGTCAGGATGATCGCCGGCGGCAGCTGGCCGGCGCGGGCCAGCGCCTGCAGGGCCTCCAGGCCGGACATCACCGGCATGCGCATGTCCATCAGGACCACGTCCGGCTTGACCTGGGGAATCATCTCCACCGCCTGCTTGCCGTCCGAGGCTTCGGCGACGACCTCGATGCCGTCGTCCAGCGCCAGCAGCGAGCGGATGCCCTGGCGTACCAGGGTTTGGTCATCGACCAGGCAAACACGGATCACAGGCTACCTCCAGGGGCTGTCTCGGACAGCGGTTCGGTTTCGGGTTCGGCGCGCAGCGGGAGCACGCCGGTGCTCTCGGCCGCGGGTAGCCGGATGTGCAGGCAGAAGCCCTTGCCGGGCTGGGTTTCGATGTCCAGGGCGCCGCCGTACTGGGCCAGGCGCTCGGCCATGCCGCGCAGGCCGTTGCCGGAGATCACGGCGTCGGCGCCGGCACCGTCGTCGCGGGCGTCGATGAGAATGCTCCCGGCCTCGCGCCGGCAATGCACCCACAGGTTGCGGGCGCCGGCATGGCGGACCGCGTTGGTGATGATTTCCTGGGTGCAGCGCAGCAAAACGTGGGCGCGCTGGGGGTCGTCCAGGGTCAGCGGTTCCTCGATGTCCATGTGGATGGACAGCGCCGGCACCTTTTCGGCCAGCGGCAGCAGGGCGGCGCCCAGGTCGATGGCGCCGCTGTCGCGCAGCTGGCTGACCGCCTCGCGCACGTCGGTCAGCAGCAGCCGGGCCAGGGTGTGGGCCTGGCGCACATGCTCCTGGGCGCGGCCCTCGGTGATGTGCCCGGCCACTTCCAGGTTCAGGCTGAGCGCGGTCAGGTGGTGGCCCAGCAGGTCGTGCAGTTCGCGGGAGATGCGGGTGCGCTCGTTGACCCGCGCGCTCTCGGCCAGCAGCACCCGGGTGGCGCGCAGTTCCGCGTTCAGGCGGCGCTGCTCCTCGCGCGCCTCGGCCTGCTGGCGGGCCACGTAGGCGGTGATCAGCACGAACGCGGCGAAGCCCACGTAGAAGGCCGACTGGAACAGGGCCTCCCAGAAGTTGAAGTCCTCCAGGGCCATGAACGACCACACCAGCGGCGCGTGCCCCAGCAGCAGCCAGGCGATGGCCACCCGCAGGTTGAGCAGCCAGGGCAGCACCCCGGCCACGATCACCATCAGCATGGCGCTCAGGCCGGTCCGGCTGTAGACGCCCACCGCCACCGCGGCCAGGGTCAGCACCAGCGCCAGCGGGATGTTCCAGGCCTGGGACACCCGCGCCCCCCGCGCGCCCAGCGAGCGGGTGGCGAACCAGTAGCAGATGCCGAAGGTGAAATAGGCCAGCGCGGTCAGCGGAATGTCCACGCCCTTGCCGTCCGCGCCGCTGGACGGCGGCAGGAACCACACGTTCAGGACGATCGGAATGCCGACCAGGGCCCAGGTGTACAGGCCGGTGGCGCGCAGCAGGCGGGTATGGCTGAGTCGTCCCAACATGGACGCAGTTTAGGGGCAATCCGCGGTCCCGCCGCCCAACGAAAGTCATGCAATCGGCATCCGGGGCCGTCCCGGCCGGTTCACGGACCGCTTACCCGGAAGCTGCCACCCTCCCGCCACAAATGCGATAATCCGCCGTCGGCCGCCACGCTGCGGCCACCCGAACGAAAGCCTTTTGCAAGACCTCCCGCCCCGGAGCCGAGTAATGTCGATTGTCATCCGCGACGTGCGCGAGCACGAGCTGGATTCCGTTCTAGCCCTGAACAACAATGCCGGACTGGCGATCCTGCCGCTGGATTCGGCCAAGCTTCACCGCTTCTATGCGCAGGCCGAATACTTCCGTGTCGCCGAGCGCGACGGCAACCTGGCCGGCTTCCTGGTGGGCTTCGGTTCCGATGCCGACCATGACAGCAGCAATTTCGCCTGGTTCCGCGAACGCTATCCGCAGTTCTTCTACATCGATCGCATCGTGGTCGCCAGCCGCCGCCGCGGCGGTGGCGTCGGCCGCGCGTTCTACGCGGACGTGCAGAGCTACGCCGAACTGCGCTACCCGCAGCTGGCCTGCGAGGTGTTCCTCGATCACGGCGCCGATCCGGCGCTGCTGTTCCATGGCAGCTTCGGCTTCCGCGAGGTCGGCCAGAACACGATGGCCGACGTCGACGTGCGCGCCAGCATGCTGATGAAGGAACTGTGCAGCTACCCGTGGGTGCAGGAAACCTACGGCGACGCCCTGCCCGATCTGCCCTGGGCCCGTACCCGCGCGCTGGGTAGCGTAGCGCACCGGAACGGCCCACCGGGACATGAGCGTGACCTCAGCGAACCTTGACTACGAACAGGCCGGCGAACTGAAGATCGGCCAGGTCGGCATCGCCAACCTGCGGGTCCGGACCCTGGATGTCGAGCAGCTCGTGCGCGAGATGCGCGAACGGGTCGAACGCGCGCCCAAGCTGTTCGGCCGCGCCGCCGTCATCGTCGATTTCGGTGGCCTGACTCCGCACCCCGGACGTGGACACCGCGCGCGCGCTGATCGACGGCCTGCGCGGCGCCGGCGTCATTCCGGTGGCGCTGGCCTACGGCACCCGCGAAATCGAGCAACTGGCCGAACAGCTCGGCCTGCCGCTGCTGGCCAAGTTCCGCGCCCAGTACGAACGGGTCGACGCGGCGCCCGCCCGCCCGGCGCCCGCGCCGGAGCCGGCTCCCGCACCCGCCAAGCCCGCCGCGGCGGCCAAGGCGCCGCCAACGCCGGCAAGCCGGGCCTGATGCAGAAGACCCCGGTGCGCTCGGGCCAGCAGCTGTACGCGGAAAACCGCGACCTGACCGTGCTCAGCACCGTCGGCGCCGGCGCCGAAGTCATCGCCGACGGCTCCATCCATATCTATGGCGCCCTGCGCGGCCGCGCCCTCGCCGGCGCCCAGGGCAACACCGATGCGCGGATTTTCTGCCGCGAATTCCACGCCGAACTGGTCGCCATCGCCGGCCACTACAAGGTGATGGAGGAAGTACCCAAGGAACTGCGCGGCAAGGCCGTGCAGATCTGGCTGGACCAGGACCAACTCAAGATCGCCGCCCAGGACTGACGCGGCCCTACCTCACTAGAAGAACGACCAAGGAGAACACCATTGGCTGAAATCATCGTAGTCACGTCCGGCAAGGGCGGCGTCGGCAAGACCACCACCAGCGCCAGCATCGCCTGCGGCCTCGCCCGGCGCGGCAAGAAGGTCGCGGTCATCGACTTCGACGTCGGCCTGCGCAACCTGGACCTGATCATGGGCTGCGAACGCCGCGTGGTGTACGACTTCGTCAACGTCACCCAGGGCGAGGCGACGCTGAAGCAGGCGCTGATCAAGGACAAGCGTTTCGAGACGCTGTACGTCCTGGCCGCCTCGCAGACGCGCGACAAGGACGCACTGACCAAGGAAGGCGTGGAGAAGGTGCTGAAGGATCTGGGCGACGACGGCTTCGACTACGTGGTCTGCGATTCGCCGGCCGGCATCGAAAAGGGCGCGTTCCTGGCGATGTACTTCGCCGACCAGGCCATCGTGGTGGTCAACCCGGAAGTGTCCTCGGTGCGCGACTCCGACCGCATCCTCGGCCTGCTGGATTCCAAGACCCGCCGCGCCGAGAACGGCGAGCCGCTGAAGGCCAACCTGCTGCTGACCCGCTACAGCCCCGCGCGGGTGGAAGGCGGCGAGATGCTGAGCATCAAGGACGTGGAGGAAGTGCTGGGCCTGAAGACCCTGGGCGTGATTCCCGAATCCGGCGACGTGCTCAACGCCTCCAACAAGGGTGAACCGGTGATCCTGGATCTGGAATCCCCCGCCGGCCAGGCCTACGACGACACGGTCGCCCGCCTGCTGGGCGAGGAGCGCCCGCTGCGTTTCACCACCCTGGAGAAGAAGGGCTTCTTCAGCAAGCTGTTTGGAGGTTGAGGCATGGGACTGTTTGATTTCCTGAAGGCCAAGAAGAACACCGCCGAAACCGCCAAGAACCGCCTGCAGATCATCATCGCGCAGGAACGTTCCTCGCGCGGCGGCCCCGACTACCTGCCGCTGCTGCGCCGCGAGCTGCTGGAAGTCATCAAGAAGTACGTCAACGTGGATGCCGAGGCGGTCAAGGTCGATCTGATCAAGGACGGTGAACACGACGTGCTGGACATCTCGGTCGCCCTGCCGGAAGGCCAGGGCTGATCGTATCGGGGAGCGGCCTCCGCATCGTGCTCCCCGTCTTCCCGGATAGGAGCGGCCTCCGGCCGCGAGCTCTTCCTGCCCGCTTCCGTGGCCTCGGGACGAACCTGCGTTCTGCAAGAAAAAGGCTACGCGGCCGGAGGCCGCTCCTACCTTGTCTTGATCGGAAGAAAAAAGAGACTCGC
>OFCY01000018.1_pt1 | contig 41692 bp, 40 predicted proteins | sample 1520981 | NCBI WGS metagenome assembly OFCY01 (sample SAMEA2532533, study PRJEB24079) | metagenome
TGATCGGAGTGAAGATCACGTCGCCCGGGCCGGTCGGGATGTACATCAGGTCGTTGAAGCTGCGGCTGTCGCCGTTGGCATCGTTCCAGAAGACATAGCTGAAGGGGAAGGCCGGAGCGGCCTTCGTAGAACAGCGACGCGGTGGTCTTGTAGTCACCGAAGAACGCCTTCTCGAAGGTCAGCGCGCCGCTGATGCGGTCCTTGATCGCGTAGCGCGAATTCACCAGCGCGTCGTCGTTGGCCTGGAACATCGGATTGTTGTTCCAGTTGGACGTGTTCTGCGAGCTGGTCAGCGGGCTGACTTCCTTCGCCGCCGTGTAGGTATAGGCCAGCATCCAGGACCAGTTCTCGGCCATCGGCTTGGACAGGCTGACGGTCAGCTGCTCGCTGCGACCCTTGTCGGTGCCCTTGGCAAGCATGACGTCGCCGTAGTAACCCGGGCGGTTGAAGCGCTGCGTGCCACCGGTCGGGTTGGTCAGCGAGGTCAGCCAGCGCGACGGATCCAGACCGTTGTTGTTCCAGTACATCGTGCGGCCGTCCGGGCCGGTGCGGGTGTTGGGCGCGCCCAGGTCCAGACGCTCGAAGTAGATGGCGTCCTTGACCTTGGTCACCAGGAACTCGGCCGACGCCACGATGCCGTACCACGGCAGTTCGTGGTCGAACGCCAGGTTGGCCTTCCACGACGACGGCTGCTTCAGATCGGGATGCATGATGTCCACGTTCTGGCGCGCGCCACCGACGAAGTTGGTCGGCTGGTTGTTCGGATCCGGAGTGAAGATCGGGCCCAGGTTGGTCTGGCCGGTCGGGATGTTCGGGTCGTACTCGACGTAGTTCAGACCGGTGTTCTGGTAGGCGCCGGCCAGCCACACGTTCGGCATCGCGCCCATGAACAGGCCCACGCCACCACGCAGCTGGGTCGGGCGCTCGCTGTCGAAGGTGTAGTTGAAGCCGAAGCGCGGCTGCCACAGCGTGCCCTTCAGCAGCTGGGTGTTGTTGTAGCCGGTGCCGCCAAAGGCGCAGCCGGTCGGACCATTGCCGGCCGGAATCGGCGCCGACGACATGCACGCGTTGTAGATCGGGCTGCCACCGAACGAGGGCTTGTCGGCGCGGATGCCGAACATCAGGCTCAGGTTGTAGTTGACGGCCCAGGTGTCCTGCACGAACAGCGCGGTGTTCTTGATGGTGTAGGACGCCGGGATGTCGTCGCGGCTGCCGCCAGCGCGGGGGGCGCGGGACCTGGTAGTCAATCGGCGTGCCGGCGCGGAATGCATCGAGGTTGGCGAACTCGTAGTAACCGTTGAGGTTGCGGCCGTAGAAGTTGTAGATCTCGTTCTCGGAGTACTGGCCACCGAACTTCAGGGTGTGGTCACCCAGGTACCAGTTGGCCGCGAAGAACAGTTCCTTCTCGGTGGTATCGATCAGGTTGACGTGGGTGTTCTGCTCGGTGCCCATCAGCAACTGCTGGTTACCGAAGTTAATGCGGATGTGCGGCAGGTTGGAGGTCGGCTGGCGCTCGGACACGTAGTCGCGGTAGGACAGCTTCAGCTCGGTCGAGAAGTTCTCGCTCCAGTCGCTGAACAGCTGGCCGACGTAGCTCTCGAAGGTCTTGGCCTGGTTGTACCAGTGCGAGCTCAGCGAGATGGCGTTGTTCCAGTTGCTCGGCGGCAGCTTGGCGACGTTCTGCTCCAGCTTGCTGTAGCGCAGGCTGGCGCGGTGATTTTCGCTGATGTTCCAGTCCAGCTTCAGCGCATACTCTTCGATGTCGGTATCCAGCGACTCGACGCCGCTCAGCGAGCCCGCGTCAAAGCCCTTGGCGGCGGCGGCGGCCTGCACGTCGGCGATGTTCTGCGCGGTGATCTGGCCACGGCCGAACGGGGTGTTGGCCAGGTCCGGACCCGGCGCGCCGCGCTTGAACTTCTCGTAGTTGGCGAAGAAGAACAGCTTGTCCTTCAGCAGCGGGCCGCCGAGGGTGAAGCCGTAGGTTTCTTCCTTGTCGAAGCCCTTGAAGTCCTGATCGTTGCGATCCTTGCCGACCATGTCCTGGTCACGGTAGACGCCGTAGACGCTGCCGTGGAACTCGTTGGTACCGGACTTGGTGACGGCGTTGACCACCGCGCCGGTGCCACCGGAGGTGGTGACGTCGTAGTTGGCCAGATCGATCTTCACTTCCTCGATCGCATCGATCGAGACCGGCTGGCGCTCGGTCGGCAGGTTGTTGGATTCCAGGCCGAACGGATCGTTGGTGCTCACGCCGTCGATGCGGATGGCGTTGTAGCGGGTGTTCTGGCCGCCGGCCGAGATGGCGCCGTCGGACTTGCTGATCTGCGACACGCGCGGATCCATGCGCATGATGTCCTGGATGTTGCGGCCGACCGACGGAGCATTCTCGATGCCTTCGCGGTTCACCGAAGTGCCGGTGCCCATCTTGGTGGCGCTGAAGATTTCCGAGCCGCCGGCCACGCCGACCGCGGTGACGGTCTCGAGAGTGGTGGTGGCATCGCCGGTCAGCGCGGCGTTGACCGTGTTGACCTGGTTGAGGTTCAGGTAGACGTTGTCTTCGGTCTTGGTACCGGCGCCGGACTTGGTCACGGTGATCTGGTACGGGCCGCCGACGCGCAGGCCACGGGCGCTGTAACGACCGCTGGCGTCGGTGGTGACGCGGCTGGTCGTGCCTGATTCGACGTGGGTGATGACCACTTCGGCGCCGGTGACGGGCTGGCCGTCGGAACCGGTGACCACACCGCCGACGCCGGCGGAGGTGCTCTGGGCGAAGACCGGCGCGGCCGCGAGCGCGGCAACGAGGCCAAGGGTCAGCTTGGACATCCGGAGACAACGGGATTGATTCATGAGTGTGAGCCTCGATACGGGATTTGGCGTTGCGAAACTGGCTGGCTAAATGCGGACGCGCAGGCGGCCCGCCTCGCGGCGGGTCGTGGGGGGCATTTCTGGGGTTCCCTGAGCCTACGCGGAATGGCCGCATTGGTTAATAACAGGTTAACACGATAGGACCATTTTGTGACCGCCGCGTGACAAATTTTCCGCGCTGCAGCACTTTTTCGCCGGCCGGCTCAGATGCTCGGCGGCAGCTTGAGGTAGGTCCCGATGCCGTCCAGGAACATCTGCACGGAAATGGCCACCAGCAGCATGCCCATCAGCCGTTCGACCGCGGTCAGGACCCGCCGGCCGAGCCATTTGTAGAGCAGCGTGGCGGAGAACAGGATCGCCGAGGTCGCGCCCCAGGCGATGATGAGGGCCAGGCTCCAGTCCGCCAGCCGGGCCGGTTCGTTGCTGCCCATCAGCATCACCGCCGCCATGCCGGACGGGCCGGCCACCAGGGGGATGGCCAGTGGCACGATGAAGGGCTCGCCGCCGGGGATTTCCCCCATCAGGCCCTCCGGCCTCGGGAAGATCATGCGGATGCCGATGAGGAACAGGACGATGCCTCCGGCAATCGCCACCGACTCCTGCCGCAGGTGCATCAGTTCCAGGAAGTACTTGCCGCCCCACAGGAACATCATCAGCACGGCCAGCGCGATGAGCAGTTCGCGCGCCAGCACCACCCGCTGGCGCTGCGGCGTCAGCGGCTTGAGCACGCTCAGGAACACCGGGATGTTGCCCAGCGGGTCCAGGATCAGGAACAGCAGCAGCGCGGCCGAAAGGATGGTCATGCCCGGACGGTCCAGACGCGGCCCCGGTGTTCGGCGCCCGCGGATGACAGCAATGTGACACAGGCGGCGCCGTACCGGGCCGGATCACAGGCCTGGCCGTCGCTGTCGTCGGCATAGGCGCGCGAGCGCAGGCCGGTGCTCATCGGCCCGGGCTGCAGACCCGAGACCCTGACCGGTCCACCGGCCAGTTCGGCCGCAAGCATGTCCACCAGGCCGGCCAGCCCATGCTGGGCCACGCCGTAACCGCCCCAGTAGGCCTGCCCCACCCGGGACAGGTCGTCCATGGCGAATACCAGCGCGGCGTCATCGGACTGCTTGAGCAACGGCAGGCAGGCCTGCGACAGCCACCACGGCGCGGTCAGGTTGACGTGGAGCGCGCGCGCGAACGCCGCCGGATCCGTGTGCTCCAACGGGGTCAGGCCACGGAACTCGGCAGCGCAATGCAGCACGCCGTCCAACCTCCCCAGTTCCGCGTACAGGCGGTCGACCAGTTCGGCATAGTCGTCGGGCGAAGCGCCTTCCAGATCCAGCGGATACAAGAGGGGCTCCTGTCCCGCCTGCGCCACCACGTCGTAGATGCGGTTCAACTTGGGCACCTTGCGGCCCAGCAGCACCAGGGTCGCGCCGGCTTCGGCGCAGGCCAGCGCGGCGGCGGCGCCAAGGCCACCATGCGCGCCGCTGATCAGCACCACGCGGTTGTCCAGCGCGCGTACCGCGCGGGTAGGCAGATCGATGAGGCTCACGGACCTGGCCTCACGGCGACAGGGCTTCGGCGACGATGCGCCGCAGTTCGCCGGACTCGTGCAGTTCCAGCGTGATGTCGCAGCCACCAATCAGTTCACCCTGTATGAACAGTTGCGGGAACGTCGGCCAGTTGGAGAAGCGCGGGAGGTTGGCGCGGATTTCCGGCTCCTCCAGCACGTTGATGGTGTATAGCTGTTCGGCGCCGGCATCGCGCAGCGCCTGCACGGCGCGGCTGGAAAAGCCGCACATGGGAAATTCCGGCGTGCCCTTCATGAAGAGGACGATCGGATGGCTTTCGACTTCGGCCTGGATGCGTTCCATCACCGGCATGCTGTTTTCTCCTGCTTTTACGGTAACCCAACCGGTGTCGGGTACACTTCCGCCCGTCCCGACGGACGCGTCCACCGGGAACGCCATTGTAAGCCCCCGTGCGCCGCCCTGCCGACGCCCCCCTTCCACCGCCTAGCGCAAGGATCCCAGCCATGGCCATCGAACTGCCCCCCCTGCCCTACGACCGTACGGCGCTTGAGCCGCACATTTCCGGCGAAACCATCGACTACCACTACGGCAAGCATCACAAGACCTACGTGGACAACCTCAACAAGCTGATCGAAGGCACCGAGTTCGCCGATCTTTCGCTGGAAGAGATCGTGCGCAAGTCCCAGGGCGGCATGTTCAACAACGCGGCCCAGATCTGGAACCACACCTTCTACTGGAACTGCCTGAAGCCCAATGGCGGCGGCGAGCCGACCGGCAAGCTGGCCGAGCTGATCAACAAGGCTTTCGGCGATTTCGCCAAGTTCAAGGAAGAGTTCACCAAGACCGCCATCGGTACCTTCGGTTCCGGCTGGGCTGGCTGGTGCAGCGTCCGGACGGTTCGCTGGCGCTGGCCAGTACCTCCAACGCCGCCACCCCGCTGACCGGCGAGGACAAGCCGCTGCTGACCATCGACGTGTGGGAACACGCCTACTACATCGACTACCGCAACGCGCGTCCGAAGTACGTGGAATCGTTCTGGGCGCTGGTGAACTGGGACTTCGTGGCCGGCAACCTGCGCTGAGTCCGGGTTTCAACCGTTGCATACGCAGAAGGCCGGGGCATGCCCCGGCCTTCCGCTTTTACGGTACCGCGCCTGCGCTCAGCCGCGCAGGCGTTCGATGACCGGTACCACCTGCGCCTCGCGGCCCAGCGCGCGGCCGGCGCGTTCCAGCGCCTGCGCCAGTTCGGCCACGTCATCGGCGCGCAAGGTCGCGTGCCCCACCTTGCGGCCGGCGCGCGGCAGCTTGCCGTAGTCGTGCCAGTGTCCGCCCGGTTCGCCCAGCAATGCCAGCGCATCCGGCATCTGTCCGATCCAGTTGAGCATGCACGCATGCCCGAGCATGCGCGTATCGCCCAGCGGCAGGCCGAGCACCGCGCGCAGGTGGTTCTGGAACTGTGAGGTTTCCGCGCCTTCGATGGTCCAGTGTCCGGAGTTGTGCACGCGCGGCGCCATTTCGTTGGCGAGCAACTGGCCGTCGCGGTAGAACAGCTCCAGCGCGAACACGCCCACGTAGTCTGTGCGCTCGGCCAGGCGGCGCGCGTAATCGACCGCGGTCCGGATGACCGCGTCATCGGCGTGCGCCGGCGCCAGGCTCGCCGACAGCACGCCGTCGACGTGCCAGTTCTCGGTCAACGGCCAGGTGCGGAACTCGCCGTCGCGGCCACGCACGGCGACCACGGAGAGCTCGCGTTCGAACGGCACGAAGGCTTCCACGATCAGGCCGACCTTGGCCGCCTGCGCGCCCAGCGCTTCCCATGCCGCGTCGGCATCGGCCAGTGCACGGATGCGGAACTGGCCCTTGCCGTCGTAACCCAGGCGGCGGGTCTTGAGGATGCACGGCACGCCGACGCTGGCCAGCGCCGCGTCCAGTTCCGCGCGGTTGGATACCGGCGCGAAATCGGGTACCGGGATATCCAGTTCACAAAACACGTCTTCTCCGCCAGGCGATCCTGCGCGGTCGCCAGCGCGCGCGGGTTGGGGAACACCGGCACCCGCGCGGACAGCCATTCGGCACTTTCGGCCGGCACGTTCTCGAAATTGAAGGTGGCGACATCGACCTTGCCGGCGAACTCGGCCAGTGCGGCCTCGTCGCGGTAGTCGCCGACCAGCAGCGGCGCGAACTGGCCGGCGCAGGCGTCGGCTTCGGTGTCCATCACCAGGAAGCGCAGGCCCAGGGGAGCGCCGGAAAGGGCAAGCATGCGAGCCAGTTGCCCGCCGCCGAGAATGCCGACCGTGGTCATGCCGGCAGGCGCGGGTCGTCGTGCGCCATCACGTCGTCGGTCTGGCGCGCGCGGAACGTCGCCAGCGCGGCGCCGATCGCGGGGTATTCGGGAGACAGCAGGGCCGCGGCGAACAGCGCCGCGTTGGCGGCGCCGGCATTGCCGATCGCGAACGTGGCGACCGGGATGCCGGCCGGCATCTGCACGATCGACAGCAGCGAATCCATGCCGTTCAGCGCCTTGGACTGCACCGGCACGCCCAGCACCGGCACGGCGGTCTTGGACGCCAGCATGCCCGGCAGATGGGCGGCACCGCCGGCCCCGGCGATGATCGCGCGCAGGCCACGCGGCCCGGCCGTTTCGGCATAGGAGAACAGCACGTCCGGGGTCCGGTGCGCGGACACCACCTTCACCTCGTAGGGCACGCCCAGCGCGTCGAGCTTCTGGGCGGCGTGCTGCATGGTTTCCCAATCCGAACGGGAGCCCATCACGATGCCCACGACGGGGCTGTCAACGGTGGCGGTCATGGCCGTCCTCTGTCGCAAAGACGTATTCTACCCTCCTTGCCGAACGACGTTGGACCCATGGACCGCAAACTGCTGGACATCCTCTGCTGCCCCGCCACCCGCCAGTCGCTGTCGCTGCTCGACAGCCGCGGCCTGGAGGCCGCCAACCGCGCGATCGCCGCCGGCGGCGTGACCCGTGCGGACGGTTCGCCGCAGGCCGACGCGCTGCGCGAAGCGCTGGTCACCCAGGATCGGCGGACGATCTACCGGGTCGACGACGGCATTCCGGTGTGTTGGCCGAAGAGGCCATCGCCACCGCGCAGCTGGCGGATTTCCCCGCGCGATGAGTCTCCTTCCGCCTCCCGCATCGGTGGTCGAGGAAGACGTGCGGCGCGCGCTGGCCGAGGATGTCGGCGACGGCGACGTCACCGCCGCGCTGCTCCCGGACAGTCCGGACAGCGCCTACCTGCTGTGCAAGGAGGATGGCGTCATCGCCGGACGCCCATGGTTCGACGCGACCCACCGGATGCTCGATCCGCACGTGCGGATCGATTGGCGCGTGGCCGAAGGCGATCGCATCACCGCCGGCACCGTGCTGGCCACCCTGCAAGGCCATTCACGCGCGCTCGTCACCGCGGAGCGGACTTCGCTGAATTTCCTGCAGACCCTGTCCGGCACCGCCACCACCACCGCACGCCATGTCGAGGCGGTGGCGGGGACCCGCGCGAAGATCCTCGACACCCGCAAGACCCTGCCCGGCCTGCGCCTGGCGCAGAAGTACGCGGTGCGCTGCGGCGGCGGGCACAACCATCGGATCGGCCTGTACGACGCGGTGATGCTGAAGGAGAACCACATCCGGGCCTACGGCTCGCTCGGCGGCGCCATCCGCGCGGCGCGGGAAGCACGGCCCGGCCTGCCGCTGATCGTGGAAGTGGAAACACTGGTGCAACTGGAGGAAGCGCTGCGCGAAGGTTGCGATCGCATCCTCATCGACGATTTCGACGCGGCGACGCGGCGGGAAGCGGTGCGCATCGCCGCCGGCCGCATTCCGCTGGAGGTTTCCGGCGGCGTGGACATGGGCACGCTGCGCGGCATCGCCGAGGACGGCGTCGACTGCATTTCCATCGGCGGGCTGACCAAGCACGTCCACGCCATCGACCTGTCGCTCAAGCTCGGCCCGCCGCCGGGCGGCCGCGGCTAGGTCCCGCCGGATTCCGTCATCCCATGCCCAGCCTGATCCTGCTGATGATCGCCGGCGCCGCCGCCTTCGCGTACTGGAACGCGGCGCGCGCCGCCGCCGAACGCGCCGAAGCGCTCGGCCGCAACGCCTGTTCCGCCGCGGGCGTCATCTGGCTGGACCAGACCGTGCACGCCGCCGGCCTGCGCCTGCGGCGCAACGATGACGGTCGGCTGGGCTGGGAGCGCACGTTCCGTTTCGAGTACTCCAACGACGGCATGGACCGGCATTCGGGCCGACTGGTGCTGCGCGGCGACACGCTGGTGTCGTTCGTGGGTCCGGTGCGGCCGAGCGTGGTGCCGTTCGAGCACTGAGTTCCGGTCGGGTCCCTTCCTCCGGGAGCTTTTTCCTGATGTGGGAGCGACGTCAGTCGCGACTAACACCACGGGAAAGCCTCATCGCGACTCACGTCGCTCCCACAGTCGTTACCGGGTGCGCGTTGGCCTACTTGACCACCCGCAGATGCGGACGCTTCGGTGGCGCTGGGGTGTCGTCGTCACCCGGGCTGTCGGGGCCGGCACCATCGTCGCCGCCGTCATCGTCCGGTCCGGGCGAATGGCCATCGTCGGGTAGGGCCATCCCCTGCCCCGTCTCGCGCGCATAGATCGCCAGCACGGCGGAAATCGGCACCATCACCGGGAAGCTCACGCCGCCGAAGCGCGCGGTGAAGCTGACCGAATGGTTGTCGATCTGCAACTGCACGACCGCGCGCTCGGCGATGTTGAGCACCACCTTGCCTTCCTTCACCGCGCTGGCCGGGACCTGCACGCCCGCCTGGGTCGCGTCGACCAGCAGGTGCGGGGTCATGCCGTTGTCTGCGATCCATTCCACCAGCGCCCGCAACAGGTACGGACGGTGGCTGGTCATGCGGGGCGTTTCATCGTTCATCGGTACTGCCTGGTGAAGTCGTCCACGGAACGGACGTCGGAGCCGGCGGCATGCGCCGCCGGCCTAGGATAAGTCACGACCGTTCCGCGGTTCCATGCCAGCGCCGCGGCAGCGACTTCACTTGCGTCGTCCCGGATTCAGTTCGGGATGTCGCGCAGCTTCTTCTCCGCATCGGTGAGACTGCGGATGAAGCCGGGGTTGCGGAAGATGCGGTTGCCGTAGTCCTCGATGGCCTTGCCATCCTTGGGCAACGGGATGTCCAGCGACGGCAGCCGCCAGATGATCGGCGCCATGGCGCAATCGGCCAGGCTCATTTCGGGATTGAGGAAGAACTTGCTCGCCTTGAACAGCGGCACCGACGCGGTCAGCAACTCCTTCAGGCGCTTGCGACCGGCCTCGGCCTGCTGCTTGTTGCCCAGCTGGATGGCCTGCACCTGCGGCACCCAGTCGTGCTCGATGCGCAGCATCGCCAGGCGCAGGCGCGCGCGCGAAAGCGGATCCACCGGCATCAGCGGCGGGTGCGGATAGCGTTCGTCCAGGTATTCGCTGACTACCGAAGCGGCGTACAGCACCAGATCCCGTTCCACCAGCGTGGGCACGGAATGGTAGGGATTCAGATCGATGAGATCTTCGGGCGGATTCTGCGGATCCACCGGCACGAAGTCGTAGCTGACGCCCTTGGCGGCCAGCACCAGCCGTACCCGATGGCACAGCACGTCATCGATGGAGGAAAACAAAGTCAGTGTATTGCGCATACGTGGACTCGCAGCCATCAGGCTCTCCGACGATCGGAATCCGCCGATCGCACCGACGCCGCCAGCCCCTTGCCGGCGGTCGCCACGGTCCCCGAGTGTGCAATCCCTTCAGGAAAATGCCAAGCGGCCGCCATGCCACCAGGCATCCCCCCGCCGCCCGGCGTATGCGGCCGGACGGCACCAGGGAGCGCCGGACGTGTCAGTGCACGTCCTTCCAGTACTCCTGCTTGAGCAGATAGGCCAGGAACGACAGCGCCGCCAGGAACAGCACGACCCACACGCCCAGGCTCTGGCGCTTGAGGGCCGCCGGCTCGCCGGCGTACTCGAGGAAGTTGGTCACGTCGCGCGCGACCTGATCGAACTCCTGCGGGCTCAGGCGACCCGGCTGGGTCAGCTTCAGCGATTCGACATGGCGTTCGCCAGTGGCCGCTCGGCTTGCCGTACTCGGCGTGCTGCAGGCCCTGCAGTTCCCAGAACGGGTTCGGCATCGAGGCGTTCGGGAACAGCTTGTTGTTCCAGCCCAGCGGACGCGACTCGTCCAGGTAGAACGACTTGAGGTAGGTGTAGATCCAGTCGCTGCCGCGGACACGCGAGATGGTGCTCAGATCCGGCGGCATCTTGCCGAACCACTTGCCTGCCGGGTCGTGCGGCATCGACACCTGGATCTGCTCGCCGAACTTGGCGCCGGTGAAGTTGAGGTTGTTCATCACCTCTTCTTCGGTCAGGCCCAGGTCCTCGGCCATGCGCGAGTAGCGCAGGTACTTGAGCGAGTGGCAGCCCGAGCAGTAGTTCATGTACAGCTGGGCGCCACGCTGCAGCGAGGCGCGGTCGCTCAGGTCGTTGCCGGCCTGCAGCTTGTCGCCGCCCTCGGCGGCCAGTGCGGAGAACGAGATCAGCAACCCGCTGGCGAATACGGCTAGCCGGGAAGTCAAGGTCTTAGTCATGCGTCGTCACCCGTTCCGGCACCGGCTTGGTCTTGTCGAACTTCGTCCACAGCGGCATGGTCAGGAAGAAAAGGAAGTAGTAAACGGTCAGCACGCGGCCGATGTAGGTCTCGACGATGTCGGTACCCGGGCCGGCGCCGATCTTGCCCAGCCACAGGAAGCTCACCGCGAAGGTCAGCAGCAGCGCCCACGAGAGCTTGCCGCGGTAGCGGTAGGACTTGACCTTGGCGCGGTCCAGCCACGGCACCAGGAACAGGATCGCGATGGCGCCGAACATCACCAGCACGCCGCTCAGCTTGTGCGGCACCACGCGCAGCATCGCGTAGTACGGGGTGTAGTACCACACCGGCTTGATGTGTTCCGGCGTCACCAGGCGGTTGGCCTCGGTGAAGTTGTCATGCTCCAGGAACCAGCCGCCGAAGGCCGGTGCGAAGAAGATGATGAACGCACCGATCATCACCAGCATGCACACGTAGAACAGGTCCTTGCCGACCGTGTAGTACGGGTGGAACGGGATGCCGTCGGCCGGCGCGGTCGGCGACCAGCGGTTGCCCTTCGGCCCCTTCTTGATTTCCACGCCGTCGGGGTTGTTGGAACCGACTTCGTGCAGCGCGAAGATGTGCAGCACCACCAGCAGCAGCAGCACCAGCGGCAGCGCGATCACGTGCAGCGCGAAGAAGCGGTTGAGGGTGGCGTCGCCGGGCAGGTAGTCGCCCATGATCCACTCGGTCAGGCCGTTGCCGATCACCGGGATGGCGCCGAACAGCGAGATGATCACCTTGGCGCCCCAGAACGACATCTGGCCCCACGGCAGCACGTAGCCCATGAAGGCTTCGGCCATCAGCACGAGGTAGATGAGCATGCCCAGGATCCACACCAGCTCGCGCGGCTTCTGGTAGCTGCCGTACATCAACCCGCGGAACATGTGCAGGTAGACGACGATGAAGAACAGCGAGGCGCCGGTGCTGTGCATGTACCGGATCAGCCAGCCCCACTCCACGTCGCGCATGATGTACTCGACCGAGGCGAACGCTTCCGCGGCGCTCGGCTTGAAGTGCATCGTCAGGAAGATGCCGGTCAGGATCTGGTTGACCAGCACGATCGAGGACAGGACGCCGAAGATGTACCAGATGTTGAAGTTCTTCGGAGCGTAGTACTCCGACATGTGCTTCCGGTAGAACGGCATGAAACTCGGCGCACGCGCAGTGAACCAATCCATCACGCCATCGGCGGTACGGGTAATGATGTTCGACATGGCTTACGCAGCTCCCTTCGGATCGACGCCGATCACGATCGTCGTGTCGTTCTCGTAGTAGTGCGGCGGCACTACCAGGTTGGTCGGGGCGGGCACGCCCTGGAACACACGGCCGGCCATGTCGAAGCGCGACTTGTGGCAGGGGCAGAAGTAGCCGCCCTTCCAGTCCGGGTCGTACGGCTCGGGACGGATTTCCGCGACCATTTCCGGCGAGCAGCCCAGATGGGTGCAGAGGCCGACCAGCACGGAGATTTCCGGCTTCAGGGAGCGGGTCTCGCCCTTGATGTAGGCCGGCTGCTGATCCGTGTTCTTGGACTCCGGGTCGCGCAGGCGGCTGTCCAGGGTCGGCAGGGCGTCCAGGATGGCCTTGGAGCGCTTGACGATCCAGATCGGCTGGCCGCGCCATTCCAGGATGAGGCGTTGCCCCTCCTGCAGGCCAGTGAGGTCGGCGGTCACCGGGGCGCCGGCCAGTTTGGCCCTCGCACTCGGATTCCACGACTTGATAAACGGTACTGCTGCGAAACCGGCACCGACCGCACCAACCACAGCCGTGGTCGCAGTCAGAAACCGGCGTCGGCCTGTATTCACAGGCCCATTGACCCCATCGTTGGCCATTCCGGCACTCCGCAAAACAATCAGGTAGCTAAAAGGCTGCCAGCACCCGCGCCCGAAGCTCGGGGCGGGCCGCAAAGACAGCAAAGTGTAGCGGAAGCCTTAACCGACCGACAACGTTTTGCCGTGGATCAAGGGTTTGCGACGGTCCGAACCCGCCGCGCGGCGGGATTCCGCGTCAACGCGCGGCGGCGATGTTGCCGCGATAGCGATCCGCCAGGACCGCCACCCGCTCGACGTAGCGCTGGGTTTCCCGGTATGGCGGCACCCCGCCGTGGCGGTCCACCGCGCCCTCGCCGGCGTTGTAGCCGGCCGCGGCCAGGCGCAGGTCGCCGTTGAAGCGCTTGAGCAACCAGGACAGGTACTGCACGCCGCCGCGGATGTTCTGGCCGGCGTTGAAGGCATCGCCGACTCCGAACCGGCGCTCGGTGGCCGGCATTAGTTGCATCAGGCCCTGGGCTCCGGCGTGGGAGAGCGCCATCGGGTTGTAGGAGGACTCGGCGTGCATGATCGCCCGGATCACGGCCTCCTCCACGCCGAACTCCCGCGATGCGGCGGCGATTTCGGCCTGGTAGGCGGCGGTGTTGAGGCGCAGCGTGCCGAAGTTGACGCCCGGATTGCCGCAGGCGAAGCAGGTCTCGATGAAGCTGTACTTGATGGTGCGCAGGCTGGCGACCGCACCGGCCCCGCCGCGCGGGCGGGTGCTGGTGTAGTGGCGCACGCCGTCCTTGATGTAGGAGTAGACCTGCCCGCTGACCACCCGGCGGGTGCCCGAGGCGGGCGCGCGGTTGGTGGGCAACGGCGCGGGGCTGATCGCGGTCGGCGCGGCCGAGGCGGCCGTGCCGACGGGTTGGCTGGCGGCGGTGGTTGCGCCCATCGCGGCACCCGGATGGGTCGGCGGCGCCGCGGGCGCGGACAGGGCCGAGGCATCGGCCGGACGCGACACGGAGGAAACCCGGCGGCTGCCGCGTTCGGGGGTGTAGCGGCTGATGACCTCGCACTGGGCGCCGCTGACGCGCTTGCTGACATAGCTGGGCACGCCGTCGGCGCCGGTGCACTTGTACAGCGTGCCCGCGCTCGCGGCCGGAACCACGCAGGCCAGCGCGGCCAGCATCCCCAGTGGCAGTAGCTTCCCCCTCATGCCGGGCAGTGTCCCGGATCCGGAGTTGATTGCCAAGTCCTTGTCCAAGAAAGGATTCCTCGAATATGTGCGGTCTGTCGGGGATCCGGACATCCGGTCCCGCGGCCCCCGCGCGCACCCGGGTTTGCGGCCATGTACCTCCCCAACAACGCCGAATCGGCGCGGAACCGGACCGCCCCGGGTAAACTATGCGGTTTCCGCCCGCCCACCCGCCTGGAATAAGCGCCATGACCGGGACGCAAGCCCCCCAATACCACGCCCGCCGCCCCGACGGGCGATCTGCCCGTCGCCCTGCCCGCCCGCCCGGCCCGCGGCAAGCTGTTCATCAAGACCCACGGTTGCCAGATGAAGAGTAAGACTCGGCCAAGATGGCCGACGTGCTGGCCGCCGCCGAGGGCCTGGAACTGACCGACAATCCCGAAGAAGCCGACGTGGTGCTGGTCAACACCTGCTCGATCCGCGAGAAGGCGCAGGAGAAGGTGTTCAGTCAACTCGGACGCTGGAAGTCGCTGAAGAAGGACGGCAAGCCGGTCCTGATCGGCGTCGGCGGCTGCGTGGCCTCGCAGGAGGGCGAAGCCATCGTCAAGCGCGCGCCCTACGTGGACCTGGTGTTCGGCCCGCAGACCCTGCACCGCCTGCCCGAGCTGATCCGCGAGCGCCGCCAGTCCGGCCAGCCGCAGGTGGACATCAGCTTCCCGGAAATCGAGAAGTTCGATCGCCTGCCCGAGCCCCGCGCCGAAGGCCCGAGCGCGTTCGTCTCGATCATGGAAGGCTGCTCCAAGTACTGCTCGTTCTGCGTGGTGCCCTACACCCGCGGCGAGGAAGTCAGCCGGCCATTCGAGGACGTGCTGGTGGAAGTGGCGCAACTGGCCGCCCAGGGCGTGCGCGAGATCAACCTGCTGGGCCAGAACGTCAACGCCTACCGCGGTCCCTATGGCGACGGCGAACTGGCGGATCTGGGCCTGCTGATCCGCGCCATCGCCGAGATCGAGGGCGTCGGCCGGATCCGCTTCACCACCTCGCACCCGCTGGAGTTCAGCGACTCGCTGGTCGAGGCCTACCGCGACGTGCCGCAGCTGGCCAACTACCTGCACCTGCCGGTGCAGGCCGGCAGCGATCGCATCCTGGCGGCGATGAAGCGCGGTTACACGACGCTGGAGTTCAAGCAGAAGATCCGCAAGCTGCGCGCGGTGCGGCCGGACATCTCGATCTCCTCGGACTTCATCGTCGGCTTTCCCGGCGAGACCGACGCGGATTTCGAGAAGACCATGAAGCTGATCGAGGACGTCGGCTTCGACCAGTCATTCTCCTTCATCTATTCGCGCCGGCCCGGCACACCCGCCGCGGACCTGGAAGACGACACCCCGGAAGCCACCAAGCACGCCCGCCTGGAGCGGTTGCAGGCGCACATCAACGCGCATTCCGCCGGCATCTCGCAGCGGATGGTCGGCAGCGTGCAGTCGGTGCTGGTGGAAGGCCCCTCGCGCAAGAACCCGAACGAACTGACCGGCAAGACCGAAAACATGCGCTCGGTGAACTTTCCCGGCCATGCGCGGATGATCGGCCAGTTCGTCGACGTGGTGATCACCGAGGCGCTGACCAATTCGCTGCGCGGTCGGGTAGCCACGGTGGACGAGAACGCGGCTTGACATCCACTCCCCTTGTGGGAGCGACGTAAGTCGCGACTCCTGACCGGCGAACGAAGATCATCGCGACTTACGTCGCTCCCACAAGAGTCATTAGCCTTAGGAAGGACGTTCAATCCAGCCGCTTGCGGAAGCGCAGGATGGCGGCGGACATCATCACCGTGGTGAAGGCCAGCAGCGCCAGCACGTCCGGCCACAATTCCCACAGGCTGGCGCCGCGCAGCATGATGCCGCGGATCAGGCGCAGGAAATGGGTCAGCGGCAGCACCTCCGCCAGCCACTGCACCGGTCGTGGCATGCCCGAAAACGGGAACATGAAGCCCGACAGCAGGATCGACGGCAGGAACACGAAGAACGTCATCTGCATGGCCTGGAACTGCGACTGCGCGCGCGTGGAGATCAGCAGGCCGAGGGTCAGGTTGGCGGCGATCAGCAGGATCGCGGCCGTGTAGACGTGCCAGACGCTGCCGTTGAGCGGCACGTCGAACAGCCACATGCCCAACGCCAGCACCACCGTGGTCTGGATCAGGCCGATGGCGATGTAGGGCAGCACCTTGCCGATCATCAGCTCGGCGCTGCTGACCGGCGTGGCGATCAGCAGTTCCATGTTGCCGCGCTCGCGCTCGCGCACGATGGCCACGCCGGTGAACAGCACCATCGTCATGGTCAGGATCACCCCGATCAATCCGGGCACGATGTGCACCGCCGACCGTCGTTCCGGGTTGTAGAACGCGACCACGCTGATCGCGCGCTCGGCGGGCACCACCGCGCGGACGGCGGTATCCGCCGGCATCTGCGCCAGTTGCGCCGCGGCGCTCTGCACGGCGTTGTCGCTGCCATCAACCATTATCTGCACCTGCTCGCGGCCCTCGGCGCGGCGGCGCTCGAAGTCCGGCGGCACCACGATGCCCAGGCTGATCTCGCCGCGGCGCATCGCCTCCATCAGTTCCTGCGGCGTGCGCGCCACCCGGCTCGGCTTGACGACGGTGGTCGCGACGATGTCCATCACCAGCGCGCGCGAGGCAGCGGTATTGGCCTGATCGGCGACGCCTGCCTTCAAGTCGCGCAGGTTGGTGTTGATGGCATAGCCGAACAGCAGCAGCTGCATCACCGGGATGGCGACGATCATCGCCAGGGTGATGCGATCGCGGCGCATCTGCCGCACTTCCTTCAGCATCACCGCCGACAGCCTGCGCCAGATCATGCCGCACGCTCCTGTCCGTCCGGATCGGGACGACCGCGGGTGGCAGCGACGAACACGTCCTCCAGGTTGGCCTGCGACGGCATGACCTCGGCCTGCATGCCCGCCTGGCGCAGTCCTTCGGTGACCCGGCCGGCGGCATCGCCATTGCCGGCCATCAGCACGCGCAGCGTATTGCCGATCTGGGCCACGCTGATCACGCCCGCTAGGCCCAGCAGGATCTTCTGCGCCTGGCGCGGCTGTTCCGCGTCCACCGCCAGCGTGCGTCCGGCCAGTTCGCCGGTCAGATCCGCCGGCGTGCCGTCGGCCACCAGCACGCCACGATCGAGAATGGCGATGCGGTGGCAGCGCTCGGCTTCGTCCATGTAATGGGTGGAAACGAGGATCGTGGTGCCGGCGTCGGCCAGTTCAAACAGCTTCTCCCAGAAATCGCGTCGCGATTCCGGATCCACCGCGCTGGTGGGCTCGTCGAGGAACAGCAGTTCCGGCTGGTGGATCACCGCGCCGGCCAGCGCCAGGCGCTGCTTCTGGCCGCCGCTCATGGTGCCGGCCAGTTGCTTCTGCCGGTCCTGGAAATGGTATTGCTCGATCAACTGATCGATGCGCCTGCGCGCATCGGGCCTGGACAGGTTCTGCACCGCGGCGAGGAATTCCAGGTTCTCGCGCACGCTCAGATCCTCGAACAGCGAGAATTTCTGGGTCATGTAGCCGATGCGGGTACGCAGTTGCTCGGCCTGTTCCGGGATCCGCAGGCCCAGCACCTCGATGTCGCCCGCGCTAGGCGTCAACAGACCGCACAGCATGCGGATGGTGGTCGATTTGCCGGAACCGTTGGGTCCGAGGAATCCATACACGTGGCGTCGCGGCACGCTCAGGTCCACCGCGTTCACCGCGACCAGCTGGCCGAAGCGCTTGGTCAGGCCGCGTGCCTGGATCGCCAGGCCACCGGCGTCACTTGCCGTGGCCATCGCCGAACTCCACCCTTACCGGGAAACCCGCCGGCAGTTCCGCCGCATCCTTGCCCAGACTGACTTCGGCCAGGTAGCTTAGGCGCGCGGCGTCCTTGCCGGTCAACGCGTAGTACGGGGTGAACACCGGTTCGCTGCGGATCATCCTGACCTTGCCTGCGTACACCTGCTCGCGGCCGTCCACGTGCACGCGCACCGCATCGCCGACCTTGACCCGCGCGCGCAGCGGTTCCGGCACATAGATGCGCGCATACGGCGCCTCGCCGACCAGCATCACCGCCAGCGGCGCGCCGATCGGCGCCTGATCGCCCAGGCGATACGGCAGGCTGTCCACGCGCCCGGCGCGTGGCGCGACCACATTGAGCTTGTCCAAGGTGGCGGCCTGCACCGCCGCCTGCGCCTCGGCGGCGGCGAGCGCCGCTTCGCCCTGCGCGACCTGCTCGCGACGGGTGCCGCGCTCCAGTTCCAGCAAGGCCGCCTGCGCCGAACGCACCTGCGCGGCGGCGTTGTCGGCGGCGGCGCGGGCGCGATCCACTTCGGAAGCCGCGACCAGTTGCTGCCTGCCCAGCGGTTGCAGCCGGTTGAAGTAGGCGCGGGTGTCACTGGCCTGCGCCTGCGCGGCGGCCTGCGCGGCGCGCGCCTGCGCGATGGCTTCCACCCGTGGGCCCGCCTGCAGCTCCGACAGCACGTCGCGACTCTGCCTGGCCTGCGCGCGCGCCGCTTCCAGTTGCGACTGCGTGCGGGTCAGTTCGAGCTGCAGCAGGGGCGTGCCGGCCGCGACCTGCTGGCCTTCGCGCACGTCGATGCGCACGATTTTCTCGGCCACCGGCGCGGGCAGGGTCACCCGGTCCCATTCCAGCGTTCCCAGCGCCTGCGGCGTGGCCGGCTTGCAGGCCGCCAGCGCCAGCAGCGCGCAGGCTACATCAGGTTGCGCTCACTTCGCATCATCAAGCTCCAGTCCACGATCCAGCAGCACCAGCGTGTGCCGGCGCAGGTCATCGAAATCGACGTCGCCGGCACCAAACAGCGCGCGCCAGATCGGCGCGCTGGCCAGCGGGAAAAAGGTCAGGCCGACCAGCGAGACCATCAGCAGACGCGGGTCGAGATCGGCATTCAGCCGCCCCTGTCGCTGCGCCTCCACAAAACGCCCGGACATCATCCGCGGCAGCATCGGACCCACCTGTTCGATCAGCAGGTCGCGCAGCGCGCCGCCCTCGCACAGCACTTCGCGCACCCACAGGGTGGGCAGCCAGGGATGGCGCGCGACCAGCCCGCCAACGCCTTGCACGAACGCGGCGATCAGGGCGGCCACGTCGTCACCCGCCTGGCTGACCGGCTCGCGCAGTTGCGCCACCACCGGCAACAGCCGCTCGGCCACCACCGCCTGCTGCAACTGCGGCTTGTCGCCGAAGTAGTAATGCACCAGCGCCGGGGTTACCCCGGCCTCGCCGGCGATGTCGCGCAGCGAGGTCGCCGCGATGCCCTGGCGGACGAAGCAGGCCAGCGCGGCGTCAAGCAGGCGTTCGCGTTGATCGGCCTGGTCGGCGCCGGGCCGGCCGGGCGCGCGCTTGCGGCGTCCGGAGGCGCCCCGCGCGCTTTCGGCGACGGGCATGCGGGAACGGGAGGGAATGGAGGGTTTCGGCATGTGCGCATTATTTAATTCATCATTTAATTAATGCAAGCACCAACCGACGGACGGTCGCCGCCGGGCCGTCCGTGTGGCGCCCGGCGGGGTGGCCGGTTTAACCTTCCGCTCCAGACACCTCGGTCGAGGAACGCCGCCGTGATCCCGCACTTCCGCTGATCTGCCGCTTGCAAATCCGCCGTGCCCGCTCCACATCGAAGCGGCCGTTCCCGATTTCCATCTCCGCCCTGCCCGTCCGGCACCGCCGGCCGCTTTCGGCCCGCCGCGGCAAGGCCATTTCCTCCGCTTCCCATGACTGCACCCAGCAAACGCGAATTCACCCTGGAACCCGAAACCGCCGAGCGCCTGGCCAACCTGGCCGGCCCGTTCGATGCCCACCTGCGCCAGATCGAGCTGCGCCTCGGCGTGGAGATCGCCAACCGCGGCGCGATCTTCCGGGTCACCGGCCCGGAAAAGGCCGTCGCCGCCGCCGAGAAACTGCTGCGCTCCCTCTACGCTGAAACCGCCGGCGAGACCTTCGACAGCGAGGCCATCCACCTGCGCCTGAACGACGCCAACGTCGACCATGTCGCCGCCGGCGGCTTCGAGCCGCAGGAAGTGGCGATCAAGGTCAAGCGCGGCACCGTGCGCGGACGCGGCGCCAACCAGGCCAACTACCTGCATGCCATCGCCACCCACGACATCAACTTCGGCATTGGCCCGGCCGGCACCGGCAAGACCTTCCTGGCCGTGGCCAGCGCGGTCGAGGCGCTGAACGAGTCACGGGTGCAGCGGTTGATCCTGGTGCGCCCGGCGGTGGAGGCCGGCGAGAAGCTGGGCTTCCTGCCCGGCGATCTCACCCAGAAGGTCGATCCCTATCTGCGCCCGCTGTACGACGCCCTGTACGAGATGCTGGGCGTGGAGAAGGTGGTCAAGCTGCTGGAGAAAAACGTGATCGAGATCGCGCCGCTGGCCTACATGCGCGGACGGACGCTTAACGATGCGTTTGTCATCCTCGACGAGGCGCAGAACACCAGCATCGAGCAGATGAAAATGTTCCTGACCCGCATCGGCTACGGCAGCACCGCCGTGGTCACCGGCGACCTGACCCAGATCGACCTGCCCCGTCACCAGAAATCCGGCCTGAAGGACGCCCTGGACGTGCTGCGCAACGTGGACGGGATCTCCTTCACCTTCTTCAGCAGCCGCGACGTGGTCCGCCATCCGCTGGTGGCGCGCATCGTCCAGGCTTACGATGCGCGCGAGGGCAAGGATTCGGAGACAGGTCCGGCATGACGCAGGGTCCGACACGGCTGGAGGTTTCGGTCAGCTACGCGCTGCCGCGCGCGGGCCTGCCCGCGGCGGTCAGTTTCCGCAAGTGGGTGGCGGCGGCGCTGCGCGGACGCATCCGCGAGGCCGACCTGGCCATCCGCATCGTCGACAGAAGGAAGGGTAGCGCGCTCAACCGGCACTACCGCGGCCGCGACTATGCCACCAACGTGCTGAGCTTCCCGGCCGATGTCGCCGAAGGCGTCAAGCTGCCCAAGGGCGTGAAGATGCCGCTGCTGGGCGATCTGGTGATCTGCGCGCCGGTGGTGGCGCGCGAGGCGCGCGAGCAGAAGAAACCGCTCGCCGCCCACTACGCCCATCTCACCGTGCACGGCACGCTGCACCTGCTGGGCTGGGATCACGAGGACGACAAGGAAGCCGAGTGCATGGAACAGCTGGAACGCGAGATCCTGGCCGAACTCGGCATCGACGATCCCTACGCCGAGCAGTAGTCCCGGCCGCGCGCAGCGGCTACGCTTCGCGCTCTCCCGATGTTCCGGATCCGTCATATGCGTCCTGCCCGTTCCGCCCTCGTCCTCCTGCTGCTGGCCGTGGCCGGCGGCGCGCACGCGCAGGCGCCGGAGCAGGCGAGGGAACAGGCGGCGGAACCGGATCCCGCCAAGGTCGACCTTGCCCGGTTGATCGCCTGCCAGGGTCAGCCGGAGGAGTTCATGGCGCTGGCGACCGCGCAGCAGGATCCGCTGAAGGCGGTGGCGCTGGGCTGGCGGCCGCTGCCCCAGGCCAACATGTTCCTCAGCGAGTACGAGCTGACCGCGCCGCTGACGGTGTTCGGCCATCCGGTCCATCGCATCGCCTTCGCCGGCTCCAGCGTGATGGCGGTGCTGGACCTGCCGGACCCGCGTCCGCTGGCCCGGCAACTGGAACTGGAAACGGCCGTCGATACGCCGGACAAGGCCATGTTCGGCAAGGAACTGGTCAGCGAGGAAGTCCGCGATCCGGCCACCGGCGCGGCCCTGGTCCGCTCGGCCGTGCTCAACGTCTCCAACGTCACCTCCCACCCCGGCAAGACCCTGGTCGGCTGTACCTACAGCATTGATCCACTTGAGGAAGCGCCGACCGAGGCGCCCGCCGGCGGCTGAGCATCCGCCGCGCCTGCTAGACTCTGCCCCGTCGCCCGCATCGCGGGCGCCCCTTTCCGAGAGATGTCAGAAGACGACAGTACCCCCGCGCCGGAACACCACGAAAAACGGCGCAGCTGGCTGGAACGCCTGAGTTCGGCGTTTTCCGGCGAACCCACCTCCCGCGAAGACCTGGTCGCGATCCTGCGCGATGCGCAGAGCGACGGCCTGATCGGCGGCGACACCCTGCGGATGATGGAAGGCGCGCTGACGGTCGCCGAGTTGACCGTGGGCGACGTCATGGTGCCGCGCGCGCAGATGATCTCGCTGCCGGTGGACGGCCGCTTCCTGGATCTGATGAAGCAGGTGGTCGAATCCGGCCATTCGCGCTTCCCGGTGCACGGCGACAACAAGGACGAGATCCTCGGCATCCTGCTGGCCAAGGATCTGCTGCGTGGCGTGGTCGCCGACAACGGTCCGGGCAGCATCCGCGAACTGCTGCGCCCGGCGGTGCTGATCCCCGAGTCCAAGAAGCTCAACCTGCTGCTCAAGGAATTCCGGCTGTCGCGCAACCACATGGCGATCGTGGTGGACGAGTACGGCGGCGTCGCCGGCGTGGTCACCATCGAGGACGTGCTGGAACAGATCGTCGGCGAGATCGACGACGAGCACGACGACGCCGAGGACGACGCCTCGCTGATCGCGGTGCAGGCCGACGGGCAGTACGTGGTGGATGCGCTGACGCCCATCGCCGATTTCAACGAACGCTTCGGCGCGGATTTCCTGGATGACGAATACGACACCATCGGCGGCCTGGTCACCGCCGCCATCGGCCACCTGCCGGAAACCGGCGAGGAACTCACCCTGGGACGGTTCGCGTTCCGCGTCGCCAAGGCCGACGCGCGCCGCGTGCACGCCTTCCATGTCGGCATCCTGGCCGACGACTGACATGCTGCGCCGCCTGATCCTGATCGCCGCACTGTGGCTGCTGGCGGCATCGGCCTTCGCCACGCCGCGCATCGGCGTGGCGACCATGCAGCCGGGCGAGGTGTTCTTCGAGCGCTTCGGCCACAACGCCATCGTGGTGGTGGATCCGGCGACCGGCGCGGCCACCTCCTACAACTTCGGCTATTTCGATCCGGGCGAATCCGACTTCGTCGGCAATTTCGCGCGCGGGGTGATGCAGTACTACCTGGTCGATCTGCCGCTGGGCGAGGATCTGGCCCAGTACCGCGACAGCGGGCGCGGCGTGCGCCTGCAATGGCTGGACCTGCCGCCGGAACAGGCGCAGGCATTGGCCGCGGCGCTGGCCGTGCGGGCGCGGCCGGAAAACGCGCGCTATCGCTACGACTATTTCACCGCCAACTGCTCCACCCAGGTACGCGACGCGCTGGACGTGGCGATGGGCGGCACGCTGAAACCGCAGCTGGCCGGCCGCTCGCGCGGCAATACCTACCGCAGCGAAAGCGTGCGGCTGGCCTCGCCGGCGACCTGGATGTGGCTGGGTTTCGACCTGGGCCTGGGACCGTCGGCGGATCAGCCGATGTCGCGCTGGGAGGAAGCCTTCATCCCGATGCGTCTGGCCGACAGCCTGCGCGAGGCGAAGAACGCCGCCGGCCGTCCGCTGGTGCAGGCCGAGGAAGAACTGCTGCCGCACCGGATCGCGCCGGAGCCGGCCGAAGCGCCGCGACGCTGGTGGCCGTGGCTGATCGCCGGCCTGGTCGTCGCGGCCGCGTCGATGCTGCTCGGTCGCCGGCATCCGCGCGCGGTGGCCGCGGTCGCGTTGCCGTTCTGGACGCTGTGCGCGATCGCCGGCGGCCTGCTGGTGTACCTGTGGGGTTTCAGCGAGCACTGGGCCGCCTGGCGCAACCACAACCTGCTGCTGCTCAATCCACTGTGCCTGTTGCTGCTGCCCGGCGCAGTCGCCGTGCTGCGTCGCCGCAATCCGGGCCGGCTGTTCTCCGTCACCCTGCAACTGGTCGCGTTGTGCGCGCTGTTCGCGTGGTTCGTGCAATGGCTGCCTTTCGCGTTCGGCTACCAGTTCAACCAGCCGTGGATCGCCTTGCTGCTGCCGATCCATCTGGTCCTCGCATACGTATTCAGACGGTCGCGTCACGCCGGCTGACGCAGGATGCGGCCTTCCCGCCGCATCCCGCAGGGTCCGCATGCTGATTCGACTGTTCGCCCTGACCGTTCTGTCCCTTCCGCTCGCGGTGCTGGCCGCGCCGCCGGCGCGCGTCAGCTCGCCCGACGGGCGCATCGTGGTGGAACTGGATTCCGATTCCGACGGCCGCCCGACCTATGCGGTGCAGCGCGACGGCAAGCCGCTGCTGGCGCCATCGCGGCTGGGCTTCCTGCTGGTCGACACGCCCAAGCTGGATCGCGCCATCGCGGTGACCGCACCGCGCACGCGCAGCTTTGACGAAACCTGGGAACAGCCCTGGGGCGAGCGCCGCCGCATCCGCAACCATTACAACGAACTGCGGGTGACCTTGGCCGAGAACGCCAAGCCCCGCCGGCACCTGGATCTGGTGTTCCGCGTGTAAGAAGACGGCTTCGGTTTCCGTTACGAGTTTCCGCGCCAGGAGGGGCTGTCCACGGTGAGGATCCGCGAGGAGCTGACCGAGTTCACCCTCGCCGGCGATGCCACCGCGTGGTGGATTCCGGCGGGCGAATGGAACCGCGAGGAATACCTGTACCACCGCACGCCGGTGGAAGCGGTCGGCGACACGCAGACGCCGATCACCTTCCGGCTGGCCGACGGCAACCACTGTCGATCCACGAGGCCGCACTGGTCGACTATTCCGGCATGAACCTCAGCCGCGTCGAGGGCCGGCGGCTGAAGGCGTCGCTGACGCCCGGCATCGACGGCGCCAAGGTGGTCCGCGAAGCGCCGTTCAACACGCCCTGGCGCACGGTGCAGATCGCCGACGACGCCGGTGGACTGGTGATCTCCAGCCTGATCCTCAACCTCAACGAACCGAACGTGCTGGGCGATGTGTCGTGGGTCAAGCCGATGAAGTACGTCGGCGTGTGGTGGGAGATGCACCTGGATACCAAGACCTGGGCCTCCGGCGCCCGCCACGGCGCGACCAACGAGAACGTGATGAAGCACATCGACTTTGCCGCCAAGAACGGCTTCGGCGGCGTGCTGGTCGAGGGCTGGAATGTCGGTTGGGATGGCGACTGGTTCGGCAACGGCGAGGATTTCAGCTTCACCCGCTCGTATCCCGATTTCGATCTGGAGAAGCTGGGTGCCTACGCGAAATCGAAGGGTGTCGTCCTGATCGGCCATCACGAGACCTCCGCCAACGCCGCGCACTACGAATCGCAGATGGGCGCCGCGTTCGATCTGTACCAGCGGGTCGGCGTGCCGGCGGTCAAGACCGGCTACGTGTCCGACGCCGGCCAGGCCAAGGTGATCGGCAGCGACGGCAAGATCCACTACGCCTGGCACGAAGGCCAGGATCTGGCCCGCCATCACCTGAAGGTGGTGACCGAAGCAGCCAGGCGCCACATCGCGATCAACGCCCATGAGCCGATCAAGGACACCGGCCTGCGCCGCACCTATCCCAACTGGATTTCGCGCGAGGGCGCGCGCGGCATGGAATACAACGCCTGGGGCCAACCCGGCAATCCGCCCGAGCATGAGGCGATGCTGGTATTCACCCGGCTGCTGGCCGGGCCGATGGATTTCACTCCCGGCATCTTCGGCATGAAGACCCGCTCGCCGGACGGCGTGGCGACCACCTGGGCCAAGCAACTCGCCCTCTACGTGGTGATCTACAGCCCGATCCAGATGGCCGCGGATCTGCTGGAGAACTACGAGGCCAACCCGGGCCCGTTCCAGTTCATCAAGGACGTGCCGGTCGACTGGGAAGACACCCGCGTGCTCAATGGCGAAGTCGGCGACTACGTGACCCTGGTGCGCAAGGAGCGCGGGGGCGACAACTGGTACCTGGGCGCCATCACCGACGAGGAGCCGCGCACGCTGAAGGCACCGCTGTCGTTCCTGGACCCTGGCCGCCGCTACACCGCGCAGATTTACCGCGACGGGCCGAAGGCGGACTGGAAGGGCCCGCGCGAGGACATCGTCATCGAGGAACGCGAAGTGGGCTCGACCGATACGCTGGACCTCAGGCTCGCGCCCGGCGGCGGCCAGGCGATCCGTTTCGTGGCCAGATAAAGCCATTCCCCCTGTAGGAGCGACGTCAGTCGCGACCGCCATCCCACCCGTACAGGGGGTTCCGGCCGCGCTGGCAACGTCTGGCGGTGGGGCCCACGGGTCGCGCCTCACGTCGCTCCTACACGGTGTGCCCGTCCCGCTTGCCGCTCAAGGTTAACTGGCGCACGATCCGCACATGAACCAATCGCCCTCGCTGAACCCGGTCCAGAACGCGCTCCCGTCCTGCGTCATCAACTGCGTGGTCTATGACCAGCACGGCAAACGCCGGGACATCGGCCTGGATGAAATCAGCGACGTGCTGGCGGTGGACGACGGCACCTTCATCTGGGTGGGCCTGTACGAGCCGGCCGACTCGGTGCTGGAGAAGCTGCAGGAGGAATTCTGCCTGCACGATCTGGCGGTCGAGGACGCGCAGAACGCACACCAGCGCCCCAAGCTGGAAGCGTATGGCAACTCCCTGTTCATCGTCCTGCAGACCGCGCAGGTGGTGGACGACCGGATCCGCTACGGCGAGACCCACGCCTTCCTCGGGCCGCGTTACCTGGTGACCGTGCGCCACGGCGCTTCGTTGTCGTACGCGCCGGTGCGCGAGCGGGTGCAGCGTGAACCGGACCTGCTGGGACTGGGACCCTCGTACGGGCTGTACGCGGTGCTGGACTTCATCGTCGACAACTACCGTCCGATCGTCGACGAGTTCCGCCAGACCCTGGACACGCTGGAGAAGGACATCTTCGCCGACACCTACCGCCGGGTGACCGTGGTCAAGCTGTACGAGCTCAAGCGCGAACTGACCAAGATGCGGCTGGCGGTGGCGCCGCTGCAGGACGTGCTGGCGCAGCTGTCGCGCACCCAGAGCGCGCTGATTCCGGAAGAGGTGCGGCTGTATTTCCGCGATGTCCACGACCACGTGTTGCGGGTCAACGAATCCACCGACACCCTGCGCGAGATGCTGACCACCGCGCTGAGCGTCAACCTGTCGCTGGTGACCCTGGCGCAGGGCGAGACGGTCAAGCGGCTGGGTGCGTGGGCGGCGCTGCTGGCCGCGCCCACCCTGATCACCAGCTGGTACGGCATGAACTTCGAACACATGCCGGAACTGGCGGGCCGGTTCTCCTATCCGCTGCTGATGGTCGGCGTGGCGACGGTCTGCATCGGCCTCTACCGCCTGTTCAAGCGCGTCCGCTGGTTGTGACAATCCGGTGACCGTCTGCCGGTTTCGACCAAAGTCGAAGCCGGGAATCCGGCTTACGGATTGACCCTCCTCCGGCATCGGAGGACCCTAAGCGGCAATATCCGCGGAGGGTGGTTTCATGAAAGGTCTGTCGAAACTCGGCTGGGCGGCCCTGGCCGTACTCGGCGCATTCGCGCTGGGCACGGTCGCGCTGCGCCGGGGCGAGCATATCAACGCGATCTGGATCGTCACGGCGGCGGTCTCGATCTACCTGATCGCGTACCGCTTCTACGCACAGTTCATCGCCAGCCGGGTCATGCAGTTGGACCCCACCCGGGCCACGCCCGCGGTGCTGCGCAACGACGGCCTGGATTACGTGCCCACCAACAAGCACGTGCTGTTCGGCCACCATTTCGCCGCCATCGCCGGGGCCGGTCCGCTGGTCGGCCCGGTGCTGGCCGCGCAGATGGGTTACCTGCCCGGCCTGCTGTGGCTGGTGGTCGGCGTGGTGCTGGCCGGCGCGGTGCAGGACTTCATGGTGCTGTTCATTTCCAGCCGTCGCGACGCGCGCTCGCTGGGTGATCTGGTGCGTGAGGAAATGGGGCGGATTCCCGGCACCATCGCGCTGTTCGGCGCCTTCCTGATCATGATCATCATCCTGGCGGTGCTGGCGATGGTGGTGGTCAACGCCCTCGCCGAGAGTCCGTGGGGCATGTTCACCGTCGCCGCGACCATGCCGATCGCGATCCTGATGGGCATCTACATGCGCTACATCCGGCCCGGCCGCATCGGCGAGATCTCGGTGGTCGGCCTGCTCCTGCTGCTGGGCGCGATCTGGCTGGGCGGCAAGGTCGCCGCGGACCCCGTCTGGGGTCCGGCGTTCACCTTCTCCAAGGAATCCATCACCTGGATGATGGTCGCCTACGGCTTCATCGCCTCGGTGCTGCCCGTGTGGCTGCTGCTGGCGCCGCGCGACTACCTGTCCACCTTCCTCAAGATCGGCACCATCGTCGCGCTGGCGATCGGCATCCTGATCGTGATGCCGGATCTGAAGATGCCGGCGGTGACCGAGTACGCCCGCACCGGCATGGGGCCGGTCTGGACCGGTGGCCTGTTCCCGTTCCTGTTCATCACCATCGCCTGCGGCGCGGTGTCCGGTTTCCACGCGCTGATCTCCTCCGGCACCACGCCCAAGCTGCTGGCCAGCGAGCGCCACATGCCCTATATCGGCTACGGCGGCATGCTGATGGAATCCTTCGTCGCGGTGATGGCGCTGGTCGCGGCCTCGATCATCGAACCGGGCGTGTACTTCGCGATGAACGCGCCGCCGGCCGCGGTCGGCAAGGACGTGATCGCGGTGGCCGCCAAGGTCAGCGAATGGGGCTTCGCGATCAGTCCGGACGTACTCACTGCCACGGCCAGGGACATCGGTGAAACCACCATCCTCAATCGCGCCGGCGGCGCGCCGACCCTGGCGGTGGGCATCGCCCAGATCCTGCACAGCGTGCTTCCGGGCGAGGACACGATGGCGTTCTGGTACCACTTCGCGATCCTGTTCGAGGCATTGTTCATCCTGACCGCGGTCGACGCCGGTACCCGCGCCGGACGCTTCATGCTGCAGGATCTGCTCGGCAATTTCCTGCCGGCGATGCGCCGCACCGAATCCTGGACCGCGAACATCATCGCCACCGGCGGCTGCGTGGCGCTGTGGGGCTACCTGCTGTACACCGGCGTCACCGATCCGTTCGGCGGCATCAAGACCCTGTGGCCGCTGTTCGGCATCTCCAACCAGATGCTGGCGGGGATCGCGCTGATGCTCGGCACGGTGGTGCTGTTCAAGATGAAGCGCGATCGCTACGCCTGGGTCACCGCGATTCCGGCGGTGTGGCTGCTGCTGTGCACGACCACCGCCGGCCTGCTGAAGATCTTCGACAGCAATCCGGCGCAGGGCTTCCTGGCGCAGGCGCACAAGTACCAGGCCGCGATCGCGACCAACACGGTCACCGCGCCGGCGCAGAACATGGGCGAGATGCACAAGATCGTGGTGAACGCCTACGTCAACACCGGGTTGACCGCGCTGTTCCTGTTCGTGGTCGCGGCAATCCTGATCTACTCGATCAAGACCATCCTCGCCGCGCGCCGCAGCACGGTCCGCACCGATCGCGAGACGCCCTACGTGCAGGTCGATCCGCAGCAACTGGCGAACCTGTGATGGGTACCGCGCTCGTTCCCGTCAGCCATTACCAGATGCACCGCCGGGTGTGGCGCCGGCTGGTGCAGACGGCGCGGCTGTGCTGCGGCGTGCCGGACTACGACAACTATGTCCGGCACATGCTGGAGAAACATCCGGATCGCGAAATCATGGATTACCGGACGTTCTTCCGCGAACGCCAGGAGGCGCGCTACGGCGGCAGGAGCGGTTTCCGCTGCTGCTGAAGCCATTTCCGTTCCAGGCCGGGGCGGGACCGCGAGGTTCCGCCCTTTCTTTTTTCCGCTCTTTCTGTTTCCGCCTTTCAGTTTCCGGCCGACCGTTCATCGGCTGATCCGGCGCATCCTGGCCGTATCGCCGATGTCCCGGCGTTTCCCCAGACACCAACGGAACTGCGCGCCGCGTAGCCGCCGTTTCACTCGACGCCAAGGGGTTCGCCATGAATGCATCATCCCGCCATACGCCGGCGCGCACGCTCCGATCGTTCCGCAGGTTTCTGTCCACCGTTACCGCCACCGCCGCGCTCGGCCTGGCGCTGTCGATGCCCGCCCACGCCACCGGCACCATCGGCACGCCGACGCCGGTCGGCGTCGGCCTGAGCTGCAAGGACTTCGACACCGCCGGCATCCTCAGCGAACTGGTCATCAATCCGCTGCCGGATGGCATTCAGGCACACACCGACGGTGTGCTGAGCGTGGACACCATCCACTTCGAATCCACCAGCGGCTGGCTGCTGTACTGGGAGCAGCTGAGCACGGGCCAATCCATCCACAGCGTGTCGATCAGCGACGACAACGGCGGCGTGCTTTACAGCTATGACCCGCCGGTCACCAGTGACGCCGGGCTGCACCTGCCCGCCGCGCCGGCATTCACCATCCTCACCAACAATCCGTATCCGCACATCAGCCGCGCCAGCTTCTGCTACTCCACTCCGGACCAGACCGGCTTCGAGGGTTGCACGCTGGGTTACTGGAAGGTCAAGAAGCATCATGATTCCTGGCCGGCACCGTTCACGACCGACACGTCGCTGCAGAGCTACTTCGGTAGCAGTGCGCCCGACGTGACCTTCCTAATGGCGCTCAACTTCCAAGGCGGACCGGGCGTGGATGGCGGCGAGCGCATCCTGCTGAAACAGGCGGTGGCATCATTGTTGAACGCGGCATCGTCGGGCGTGGATTTCCCGCTGACCACCGCCCAGGTGATCCAGCAGGTCACCTTCGCGCTGGACAGCGGCGATCGCGACGTGATGATCTCGCTGTCCGCCACCCTGGACGCCTACAACAACCAGGGTTGTCCGCTGAACTGAAACGCGGCGCCCATGAGAATGAAAAAGCACGGCGGCCAACAGGCCGCCGTGCTTTCATGGGGCCAGCGTTCACTGGCGGGTGTTGCCGTCGATTACCCCTGCCCCGCCATCGCGCGCAGGGTGATGCCGACCAGATAGGCCGCGCCGGTACCGGTGGCGTAGCCCAGGGTGTGAGCAGCACGCCCACCGGCGCCAGCGCCGGACTGGAAAGCGGTGGCCAGCACCGGCGCCGAGCCGGGCCGCCGATATTGCTCTGCGAAGCAATGGCGAAATAGAAGAACGGCGTGCGCAGCAGCTTGCCGACGCCCCACAGCAGCACGATGTGCACGGCGATCCACATCACGCCGAGCAGGAACAGCCACGGGCGTTCCAGCAGCGCCAGCAGATCCATCTGCATGCCGATGCAGGCGATCAGGAAGTAAAGGAACAGCGAGCCCCACTTGGAGGCACCCACGCCCTCCAGCGTGCGCATGCGGGTGAAGCTCAGCGCCAGACCGGCGAAGGTCGCCAGCAGCACCACCCACACGAACGGCTTGTCCAGGCTCACCATCGGCGACCATGCGACGTTGGCGGCGAACCATTCCGCCAGCGGCGCGGCAATCGCATGCGCCAGGCCCACGGTGCCGAACGCCACGCCGCCCAGCACCATCAGATCCGTGAGCGTGGGAATGCGTGCATGCTGGGCCTGGTAGCTGGCGATCCGCTCGCGCAGTTCGTCGATGGCCGAAGTATCGGCGCCACTGTGGCGATCCAGCGCCGGCGCGCGCGCGGCGAAGAAGATCAGCACCGCCATCCACACGTAGCCGACACCGACGTCGACCACGGCGAACTGGCCAAAGGTGGTCGCGTTGACCTCGAAGATCTCCTTCATCGCCAGCATGTTGGCACCGCCACCGATCCAGCTGCCGGCCAGCGCGGCCATGCCGGCCCAGGTGTCGCCGGCGACGGTTTCGGGATGGAACCAGCCCATCAGCTTGAAGGCCACCACCGCGCCCAGCATGATGCTCAGCACTGCGGCGACGTACATCACCAGCATCTTCCAGCCCAACCCGAGGATGCCCTTCAAATCGATGCTCAGGGTCAGCAGCACCAGCGCGGCCGGCAGGAACACGTCGCGCGCCACCGGGTTGTAGAGTTTGGTGTTTTCCCCGTCGATCAGGCCGATGGTGTTGTAGACACCGGGGATGAAGTAGCACAACAACAGCGCCGGCACGAAGCCGTAGAACTTGCGCAGGAAGCGGTTCTCGCTGCTGGAGGTCCAGAAGATCGCGCCCAGGGTGGCCGCGATCAGGCCGAACACGATGATGTCGTTGGTGATGAGTGCGCCGCCGGTGCCTGCTACCGCCATCCGGTATGTCCCCTTCGTGATGAAAGCGTGCCCCGGCCCAGCCGTTTCCCTGGCACGAAAAAAGGGCACGCCGCGATCGCGGCGTGCCCTGCGTGCGTTACTGGCCGATGTGCTGCTTCAGCCAGGCGTTGACGGTGTCATGCCACTGCACGCTGTTCTGCGGCTTCAGCACCCAGTGGTTTTCGTCCGGGAAATACAGGAACTGCGACTGGATGCCCTGGCGTTGCAGCGCGGTGAACGCCGCCAGGCCCTGCTCGACCGGAATGCGGTAGTCGAGCTGGCCGTGCACGACCAGCATCGGCACCTTCCAATCCTTGACGTGGTTGACCGGGTTGAACTTCTCATAGTTGGCCGGCACCGCGTATGGCGTGCCGCCCTGCTCCCACTCGGTGAACCACAGTTCCTCGGTGGAGTAGCCCATCATGCGCTGGTCGAACACACCGTCGTGGTTGACCAGGCACTTCCACGGCTGATTCCAGTTGCCGGCAATCCAGTTGACCATGAAGCCGCCGTAGCTGGCGCCCAGCGCGCAGGCCTTGTTGCCGTCGAGGAAGGAATACTTCTGCTGCGCCGCGGCCCAGCCCTTCTGCAGATCTTCCAGCGGACGATCGCCCCAGTGCTGGCTGATCGCATCGGTGAAGGCCTGGCCGTAACCGGTGGAACCGTGGAAATCAATCATCACCACCGCGTAGCCCTGGCCGGCGTAGGTCTGCGGATTCCAGCGGTAGCTCCAGCCGTTGCCGAAGCTGCCCTGCGGGCCGCCGTGGATCAGGAACGCGACCGGATACTTCCTGCCTTCCTGGTAGTCATGCGGCTTGACCACATAGCCGTGCACGGTCTCGTCGTTCCAGCCCTTGAAGCTGAACTGCTCGAAGTCGCCGAACGAGACATCCTTCAGCATGTCCTGCGCGCTGGGCGTGATCGCGCGTTCCGGCGCGCCACCCAGCGAGGTGGTGAACAGCTGGTCGCCGCTCTTGAGCGAATTGCGGGTGAAGGCCAGGGTGTCGCCGGCGATCTCGAACGCGGAAATGCTGCCGTTGCCGACCACCTTCTCCGCCTTGCCGCTGGCGATGTCGACGACGAACAGCGGATGCTCGCCCATGTCCTGCGCGGTGGTGTAGATGCGCTTGCCGTCGGCCGACAGGGTGATGCCGTCGGCGGAACGATCCCAGTCCACGGCGATTTCGCGCGGCGTGCCGCCGGCGGCATCCATCGCCATCAGCGCGAAGCGATCGGCTTCGAAGCCGGGACGCTTCATCGCTCGGTAGTAGAGCGTCTTGCCATCGGCGCTGAACACCCTACCCTTATCCCAGGCCGGGTTGGCGGCGGTCAGGTTGGCCGGCGTGCCCTTGCCGTCGGCGGCGAGGCGATAGAGATCGAAATTGGTCGACCACGGCTCGCCCTTGGAATGGAAGCGCAGGCTGGCGACCAGCGACTTGCCATCTGGCGACCAGGTGTATTCGTCGGCGCCGCCGAACGGCTTGGACGGCGTGTCGCCGTCCAGCTTATCGGTCAGCGACACCGCGCTGGCGACCGGCTGCGCGCCGGCAGCCGGCAGGGCGGCCACGAACAGGCGGCTGCGACGGCCATCGGCCCAGGTGTCCCAATGGCGCACGAACATATTGTCGAACAGCACGCCGGTGTTCTTCCTGGCGGCGGTCGCCTCGATCTTCTTTTGCGTGCAGGCGAAGTCGGCCTTGCAGTCGGCGAAGGTATCGGCGCTGAAAGCGATGCGGCTGCCGTCCGGCGAAATCTTGTAGCTGCCCACGTCCAGCGCGAAGCCGGTCAGCTGGCGCGGCTCGCCACCGCCGGTCGGAATGGCGTACAGCTGCTGGCTGCCGGACTTGCCGCTGAGGAAGTAGACGGTCTGGCCATCGGCCGAGAAGGACGGGGAATTGACGTTCCAGCCTTCCGGGGTCAGCCGCTTCGGCGGCGCCATGTCGCGGGTGAGCAGGTTGCGCACGTACAGCGCGCTGCCGGCCTTGGTCAGTTCCTTGTCGATCTGGCGCTTGGCGAAGACCACCGCGCGTCCATCCGGCGACAGCGTCGGCGAGGAGACGCGGTCCAGCGCGGCCAGATCACGGATGTCCAGGCCCCGCTGGGCGGCGAGCGCCGGCAGGGTCGCCAGCAGGCAGAGGGGCAGTACGGCGAGACGCAATTTCATCCGGGGCTCCGGGCAAACAGGAAAACCCCGATGTTAGGCCGATACGGCGGCCCGGCGCAAAGGCATGGGGTCATGCCTCCGCGCCGCCGTGGCGCGGGCGGGCGCCGGGTTCAGGCCTTTTCGCCGCGCTTGCCGGTCCGGTAAAGCAGCCAGCCGACCACCGCCAGCACGGCCAGGCCGATCCACTGGCTGAAGTGCCAGGCTTCCGGCAGCGCCAGCACGTCGGCGCGGGCCGAGGCGACGATCGGAATCGCGATGGCGATGCCCATCAGCGCCTCGCCGGTGATCAGGCCGGCCGAGAACAGCACGCCCGGACGATGCACGCGATCGCGGCCCTCCTCGTCGTCGGCGCGGACCTTGTGGAAACGCTCCACCAGGTGCGCCAGCAGGCCACCGAGGAAGATCGGCACCATCAGTTCCAGCGGCAGGTAGATGCCGATCGCCGCGGCCAGCACCGGCACGCGGAAGCGGGCCTTGCGCGACTTCAGCCATTCGTCGAACGCGATCACCAGTGCGCCGACCATCGCGCCGATGCCGATCATCGCCCACGGCAGTTCGCCACCGAACAGGCCCCGCGCCACCGATGCCATCAGGTTGGCCTGCGGCGCCGCCAGCGAATTGGGATGTTCCGGAGTCGGCGCGCCGATGCCGTAGGCCTGCGCCAGCAGGTTCAGCACCGGCGCCATGATCAGCGCGCAGGAAAACGCGCCGATGCCCAGCATCAACTGCTGTTTCCACGGCGTCGCGCCGACCAGGTAGCCGGCCTTGAGATCCTGCAGGTTGTCGCCGCCCACTGCCGCGGCGCAGCACACCACCGCGCCAATCATGATCGCGGCGACCGCGCCCAGCGGGGCGCCACCGGCGCCGACCGGCGACAGGCCGCTCTTGCCCAGCAGCAGCACCAGCACCGCCGAGGCGAACAGGATGGTGGAAATGGTGATGCCCGAAACCGGGTTGTTGGAGGAACCGATCAGGCCGGCCAGGTAGGCCGACACCGACACGAACAGGAAGCCGGCCGCGATCATGATCAGGGTCATCGGCACGCTGACGTGCCACTGGCCGACGATGGCCTGGTACAGGCCCAGCAGCGGCAGGGTGAACACGACCAGCGCCACCAGCATCCACTTCATCGGCAGATCGCGCTCGGTCTCCAGCAGCGCCTGGCCGCCGGCACTACTGCTGCGGGCTGCGGCGAAACCGCTCTTGATGCCCTTGAGCAGCGACTTGCGCAGCGAGAACAGCGTCCACACGCCGCCGACCAGCATCGCGCCCACGCCCAGGTAACGGACCTTGGCGCCCCAGATGGCGAAGGCGGCGTCGGCCGAGGAGGCATTGGCGATGGACGCGGCCAGCGCCGGATCCGAACTGCTGAAGAACGCCTGGTACAGCGGGATGGCGATGTGCCAGGACAGCACCGCGCCGGACAGCACGACGATGCCGACGTTCAGGGCCGACGATGTAGCCCACGCCCAGCAGCGCCGGCGACAGGTTGGTGCCAAGGAACGCGGTGACCTTGGAGCTGCCGACATAGGCCGATTGGGTCCAGGTGTCCGGAATCATCCGCAGGCCGCTGGCCGCGGCCAGCTTGACCACCGCGCCGATCACGCCGGACAGGGGTAGATCTTCAGACCCGGGCCCGGGTTGTCACCGGCCTTGAGCACTTCCGCCGCGGCCTTGCCTTCCGGGAACGGCAGCGGATCCTCGACGATCATCGAACGGCGCAGCGGCACCGAGAACAGCACGCCCAGCAGGCCGCCCAGGCCGGCGATGCCCAGCACCCACCAGTACTTGAAGTCCGGCCAGTAACCCATGATGACCAGCGCCGGGATGGTGAAGATGACGCCGGCGGCAATCGACGAACCGGCCGAGGCGCCGGTCTGGACGATGTTGTTCTCCAGGATGGAGCCGCCGCCCAGCACCCGCAGCACGCCCATGGACACCACCGCGGCCGGAATGGCGGTGGCGATGGTCAGGCCGGCGAACAGGCCCAGGTAGGCGTTGGCGGCGGACAGGACCACCGCCAGCACGACGGCCAGCAATACGGCACGGAAGGTAAGTTGAGGCGTCGCAGCCTGGTTCATGACGCGGTTCCGGGGATACAGAAGCCCGACAAACTATCGGCTACGCCCCGGCAAGTCCAGCCGGAAAGGCCGGCGTGGCTATACTCGGCCGGTTCCGCATCGCCCGTCCGCCCATGGCCCAAGCCTCCGTTCCCGCCACGCCCCTGCCCGCCCGCGAGGACTTCCTCGGCCATCCCAAGGGTGTCTACATCTGCTTCTTCACCGAGATGTGGGAGCGGTTTTCCTTCTACGGGATGAAGGCGCTGCTGCTGCTCTATCTGACCAAGTACCACCTGTTCGGCGACAAGGCCGGCCTGGATCTGCTGGGGGCTTACGGGGGACTGGTGTACTGCATCCCGGTAATCGGCGGGGTGCTGGCCGATCGCTGGCTGGGCATGCGCAAGGCGGTGGTGTTCGGCGGCCTGCTGCTGGTGGCCGGGCATGTCGGCATGGCATTCGAGGGGCACGCGGCCAGCTACGTGGACGGCGTGATCGATCGCGATGAGGCTTCGCTGCGCATCACCTACCTGTCGCTGGCGCTGATCATCATGGGTGTGGGCTTCCTCAAGCCCAACATCTCCACCATCGTCGGCCGGCTCTATGCGCAGAACGATCCGCGCCGCGACGCCGGCTTCAGCCTGTTCTATGCCGGCATCAACCTCGGCGCGCTGTTCGCCTCGCTGGTCTGCGGCTATCTGGGCGAGACCCTGGGCTGGCGTTACGGCTTCGGCGCCGCCGGCATCGGCATGCTGCTGGGCCTGTGCATGTTCCTGTGGGGCCAGAAATATCTGCACGGCCACGCCGAACCCGCCGCGCCGGAGCGGCTGCGCGAGCGCTTGGCGGGCATTCCGCGTGAGTGGCTGATCTATGCGGGCGCGCTGCTGGGCGTGCTGCCGGTGGCTTGGCTGATGTGGGCGGCCGCCAACGGTGCGTTCTCGCTGGGCGGCGAAATCTCGCTGGCGCTGCTGCTGATGCTGGTGGTGCTGGCGTGTGTGCTGGCCTGGTTCGGCTGGTTCCTGGCGACCCAGTGCACGCCCGTGCAGCGGCAGCAGATGCTGGCGCTGATGGCGTTGATCTTCATGGCGCTGATCTTCTTCACCCTGTACGAGCAGACCTACGGCTCGTGGGTGACCTTCACCGATCGCCTGCTGACCAAGGATGTCGTTCCCGCGCTGGTGCAGGCGCCCGTTGCGGTGAGCTGGAGCGGGCACTGGGGCGCGGATGCGATCACGCTGCTGGCGCGCGCGCCGTGGTCGACCTGGTCGCTGCTGCTGGCGCCGCTGGGTTTCGTGATCGCCGCCCGGCTCTCCGACCGCAATCCGGATTCGGCGGCACCGCGCGCCGTGTTCATCGCGGTGGTGGTGCTGATGCTGATCTTCCTGCTGCGCGATTGCGTGGTGCTGCCGCAGACGGCCGGCTCGCTGACCTATCTGGGCGCGTTGTTCCTGGTCCTGCTGGCGCCGCTGTTCGCCGCGTTGTGGGCCTGGCTGGGCCGGCGCGGGCGGGATCCGTCGAAACCGCTCAAGTCGTCGCTGGGCCTGATCATCGCCGGCCTGTCCTTCATCCCGCTGGCCTGGGCCGCGCATCTGGTCGGCGAGAGCGGGCAGATGGCGAGCGTGTGGTGGCTGGTGCTGGCCTATCTGGTACTGGAAATCGGCGAGATGTGCCTGTCGCCGGTGGGCCTGTCGGCGGTGACCCAGTTGTCGGTCCCGCGCGTGGTCAGCCTGATGATGGGCACCTGGTTCCTCGCCACCGCCTTCTCCGAGGCCCTGGCGGCGCTGTTCGGCAAACTCGCCGCGATCGAGATACCCGAGGGCGGCAGCCTGATCGTCACCGACGCGGCCGGACGCTATGCCGATCTGTTCTGGCTGATGACGGGCATCGGCGTGGCCTGCGGCGTGCTGGCCCTGCTCTGTTCACCGCGGCTTCGCCGGATGATGCACGGGGTGCATTGAGGAAAAAACGTGGCGCCGGGAGGCGCCACGTTTCATCCAACGGCTCGTCGCTTACTGGCTTTTCTGCGGCGAACCGACGGTGACGTTGCCACCGATGTTCTGGGCAAAGAAATCCAGCATCTTGGTATACAGGTTGAGGTTGTTCTCTTCCTTGTAGAAGCCGTGTCCCTCGCCCGACTGGATGATCACGCCCACCGGCGGATTGCCCGCGGCGGTCAGCGCCTTGGCCATCGCCTCGGTGTGCTCCGGCGGGCAACGCGCGTCGCGCGCGCCGGCGGCCAGGTAAATCGGCAGCTTCAGCTTGTCGACGTGGTTGATCGGCGACATCGCGTCCTGCTCGGCCTTGGTGCTGCCGTAGGCGCGGATCAGGTACTTCATGCCGTCCTCGCGCTTGCTGGTGTCGCTGAGCTTCATCTGGATCGCGGCACTGTAGTTGCCTACATAGCCGAATGCGCACTTGTACAGCCCCGGCTCGCGGGCCGGCGCCATCATCGAGGCATAGCCGCCGAAACTGCCGCCGTAGATGCAGATACGGTTCTTGTCTGCGTAACCCTGCTGGATGGCCCAATGGGTGCCGTCGAGGACGTCGTTCATGATGCCCTGCGCCCACTGGCCGTAAGCCATTTCCTCGAACGCCTTGCCGAAGCCGCCGGAGCCGCGATAGTTGACCTGCAGCACTGCATAACCGCGATTGGCGAACAACTGGTTCTCGAACTGGAAGCCCCAGTTGTCGCGCGGGCCCATCGGACCGCCGTGGACGTTGACGATCATCGGCAGGTTCTTGCCGTCGGAACCATTGGGAAGGGTCAGATAGCCATAGATGGTCAGGCCGTCGCGCGACTTGAAGCTGATCGGCTTGACCGAAGCCATCTTCGAGGCGTCGATCCACTGCCGGTTCTTCATCAGGAAGCGGGCCTTGCCGGTGTCGCGGTCATACAGGTACAACTCGCCCGGGTTGGCGTCGCTGCGCACCGAGACGACGATCTTCTTGCCGTCCTGGGTGGCGCTGGCGAAGTCGACGAACTGGCCCGGAAACGCGGCGGCCAGCGAAGCATAGAGCTCGGCGTCCGGATGTTCCTCGTTGATCAGCTTGACCTGCGGCGCGCCGGCCTCGGTGACCGTCGCGATCACGGTCTCGCCATCGGCGGCCTGGATCAGGCTGGAGATCTCCGAAACCGCATCCTGGTGCAGCACGGTGAAGCTGCCGTCGGCGGTGTTCAGGGTGCCGAACGCCGAAGGCTTCTTGCCGTCGCCCTGGGTGGCATAGACGGTGCCGTCTTCGGCCGTGCCGAGGATGTCGATCCGCTTGCCGCTGGCCTTCGAACTGTTGATCAGCGTCCACTTGCCGGCATCGTCGCGGCGATAGACTTCGTTGTGCGCATCGGAGAAGTTGCCTTCCTCGTCTTACGTTCTTACCAGACCGCGAAGCGGGGCTCCTTCTTTTCGTCCAGGGCGATGCCGCAATCGTCGCGCGGCGCACGCGCCAGCGATTTGCGACGCCCGCTCAGCGTGTCCATCAACACGATTTCGGTTCCGGCACCGGTGGACGACCTGGCGTAGGTCGCGGTCATCATGACGTTTTCCGGATCGCCCTTCAGCGTATCCAGCAGTCCGAAACGCTCATTGCCGACCTGCTTGCCGCGCTGGGTGGCATCGCGGGTGCCATAGAAAATCAGCGGCCGCGGCTGCGAGCCGTCGGCGTTGACCGCATACCATTCGCCGGTGCCGAACGGCCGCGCATAGCTGCCGATCTTCTTGACCGAGTTGAACAGCAGCCGATCCGACGATGTCCAATGGAAACTGCCGACGCTCTTCTCGTCCGGCAGCTGGTTGACCTTGACCAGGCTCAGATCCTTGGTCCGCAGCACGGTCAGGACGTCCTGGTCACCCCGATCGACGGTCATCGCGAGATACTCGCCGGTCGGCGAGATCTTCACACTGCTGTAGGTCGGATGCTTGACGAAATCCTGGACCGGAATCAGTTCGACCGCCTGCGCCGCGCACGACACCCCCATCGCGGCCGCAACGCCGGCCCACTTCCATTTCCCCATCTTCATTGTTCCCCCATGGTTGAAATCCGGCAGAAGCCGGATTACACGGAGTCTAATGGCAAATCAGGGGGAAATGTGATCCAGTACCGTTTCCAATCCGGTTTCCCAGGCCGGCATCGGCCGGCCCAACAACGCTTCCAGCTTTCCGGTGTCCAGCCGCGAATAGGCTGGACGCGAAGCCCGCGTGGAATAGGCGGAAGAAGGAATCGGCAGCACCCGCGGCAGGCGCGGAATCAGGCCGCGGCGATGCGCGCCGGCCAGGATGGCCTCGGCGAATCCATGCCAGCTGGTCTCGCCGGCAGCGGTCAGGTGTATCACGCCGCCTGCCTGCGGATGGCTCGCGATCACTTCGGCGGTCACATCCGCGATCAGCCAGGCCGGCGTCGGGGTTCCCCGCTGATCCGACACCACCCGCAGTTCGTCGCGCTCCCTGGCCAGGCGCAGCATCGTCAGCAGGAAGTTGCCGCCGCGCACCCCGTAAGCCCAGGCAGTGCGGAAGATCAGGTGCGGCGCGCCAGAGTGGTCGATGGCTTCTTCCCCCGCCCGCTTGGACGCGCCATACACACCCAACGGTGCCGTGGGGTCCTCTTCGCGATAGGGCCGATCGCCGGTGCCGTCGAACACGTAGTCCGTGGAGTAATGGATCAGCGGCACACCATGCTCCGCGCAGAAGCCCGCCAGCAACGCCGGCGCTTCCGCATTGGCACGCCAGGCGGCGGCGGCATCGTCTTCAGCGCGGTCCACCGCCGTGTACGCGGCGGCATTCACGACCAGATCCGGGCGAATCCGCTCGAGCAGGCCCGGCAGGGATTCGGGCTGATCGAAATCGGCGACCTCGCAAGGGAGGCCTTCGGGCAGTAGCCCGGTGCGTGTGGTCGGGATGATCGTTCCCTGTCCGGACAGGCTGCGCCTCAGCTCATGGCCCACCTGGCCATTGGCGCCCAGCAATAGGATCTTCTTCATGCGACGTACGGCGGCAACCGATCCGGCGCCACGTCATCCAGGAAGGGCGCGCGCGCGTCCTTGTCCGACAGCACCGGTTCGCGGAGCGGCCAGTCGATGCCGATGTGCGCATCGTCCCAGCGGATGCCCGCATCACTGGCCTTGTCGTAGCCCGCGGTGCACAGGTAGCTGAAGATGGCCCGTTCCGGAAAGAACGGCAAAGCCATGCGCGAAGCCTTCCGGAATCCAGAACTGGCGCTTGTTCTCGGCACTCAGCACCACCGCCGTCCAGCGGCCAAAATGCGGCGAACCGCGGCGGATGTCCACCGCCACGTCGTACACCTCGCCTTCCAGCACACTGACCAGCTTGCCCTGCGGATTCGGCCACTGGTAATGCAGGCCGCGCAACACGCCGCGGGTGGACGAGGAAACGTTGCTCTGCAC
>OFCY01000019.1_pt1 | contig 41465 bp, 38 predicted proteins | sample 1520981 | NCBI WGS metagenome assembly OFCY01 (sample SAMEA2532533, study PRJEB24079) | metagenome
GGACTCACCGCTTCCAGCGAGCGGGCCAGTCCGCGCAACCGCAGGGCGTCCCGCGTGCAACTGGCGGGCCACCGCGGCCTGCGGACGGATGCGCAGCGCTTCCAGCCGTGCGCGCAGTTGCGCCAGTTGGCGCTGCGGTTGCGCGGCGCGCAGGACGGCCGCGGCATGGCGCAGTCGTGCGCGCTTCTGTTCGGAACGTTCCCGCCACAGTGCCTGCAGACGCCGCATCGCCTCGTCCTGGCGGCGACGGATCAGTGCCAGGCGTGCCTGCGGGCGCAGTGCGTTCAGGCGCAGCGCCGCGCGGTCGGCGCGTTGCATGGCCTGGCGCAGGTGGTGGCGCTGCAGATCGTGCAGGCGCCGCTGCAGCGTGCGCAGGCGGGTCGTGAGATCGCGGACGTCCGGCACCAGCAATTCGGCCGCGACCGAAGGCGTGGGTGCGCGCAGATCGGCGGCGAAGTCGGCCAGGGTGAAGTCGGTCTCGTGGCCGACCGCGGACACCACCGGAATCGGCGAAGCCGCGATCGCGCGCGCCAGTTGTTCGTCGTTGAAAGCCCACAGGTCCTCCAGCGAACCGCCGCCGCGGGTCACCAGCATCGCGTCGTAGCGGCCACTGTCGGCGGCGCGCCGGAGCATCGACACGATCTGCGCGGGCGCGGCTTCGCCCTGGACCTGCACCGGCAGGATGTCCACCTCCAGCAGCGGAAAGCGCCGGCCCAGCACGCTCAGCACGTCGCGCACCGCCGCGCCGCTGGGCGAGGTGATGACGGCCAGCCGGCGCGGATGCGCGGGCAGGGCGCGCTTGCGGCCTTCGTCGAACAGGCCCTCGGCCGCGAGCCTGGCCTTCAGCGCCTCGAACGCCCGCCGCAGCGCGCCTTCGCCGGCTTCCTCCAGGTGGTCGATGACCAACTGGTAGTCGCCGCGCGCTTCGTACAGGGTCAGCCGGCCGCGCGCGAGCACCCGCAGCCCTTCGCGCGGAACGAAGCGCAGCCACTGGCTCTTGGGCTTGAACATCGCGCAGCGGACCTGCGCGCGCGCGTCCTTGAGGGTGAAGTACAGATGTCCGGAGGCGGGGCGGGTGACGTTGCCGAGCTCGCCTTCCACCCAGATCAGCGGGAACGCGCCTTCGAGGAGGTCGCGGGCCAGGGTGTTGAGCTGGCTGGGGGTGAGGACGTCGCGGGCGGGGTCTTGCATGGGGCATACCGTAGCGCAGCAGCGCTTTTTCATAAACCCGACGTAGAGCGGAGCTTGTTCCGCTGCTTTGGCTTTTCGGCTTGACCGATATCCGGCGCTGCTGCGCGAGTTGTCGTCGGTGGTCCGCCATGGTGCGCTCGCCGCGGGGCGTCACTTTGACCGAGCCATTCGGCTGTTGAGAGGCTACCTTTCTTTGCTTGTGCAAAGAAAAGTAACCAAAAGAAAGCACACCCCGGTCCTCGCGCCCCAGCCGCTGTGCGGCTAGGGTCCGTGTCACCGGCGGGAATTTTGGGAAGGCACATCCCTGTGCCTGCCCAAAACGCCGCGCGTCGTGCGCGGCGCCCTGAACGGGTTTACCCACCGGCGCCACCGCTGCGGATGGGGCCCCAAGAGCAAGAGCTAAAGCTAAAGCCAAAGCCGAAGCCGAAGCCGAAGCCGAAGGGCCTCTGTGCTCGGTAGGAGCGGCCTCTGGCCGCGAGCTCCTCACGATTTTTTGTCGTTGCTTTTGCTTTTCGGGCCCCCTTTAAGGCGTGGCAAGCGGGCCGGGCGAACTTGCAGAGTCTGCCCCGTACTTGATACGGGGGCGGCGCACAGGACGTGCGCCGTTTTCGGCGGGAGCAGGACGCGCCTTCCGAAAATTCCCGGAACGATTGCGGACCCAAAGCGCGCAGGGTACACCCCTTGGCAGCGCACCATCGCCAACCACCAACAGCAATAATGCGCGTCAGCGCCCGATACGGATGACGCACAAAAGCCAGAGGCCAATGCAAAACGCCATGGCAGCAGAGCAAGCTCCGCTCTACTCGTCGACCTGCCGACGCTCGGGGCCGGGACGCTTCAGCAGCTTGCGCTGCAACGAGCGGCGATGCATGCCCAGCAACCGCGCCGCGGCGGAAATATTGCCATCGGTCTCCGCCAGCGCCTGCTGGATGTGTTCCCACTCCAGCCGGTGCAGCGGGGTCATGGTCTCCTCCGGCTCCAGCGGCTCGCTCTTCTGCTCGATGCCGAGCGCGCGCAGGATCGACGACAGCGAGGCCGGCTTGGGCAGGTAGTCGTCGGCGCCGCGCTTGATCGACTCCACCGCCGTGGCCACGCTCGCATAGCCGGTCACCAGCAGGATCCGCATATCCGGGCGCAACGCGCGCAAGGGTTCGATCAGGGTCAGGCCGGACGACTCGCCCAGTTTCAGATCGACCAGGGCGAAGTCGGGGGCCTGTTCGCGCGCCAGGCGCAGCGCGTCGCTGGGATCCAGCGCGATGCGGGTTTCGATGCCACGCCGGGCAAGGCTGCGCTGGAGGGTGCGGGCGTACAGTTCGTCGTCGTCGATCAACAGGCCGTTCATGGGAAATCCTTGTTGCCGCGCAACGGCAGGCGGAACCTGACCCGCACGCCGCGCGGCGAGGCGGTCTGCAGGGTCAGCGAACCACCCAGGCGTTCGACCGTCGCGTGCGAAAGCGCCAGTCCCACGCCCATGCCGTCGGGCTTGCTGCTGCGGAACAGGGTATCGGATTGGAAGCGCAGGGTGTCCTGGAAGCCGTCGCCCTCGTCGCGCACTTCGCCGATCAGTTCGCCGCCATCGCAGCGCAAGCGCAGTTCCAACCGGGTGGAACGGCCTGCTGGCTGGCGTCGGCGGCGTTGTTGAGCAGCGCCTGCAACAGGTGGCCGATCGAGGGATCCACCCGCAGCCGCGGCGGCAGTTCGCCCTCGCGTTGCAGTTCGATGGTCGGACGCACCAGTTGCCAGCGGTGGATGACCCGTTCCAGATCCACGCCGGTATTGCGGCCCATCTCGGCGGAGGCGGCCAGCTCGCGCACGCGGTCGCGGCAGATGTCGACCAGTTCGCGCAAGGTGGTGGCGTCCTCGCGGATGGCCTCGTCGTCGCACTGTTCGGCGATGTCCTCGCTCAGCAGGGTCATCGTCGCCAGCGGGGTGTTGAGTTCGTGCGCGACCGCCGCGGCGTGGGTGGCCAGGGCGACGATGCCCTCGTTGCGGGCGAAGCGTTCGCGCAGCACCGCCAGTTCGCGTTCGCGCTGGCGCAGCGCGGCCACCAGGCGGGTGGAGAAGTACAGCACCACCCCGACCGAGAGCAGGAAGTTCACCGCCATGCCCCACAGGTGCAGGTTGAAGGCGTTGCCGTGGAAGGCCGGCAGCGGCCGCCCGAACACCGCCATCAGGGTGTAGCCGACCAGCGAGGCGGCGGCGGTGGCCAGCACCCAGCGCAGCGGCAGGGCCAGCGCGGCCACCGCGATTAGAGAGGAACATCGGGCTGAAGGGTTGGTGATGCCGCCGCTCCAGCCGACCAGCCAGGCCAGCACCGCCACATCGACCAGCATGTGCAGGAACGCCACCCCGGCCGAATCCAGTGCCAGCCGGTGGCTGCGCCAGGTGGCGTAGACGTTGAACGCGGCCAGCAGGCCGATGCCGCCCCAAAGCGGCGCGAACGGCAGCGGTATGTGCATCAGCTCGGTGGCGACCAGCACGGCCACCGCCTGGCCGACGATGGCGACCCAGCGCAGGTTGCACAGGGTCCGCAGGAAGCTGGGAGAGGAGATGGGCATGCCGACATGCTAGACGATGCCGCAAGCGCGGCCATCCGGCGAAAGGGCGCATCGGCGTGCTTCGGGTGAACGGAACCGTGCCGGCCGGCGCTGCCGGGCCGGGTTCCCGGTCTAAAATGGGCGCCATGCACGACGCCGTCAGCCGCCCCACGCCCCCCGCCAACGCCACCGCCTGGCCCCGCCGCATCACCCATACCGTCGACATCGGCGGCGTGAAGGTCGGTGGCGGGCAACCGGTGGTGGTGCAGTCGATGACCAACACCGACACCGCCGATGTCGCCGCCAGCGTCCGCCAGGTGGCCGAACTCTGGCGCGCCGGTTCGGAAATGGTCCGGCTGACCGTCAACAATCCCGAATCCGCCGCCGCCATCCCGCGCATTCGCGAGAAGCTGGAGATGATGGGGATCGCGGTGCCGCTGATCGGTGATTTCCACTACAACGGGCACCAACTGCTGGCCGGCGAACCGGCCTGCGCCGAGGCCCTGGCCAAGTACCGCATCAATCCGGGCAACGTCGGTTTCGGCAAGAAGAAGGACACCCAGTTCGCCCAGCTGATCGAATTCGCCATCCGTTACGGCAAGCCGGTGCGGATCGGCGCCAACTGGGGCTCGCTGGACCAGGCGCTGGCCGCGCAGCTGATGGACGAGAACCACCAGCGCGAGCAGCCGTGGGACGCCGGCCGGGTGCTGCGCGAAGCGTTGATCCGTTCGGCGGTCGATTCGGCCGAGCGCGCGGTGGATCTGGGCCTGCCGCGCGATCGCATCGTGCTGTCGGCCAAGGTCAGCGGCGTGCAGGAACTGATTGCGGTCTACCGCGACATGTCGCAGCGCTCGGAGTTCGCGCTGCACCTGGGCCTGACCGAGGCCGGCATCGGCAGCAAGGGCATCGTCGCCTCGTCGGCGGCGCTGGCGGTGCTGCTGCAGGAGGGCATCGGCGACACCATCCGCATTTCGCTCACGCCCGAGCCGGGCCAGTCGCGCACGCAGGAAGTGATCGTGGCGCAGGAACTGCTGCAGACCACCGGCCAGCGCGCCTTCACCCCGATGGTCACCGCCTGCCCGGGCTGCGGCCGCACCACCTCCGAGTTCTTCCAGGAACTGGCCAAGGTGGTGCAGAACCACGTGCGCGGCAGGATGCCGGAATGGAAGATCAGCCATCCCGGCGCGGAGAACATGACCCTGGCGGTGATGGGCTGCGTGGTGAACGGCCCCGGTGAATCGCGCCACGCCAACATCGGCATTTCCCTGCCGGGCACGGGCGAGGCGCCGGCCGCGCCGGTGTTCATCGACGGCGAGAAGGCGGTGACCCTGCGCGGCGAGAACATCGCCCAGGAATTCATCGCCCTGATCGACGGCTACGTCGAACGCAAGTACACGCGTGGCACCGTCTGAGGTCCTGGCCCAGGGGTTGAACGCCCTGCTCGGATTGTTGCGTGAGCGCGGCCTGCGGATGCTGCTGCTGTTCGCCGGTGTGCTGGCGCCGCTGTGGCTGTTCGTGGAACTGGCCGACGAAGTCCACGAACTGGAGAACTTCTTCTTCGACGATCCGCTGCTGTGGCGGATGCACGCGCTGGCATCGCCGGCGCTGGACCGCTTCTTCGTCGGGATTTCGGCGGCCGGCTACCAGTACGGGGTGATCCCGGTCGACATCGCCCTCGTGCTGGGCTTGCTGGCGTGGCGGCGCTGGCGCGAGGTGCTGTTCGCGGCGTCCTCGTTCATCGGTTCGGCGCTGCTGAACCTGGCGACCAAGCAGTTCTTCCAGCGCGATCGCCCGTCGTTGTGGGATTCGGTGGCCCCGGAACACACCTTCAGTTTCCCCAGCGGCCACGCGATGGGATCGATGACCCTGGCGATGGTGGTGTTCCTGCTGGCGTGGCGCACGCGCTGGCGCTGGCCGGCCGCGTTGGCGGCGCTCGCCTTCGTCCTGCTGGTCGGCCTCTCGCGGGTCTACCTGGGCGTGCATTACCCCTCGGACATCCTCGGCGGCTGGGCCGCGGGCATGGCCTGGGTGGCGGGCCTGTACATCGTGCTGTACCGAAACGGCGGACCGTGGAAGCGGGTGGCTCAGGCGAATTCGTAGAACTGGAAGCACACGCCTGGCGGCACGATCAGGTGGAACTCGCGCCGGCCCCAGGACTTCATCTCCAGCGCCCCCACCTGCGCGGGCAGGTCGCGGTACTCCGCGTACAGCGCGTCCAGCCCGGCCACCCCGATGCTGAAGCTGGCGTTGCGCGCCCACAGCGGCTCGTTGTTGCGGACCAGGTGGAAGCCGATGCCGTCGCGCTCGATGCCGGCCATGTCGCCTTCCTGCCAGAGCGCGTGGAAGCCCATCCGGCCGACGTAGAAATCCAGCGCTTCGGCCAGCGACGGCCCGGCCGGCACCATCGGGGTGACGCTCGCGAATCGGGTGGTCATCGGCGCTCCTCCCTGCGGACCAACCCAGCCTAGGAGAACCGCTGGCGGCGTCGCAAGCGGCCGGGCGCAGAACGTAACGGATTGTTGGGAAATCCCGACTCGTGGTTGTCCGCGCGCGGCGGGAGGATGGCGGCTGGTGCAAATGCCGCGCGGGCGCGGATGGATCGATGTATGCAGGAGCTGGTCGAGCGGTTCGGCGTCGGACTGGTGTTCGTCAACGTGCTGGCGCTGTCGCTGGGACTGCCGGTGCCGGCGATGCCGACCCTGATCGTGGTCGGGGCGGGCATCGCCCTGCATGCGGATCCGGCGTGGCCGGCGCTGCTGGGCGTGCTCGCGGTCTCCGTCTCGGCCAGTCTGCTGGGCGACGCCGCCTGGTTCTATGCCGGCCGCCGCTACGGCAACCGCACCCTGCAATCGCTCTGCCGGCTGTCGCTGTCGCGCGACAGCTGCATGAAGCAGACCGAACGCGTCTACGGCCGCTTCGGCATCCGGGTGCTGGCGGTGGCCAAGTTCGTCCCTGGCCTGTCGATGGTCGCGGTGCCATTGGCGGGCGCGATGCAGGCGGGCCTGCCGCGGTTCCTGCGTTACGACGGACTGGGCGCGGCGCTGTGGGCGACGGTCGGGCTGGCGCTGGGCGTGATCTTCTCCCGCCAGGTGGAAGGCGTGCTGCTGGCGCTGTCGCAGCTGGGCGTCGGCGCACTGGTGCTGGTGGCGGCGGGGCTGGTCCTGTACGTCGGCTATCGCTGGTGGCGCCGGCGCGCGTTGTTCCGGACGCTGGAAGCCGCGCGCATCGAGCCGGTCGCGCTGGACGCACGGGTGCGCGCGGGGCAGGCGCCGGCCATCCTGGACATCCGCGCGCCCGGGTTCCGCGATGTCGATCCCTACGTCATTCCGGGCGCGGTCTTCGCCGACGAACGCAAGCTGGACGACATCACCGCGACCTTCCCGCGTGATCGCAGCATCGTCATCTACTGCGCCTGCCCGGACGAAGTGTCCGCGGCCTGGCTGGCCGGCCAGTTGCGCCGCCGCGGCTACCTCGACGCCGTTCCGCTGCGCGGCGGCATCGACGCCTGGCGCGCGGCCGGATTGCCGGTCGCGGCGATTGTGGGCGGCGCGGGATGACGGGGTTGGGGATTCGGGATTGGGGATTGGGATGAACGGGTAGGGTAGGAGCGCCGTCCCCGGCGCGAGCGCTTCGCCTCCACGCCCCGAAAACCTTTAATAAAGGTAGGCCAAATTACCCCGGAACCTCAATACTGGATGCAGACCCGGTTGCGGCCTTCGCTCTTGGCCCGGTACAGCGCGGCGTCGGCCGCGGCCATCATCCGGCTACAGGTATCGCGGCTGGGCGTGAGCGCGGCGATGCCGATGCTGACGGTGATCGACTGCTCGTCGCCACCGGGCTTGAACACCGCGTCGGCCACCGCCTGGCGCAGGCGCTCGGCGAAACCGAACGCGGCGTCGCCGTCGCATTCGGGCAGCAGCACCGCGAACTCCTCGCCGCCGATGCGCGCGGCGGCGTCGTCATTGCGCACGTGCCGGCGCAGGATGCCGGCGATCTGGCGCAGCACGTTGTCGCCGGAGATGTGGCCGTAGCGATCGTTGACGGGCTTGAACAGATCGACGTCGATGATGCACATCGCCAGCGGGCGCTGGTGGCGCATCGCGCGGGCGATTTCGCGCTCGACCGCCTCGATGAAATGACGGCGGTTGTAGAGATCGGTCAGCGCGTCGTGGGTGGCGAGCTGGTAGATCTCCTCGTGGTAGTGCGCCTCGACGCTGGCGTGGCTGATGAACTTGAGGATGCACTCGCCCAGGGTCAGGTGATCGCCATCGGTCAGCGTCGCCTCCTGGATCGGCTGGTCATTGAGGCGGGTGGGATTGGTCGCATCCAGATCGCACACGCGGTACTCGTCGCCTTCGCGCCAGATCCGGCAATGCAGGCGCGACACGCTGCGGTGCGGGATGTGCAGGTCGGCCTCGCGCGAACGCCCGACCACCACCGGCTGCGCGTCGATGTCGGCGCGCCGGCCCAGGCCCTCGCCCTGGATCACCACCACGCAGGCCGAGCGCGAGCCGGACGGACGCGGTCCGTCGCTCAGGATCGTGCGCTGGGTGGTCTCGTGATCGGGCGCCATGCTGCGGCCGCGGGGAGGGAGGGCGTTGAGTGTAGCGGGTCCGCGTGGCGGCTGCCGGCGCTTCCGCTACCATGGCGGCACTCCAGGGGGATGCGCCATGAATCCAGTACCGCCACCGGCGGACCCGGAAGCCACCGAGCTTCTGGCGACGCGCCTGTCCGGGCACATGCCCGCGGACGGCCAGACCTTCGCGCCGGGCGCGCGGCTGGGACGCTACCGGCTGGAAGCCCTGCTCGGACGCGGCGGCATGGGCGAGGTCTATCGCGCCGAACAACTGGAGCCGGTGCGCCGGACCGTGGCGCTGAAGCTGTTGCGCGGCCATCGCGTGGAAGCGCGTCACCTGGCTTACTTCGAAATCGAACGGCAGTTGCTGGCGCAGATGCGGCATCCGGCCATCGCCCAGATCTACGATGCCGGCGCCACCGACGACGGCGTGCCGTTCTTCGCCATGGAGTTCAGCGAAGGGCGGCCGGTCACCGTGTTCTGCGCGGAGGAAGGACTGGACCTGCGCGAGCGGCTGGCACTGTTCATCCGCATCTGCGAAGGCGTCCAGCACGCCCACCACAAGGGCGTGATCCACCGGGATCTGAAACCCGGCAACATCCTGGTCGATCGCATCGACGGCCGCGCCGCGCCCAAGATCATCGACTTCGGCATCGCCACCGCCACCTCGCGCGCGCTGGCCGGCATGCAGGAGCGCGCCGGCACCCCGGACTACATGAGCCCGGAGCAGGCCGAGGGCGATCTCGCCACCCTCGATACGCGCAGCGACGTCTACTCGCTGGGCGTGCTGCTGCACGAGCTGCTGACCGGCAGCCGTCCCGGCGTGCGCGACGGCGGCACCGCCGATGGCAGCGTCCTGCGCCTGCCATCCGAACAACTCGCCACGCAGCGGACCACGGCCACGCCGGCCGGCGACGAACGCCACCTGAAGCGCGCGTTGCGCGAGGAACTGGACTGGGTGGTCGCCAGGGCGATGGCCCACGATCGCAATGCGCGCTACGCCTCAGTCGCCGAACTGGCCGCGGATCTGCAACGGTTCCTGGAGGGCGCGCCGCTGGCGGCGGTGCCGCCCACCCGACGCTATCGCTGGTCACGCTTCTTCGCCCGCCACCGCACCGCGCTGATTGCCGCGGCGGTGGTCGGCCTGGCGCTGCTGGGCGGCCTGGCGGTGTCGGTGTACGGATTGATGCAGGCGCGCGCGCAACGGGCGATCGCCGAGCAGCGCAGCGCGGAACTGGAGAAGGTCGCCGCGTTCCAGCAATCGATGCTGGAAGGCATCGACATCGAGGCCATGGGCGGTGGCCTGGCCGGCGGCATGCGCGAGCAGATCGCCAAAGCCGACCCGACCACCCGCGCCTCGCTGGAACAACTGCTGGCCGGGGTCAACACCGCGGATCTGGCGCGCGGCATGATCGATCGGGATCTGCTGGCCAATGCCGAAGCCGCCATCGCCCGCGACTTCGCCGGGCAACCGGCATTGGCCGCCAACCTGCGCGAATCGGTCGCGCGCGTGTACGCCGCGCTGGGCATGAGTTAGCAGGCGGCACGGGAATTCGGCAAGGTCGCCGACTACCGCGCCGGCCGGTCCGGCGAAGCCGACAAGGCGACGCTGGCCGCGCGCCTGGAGCAGGCCGAAGCGCTGCTCGGTGCCGCCGAGGTGGACGCCGCCGCCGGTATATGAACGCGCGCAACCGCTGGCACAGCCGCTGCCGTTGAACGATCCCGTCCGCGCTGGACTGGAGATCGCCCAGGCCAGCCTGCTGTCCGCGCGCGGCGAGCGCGAACGCGCCAAGACCCTGCTGCAATCGCTGCACGAGCGGCTGGCGAAGCAGGCCGGCGATCGCGACCCGGCGGCGATGGATGCGCTCAACGCGCTGGCGGACATGCAGCGCGCGGTCGGCGAGATGGCCGAGGCGCGGGCGAACATGGAAAAGCTGCTGCCGTTGCGGGTGGCGGTGCAGGGCGCCGAACACAAGGACACCTTGGCGGCCACCGGCAACCTGGCGGTGATGCGGATGATCACCGGCGAGAAGGAAGGCGCGGTCAAGCTGCAGCGCGAACTGCTGGCGATCCAGACCCGCCGGCTGGGCAACGATCACCCGCTGACCCTGCATGCGCGCGGCACGCTGGCCAGCATGCTGGCCGACTCCAACGCCGCCGAGGAAGCGCTGCCGATGATGAAGGCGGTGCTGGCCGGACGCGAGCGCGTGCTCGGGCCGCTGCACCCGCAGACCATCCGTGCGCGCCTAAACCTGGCCACCACCTACGCGCGGCTGGACGACTACGCCGCCGCGCTGCCGCTGGAGCGGCAGGTGCTGGAACAGCGGACCCGCTTGCTCGGCGCCAATCATCCGGACACCTTGTCGATCCTGATCAACCACGCCGGCACCCTGCTGCGCGACGGCCATCCGCAGCAGAGCCTGGTCCTGCTGCGCGACGGGCTGCCGCTGGCGCGCGACGTGCTGGGGATGAAGCATCCACAGACCCAGCGCGCCCTGCTGATCCGGGGCGATGCCGCGCGCACGCTGGGCGACACCGCGCTGGCGCTGGCGTCCTACCGCGAAGTGGTGGAAGCACGCCGCCGCCTGCTGGGCGAGCAGCATCCGGAGACCCTGCAGGCGATCTGGACGCTGGCCACCGCCGAAGCGCGCTTCGGCAACACGGCGCAGGCGCAGGCGCTGCGCCGGCAATACCTGGAGCCGCTGTTCGGCAGCCAATCCCGATACCCTGAGCGAACCGCTGGCCGCGCTGGCCGACGCCATCCGCGAAAGGGCGCCCCGCCGACGGGGTTCAAGTAAGGAGGAGCGCCCGCGCGCCGCGTCTTCGCGGACGCGCGTTACTCGCCGGGCTTGGCGGCCGATGTGGCCGCCTCGGAGGCGGCCTTGCGCGACAGCACCGCCTCGCGATGGGCGATGTAGGCGTTGGCGCCGAAAATGATCGCCGCGCCCAGCAGGGTCCAGCGATCCAGGCGTTCGCCGAACAGCACCCAGCCGAACACCGCCACCACCGGCAACTGCATGAAGCTGATCGGCGTCAGCGCCGAGACTTCGCCCAGCTTCAAAGCACGCGTCCACAGCATGTGCCCGCCGGTGCCCATCACGCCGGCGGCGATCACCCACAGCCAGGCGATGCCCTGCGGCCATTCCCACACGCTCAGCGCCGGCACCAGCGACATCGGCACCCACAGCAGGGTGGTGTAGAACACGATGCGATCGGCCGGCTCGGTCTGCGACAACTGCTTGATCTGGATCGCCACCAGCGCGCTCATCACCGCTGCCAGCACCGCGATCATGGCGTCCATGGTGAACTCGGCGGTGCCGGGACGCACGATGATCAGCACGCCCAGAAAACCCAGCACCACAGCGGTCCAGCGGCGGGCGCGGACCTTTTCGTTGAGCATGGCCGCCGCGGCCAGGGTGACGAACAGCGGGGTGGAGTAGGACAGCGACACCGCCTGCGCCAGCGGCAGGTGGCCGATGGCCCAGAAGCCCGCCAGCATCGAGCAGATGCCGATCACGCAGCGGAACAGGTAGCGCGGGAAATGCTGGGTCTTCAACAGCCCCGGCCCGTGCTTGACCAGCAGCGGCAGCGCCGCCAGCAGGCCGAAGAAATTGCGGAAGAACGCAATCTCGAAGGTGTGCAGGCTGGCCGAGGCCAGCCGGATCGCGACCACCATCATCGCGAAGAACATCGTGCTGGCCAGCATCAGCGCGGCGGCGCGGAAGTGGACGGGAATGGCGGGCATCAGGCTTCCACGAAGACGGGGCACGCCGGCCCGGACGCCGGCATGCGCGGGAGAAAACAAAGGGAACGCAGTCGCCGCACGGCGATGCGGTCCGGGCGCCGCGAACGGATTCCGTCCCGCCCCCCGCTCCGCGCGCTCCGGGGGAGCGGGCGGGAACGACGCGGGGCGGAAACGGCGACGCGCATGGCTACCAGCGCGCTCCGATGATGCGGGGCTCGGGTTCGATGGCGACGCCGAACCGCGTGGCGACCGAATCGGCGATGCGGCGGGCGAGGGCGAGCAACTGCGCGCCGGTGGCGTCGCCGTGGTTGACCAGCACCAGCGCGTGCGAGGCGGCGACGCCGGCATCGCCGTCGCGATGGCCCTTCCAGCCGCAGGCGTCGATCATCCAGGCGGCGGATATCTTGCGGGTGTCCGGCGCGTCGCCGCGGAACACCGGCAGGCCCGGATGCGCGGCCTGCAGGGCTTCGGCCAGCGTCGCGGGCACGATCGGATTCTTGAAGAAGCTGCCGGCGTTGCCGATCACCACCGGGTCCGGCAGCTTGCGGCTGCGGATCGCGATCACCGCTTCGGCGACGTCGCGCGCATCCGGCCGGGCGATGCCCATCGTCGCCAGTTCCTCGCCGAGGCCGGCGTAGTCCAGCCGCAGCGCGGGCGCGCGCAGCAGGTCCAGCTCCACCGCGGTGACGACGTAGCGGTCCGGCTGGTGCTTGAACACGCTGTCGCGATAACCGAACGCGCAGGCGCTGCGGTCCAGCCGGCGCAGGACGCCTTCGTGGCGATCCCAGGCTTCCACCGCGTGGATGAATTCGCCGACTTCCACGCCATAGGCACCGATGTTCTGGATTGGCGCGGCGCCGGCCGTGCCGGGAATCAGCGCCAGGTTCTCCAGTCCGCACAGCCCCTGTTGCAGCGACCACATCACCAGCGCGTGCCAGGGCACGCCGGCCTCGGCGCGCACGCGTGCATGGGTGGCGTCCTGCGACAGCACGCGGGTCGCGGCGGCGGTCAGCGCCAGCACCGATCCCTCGACGTCGCCGGCGAACAGCAGGTTGCTGCCACCGCCCAGCACCAGCAGGGACGCCTCGGCGATTTCCGGCCGCGCCAGCAGTTCCGGCAGCGCGGCGGCATCGTCCAGTTCAATCAGCCAGGGTGCGCGTGCTTCCACCCCGAAGGTGTTGCGATGGCGCAGCGAGGCGTCGCGGGTCAGGCGCCAGGGAAGACTCATTCCGGCGCCACCGCGCCGCGGCTGGGCGCCTCGCGGCGGCGGCGGATGGCATCGACGCACTCGCCGATGAGTTCCGGCCCGCGATAGACCATGCCGGAATAGACCTGCACCAGCGACGCGCCGGCGGCCATCTTGGCCACCGCGTCGGCGCCGGAGAGGATGCCGCCCACGCCGATCAGCGGAATCCGATCCGGCAGGCGGGTGCGCAGCCGGCGCAGCACCAGCGTGGACTGGCCCATCAGCGGCGCGCCGGACAGGCCGCCGGTCTCGTGGGCCAGCGGGTCGTCCTGCACGCTGATGCGCGAGACCGTGGTGTTGGTGGCGATGACGCCGTCCACGCCCAGATCGCCGAGCACGCGCGCCACCGCGTCGATGTCGTCGTCGGACAGGTCCGGCGCCAGCTTGACCAGCATCGGCACCCGCCTGCCGTGCTGGGCGGCCAGATCCTCCTGCGCCTCGCGCAGGCTGCCGATCAGCTGGCGCAGCGCCTGTTCTTCCTGCAGTTCGCGCAGGCCGGCGGTGTTGGGCGAGGAGATGTTGACGGTGATGTAGTCCGCCAGCGGATAGACCCGCTCCAGGCAGAACAGGTAGTCCGACGCGGCCCGTTCGTTGGAGGTGTCCTTGTTCTTGCCGATGTTGATGCCGAGCACGCCGCTGCGGCGGCGGATGCGACCGATATTGCGCACCAGCGCGTCGACGCCTTCATTGTTGAAGCCCAGCCGGTTGATCACCGCCTGGTGGGCGGGCAGCCGGAACATCCGCGGCTTCGGATTGCCCGGCTGCGGGCGCGGGGTGACCGTGCCCACCTCGACGAAGCCGAAACCCAGTCCGAACAGGGCCTCGACATGGGCGCCATTCTTGTCCAGGCCGGCGGCCAGGCCGACCGGATTGGGGAAGGTCAGGCCCAGCAACTTGGTCGGCAGCGGCTGCGGCGGCCGCGCCAGCAGCGGGATCGTGCCGGTGCGGTAAGCCGTCTCGATGGCCTTCAGTCCGAGGCCGTGGGCGCGCTCGGCGTCGAAGCCGAACAGGAAGGGGCGAGCGAGTTTGTACTATTAATCAGTGCAGGGTGCCCACGAACACACGGGTGAGGTAGTCGAAGTGGATCATGCCCTGTTCGGCGTGCGTATCGAATACCCGGCGCAATTCCGCCCGCATCGGCTCGTGCCGGGGATCCCCGGGCGGGGGTGTGGAGGAGGAGGAGCGCAGGCGGCCGTACAGGGCGTCGAAATCCAGTGGCTGGGCATGCGCAAACCGCGCCATCGCGCGGAAACCCGGCCCGAACCAGGCCCGCATTGCCGCGTCGTCCGGGTGGCGTTCGGCGACCCGCGCATAGTCCTCGCCGTGGGCGTGCAGCAGGGCTTCGTAGTCGCGCAGGAACGGCGAGGCGTCGGGCAGGCGGCTGTTCCAGAACACGCAGGCCAGGCCGCCGGGGCGCAGGATGCGCGCCCATTCGCGGCGGGTCGCGTCGGGTTCGAACCAGTGGAAGGCCTGGGCGCTGGCAACCAGATCGACGCTGGCCGGCTCCAGTCCGGTGGCCTCGGCGTTGCCGTCGGCCACGCGCAGGCCCGGTTCACCGGCCAGGCCCGCCACCAGCGCCTCGCGCATGGCGGCATTGGGTTCCACCGCGATCACCGGGTGGCCGCGCCGCAGCCAGGCACGCGTGGCGATGCCGGTACCGGCGCCGATGTCGGCGACGAGCGCGGCGGGCGGCACGCCCTGTTCGCGGTGCAGCCAGTCGAACAGGGCGTCGGGGTAGCCGGGCCGGTAGCGGACATAGTCCGCGACCCGGTTGCTGAAGCGTCGCGCGCTGTCGCCGGCGCCGGTCACCGGTGCCGGCTCACTGGCTCTGCAAGCCCAGCCACATCAGGCCGCCGAAGAACAGCACGAACACCAGGATGCCGATGATCCACAGGACGACCGACAGCCAGCCGAGGATCAGCCCGGCCACCGCGAAGCCGTCGCCGTCCAGGCGCTGCGGTTCGCGGCGGATTTCGGCGCGGGCCATGTGGCCGGTGATGATCGCGCCGATGCTGCCCAGGAAGGGCAGCAGGGTCCAGCCGAGGATGCCGGCGATCAGGCTGATGATGGCCAGGGTGCTGGTCTGGCGGGTGGGTGCGTTCATCGGCGTCCTTTTCCTGCGCTTGGGTTCAGAGGTCGAACTTTATACCCTGCGCCAGCGGCAGCGAGTCGGAGTAGTTGATGGTGTTCGTCTGACGACGCATGTAGACCTTCCACGCGTCCGAACCGGACTCGCGACCGCCGCCGGTTTCCTTCTCGCCGCCGAACGCGCCGCCGATCTCGGCGCCGCTGGTGCCGATGTTGACGTTGGCGATGCCGCAATCCGAGCCGGCCGCCGACAGGAACTGCTCGGCCGCCTTCAGGTTCTGGGTGAAGATCGACGAGGACAGGCCCTGCGGCACGCCGTTCTGCATGTCGATGGCCTCGTCCAGGGTCTTGTACTTCATCACGTACAGGATCGGCGCGAAGGTCTCGTGCTGGACCACTTCGTCGGAGTTCTTCAGGCCGGTGATGATGGTCGGCAGGACGAAGTTGCCGGGACGATCGATCGCGGTGCCGCCGGTCTCGACGGTGCCGCCGCTGGCCTTGGCCTTCTCGACCGAGGCGAGGAACTGCTGCACCGCGCCCTGGCTGTTGAGCGGTCCCATCAGGTTGGCCGGATCGGTCGGATCGCCGATCTTGCCCTCGACCTGCTTGTACGCCTTGACCAGGGTGGACAGCACGGTGTCGTAGATGGATTCGTGCACGATCAGGCGGCGGGTGGTGGTGCAGCGCTGGCCGGCGGTGCCGACCGCGCCGAACACGATGCCCGGGATCGCCAGCTTCAGGTCGGCGGTTTCGTCCAGGATGATCGCGTTGTTGCCGCCCAGCTCCAGCAGGCTGCGGCCCATGCGGCGGGCCACGCGCTCGCCGACGGTGCGGCCGACCTGGGTGGAGCCGGTGAAGCTGATCAGCGGAATGCGCTTGTCGTCGACGAACTGCTGGGCCAGCTCGATGCCGGCGTCGTTGATCAGGAAGAAGATGTCCGGGAAGCCGGCGGCCTTCAGCGCGTCATTGCAGATCTTCATCGACGCGATCGCGGTCAGCGGGGTCTTGTTGGACGGCTTCCAGATGCAGACATCGCCGCAGATCGCGGCCAGGAACGAATTCCAAGACCACACCGCGACCGGGAAGTTGAACGCGCTGATGATGCCGACCAGGCCCAGCGGCTGGTACTGCTCGTACATCCGGTGGCCGGGACGCTCGGAGTGCATGGTGTAGCCGTACAGCATGCGGCTCTGGCCGACCGCGAAGTCGGCGATGTCGATCATCTCCTGCACTTCGCCGTCGCCCTCGGGCTTGCTCTTGCCCATTTCCAGCGCGACCAGCGAACCCAGCGCGTCCTTGTGCTTGCGCAGCGCCTCGCCGCACAGGCGCACGGCTTCGCCGCGGCGCGGGGCCGGGGTGGTGCGCCAGACCTTGAACGCTTCCTGCGCGCGCGCGACCACGGTTTCGTAGTCGGCCTGGCTGCTGGCATGGACCTCGGCAATCACCTCGTTGGTGGTCGGATTGATCGACTGCAACAGGCCGGCGTCGGTGGTCGTCGACCATTCGCCACGGCCCAGGTAGGTGCCGGAGTTGGTCTTGCCAAGGCCGAGTGCCTTGAGGATGTCTGCGGGCATGGAGCGCTCCAGAAAAGATTCGGAAAAGGCGCGGCGCGACCTGCGCCGGCGGGTCGCCGATTTTAGCAGAGCGATCCCGCCGGACCGCCCGGATCCGGGCCTTCCGTGGATGTGCTGAGCGGCTTGTTCGATTCGCCGAGAAGCACCCCGTGTGGCTGCTTGCATTTCGTCGATTCGACGACGTGGAACAGTGCGGTGAGGAGCAGCGCCGGCAACGAATCCAACGGGAAGCGCGCGTGCCGGGACTTCCGGGAAGGCGTGCGTCGGCTTCGCGCCACGAAGGGCACTGCCGGCGATTGGGAATCGGGACCGTCGGAATGGGAACCGCACGGGCAAAGCACCAGAGCCTGGGCGCCAAGGAGGTTGTGCAAGGCTGGACCGACAAGCGGAAATGGCGGCCCCGGCGCGATTCGAACGCACGACCTTCCCCTTAGGAGGGGGACGCTCTATCCAGCTGAGCTACGGGGCCATCGGCCGCATTCTCGCATGAACACGTGACAGGGGCGATCGTGATGCCCGCCGCATGGACCCGGGAGTAAGGAGAAACGATGACATCGGCGGCGAGGGCACCCGGACGTTCTTCCCGCGCCACGCGCCCGAAAGGTTAGCGAAAGCAACTTTCAAGGAGACTTTTTCCGCACGTGATGCAATGCAACACTTGACAGCCCGCCCGCACTTCGTGTCCCCTACGGGAATGCGCCCGAACGCCCCGTCCACCGTCGATTCCGCACGCCCGGCCCCGCCGCCGGCGGCGTGTTTCGCGTGCACCGGGACCGTTTCGGCCGCCACCACTACCACCACCATTACCACCACCCCGATTAGCAGGGTGCGGCTGGTTGTGTTCGCGTAAGTACGCAAACCACGGCCCCGCACCCGGATCAGGATGCGGGGGAGCCCAAAGCCTGATGCGTGTACCGGGCCTCAACCGAGGTTCCGTCGATGTCGTCCAGTGTTGCCGCTCCGCCCCAGATCCCATCCAGTACGTCGCAGTCGCCCACCGTCGTCCACAAGTTCGGCGGCACCTCCGTGGCCGACGCCGAACGCTATCGCCATGTCGCCCAACTGCTGCTGGCGCGCGGGGAACACCAGCAGATCACCGTCGTCTCGGCGATGAAGGGGGTCACCGACGCGCTGATCGCCCTGGCCGAACTGGCCTCGGGCAACCTCGCCGAATGGCGCGATCGCTGGCATGAACTGCGCGCCCGCCACCGCGGCGCGGCGGTGGCGTTGCTGGCCGAGGATGCCGGCCCGACCCTGGAATGGATGGACGCGCGCTTCGACGAACTGGCCGAGATACTGGGTGCGCTGGCGGTGATCGGCGAGTTGCCGCGCGAGGTGCTGGATCGGGTGCAGGGACTGGGCGAAGTGTTTTCCGCGCACCTGCTGGGGAGAATACCTGATCGCGCGCGGACGAAGACTGCGCGGTGCTGGATGCGCGCGAGGTGCTGGTGGTGGATCGCGGCGACCGTGGGCGTGGACGTGGACTGGCTGCAGAGCGCGCAACGGCTGTCGGACTGGCGCGCCGGGCATCCGCAGCGGCGGCTGGTGGTCACCGGCTTCGTCGCCCGCGACCGTTCCGGCCGCATCACCACGCTGGGCCGCAACGGCAGCGACTACAGCGGGGCGATCTTCGCGGCCCTGTTCAACGCCGACGAACTGCATATCTGGACCGACGTGGACGGCGTGCTGTCGGCGGACCCGCGGGTGGTGCCGGAGGCGGTGCAGCTCAGCACGCTCAGTTACGACGAAGCCTGCGAACTGGCCTATTTCGGCGCCAAGGTCGTGCATCCGCAGACGATGTCGCCGGCGATCGAGCGCGGCCTGCCGATCGTCATCCGCAATACCTTCCATCCCGAACATCCCGGCACCCGCATCACCGCCGTCAGCGACGCCCATGGCCCGGTCAAGGGCCTGACCCTGAGTCCGGATCTGGCAGTGCTGAACCTGGAAGGCACCGGTCTGATCGGCGTGCCGGGCACCGCCGAGCGGGTATTCGCCGCGCTGCGTGATGCGCGGGTGTCGGTGGTGATGATTTCGCAGGGTTCCTCCGAACATTCGATCTGCTGCGTGGTCAGGAGCGCCGAGGCGCAGCGGGCGCAGAACGCGCTGCTCAATGCCTTCGCGCACGAGCTGACCATCGGCCAGGTCCAGCGCGTGCAGCGCACCGACGGCGTCAGCGTGCTGGCCGCCGTCGGTGACGGCATGGCCGGCCAGCCCGGCGTGGCCGCGCGCCTGTTCGAGGCGCTGGGACGGGCGCGGGTCAACATCCTGGCGATCGCCCAGGGCTCGTCCGAACGCAACATCTCCGTGGCCATCGACAGCGCCGACGCGACCAAAGCGCTGCGCGCCGCGCACGCCGGGTTCTGGCTGTCGCCGCAGACCTTCTCGGTCGGCGTGATCGGGCCGGGCAATGTCGGCGCCACCCTGATCGAACAATTGCGCGCGGCGCAGCCGCAATTGCTGGGCAAGGCCAACCTGGATCTGCGCCTGCGCGCGATTGCCTCCAGCCGCAAGATGCTGCTGGACGAGCGCGGCATCGGTGCCGATTGGCGCGAGCGTTTCGACGCCGGCACGCAGCCGGCGGATCTGGACCGCTTCACCGCCCACCTGCTGTCGGCGCACCTGCCGCACGCGGTGATCGTGGATTGCAGCGCCAGCCCGGAAGTGGCCGAACGCTATGCCGACTGGCTGGCCGCCGGCATCCACGTGGTCACCCCGAACAAGCAGGCCGGCGCCGGTCCGCTGTCGCGCTACGAAGCCATCCGCGAAGCCACCGCCGCCAGCGGCGCGCGCTTCCGCTACGAGGCCACGGTCGGCGCCGGCTTGCCGGTGATCTCGACCCTGCGCGATCTGCTCGACACCGGCGACGCGGTGGTGTCGGTCGAGGGCATCTTCTCCGGCACCCTGGCGTGGCTGTTCAACAAATACGACGGCAGCGTGCCGTTCTCGCAACTGGTCACCGAGGCGCGCGCGCTGGGCTACACCGAGCCGGATCCGCGCGATGATCTGTCCGGCACCCAATGTCGGCCGCAAGCTGGTGATCCTGGCGCGCGAGGCCGGACGCTCGCTGGCGCTGGAGGACGTGGCGATCGAGAGCCTGGTGCCGGAAGCGCTGCGCAATGCCAGCGTGGACGATTTCATGGCGCGGCTGTCGGAGGTGGACGCCGCGTTCGCCGAGCGCCTGGCCGAAGCGAAGGCCGCCGGCCAGGTGCTGCGCTATGTCGCCCGGCTGGACGGCGAGGGCCGGGCGCGGGTCGGGCTGGTCGCGCTGCCGGCGGCGCATGCGTTCGCCAACCTGCGCCTGACCGACAACATCGTGCAGTTCACCACCCGGCGTTACTGCGACAATCCGCTCATCGTGCAAGGGCCGGGCGCCGGTCCGGAAGTGACCGCGGCCGGCGTGTTCGCCGATCTGCTGCGGGTGGCGGCCGGACAGGGAGCCAGGCTGTGAAGGAGGAACAGGTGGGAACAACGGCAATGACCGATACCGCGAGCGCATTCGCGCCGGCGTCGGTGGGCAACGTGGGAGTGGGATTCGACATTCTCGGCCACGTCATCGAAGGCGCGGGCGATACCGTGCACGTGCGGCGCATCGCCGCGCCGGAAGTGCGCATCGCCGACATCCGTGGCGCCACCGTGGATCTGCCGCGCGATGCGCCCGGCAATACCGCGGGCGCTGCGCTGATTTCGCTGCTGGAGGCGGAACGCCCCGGCTTCGGTTTCGAAATCGAAATCGAGAAGGGCATCCCGCTGGGTTCCGGCATGGGCGGTTCGGCGGCTTCCTGCGTGGCCGCGCTGGTCGCCGCCAACGCGCTGCTGCCACGGCCGCTGTCGCGCGAGGCGCTGTATCCGCATGCACTGGTCGGCGAAGCGGTGGCCAGCGGCGGACGCCATGGCGACAACCTCGGGCCGATGCTGCTGGGCGGACTGGTGCTGTCGACCGCGGATCGGCTGGTGCAGATTCCGGTGCCCGAGGCCTGGCATTGCGTGCTGGTGCATCCGGACGCGGTGCTGGAAACCCCGGCGCGCCCGCGCCGCGCTGGCAGGCGCCTACGAACTGAAGGACTTCGTTGCCCAGAGCGCACATCTGGCGCTGCTGCTGGCCGGATGCCAGCGCGGCGACGCGGCGCTGGTGCGCGAAGGACTGAATGACGTGCTGATCGAACCGCGCCGCGCACCGCTGATCGGCGGTTTCGACGCGGCCAAGGCGGCGGCGCTGGCGGCCGGTGCGATGGGCGCCAGCATTTCCGGTGCCGGGCCCAGCGTGTTCGCCTGGTTCGAAACCCGCGCCCAAGCGGAAGCGGCGGCGCCGGACATCCAGGCGGCGTTCGCGGCGGCGGGTTTCGACAGCCAGGCGTGGGTGTCGCCGATCGCGGCGCCGGCGGCGCGGCTGCTGTAGGCCGCGCTTCGTCCGCGGGCGGCATGGCCGGATTCGGCCGTCGCCCGCGCATCGCCGGAACATCACAAGAAAAGTCCGCGCCGCGCGCAAGCGCCGGCCACCTCTCCCCGACGGAAAACCGATGAACTTCATCTCCACCCGCGATGCTTCCGAACCCGCCAGCCTGAGCGCACCAATTCCCGCCGGCCTGGCGCCCGATGGCGGCCTGTATGTGCCCGCGCGACTCCCGGCGTCACGCACGCTGGATGCCGGCGCGAGCCTGGCCGATACCGCCAGCGGGTTGCTGGCGCCGTTCTTCGAGGGCGACGCGCTCGCCCCGGAGCTGCCGGCGATCTGCCGCGAGGCGTTTGATTTTCCGGCGCCGCTGAAGCCGCTGGCCACACCGGGCGATCACGTGCTGGAGCTGTTCCATGGCCCGACCGCCGCGTTCAAGGATTTCGGCGCGCGCTTCCTGGCCGCCTGCCTGACCCGGCTGCGACGCGACGACGCGCAGCCGCTGACCATCCTGGTGGCGACCTCGGGCGACACCGGCGCCGCGGTCGCCGCCGCCTTCCATCGCCAGCCCGGCCTGCGGGTGGTGGTGCTGTATCCGGACGGACGGGTCTCGCCACGGCAGGCGCACCAGCTGGGGTGCTTTGGCGACAACGTCGGCGCGCTGCGGGTGGCCGGCGCGTTCGATGATTGCCAGGCGCTGGTGAAGCGCACACTCAACGACGGCGCGTTGCAGGCGCGGGTGCCGCTGAGTTCGGCCAACAGCATCAGCCTGGGCCGGCTGCTGCCGCAGATGAGCTACTACGCCGACGCGGCGCTGCGCCATCGGGCCGCCACCGGCGAACCGCTCAACCTGGTGGTTCCGACCGGCAACCTCGGCAACGCGCTGGCCGCGATCCTGGCGCGCGCGCTGGGCGTGCCGCTGGGCCGGATCGTGCTGGCGACCAACGCCAACCGGGTGCTGGGTGGATTTAATTCGGCGGCGGCGACTACTCGCCGCAGGCGAGCGTGGCGACGATCGCCAACGCGATGGATGTCGGCGCGCCCAGCAACTTCGAACGCCTGCGCTGGCTGTATCGCGGCGATGATGGCGGCATTGCGCGCTGCATTCACTGCGCGCAGCGTTGGCGATACGGCAATCCGCGAAACCATCGCACGCCGCCACGCCGACTTCGGCGAAGTGTTCTGCCCGCACACCGCCACGGCGGTGAACGTGCTGGAGCAATTGCGCGCGGCGGGCGAGGGCGGACACTGGGCGGTCGCCGCGACCGCGCATCCGGCCAAGTTCGAAAGCATCGTCGAGCCGCTGATCGGCCGGCCGGTCGACGTCCCGCACGCGCTGGCGGATCTGCTGGCGCGCCCGGCCCACGCCGATCCGATGCCGCCGGACTACGACGCCTTGCGCGATCGGCTGGCGGCCCTATCCTGAGCGGCATGAAAGAACCCTTCGCGATCGCATTGGCCCTGGGCGTCGCCCTCGGCCTCATTCCCTTCGTCTCCTCTCCCGAGGCCAACGCGCAGACCGCCCAGGACGCCAGCCGGCTGAAGCCGGGCGAATACATCTGGGCGCCGCAGGTCGCCCCGGAAGGTCCGGTCGTGCTGGTAGTCAGCCTGGACGAGCAGTTGGCCTACGTGTATCGCAACGGCATCGCGATCGGCGTGTCCACGATCAGTTCCGGCAAGAGCGGCAAGGACACCCCGACCGGGGTGTTCACCATCCTGCAGAAGAACAAGGACCACCGCTCCAATCTCTACAACAACGCGCCCATGCCCTACATGCAGCGGCTGACCTGGGACGGCATCGCCCTGCATGGCGGCCATCTGCCCGGCTATCCACCCTCGCACGGCTGCGTGCGCCTGCCGCAGGCATTCGCCGAGCAGCTGTTCGGCATCACCCGGCGCGGCGACACCGTGGTGGTGGCCAACGCCAAGGCCGCTCCGGCCAGCGTGGTGCACCCGGCGGTGCTGGCGCCGGTCACCCGCAGCGGCCAGGCGGTGGCGGCGCCGTTGGGCGAGTTCGAGGTCTACTGGGACGAGGCGGCCGCGCCGCAGGGACCGGTCAGCATCCTGGTGAGCCTGTACGATCGCCGCGTGTCGGTGCTGCGCGATGGCGTGCTGATCGGTTCGGCGCCGTTGCAGCGGGTAGGCGACGTGGAGTTGAACGGCACCGTGCTGTTCGTGATGACCACCGGGATGGAGGACATTCCCAGCCTGCTGGATCCGCAGCAGCGCCAGCATCGCTGGATCGCCCATCGGGTACTGGGCGAGGAGGGTGCGCCGATGCCCACCCTGGAAGCGCTGGGCCGGTCGTACTGGGTGCCCGAAGCGTTCTCGCGCCGGCTGTACGGCATCCTGCAACCCGGCACCACCGTGCTGATCTCGGATCTGCCGGGCGTGCGCGCAACGCCGGCCGAACAGCCGGTCGAGCCCGTCTTGGAATCCGAACCCGGCGGCCCCATCCAGCCCTGAAGCGATGGCCAGCGGAACGGCGCTCGCATCTCTATTCGTCAATGTGGTCGTGCCATGCCGTTCCGTCTTCCGCCGATTTGCCTGATTTCGCGCCCGGTTTGGCGCCTCATCCCGCTTGCCGGCCTGCTGGCCGCCGCGCTGCCGGGCCATGCGCAGACCGCGCCGGGCGCCGGTCTGGCCGACCAGCTCGCGCGCAGCGCGCCCAAGCTGGATCGCAAGGTGCTGGCACTGGCCACCCAGGCGATGTCGTGCGCGCTGCGCGGCGCCGCGCCGCCGCCGACCCTGAGCGTGATCACTATTCGCGTCCCTCCACCCAGCCGCGCCTATGGGTGTTCGACCTGGCGCGGCAACGCCTGCTGTTCGAGGAATGGGTGGCGCATGGCCGCAACACGGGCGAAAACCTGGCCAGCCGTTTTTCCAATGAAAACGGCAGCTACATGTCCAGCCTGGGCGCGTTCCGCACCCGGGAAGCCTACGTCGGCGGCAATGGTTATTCCCTGCGCCTGGAAGGATTGGAACCGGGCATCAACGACCGCGCGCGCGAACGCGCCATCGTCATCCACGGCGCGCCCTACGTCAGCGAGACGCTCATCCGCCAGCAGGGCCGGCTCGGCCGCAGCCTGGGCTGCCCGGCGGTGCGGACCGCGGTGGCGCGGCCGCTGATCGATACCATCCGCAACGGTTCGTTCGTATTTGCCTACTATCCCAACCAGGACTGGTTGCGCCATTCTCAGTTGCTCGGCGCGGCCTGCGAAGGCGGCACCGCCGGCACCACCGCCGCGCGCGCCCAACCCTGATTTCCTTCCGGAGCCTTTTCGATGAACGAGAACCCGCGTCTGATCGTCACCCTGCACCAGGAGCAGGATTTCCAGTTCCGGGTCCATTTCGAAGGCACCGCGATTCCGGATCTGATTACCGACGAATCCGAGCCGCTGGGGCAGGGGAGCGGCCCCAGCCCGGTGCTGATGCTGACCACCGCGATCGCCAACTGCCTGTCGGCCAGCCTGCTGTTCGCGCTGCGCAAGTTCAAGAATCAGCCCGGCCCGCTGGTGACCACCGCGACCACCGAACTGGTGCGCAACGAGCAGGGCCGGCTGCGGGTCGGTCACGTGCAGGTCGACATCCAGCTGGCCGAAGCCGCGCCGGCGTTCCAGTCGCTGGAGCGCCTGCTGGCCCAGTTCGAGAACTTCTGCACGGTGACCGAGAGCGTCCGCCACGGTGTCGAGGTGTCGGTCAGCGTGCGCGACGCCGAAGGCGTGCAACTGCACGGCGCCACCCGCATTCCGGCCGAAGCCTGAGCTTCGACGCGGCTGCAAACGGTTACCCGCGGGCCGGCCGCTGCCGCCGGCGCGGCCGCGTGGCATGATGCGGCGTATGCCGACCGCGCGCCGTTCATCGTGATTGCTCCCATCAAAGGCAAGGCCACCTCCCTGGACATCGCCCATCTGGCGGGCGTGTCGCAGCCGACGGTGTCGCGCGCGCTGCGCGGCAGCCCGATGGTCAACGAGGAAACCCGCAAACGCATCCAGGCGATCGCCGCGGAGCTGAACTACAAGGTCGACAAGAACGCCTCCAACCTGCGCCGCCAGCATTCCGGCACCATCGCGCTGCTGTTCTTCGAGGATCCGACGCCCGACGACTCGCAGATCAATCCGTTCTTCCTGTCGATGCTGGGTTCGATCACCCGCGCCTGTGCGCTGCAGTCCTACGACCTGCTGATTTCGTTCCAGCAGCTGTCGACCAACTGGCAGGCCGACTACGAGGACAGCAACAAGGCCGATGGCCTGATCCTGCTGGGCTACGGCGACTACCTGGAGGCGCAGTCGCGGCTGGAACAGCTGGTCCAGCAGGGCACCCATTTCGTCCGCTGGGGCGCGGTGCTGCCCGGCCAGCCCGGCGTCTCGATCGGCTGCGACAACTTCCAGGGCGGCCACGACATCACCGTGCACCTGGTCGGGCAGGGCCGGCGCGACATCGCCTTCCTTGGCCATGCCTCCAACCACTACCCGAGTTCTTCAAACCCTATCGCGGCTACGCGCAGGCGTTGCAGGCCGCCGGCAGTCCCGCGCAGCCGTCGTTGCAGGTGGACGCGGTGACCAGCGAACAGTCCGGCTACGAGGCCGTGCAGGAACTGTTGAGGCGCAAGGTCCGTTTCGACGCCATCTTCGCCGCCAGCGACCTGATTGCGATCGGCGCGATGAAGGCGCTGCACGAACATGGGTAGGCGAATTCCGGAGGACGTGGCGGTGGCCGGCTTCGACGACATCCCGCTGGCCGCCTTCGTCACCCCGGGGCTATCGACCGTCCAGCAGGACACCAAGCGGGCGGGGCAGATCCTGGTGGACAGCCTGCTCCGGCTGATCAATGGCGAAGCGGTGGAAAGCCAGTCGATCCCGGCGCGGGTGATCCCGCGGGGATCCACCGGCGCCTGATCGCGCGCCGGCCTGGCGCGCGCCAGGCCGCCTTCAATCCGCCTTCGGCGTCTTGCGCTGCATCAGTTCGCGCAGGCGCTTGCGGGTGTCGGCGCGGGTGATGGCACCATCGTGGAAGAACACGCGGACGCCGTGGGCGGGCACTTCGGCGCGCAGTTCGTCGCCGACCCGCTGGCGATCGCCGGTGAACGCGTCGCGCCATTCGCCGGATTGCAGATGATCGCCCACCTTCATCGTCGCCGGCCGGTCTGCCTTGTTCAGCATCACCAGCGCGGTCTGGCGCTGGCCGCCATGGTCGTAGACGCGGTAGAACACGGCTTCATCGCCCTTGAGCGATACGTTCAATTGCAGGCCGCGTTGCAGGGCGACCGAATCGCGGCGCAGGCCGGCGATGCGTTTCAGCGCGGCATGGATGGGATGCGCCGGTGCGGCGTCGATGCGTTCCTGGCCGAAGTAGTTGCGATTGCCGGCGTGTTCGGCGCGCCCGCGCATGAAGCCGGTTTCCGAGCCGTAGTAGATCACCGGGATGCCGCGCGCGGTGAACAGCCAGTTGTGCGCGTCGATGAAACCGCTGTCGGCGGCATTCATGCGCGCCATGTCGTGGTTGTCGTAGAAGGTCATCAGACCGTACGGATTGGCGTATGGACCATCCTCCAGGTACAGCGCCTTGCCCAGTTCGGCGAAGTCGCTGCCGGGCTTCTCGAACACTTCCGCCAGTTTCGCCTTCAGCGGGAAGTCGAGCACGCTGTAGCCGCCGTTGCGGCGCCAGGTATGCCCGGCGATGCTGGCGGCGTCATAGTTGAAGTTCTCGCCGAACATGAAGAACCCGGGCCGCTTGGCACGGATGCGGTCTGCGAAGCTCTTCCAGAACGCGTGCGGCATCCAGGCGATGGTGTCCACCCGGAACGCGGCCGCACCCTGGTCGATCCATTGTTCGTAGGCGCCCACCAGATAGTCGAGCACCGCCGGGTTGTCCTGGTTGAAGTCGGACAACTGGGCCAGGCCGCCGCCGGTGTTGTAGAAGGCGTGCAGCGGATTGCCGGCCGGATCCAGATCTTCCGGTCGCAGGTTCCGGTGATCGGCGACCAGCCGGCCGTCGCGGTCCCACAGCTTGCCGTACTGCGCCTGCGGCGTCGGCATGGTGTAGGCAGGCGAGCCGTGGTTGGCGACGATGTCCAGCACGACGTCCAGTTGCTGGCCCTTCATCGCGCGGGTGAAGCCGGCGAAATCCAGGCCCGGGCTGGGCAGGTGTTCGTCCAGCCGATAGAAGTTAATGCCCCAGTAACCGTGATAGCCGGTCTTGCCGCGATCGGTGAAGGCGCCGTTCCAGATCACCGGGTCGCCGCCGGTGAACGCCTCGTCGGGATTGTCCACGATCGGCGTGACCCACACCGACGTGAAGCCGAGATCGCGGATATAGCCGGCGTTGTCCAGCACGCCCTTGAAGTCGCCACCGAGGTAGCCGACGTTGTCGGATTCGCCGGCCGGCGCGCCCGGCGTCGGCAGGTCGAAGCTGCGGTGGGCGCCGCCCTGATCGCGGTGATCATTGCCGGGGTCGCCGTTGACGAACCGGTCGGTCAGCACGAAGTAGACCGCCTCGCGGGCGAAGGGTTCGGTGGTGCCGTAGAAGTCTTCCGCGCGGGACCGTGGCGGAAAACGACAGGGCGGGCAGCAGCGCCGCCAGCAGCGCGCTTGCGGGATGTCGCATCAATGCACCTGGGGAGAAAAGGAAGCGGAGTCCGCCGGAGCGGCGTGTTCCTGCACGCGCACCAGCGACAGCGCCGCCAGCAGCAGGCTGGCGCCGCTGATCACCAGCGCGAAGATCGGCTGGTTGCCGAAGAACGTGCGCAGCGCCGGCCCCAGCAGGGTGGCCGCGACGATCTGCGGGATCACGATGAACATGTTGAAGATGCCCATGTAGATGCCCATCCGCTCCGCCGGCACGTGGCTGGACAGCAGCGCGTAGGGCATCGAGAGGATGCTGGCCCAGGCCACCCCGACCAGCGCGAACGACAGGATCAGCCAGCCCGGCTGCGGCACGAACCACATCGACAGGAAGCCCAGTCCGCCCAGTACCAGCGAGCCGGCGTGCACCGCCTTGCGGTTCAGCGGCAGGCGCGCGGCATACAGCGACAACAGCAGCGCCACCAGCATCGACGACAGGCCGTAGTAACCCATGTAGGAACCGACCAGGTCGGCGGCGTCCTGGAACGCGGCGTTGGCGTTCTGGAAGGCGGCCGCCTGCGCGGGAACGGCCATGTCGAACGCGGCCGGATCCGGGGCCGGCGCCTTGAACACGTGTTCGGTCAGGCCGGGCGTGGCCATGCTCCACATCGCGAAGAAGGCCAGCCAGCTGAAGAACTGGACCGCGCCGAGGCGGCGCATCTGCGCCGGCATGTGGATCACATGGTGCACGACTTCGGCGGCCAGCCCTCCCTGGGCATTCCGGTTGGCCCGGAACTCTGCTTCGTCCTCCGGCGGATATTCCCGCGTGCTCAATACCGTGACCAGGATGCTGGCGAGGAACACGAACGCGCCGATCGCGAAGGCGATCCTCACCGACGGCGGCACCACGCCCGGACCGGCTTCGTTGGAAACGCCCAGGCGGGCCACCAGCCACGGCAGGTTGCTGGCCAGCCAGGTGCCGATGCCGATGATCAGGGTCTGCAGGACGAAGCCGTAGGAGCGCTGGCTGTCCGGCAGCTTGTCGGCCACCAGCGCGCGGAACGGTTCCATGCTGATGTTGATCGAGGCATCCAGCACCCACAGCAGGCCCGCCGCCACCCACAAGGTCGGCGAGTGCGGCATGAACACCAGCGCGATCGAACTGAGGATCGCGCCGGCGAGGAAGTAAGGCCGGCGCCGTCCCAGCCGCGGATGCCAGGTGCGATCACTGAAGTAGCCGATCACCGGCTGCACCAGCAGGCCGGTCAGCGGGGCGGCGATCCACAGCAGCGGCAGCGAATCCTTCTCGGCGCCCAGGGTCTGGAAGATGCGCGACATGAAGCCGCCCTGCAGGGCGAAGCCGAACTGGATGCCGAGGAAGCCGAACGACATGTTCCAGATCTGCCAGAAGGACAGGCGCGGCTTCGGGGTCATGCGGGATTCCTGTGCGGGAACGATGCGGGCATCGCCGAGGGCGTGCGTTTCGGGTCGGCGAATCTTGCCGCATCGCGCGCCAGCGCCATGCTGCACTGCAAACAGAAAATCACGGTGGCGGGGGCTTCCGGAGTGCAAGAAGGATGTGGGTTGAAATGCGCGGAAATGCCTTGTTTCCAGTGGTTTAGTGCGTGTGGCGAGGTGGTCTTCGCGCCGCCGGATTCGCCTGGCCTTCTCCCCTGAGAGGGCTTCCATGCATACGTATTCATGCCGGTCGGCGTATCCGCCGGCGCTACGCCGATGCGCGGACATGGAATAGTGGCGCCCGTTGCGTGACCGGCCGGCACGCCGAAACCACGAGTTCCGGGGAAGCGATGGAAAACAAGCATTGGTGGCGTGGCGCGGTGATCTACCAGATCTATCCACGCAGCTTCCTGGACACCGATGGCGACGGCGTGGGCGACCTTCCCGGCATCGTCGACCGGCTGGACTACATCGCGCGGCTGGGCGTGGACGCGATCTGGATTTCGCCGTTCTTCAAATCGCCGATGGCCGATTTCGGCTACGACATCGCCGACTACCGCGACGTGGATCCGCTGTTCGGCACGCTGGCCGACTTCGACCGCCTGCTCGACAAGGCGCATGCCCTCGGCATCAAGGTCATGATCGACCAGGTGCTGAGCCACTGCTCGGTCGAGCATGCCTGGTTCAAGGAAAGCCGCGAGAGCCGCGACAATCCCAAGGCCGACTGGTATGTCTGGGCCGACCCGAAGGAAGACGGCACCGCCCCCAACAACTGGATGTCGCTGTTCGGCGGTGTGGCCTGGCGCTGGGAGCCGCGCCGCGAGCAGTACTACCTGCACAACTTCCTGGCCTCGCAGCCGGACCTGAATTTCCATAATCCCGACGTGCGCGCCGCGACCCTGGACAACGTGAAGTTCTGGCTGGACAAGGGCGTGGACGGCCTGCGCCTGGACGCGATCAACTTCTGCTTCCACGATCGGCTGCTGCGCGACAACCCGCCCAAGCCCAAGGAGAAGCGGGTGGGACGCGGTTTCAGCACCGACAATCCCTACGCCTACCAGTACCACTACCACAACAACACCCAGCCGGAGAACGTCGCGTTCCTGGAGGAACTGCGCGCGCTCATGGATGTATCCGACGTGGCCGCGCTGGCGAAATCTCGTCGGAGGATTCGCTGGCGACGACCGCCGAATACGTCACCGAACATCGGCTCCACATGGGCTACAGCTTCGAATTGCTGACCGACGATCACAGTGCCGGCTACATCCGCGGCACGGTCGAACGGCTGGAAGCGGCGATGACCGAGGGCTGGCCGTGCTGGGCGGTGTCCAACCACGACGTGCAGCGGGCGGTGACGCGCTGGGGACAGGGCGACGCCTCGCCTATTCAGCGCAACTGGTGGCACTGGTGTGTTCGCTGCGCGGTTCGGTGTGCCTGTACCAGGGCGAGGAGCTGGGACTTCCCGAAGCCGACGTGCCCTATGCGGATCTGCAGGATCCGTACGGCAAGACCTTCTGGCCCAATTTCAAGGGACGCGACGGTTGCCGTACGCCGATGCCCTGGAACGCGCAGGAAAGCGCGGGCTTCAGCGATGGCCGGCCGTGGCTGCCGATTCCCGCCGGGCACCGCGCGATCAGCGTCGCCGTGCAGGAAGCCGATCCGGCATCCGTGCTCAACCGGGTGCGCGCCTTCCTCGCGTGGCGCCGCGAACAGCCGGCACTGACGTCCGGTTCCATCAGCTTCCTGGATGCGCCGGAACCGGTGCTCGCCTTCCGTCGCGACGGCGAAAGGCAGTCGTTGCTGGCGGTGTTCAACCTGTCCGCGCAGCCCGTGCACTGGTCCTTGCCCGGTGAACTGTCGGTGCAGCCCATCGAGGGTCCGGGCGTGATCCCGGGCCAGTGGGAGCAAGACCGGATCGCGCTGCCCGCGCGTGGCGTGTTCTACGCGCGCATCGACTGAACAAGCCAACCGCGTTTCCCGCCCATCGCGGCTTTCCTCGTTCAGGCGCTCCTCGTTCGGGCGCGCCGCGTTCGCGCGTGCGCGTCATGCGGATGGAACGCGGGTTACACGCCGCGGAAAACGCGATGAATACGTATGCAGGCCGATTTGTGCGGGCTTTCCGGCCACTACCATTGCCGCACGTTCCGGCCGCAATCCACCGCGTCGGCGCGCCAGACCCGGACGATCGCCCGCGACGCATCCGGTTCATCGCATACAACGTCCTTGGAGAGGGGAACATGTTGCAACACAAGCGCAATCTGCTGAGCGCGGCGCTGGCTTCGGCCATCGCACTGGCCGCGACCGGCGTACAGGCCCAGACCGCCACCACCACCGGACAGGATCCGCAGGCCGAAGCCACCGAGATCGACACGGTCACCGTCACCGGCATCCGCCGCGGCATCGAGGAAGCGATCTCGGTCAAGCGCGATTCCACCTCGATCGTCGAAGCCATTTCCGCCGAGGACATCGGCAAGCTGCCCGACATCAGCATCGCCGAGTCGCTGGCGCGCCTGCCCGGTCTGGCCGCACAGCGCGTTGCCGGCCGCGCGCAGGTGATCAGCGTGCGCGGCCTGTCGCCCGACTTCTCCACCACGCTGCTCAATGGCCGCGAGATGGTCAGCACCGGCGACAACCGCAGCGTCGAATTCGATCAGTATCCTTCCAAATTGATGAGCGGCGTCACCGTCTACAAGACTCCGGACGCGGGCCTGGTCGGGCAGGGTCTGTCCGGCACGCTGGACATGCAGACCGTGCGTCCGCTGAGCTTCGATGGACCGGTCGGCGCGATTGGTTCCGTGGCCAGCGCAACTCGCTGGGCAAGGCCGCCGACGCTTCCGCGTATGGCGAGCGCATCAATGCCAGCTACATCACCCAGTCCAAGGACCGCCGCTTCGGTTTCGCGATTGGCTACTCGCACTCCAAGACACCGATCCAGGAAAACCAGGTCGGCCTGTATGAGCCGTGGAAGGAACTGGGCGACAACTGGCGTCCGGGCGTTCCCGCCGGAACGTTCTACTCCGATGGCATCAAGGCGCTGCGCCGTACCGGCGAGACCAAGCGTGATGGCGTCATGGCCACCTTGCAGTTCCGTCCGTCCAATGCCTGGACCAGCACCCTGGATCTGTTCCACTCCGAAGCCGAGCAGGTCAACACGGCCAACCAGTTCGAAGTGCATGTCGGCGACTACAACGGCGGCTACGATCGCCTGAACGTCACCAACCCGGCCATCAACGGCAACAACACCTTCACCGGCGGCACCGCCAACAACGTGTATCCGCTGGTCCGCGGCATGTACAACTACCGCGAGGACGAGATCAACGCGTTCGGCTGGAACAACGAGTTCAACGTGGGCGGTATCAAGCTGGTCGCGGATATCAGCTATTCCAAGACCAAGCGCGACGAGATCAACCTGGAGAACAACACCCAGCTGTTGCCGGCGCCGCAACTGGATTCGGTCGCGCTGGCCTATCGCCGGAACAACTTCTCCCAGCTCAACCCCGGCCTGGATTACTCCAATCCCGAAACCCTGTTCCTGACCAACACCATCTACGGTTCCGGCTACGGCAAGACCCCGAAGGTCGAGGACGAGCTGAAGGCGATCAAGCTGGCGGCATCGCTGCCGCTGCCCGAATCCTGGGGCTGGTTCACCGATCTCGACGTGGGCGTGAACTATGCCGACCGCCACAAGTTCAAGCGCCAGCCGGAAGGCAACATCAACCTCGGCGCGCAGGGCATCACGGCGATCGGTTCGGATCTGCAATACGGGCTGGTCGATCTGAACTTCGCCGGGGTCGGCTACATCCCGTCCTGGAACGTGCCGGCGGCGGTCTCGCGCTACATGGTGTTCAATCCGGTCGACAATCTGTCCTACCTGATTCCGAAGGCCTGGGACGTGGACGAGGAGATCTCCACCGGATTCATCCGCGCCAACATCGATACCGAATGGGGCGGCGTGCCGGTGCGCGGCAACATCGGCGTGCAGGTCCAGCACGTCGATCAGGCCTCGCAGGCGCGCTATTGGGACAGCACCCAGCCGGCCGGCAGCAACATCCAGCCGCTGGATGGCGGCAAGAGCTATACCGACGTGCTGCCCAGCCTGAACCTGGCGTTCTCCTTCCCGCACGAGCAGACCCTGCGCGTGGGCCTGGCCAAGCAGGTGGCGCGTCCGCGCGTGGATGAACTGCGCTCGTCGCTGGAATTCGGCGTCAACACCGCCACCGGCGAGCCGGGCGCCAGCGGCGGCAACCCGAACCTGGATCCGTGGCGCGCCTATGCGTTCGATCTGTCCTACGAGAAGTATTTCGGCACCAAGGCGTATGTCTCGGCGGCGTTCTTCTACAAGGATCTGCGCACCTACATCTTCACCGAGAAGCGCTACGGCTACGATTTCACCGATTTCCTGGTGGACTATGTGCCGGGCCCGAACGAGCCCGAGACCCAGACCACCGGTCCGTTCACCGCGCCGTACAACGGGACCGGCGGCACCCTCAAGGGCCTGGAACTGACCGCTTCGCTGCCGCTGGATCTATTCAGTGACGCCTTGCAGGGCTTCGGCATCATCGCCAGCGCCGGTTTCAACGACAGCGACATCACCATCCCGCCGCCGCCGAACGCGCAGAGCAGCGTGGGCAGCGAGAACATCATGCTGCCGGGCCTGTCCAAGCGGGTGTACAACCTGACCGCGTACTACGAGCGCAACGGATTCGAGGCGCGGATCAGCCAGCGTCGCCGTTCCGACTTCATCGGCGAAATCGGCAACTTCGACGGTGATCGCTCGCTGCGCTACGTGGTCGGCGAGGACATCACCGACGCGCAGGTCGCCTACAACTTCGGCGACGACAGCGCGCTGTCGGGCCTGAGCATCCTGTTCCAGGTCAGCAACCTGACCAACTCGCCGTACCAGACCTACGCCGGCAGCAAGGACCGGCCGCTGGAATACATCGAGTGGGGCCGCACCTATCTGTTTGGGGTGAACTACCGGTTCTGATGCCGGTGACCAGGAGAGGAATACGGAGACTGCCGGCGCGAGCCGGCAGTTTCCTTTTGTGCGGTGCCGAAAAGGCCCGGTTTCATCCGGGCGGAGGTGGTCAAATTTTCGCCAACCACCTTGACAGCCTTGCGGCGACTGCGCGCGCGAGGGTTATCCACATCTTTGTGCAGATTTCATCCACACGGCTTGTGGACAAACGGAACGGCCGCGCCGTGATCGAAGATCGGCAGGCAGGGAGCGGCGGGCGCAAGCACCGATGCGCGAATGACGGACGCAAAAAGAAAAGGGCCAGGCTTGCGCCTGGCCCTTTCGGTATTTTTTGATGGAGAGGATGGGGATCGAACCCACGACCTCGTCATTGCGAACGACGCGCTCTCCCACTAAGCTACCCCCCCACGAGGGTGAGACAAGTCTAGCGCCTCGCGCTCCGGTTGCCAACCGGGACGGTTCAGCACGGGTTGCCGCCGTGATGGAGGGCGTGCCTTCCCGGGCAGGGAGACCGTTCCCCGACGCGCCCGATGGGGCGTCACGGAACCGGAACGTTCCGGTTCTCCGTTCGAATCGTTCCGGTGCCCCGCACCGGAACGAGCGTGGGTCAGCCGGCCGCGGTGGCGGCGGTTTCACCGTCGAGCAACGGCTCGAGCTCCGCGCGACGCCAGCCGGACAGGGCGCCGGGCCATTGCCCGGATTCCAGCAGCACTTCCAGGTAGCGACGCGAGGCCAGCACGCCGTCGGGCAAGCCGAGTTCGGCGCTGCGGCGGGCCACCGCGTCCTGCAGCTTGCGCAGCGCGGCCTTGTCGCGATCGGTGGCGGCGCGGGCCAGCGGGGCTTCGGCCTCGTCCGCCAACGGGGTGGACAGGGCTTCCCACAGGGCGTCGGCCAGCTTGCGCGGCGCCTTGGGCTGGGCGTCCAGCCAGCGTGCCAGCGCGGTGCGATCGGCCGGCGGCGTGCGCGCCAGCGCCACCGCCATTTCATTGTCCAGAATCCAGCTGCGCGGCTTGTCGCTGCGGCGCGCGGCGACATCGCGCCAGCGCAACAGCCGCAGCAGGCGATGCTGGGCGGGGGCGTCGAGGAATTGCGCGCTGCGCATGGCCAGATGCGGCCAGCGGTCGCCTTCCTCCTGGGTCGCGTTTTCCAGCAGACGCCGGCTGTCCTCGACCAGCCAGTCGCTGCGTCCGCTTTCATGCAGACGGGCGGCGAGGGCATCATGCAGCGCGAACAGGTAGTGCACGTCGTCGGCGGCGTACTTGAGCTGCGATTCGCTGAGCGGACGGCGCAGCCAGTCCGAACGCGTCTCGCCCTTGGCCAGCACCACGCCGGTGATCTGTTCGACCAGTTTCTGGTAACCGATGCCGGCGGCGACGCCGGCCAGCGCGGCGGCGATCTGGGTGTCGAACAGCGGTTGCGGCACGACCCCGCAGGTATAGCCCAGGGCGACCAGATCCTCGCTGGCGCTGTGCATGACCTTGAGGATGCGGGTGTCGCCGAGGATCGTGGCCAGCGCCTGCGGCATGCCGGGCTGCAACGGATCGATCAGCAGGATGTCATCGCCGACCGCCATCTGGACCAACGCCAGCTGAGGCCAGAAGGTGCGCTCGCGGACGAACTCCGTGTCCAGGCCGATGCGGGCCGGGGGCGTGGCGAAGAACGCGGCGAGGGCGTCCGGGGTTTGAATCCAATGAGGCACGAAATCTCCGCTGAATGCATTGGTTGCCGAGTCGGGAGACAATAGCCTACCGTCGCGGGACGGATTTCGGTGAGTGTGGAGGGCGGTTTGCGCGCGTTTGGCCTGCTGGTGCTGACCGGTCTGGTGCTGTGCGGTTGCTCGCGCGAGCCCGCGGCGTCGCGCAATGCGCGCGGCGATGCCACCGACGTGCGCATGCCCCGGATTACCGTTAATGGTGACGACAGCGTCAACGCCGCGCTCAACTGGCAGCCTCCGGCGGTCACGCTGGCGCCGGAGGGTATCGCCGATGCGCGCCGGCGCGCGGCGCAGGCATTGGAGGAAGGACGCCTGTACGCCGGCCCCGACGACGCGATCCCGCTGTACCTGGCCATCCGCCGCCTGGATCCGGAGGACGCCGCCGCCCGCAAGGGCCTGGACCAGGCGCTGGACCGCCTGCTCGAACGCGGCGAACGGGTGCTGAAAACCGCCGAGGACCGCGACGAGGACGCGCGCGAGGCGGCCCAGATCGCGGCGGTGGCGCGTGCCATCGATCCGGACGACGAGGCCGTGCTGGCCTATCTGTCGCGGGTCGATGAAGTCGAACAGCTGACCCGGCTCAATCTGGCCAGCGAGCGCGCGCTCAATGGCGGCCGGTTGGGCGAGCAGGGCGGCGGCGCGCTGGCGGGCTTCCGCGAAGTGCTGAAGTGGAAGCCGGGCCAGGCACGCGCGCTGCAGGGCGTGGCGGCGGTGGAGAGTGCGCTATCCTCGCGCCGAGGATGCGGCGCTGGCGGGCGATTTCGATGGTGCGCGCGGCTGGCTGGAACACGCGGACAAGGTCCGCAGCGGCAACGAATCCACGGTCGCCGATGCGCGCCAGCGGGTCGAGGCGATCCGCACGGTGCGCATCGCCGGCCTGCGCGAGTCGGGCGTGCAGGATCTGCAAACGCCGTGGGATTGAAAGCCGCGCGCGAAAAACTCGCCGAAGTGCTGCGCATCGCGCCGCCGGGCGATCCGGTCGCGGCCGATTTCCGCCAGCGCATCGAACTGGCGACCCACTACGGCCTGTTCCGGCCCGGGCAGGCGTTCACCGACGCGCTCGGCAACGGCGGTCGCGGGCCGGAGATGGTGGTCGTGCCGCACGGCGCGTTCCGCATGGGCGCGGACGACAACGAACTGGGCGCGGTCGATGCGGAGAAGCCGGCCCACTACGTCCGTTTCGACCGCGGTTTCGCGATGGCGCGCAACGCGGTGACCGTTGGCGAATTCCGCCGCTTCGTGCAGGCCACCAACTACCGCCCGCGCGCGACCCGGCGCGGCCACTCCATCGTCTACGACGAACGCAACCACCAACTTCGTCCGCCGCAGCGGGGTGGATTGGCAATCCGACTACAGCGGGGCGCCGGCGCGTGACGACATGCCGGTACTGCACGTCAGCGTCTACGACGCCGAGGCCTACGCCGATTGGCTGAACCGGCAGACCGGCCACGGTTATCGCCTGCCCAGCGAGGCGGAGTTCGAATATGCCCTGCGCGCCGGCGTGCAGGGCCGCTATCCCTGGGGCAACGGGGTGCCGCCGGCGAAGGTGGAGAACCTGACCGGCGGCAACGATGCCTCGCCCAGCGGCCGCCACTGGAACAACGCCTTCGTCGGCTATGGCGACGGCTACTGGGGACCAGCGCCGGTGGGCAGCTTCCGGCCCAATGCCTGGGGCCTGCACGACATGGGCGGCAATACCAGCGAATGGGTGGCCGACTGCTGGCACGCCAGCTACCGGCGGGCGCCGGCCGACGGCGCCGCCTGGTTCAACCCCGGCTGCCGTTCGCGGGTGGTGCGGGGCGGCTCCTGGGCCAGCGCGCCGGTGCAGGCGCGGGCGGCATGGCGTTCCTCCTCGGATTCGGATATGACTAATGCGCGGGTGGGCTTCCGCGTGGTGCGTGGCATCTAGCCGGCGACTGGGAGAAGGCGATGAGGAACGATCCGTTCGGGCAGGGACAGTACGGACAGGGCGGCGCGCCACGGCGGCGCGGCCTGTTCGGCAACGTGCGCTGGCTGATCCTGCTGGGGTTCGCGGGCTATGCCGCGTTCTACTGGTTCTCCAACCGGGTGGTGGATCCGTACACCGGCGAGAAGGTGCTGATCGACAGTTCGATCAGCGTGGAGGAGGAAAAAGCGCTGGGCCTGCAGGCCTATCAGGAAATCCTCTCGCAGGAACGCCCGGTCGATCCGAATTCGCAGATCGGCCAGCAGGTGCGCGCGATCGCGCAGCGCCTGATCAGCAAGATTCCCGAGGTCGAAGCAGCCATCGCCCAGGAACGCGGGACCCAGCCCAGCGGCAACTGGCGCACCTTTGATTGGGACGTCAACGTCATCCAGTCCGACCAGGCCAATGCGTTCTGCCTGCCCGGCGGCAAGATGGCGGTCTACACCGGCCTGGTGCCGGTGGCGAAGAACGCCGACGCGATGGCGGTGGTGATGGGCCACGAGATCGCCCACGCCCTGTTGCGCCACGGCGCCCAGCGCATGTCCCAGCAGAAGCTCACCCAGATCGGCCAGATGGCCGGCGCGATGAGCGGCATGGATCCGCAACAGCAGCAGATGGTGATGGCGGCGATGGGCTACGGCTACCTGCTGCCGTATGCGCGCACGCATGAAACCCAGGCCGACGAGGTCGGCCTGATGCTGGCCGCCGCGGCCTGCTTCAACCCGCAGGAGGCGGTGCCGCTGTGGGAGCGCATGGGCGAGGCCAGCGGCGGCCAGGCGCCGCCGGAGTTCTCCTCCACCCATCCCAACCCGGTACCCGCATCCAGAACCTGACTGCGCTGATGCCGAAGGCGATGGAATACCGCAACCGGTATTGCAAAGAGGCGGCGGCGCAATGATCGCGCGCCGGTGGGCGGCGATGCTGCTGGCCGGCGGACTGGCGGTATCGGCGCAGGCGGCGGTCAAGGACCAGGCCGCCAACGGCTTCACCGTCGAGAACAGCCAATGGGTGCCGGTGACGCCGGAAGTGGCATGGAAAGGACTGGCCGAAATCGGGCAATGGTGGCCGAAGGATCACACCTGGTGGGGCGACGCTTCCCGCCTGAGTCTGGAGCCGCGCGCCGGCGGCTGTTTCTGCGAAATCGACGGCTTGCGCCAGGCCCGGCACATGACGGTGGTGTTCGCCGAGCCCGGCAGGCTCCTGCGCCTGACCGGCGGCCTTGGACCGTTGCAGGGAATGGGATTGTCGGGGGCGATGGAATGGCGCCTGGCCGAGGAAAACGGCGGCACCCGCATCACGCTGTGGTATCGCGCCGGCGGTTACACGCCGGACGACCTGCGCACGCTGGCGCCGGTGGTGGATCGGGTGCAGGCGCAGCAACTGGGTGGTTGGCGGAGTACCTGCGCAAGGGCGGTTGAGTGCTCGCCGGTTGCCACTATATCAAGTAGAGCGGAGCACGCTCCGCTGCTGTGGCCTTGGCTCTTTGCTTTCGACTTTCCGCTTTCATGCGGACGATTGTCCGGCGCCGCTGCGCTAACTCGCGCGACAGCGCCCGATACCGGTGATGCATGGAGCGAAAGGCAAACGTAAACGCCACAGCAGCGGAGCAAGCTCCGCTCTACGTCAGAGCTTGCTGAAAATCGTCGCCGCCACCAGCAACCCGAATCCCGCCACCACCAGCCAGAACGCATGCGGCGCCAGCACCGGGATATAGCCGAACCGCGCGGCGATGCCGCCGCTGCCGAGCAGCAGCGCGATGAGCCAGACGCCGAAGGTGGGAGGGGTGAGTTTCATCCGGTTTCCTTGGTTATGCGATCGTGCGGAGGAATGCGCAGCATAGCCGCGGCTCAGAAGCTCATGAAGAGGCCGCCGTTGACCGGCAGGTTGACGCCAGTGATGTAGCCGGACGCATCGTCGGCCAGGAACGCCACCGCGCGGGCGATGTCCTCCGGCGCGCCGATCCGGCCGACCGGGACCGAGGCGACGGTGCGCTCGCGGACTTCGGGCGGCATCGCGCGGGTCATCGGCGTTTCGATGTAGCCGGGCGACACGCTGTTGACGGTGATGCCCTTGGCCGCGACTTCGCGCGCCAGCGACATGGTGAAGCCGTGCAGGCCGGCCTTGGCGGCGGCGTAGTTGGTCTGGCCGAAGTTGCCGGTCTGGCCGCTGACCGAACTGATGTTGATGACCCGGCCGAAGCCGCGCGCCTGCATGCCGTCGATGGCGTGGCGCGAGAGGTTGAACACGCTGGTAAGGTTGACGTCGATGACCGCTTCCCACTGCGACTCGTCCATCTTGCGCAGGGTGGAGTCGCGGGTGATGCCGGCGTTGTTGACCAGGATGTCCAGCCCGCCGTGCGCGTCCTGCACATCGCGCACGAACGCGCCGCAGGCGGAAAAGTCGCTGACGTCCAACGGCATGAAATGGACGTCCAGCCCGGTGGTGGCGTCGGCGAAGGACTGCCCGGCGCGCAGTCGTCGGCGGGCAGGTCGGCAGCGATGACGGTATGGCCGGCGCGGCCAATTGCTTGCAGATGGCGGTGCCCAGACCGCCGATGCCGCCGGTGACGACCGCGACGCGTTTGCTCATGGAGGGGATCCTCGGAAATCGGATGGCATGAAAAAGCCCGCGCCACGGGGCGCGGGCTCGTTCACGGAAACGGGATTCAGCGGGCGCGGGTCTTCGGCGTCTCGCGCGGGGCTTCCTTCGGCTTGGCGGTGGCCGGACGGCCCAGGCCGCCGCCGCTGAGGTTGCGCTGGAATTCCTGCCACAGCTCCAGGTTGCGCTCGGTCAGCTGGTTCATCATGGTCCAGGGCGTCTGTCCCAGCAGGTTGCCCATCTGGCTGCGGAACTGCTGCTGCTGCTCCATGAAGATCTGCATGCTGCGCTCCAGGTAGTTGCCCATGAAGCCCTGCAGCGAATCGCCGTAGAAGCGGATGATCTGGCTCAGCAGCTGGGTGGACAGCACCGGTTCACCATCCTGTTCCTGCTCGCTGATGATCTGCAGCAGGACGGTGCGGGTCAGGTCCTCACCGCTCTTGGCGTCGCGGACCTCGAAGTCCTCGCCATCGACGATCAGCTGGCGGACGTCCTCGATGGTGATGTAACTGGAAATCTCGGTGTCGTAGAGACGGCGGTTCGGGTACTTCTTGATGATGCGGATCGCAGCCATGAAGCAATCACTCTAAAACGCAGTGCCGGGCAGCATGACGCAGCGCAGCAGCCCTTGCAACAGGCCGCAGGTCAGGGGTGCCCTGTTCAGGAAGAACGCCGGACAAAAAAATGCTGCGGGCCGGACCCGCAGCATTTTTGGATCGTGGCGGGCGCTGGAGCCGTTCACCACCCATGTGGTGGCCGCCGTTGATGTCCAGGTTGGAACCGGTGATCCAGCCGGCCTCGTCGGCGACCAGGAACGCCACCGCATAGGCGATTTCGTCCGGGTTGCCCAGGCGGCCGG
>OFCY01000020.1_pt1 | contig 40233 bp, 44 predicted proteins | sample 1520981 | NCBI WGS metagenome assembly OFCY01 (sample SAMEA2532533, study PRJEB24079) | metagenome
AGGCTGGCCTCGACGCTGTAGGCGCCCAAGAACGCCACGCAGCGATCGATCGACTCGAACACGATCAGGGCCTCGCGTCCGACCGCGATGCCGCGGGCATCGGGCGCGAGGCCCTGCATCCGAAACCGGGTCTGACCCGCCGCGACCGGCTCGAGAATCCGCTCCGCCACCGCGGGGGAGCATGCTGGAGATGGGCGCGGCTAGCAAGATGGCCGGCGGGGTGGCGGAGCGCATTCGGCCGCAGTTGTGGCTCGCGGCCGTCCGTGTGGTCACTCGGGGCAGAGCGGGCAGGGCTCGTCGAAGTTCTCGGTGATGTCGACCGGTACGTTCCCAGGTCCCGTGGCTTGGAGCCTGACGCTGGCGTCGAAGGTCACTGCGCCCGGGTCCACAATTTAACCTCCGCCGTTGTGTACGTTTGGTTGGTGAAGGTCTCGCAGTCACCTGACGCGATCACATCCGCACCGTCGCCCGCGGCGTCGCTGAGCGTTATCTGGCCCGCGGGGCCGGTCACGACGATGTTCGTCAAGTCGCTGTCGAGGCCGGTCGAGTTGTTGCAGACCTCGCCCGAGAATGTGACTTCGAACTCCACGCACGTGCCGTCGGACTCGATCGTGACGCTGTCACACGTGGGCGTGAGCTCGACCACGGCCTCGCAGTCCTCAAAACCCCGAGCACGAATTCTTTACACCGCGGTCGGCGAGGTCGAAGACGTCGTGCAGGTCGTGGGTGATTAGGAAGATGCCGATGCCCTGCTTCTTCAGCTGCAGGATCAGCTCCGCCACCTGCTTGGTCTCGGCCGGGCCGAGCGCAGCCGTGGCTCGTCCATGATCAGCACCCGCGTATTGAAATGATCGCGCGGGCGATCGCGACCGATTGGCGCTGCCCGCCGGAGAGCGCTTTCACCGGTTCCTTGAATCGGCGGAAATGCGGGTTGAGCCGGCCCATCACCTTGCGGGTCTCGGATTCCATCGCCGCATCGTCGAGCGTGCCCCAGCCCGTCAGGAGCTCGCGCCCGAGGAACGATGTTGGCGGCGGCGGCGCGGGCCCGGCTGCACTCGTTGAGGACCGAGGCGGGCGACGTCGTCGTGGAAGTCGCCGGTGGTGGGCGCGAGGGTGCCGTCGTGGCGGAAGCGCCGCAGGGACGCGGTGAGATGGGCCGGCGTGTTGTCCGCCCATGCGGGGGGCGCGATGAAGCCGCGCCGGAGTTTCCGGTTGCGCTGCGCCTGTTCCAGTAGCCCCGCCTGGAAGCGCGCATCGGTGATGCCCGCCATCGCGATCACGCAGTCCTCGTCGTTGCGGCCACGCAGGTCGGCGATGCCGTACTCGCTGATGCACAGATCGCGGAGATGGCGCGGGATGGTGGTGTGGCCGTAGTTCCAGCGCACGTTCGAATGGGTCTTGCCGCCGGCGTCGCGGATGGCGCGGAACATCAGTACCGAGCGTGCGTCTTCCAGCGCATGCGCCATCGCCACGAAGTTGTACTGCCCGCCTACGCCGGACACGACCCGTCCATCTTCCAGTCCATCCGAAACCGCCGCACCCAGCGCGGTCATCATCATCGCCGAGTTGAAGAAGCGCGCCTCGCGGCGTTGCAGGCGTTCCAGCGACTCATGGCCGCCATAGATCTGGTTGACGCTGCCGATGCGGCGCATGCCGATGGCGCGGCGCTCGTCGTCGGGAAGCGCGCGCAGCCAGTCGTAGAAGGCCGGCGATCCCAGGTAGAACGCGCCATGCAGGTATTCGCCGTCGCGTTGCAGGCGCGCGTGATCGCCGAGGTTCGCGGTGCCGTCGGCGATGCGCTGCATCAGCAGTTCGTCGTCGACCACCTTGCGGCGGATGACGCCGGTCTCCACGAGTCGCTTGAATCCCTCGTTGATCATTTCGCTGCAGCCGTACAGGCCCGCTTCTAAAAGGTCCCAAGGCCACCACTCTGGATCACCGCGGGGTGCTGTTCGAGCCGGGGATCCAGCGCCGCCAGCACCGCGCGATAGGCGGCGTTGTCGGTATGACGCAGCACCAGGGCGTGGCAAAGCGCGTCGGCCAGCGCGCCGATGCCGATCTGCAGGGTACCGCCGTCGCGCACCAGCGCGCTGGCGTACAGGCCGATCGCGTATTCCGCATCGGACACCGGCTGGCGCGGCAGTCCGAACAGCATCGGATAGGGACCGGCGGGGTCACCACCGCGTCGAAATAATCCTCGTCCACCGCCGCGGTGCCACCCAGCCAGGGCAGTTGCGGATCCACTTCCGCCACCAGCAACGGGCGGGGCAGGCCGCGTGCCAGCACCGCCTCCACCGCGTCCTGGGTGAGGTCGTTGTTGCAGGAGAGCGACAGCCGGCGTCCGCCGGGCTCGCGCGCCACTTTCTGCACGATCACGTTGAGCGCGCGATCGCCCAGCGCCCGCGCCACGTGGGTGTAGTTGAGGCTCGCGTAGCGCCGCTGCGCCTGTGAGGAGGACAGCAGCGCGCCGGACTGCATGTAGAACTCCTCGATTTCGATGTGCGCGGGCAATGCGTCGCGCTTCATCGCCTGCACGTAGTCCAGGCGCGGGAAATCGTCGCCGAAGTGGCGCGAAGCGAAGGGCTTGAGGAAGCGTGCTTCCAGGCCCGCATGCGCCTGCGGCGGATCCAGCGACAGCGCGGTGTAGAGCAACCACGGACGGGAGGCGTCCTGGCGCAACCGCGCGTGAAGCGCGTTGAGCAGGCGATGCGGTTTGCCGATGCCCAGCGGCGCGCCCATGCGCAGGGTCTGCGGGGTGTGCTGGAGGATGAATTCGACGGCGGCGTCGAGGGAGTCCAAATGAACGGTCATGCGCGCAAGCTTAGGCGAAAGCCGGTGACAGAGGCAGGAACGGGCGGCCCGCGGAGGGCTTGACAGATGGATTGTTTACGCGCGTAATCGATAAAAATTTACAGGTGTAAACGCCATGCCGATCAGCGATGCCGAAGCCTTAGTGATGGAGGTGCTCTGGCGGGAACACCCGCTCGGCGCCGACGAAGTGCTGGAGCTGTCCGCGCAGACCGGCTGGGCCGAGCCGACGGTGAAGACCCTGCTCAACCGGCTGCTCAACAAGGGTGCCATCCAGGCCCGGAAGGAAGGCCGCCGTTACCTCTACACGCCCGTGCTGGCCCGCGAGGATTGGGTAGGGCAGCAGAGCGCGGGAATGCTCGAGCGCCTGTTCGGCGGCGGGTGGCGCCGCTGGTGGCGTATTTCAGCGAACAGGGGCGGCTGTCGCCGGCGGACATCGCCGAATTGAAGAAACTGATTGCGGAGCTCGACGATGAGCGGTGAGTCTCCTGCGCCTGTTGCTGGCGACCACGCTCGCCACGTCCCTGGTCAGTCCTGACCCTTTATCCGCTCCGTGCGCCGCTTCGGCGCTGGCTGGGAGCCGGCGCCGCCTACGCGTCCTGGCTGTGTGTACCGGTCGCCGCGATCGCGGTGCTGCTGCCCGAGCGCGAGGTGGCCGTGGAGTGGGACGCGGTGGGCACGGTGCTGATGCCGATGCGCGCGGCCACCGTGGTGGCGGTGCCATCCCTGTCGTCGACGTGGGAAACATTCCTGCTGGTCGTCTGGCTGGGCGGAGTCGTCGCGATGGCGGGCGGATTGTGGGTGCGCCAGCACCGTTTCGTGCGCGGCCTGGGCGCACTGCGTCGGCGCGAGGACGGGCTGTGGACCGCCGCGAGTTCGCGCGGATTGCCGGCGGCGATCGGATTGTTTCGTATCCGCATCGTGGTGCCGGCCGATTTCGAGTGCCGTTATCGGGAACGGGAGCGGGTTCTCATCGCCTGCCACGAGCGCCTCCACATCAGCCGCGGCGATCTGGCCGCCAATGCGCTCGTGTCGGCGTTGCGTTGCGTCTACTGGTTCAATCCGGTGATCCATCTGGCCGCGCGCCGCTTCCGCATCGATCAGGAACTGGCCTGCGACGAGGATGTCATCCGCCGCCATCCCGGCGCACGACGCAGTTACGGCAAACCCATGCTGAAGGGACAACTGGATGCCGGCCCGGCACCGCTCGCCTGCCATTGGCCCGCGCCGCATCCGCTCAGGGAGAGGATCACCCAACTCGGAAAACAGCTTCCCTCCCGCCGCCGTCGCGCGCTGGCCACGCTGCTGGTGACGACGATGGCGGTCGCGGCCGGCTACGGCGCCTGGGCGGCGCAACCGATGCAGCCGTCGGTTGCGCCGCAGGGTGGCTTGTACCACGTCGCCATGCAGGTAAGCCTGGGCGGTGCCGCCCGTGCGTTCGAGATCCACGAGCAGCCCGGAAAGGCGTTCGCGGTGTCGGGCCGGACGGATGCCGGCAAAACGTGGAAGGGCACGTTCCGGATCGAGACGATGGATACCGGGCGTGCCCGGGTGTCCGCCGACATCGACATCGCGGGAAAACCGATGGGAAAGCCCGAACTCGTATTGGAACTCGGCAAGTCGGCGGGCATTCGCATCGACGGTGAAAAAGGCATGCCTTCCATGTCGATCGAATTGGTGGCGACCCATGAGCCGGAAAATACCTCGACGCTGATTGCCGGCAGCCGTCCGATCAGCCAGATGAAGCGCCCCGTCGATCATTCCATGCTTGCACCACCGCGATATCCGGCCAGCCGGCACGAAGGTACGGTGGTGATGAGGCTGGTCATCGGGACGGAGGGAGGGGTGACGCAGGTCGGCCTGGAACGCAGTTCCGGTTTCGAGGATCTGGACCAGGCCGCGATGACCGCGGCGCGGGGCTGGCGTTTCGAACCGGCCATCGAAGCGGGGCGTGCCGTGGTGTCCATGGTGCGGGTGCCGGTGGAGTTCTCGCTGGACGAACCGGATGACGTGGCGCGACAGGCCGCGCGCGATCCGGTCGAACCCGCGCGGAATGGACCGCGGATGGTGCAGCGATGAGGCGTGCCGTGCATGCATTCGCGCCACGCGGGATGCTGGCGGTGGCGATCGCCGGCCTGGCCGGTTGCGCGAGTTCCCCTAGCACACGGATCGACAGCGTCGAGCGCCGCCTGATCATGCCGGAAGGCAGCGCACGCTATGAAATGGCGGCCCATCAGGCGTTCGCCTATCCGGTCCCGCAGGACAACGTCTCGCCGGTGTTTCCCGCCGACTATCCCGCGCGCGAACTGGCGCCCACCACGCTGTGCGTGTCGTTCGTCGTCGATGAAGAGGGCATTCCTGTGCAGGTCAACGCATTGGCCCAGGAAGGATGCGCGCCGACGGAGCAGTTCGTCCCGCTGCGCGATGCGATGCTGGCCGCGGTGAGCCAGTGGCGGTTCGAACCGGCGATGTTCTGCGACTATCCCGATGCCGCCACCCGCGATCGCGACTGGAATGGCGTCGGCTGCGCGGGCGCGACCGTGCAGAAGCGGATCGTGCCGGTATCGCTGGCCTACGCCTTCACCTTCAGCCTGCGCAACGGCAAGGGCGAGGTGGCGTCGGCCAAGCGTTAACTTCCAGCCGGCTCCATCGCATGCACGGCGTCGGCCAGGCGGCGCACTTCCTCGGCATGGTGGCTGACGTAGATCATCGGCAGACGGATTTCATCGCGCACGCGTTGCAGATAGGGAATCAGTTCCTCGCGGCGGGCCTGGTCGAGCGCCGACAGCGGTTCGTCGAACAACAGGATCGCCGGTTGCGACAGCAGCGCGCGGCCGATCGCCACGCGCTGGGCTTCGCCGCCGGAGAGATTGCGCGTGCGGCGCCCGAGCAGTGCGCCGATGCCCAGCAGCTCGACCACCGCGTCGAAACCGAAGCGCACCGGTGTGTCGCGGCCATGGCGGCCGTAGCGCAGGTTGCCGCGCACGTCCAGGTGCGGAAACAGGCGTGCGTCCTGGAACACGTAGCCGATGCGGCGTCGGTGGGTGGCGATGTCGATGCGCCTCGCGCTGTCGAACAGCACCCGGCCATCGACTTCGATATGCCCGGCCGCGGGCGAGATCAGCCCGGCGATGGCGTTGAGCACGGTGGTCTTGCCGACGCCGGATGGACCGGAGAGCGCCAGCACCCGCGCATCGGAATGGATCCGCACGTGCCGGTTGAACGAACCGCGCCTGAGTTCCACATCCAGCCGCAGCATCAGGTCTCCTCCCGGCCGCGGTGGCGCCGCGTCAGCCATTCCGACAACAGCAGCGCGATCAGCGAGATTGCCACCGCGACCGCCGCCAGTCGCCAGATGCCGCCTTCACCACCGGGAACCTGCATCAGCCCGTAGATCGCCGACGACAGCGTCTGGGTTTCACCGGGAATATTGGACACGAAGGTGATGGTGGCGCCGAATTCCGCCCAGTGCCTTGGCGAACGCCAGCACGGTGCCGGCGACCAGGCCGGGCCAGGCCAGCGGCAGGGTGACGGTGAAGAACACCCGCCAGGGACCGGCGCCGAGGGTGGCCGCGGCCTGTTCCAGCCTGCGGTCGGTGTTTCCAGCGAGAGCCGGATGGCGCGCACCATCAGCGGGAATCCCATCACCGCGCAGGCCAGTGCCGCGCCGGTCCAGCGAACGCGAACACGATACCGAAGTGCTGTTGCAGGAAGGCGCCGACCGTACCCTGCGTGCCCAGCGTCATCAGCAGGGCGTAACCCATCACCACCGGCGGCAGCACCAGCGGCAGGTGCACCACCGCGTCGAGCAGCGCCTTGCCGGGAAAACGGCGCCGTGGTAGAGTAGCCCACCAGCACGCCGAACGGCAGGCTGGCGATCGCGGCGGTCACCGCCACCTTCAGGCTCAGCCGGATGGCGGTGATTTCCTCGGGTGTGAACCAGTCCAAGCGGCGCAGCCTACTTCAGCAGGACGAAGCCGTGCCGGCGAAAGATCGCGCCGGCTTCCGGCGAAGCGAGCCACTTCACCAGGGGATTTGGTGCGCGTTGCGCTCGCCGCGCAGCGCGGCGACCGGATAGACGATGGGCGGAGTGGCTGTCGGCGGGAAAAGTACGCCACCACCCGCACCGCGGGTTCGGCGCGCGCATCGGACAGGTAGACGATGCCCAGCGGGGCCTCGCCGCGGGCGACCAGCATCAGCGCCGCGCGCACGCTTTCGGATTCGGCCAGGCGCGTCTCCACGCCCGGCCACTGGCCCAGTTTCTGCAGCGCCGCGCGCGCGTACTTGCCGGCCGGAACGGTGCGGGTCTGCCCGACCGCCAGCCGGCCCTGGCCCAGCGCGGTCGCCAGCGACCCGGGCGCGGCTAGATTGACCTGGAGCGTGCTCGCCCTGGGAGCAATCAGCACCAGCCGGTTGCCAAGCAGGTTGCGTCGCTGCGCCGGATCGAGCCTGCCGCGCTGCTGCAGGTAGTCCATCCACTCCCGATCGGCGGAGAAGAACACGTCGGCGGGCGCGGCCTGTTCGATCTGCCGCGCCAGCGCGGAACTGGCGGCGTAAGACACCCGGACCGGCGTGCCGGTGGCGCGCTGGTAGGCGGCGGCGGCTTCGTCCATCGACTCCTTCAGGCTGGCGGCGGCGAACACCGTGAGCGGTGTGCGTTCCTGCGCCAGGGCCGCGGTGGTGAAGGAAAGTCCCAGGACCAGCAGGCTTGCCCAACGCCGAAGCGGGAAGGATCGGATCATCGCGAGGCTCCGATCAGGTGCGCCGGGACTGTCGTGGCGCGCGCCGCGAACTGCACCAGTGCGGATGGAGACAACAGAAACAAGCGTCGGACATTCATCGGGATGCGTCCTGGGCTGGGGGATTCAGTGCGGGGCGAGTGCCGCGTTCAACAGCGATGCCAGCCGCGCGCCACCCAGCCGCAACTGGCGTTCGGCGATCGGCCGCTGCTGTTCGTAGTATGCGGTTTCCAGTTTTGCACGGTCGGGATAGAAGCCGGGCGCGACGGCAATCGCGCAGGATTGGCGCGCCCAGTCCGCCGAGGCGGGCGGCAGCGCGTCGGCGCGATCCGGCGCGGGCAGCGGCAGCGCGCGCAGGACCCGCAGGTAGGCGTCCTCGTCCAGTCCACGGCTGTTGAGCAGGCCGCTGTCCCAGACCCGGTGCAGGTTGCCGCCCTTGCCCTGGTAGCTGGTCTGGAAATCGTTGCCGCCCTTGTCGCGCGCATAGCCGGCATGCAGCGGCTGGTGGGCATCGCCGACGAAATGGACGACGAACTTCAATGCCTGCAGGCGTTCGGCGTCCGGGCGCCTGGGGTCGGCGAGGATGGCGCTCTGCGCGCGGATCGCCTCGACCACGCATTTGCCGTCGGGGCAATCGCGCGCGGGCTGGTAGCTGCAAGCGTGTTCGCCGATGTTGACGTAATGCCAGCGGGCGCTGGCCTTGCCGAGATCCGGATCGTTCTCGCGCAGGTCATCGGCCCAGTTGGCGATGCCGGCCAGCGTGGGATCGGCTTCGCTGCGCAGCAGGCGCTGGATTTCGGTGCGGGCCCGTGGATCCAGATCGGCTTCCGCCAGGCGTGCCACCAGACGGTGTCCCAACGGCCCCCAGGCGCCGGCATGGGGCGCGAGCGGCAGGAGCAGGCAGAAGGAAAGGAATGCGGTAAAAACAGAGCGGGTCATGCCGGCCACTTTAACCGACATGACCCGCTCCGGAGGTTACAGGCTTAGAACTTCAGCACATATGCCGCGCCGTAGACGAGCGGATCGATCTTGGCCTGGCCGAGCTTCACGCCATCGAGCTCGACGTCGCTGTCGATGTCGATCCAGCGCACGTCCACGCGCACCGCGCCGCGTTCGCTGACCTTGAAATCCAGGCCGGCGTGCGCGGCCAGGCCCCACGAATCCTTCAGCTTCAGCTTGCTGCCGGCGAGCGCGCCGCGGGTGTCTTCGCTGAAGAACGTGGTGTAGTTGACGCCGGCGCCCACGAACGGCGACACCTTGCCCTGGCCGTTGAAGTGGTACTGCAGGGTGAAGGTCGGCGGCAGGTGCTTGGTGCTGCCGACCCGGCCCAGGCCCTTGATTTCGATGTCGTGCTTGAACGGCAGCGCGGCCAGCACTTCCAGGCCCAGGTTGTCACGCAGGAAATATTCGAAGGTCACGGTCGGCTTGACGTCGCTGTCGATGTCCAGCGCCAGCGTGCCGTTGGCCAGCTTGCCGTTGTCGGATTTCGGGTTGACCTGGTGGACGCCGAAACCGAGCGTCCAGTCGCCCTTGGACTGGGCGAAGGCGGGCAGCGCGCAGCCGGCGATGGCGACGGCGAGGAATGCGGAAAGGGGCTTCTTCATGTTGTTTCTGTCGGTTGTGAGGAACGGGCGCCAGTGTCCGCGCCATCCCGGATCCCTGCCTTGATCCGGATCAATGTCCGGAAATATGTGAATTCCGGTGTTCACGTCCGGGTGGGGGCCGGTATGCGCAGGGCGTGGGGCCGGAAAGGGGAATGTGAGTCGCGCCGGCCCTGATAGAATGGCGGTCCCGTCAACCCCGCCGCGCCGGGCGCGGCCGCAGGAGTCCCGAGCAATGTCGATCAAGGTTGGTATCAACGGCTTCGGCCGCATCGGTCGCAACGTGTTGCGTTCCGCCGTGCAGAATTTCGCCGACGACATCGAAATCGTCGCCATCAACGATCTGCTGGAACCGGACTACCTGGCGTACATGCTGCAGTACGACTCCGTGCACGGCCGCTTCAAGGGCGACGTCAAGGTCGAAGGCAACACCCTGATCGTCAACGGCAGGAAGATCCGCCTGACCCAGGAACGCGATCCGGCCAACCTCAAGTGGGACGAAGTCGGCGCCGAAGTGGTGATCGAATCCACCGGCCTGTTCCTCGACAAGGCCACCGCGCAGAAGCACCTGGATGCCGGCGCGAAGAAGGTCATCCTGTCGGCACCCTCCAAGGACGACACTCCGATGTTCGTCTACGGCGTCAACGACAAGACCTACAAGGGCGAGGCCATCATCTCCAACGCCTCGTGCACCACCAACTGCCTGGCGCCGTTGGCCAAGGTGCTGCACGACAAGTGGGGCATCAAGCGTGGCCTGATGACCACCGTGATGCCGCCACCGCCACCCAGAAGACCGTCGATGGCCCGTCCAACAAGGACTGGCGCGGTGGCCGCGGCATCCTGGAGAACATCATTCCCTCCAGCACCGGCGCGGCCAAGGCGGTCGGCGTGGTGATTCCGGAACTCAACAAGAAGCTGACCGGCATGAGCTTCCGCGTACCGACCAGCGACGTGTCGGTGGTGGACCTGACCTGCGAACTCGAGAAGCCGGCCACCTACGCCGAGATCTGCGCCGAGATGAAGTCGCAGAGCGAAGGCGCGCTGAAGGGCATCCTGGGCTATACCGAGGACAAGGTGGTCGCCACCGATTTCCGTGGCGACACCCGCACCTCGATCTTCGACGCCGACGCCGGCATCGCCCTGGACGGTACCTTCGTCAAGCTGGTGAGCTGGTACGACAACGAGTGGGGCTATTCCAACAAGTGCCTGGAAATGGTCCGCGTGGTCGCCGGCAAGTAACCGAGCCGGCCGGGACTTTCCGGAAGCAATACGCGAAGGCGCCTGCGGGCGCCTTCCGCGTTTACGGGTATCGCCGCGATATACCGGCCGGTCAGCGGGAGGCGACCCGGGGGCAGCTTCTTGCAATGCCCGGGCTTTGCCGGAGGCTGCGGACGCGAATCCGGCCGCAGGCTCGACCTTCGGCGCGCCGGATCCCTGAAGAGGACAGGAAATGGATGACTTGGCGGGATTGTTGGTCCTGATCGGCCTGGCCGTGCTGGCGGTGCCGGTGCTGCTGATCCTGGCGCTGGTGTCGGTCGCCGGACTGAAACGGCGGGTCACCACGCTGGAACAGCAACTGGATGCGCTGCGGAGAAGCGCGGCGGCCGCGGGAGCCGCCACGGGCGCATCCGCGACGGAACAAGCGCCGCGCGCGCCCGCGCCGGTTCCCGAGCGGGTCCGGCCGGAGCTGCAAAGCGGCGATGAGGCCGCGCCCACGCTCGCCGAACTGATGCGTTCGCCCACGCCCGGGCAGACGCCGCCTCCGCGTGCGAGCGCTCCGGTACCGCCGCCGCTGCCCGCGGTCGAGGCGGCCGCGCCGGCCGCCGCCTCCGTACGTGCGCCGCAGGCGCCTTCCGCGCCCGTCGAACCACCGCGCCCGGATTTCATCAACCTGGGGCTGCGGGCGGTCAAGCGCTGGTTCACCGTCGGCAACGTGCCGGTGAAGATCGGCGTGCTGGTGCTGTTCGCCGGCGTGGCGGCACTGCTGAAGTACGCCAGCGACCAGGGCTGGCTGCGCCTGCCGATCGAACTGCGGCTGGCCGGCATCGCCGCCGCATCGCTGGCGGCGATGGTGTTCGCCTGGCGCAAGCGCGAAAGCAATCGCAGCTTCGCGCTGTCGTTGCAGGGCGGTGCCATCGGCATCCTGCTGCTGACGGTGTTCGCCGCGTTCAAGCGCTACGAATTGCTGGAAGCCGCGCCGGCGTTCGCCCTGAGCGTGATCCTGATCGCCGGCGCGGGCGCGCTGGCGGTGTTGCAGAACGCCAAGGCGCTCGCCGTGTTCGCGATCCTCGCCGGCTTCCTGGCACCGATCTGGCTGTCCACCGGCAGTGGCAACCATGTCGCGCTGTTCTCCTACTACGCGGTGCTGAATGCCGCGATCCTGGGCGTCGCCTGGTGGAAACCCTGGCGCATCCTCAACCTGCTCGGCTTCGTCTTCACCTTCGGCATCGGCACGGTCTGGGGCGTGCTCGACTACCAGCCGGCCAAGTTCTCGACCACCGAACCGTTCCTGCTGTTGTTCTTCGCCTTCTACCTGATCATCCCGCTGCTGTACGCGCGCCGGCAGCCGGAAGGCCGGCGCGGGCTGGTCGAGGGTTGCCTGGTGTTCGGCACGCCGTTGGTCGCGTTCTCGCTGCAGGCGGGATTGCTGCAGGGCGAACGGCTGCCGCTGGCGTTCAACGCGCTGGGACTGGCGGCGCTGTACGCGTTGCTGGCGGCGGCGCTGCGCCGGCGCGGCGGTTTCGAACGGATGGTGCCGTCATATGCGGTGCTGGCGGTCGGTTTCGCCACTCTCGCCGTGCCGCTGGCGCTGTCGGCGCACATCACCGCCAGCGTGTTCGCGCTGGAAGGCGCGGCGCTGGTCTGGCTCGGCCTGCACCAGCGGCGGCGGTTGCCGCTGATCAGCGGTACCGGTTTGCAGTTGCTGGCGGCGTTCGCGTTCCTGCTCGGCCTGAGCCGGGTGCTGCCCGATACCGCGATCGCCAATCCGGCTTTCATGGGCGCGCTGTTGATCGCGCTGGCCGGACTGGCGAGTGCGTGGGTGCTGCGGACGCACGGCAGGCCGGTCCCGGCGCTGGCGTTCTACCTGTGGGGACTGGCGTGGTGGCTGGGCACGACAGTCAGCGAGATTGGCCGGTTCGTGGCCTGGGACGCGCGCGCCGATGCGCTGCTCGTGCTGGTCGCGTTCACCGGCTGGATCGCGGCCGAGGTGCATCGCCGCCGTCCCGCGACCGCGCTCGCGATGACCACCTTGCTGGCACTCGCGGCGGCCCTGCCGCTGGCGCTGGCGCAGACCCAGGCCCACGGACAACCGTTCGCCGGCTACGGCGCGCTGGCCTGGCTGGCGTATGCGGTTCTGGGCGTGCGCAGCCTGCTGTGCCTGCGTTCCAGCGAACACGCGCTGGCTGGCTGGGCGCAGTTCGCGTGGCTGCTGGTGTGGCCGTCGGTGCTGTCGATGCTGCTGGAATGGACCGGCGGACGTTTCGAACTGGCCGAGGGCTGGCGCGTGCTGGGCATCGGCCTGCCGTGGCTGGTGGCCGCGGCGCTGGGCCTGTTCCGCTGGCCGTGGCTGGCGGCGCCGCTGGGCGAACGCTTCGACCGCAGTCGCGGTGCGCTGCTGGCGGTGTTGTTCGTGGTGCTGGGAATCGGCGGACTCGGATCGCTGTGGCTGGCCGGCGCGGCATCGCCGCTGCCGTGGGTGCCGCTGCTCAATCCACTGGAACTGGCGCAGCTGGCGATCTTCGTCCTGTTCGCGTGCTGGGCCTGGTCGCCGCAGGCGCCGGATCTGTTGCGGCAGTGGCGGCCGATGGTGCTGGCGCTGATCGGCTTCGTGCTGATCACTTCGGTCGTGCTGCATGCCGTGCACCATTGGGGCGGCGTGGCCTGGAACGATCGATTGATTTCCACGGGCCTGGCCCAGACCAGCCTGACGGTGGTGTGGAGCGTGCTGGGCGTGCTCGGCTGGATCGCCGGTTCGCGGCGCGGCCAGCGTGGCCTGTGGCTGGCCGGTGCGGTGTTGATGGGCGTGGTGCTGGTGAAACTGATCCTGGTGGATCGCGGCAACCTGGGCGATGTGCTCGGCATCGCGTCCTTCATCGCCTACGGCCTGCTGTGCACGGTGGTCGGCTATCTCGCGCCGGCGCCGCCGCGCGTGGCCGGCCCGGAGAATGACGGAGAACACGCATGACCCCGAACGCATCGCGCGCGACAAGAGCCGCGTCCGCCCTGCTGGCATTGCTGGTGTCCGCGCAGGCACTGGCCGGATCCCGCAACGACTACGCGCGCGAGTGGCCGTTGAACGCCGCGCAAGCCGATGCGGGCGCCTACCGGGTGACGCTGGACGATGCCGTCTACCGGCAGGTGCAGTCGCCGGAGCTGAAGGATCTGGAAGTGTTCGATGCGCGCGGCCAGGCGGTGCCGGCGGCGCTGCTCGAAACCGATCGTCCGCAGGCCACCGCCGCCCGCCGGCAAACGCTGCCCTGGTTTCCCCTGCCGGTGATGAGTGGCACGGCATCGCGCGACATCGCCGCGATCAGCGAGATCGCCACCGATGGCAGCCTGCGCCGGGTCGAACTGCGCGGCACGGATGCGCAGGACGGCGGCGTCCTGATCGATGCCAGTCGCCTGGACGCCGCGCCGGTCGCGCTGCGGGTGCGCTGGAGCGCGGGACAGGCGCCGTTCGACCGTGCCTACCGGGTGATGGCGTCCGACAATCTGCGCGACTGGCAGACCGTGCAGGAGGAAGGGCATCTGGTCGAACTGGAGAACCAGGGCCAGCGGGTCCTGCGTGATCGCATCGAACTGGCGCCGGTGAAGGCGCGCTACCTGCGGCTGGCCCCGCTGGCGACAGGTACGCCGCTGCGCCTGGAGCAAATCGAGGCCGAGCTGGCCACGGCGCGCACGAGCCAGACTGGGCCTGGCAGGAACTGACGGGAACGCGCACCGAGGATCCCGCCGGCACCGTGCACTACGAATTCATCCTGCCCGGACGTTTTCCGGTGGAGCGCGCCGACGTGCTGCTGCCCGGCAACAGCACCCGCGCGTGGACCCTGGAATCGCGCGACGATCCCGCGTCGCCCTGGCATTCCGCGGCGTCGCCGTGGGTGGCGTACCGGTTGCAGTCGGGCGAACGCACCGATGCCTCGCCGCCGCAGGCGCTGGACGGCCTGCGCCGGGATCGCCATTGGCGCCTGACCGGCGCGCGCGGCGCGCAGACGGAAGCCCCCCGCCTGCGCCTGGGCTACCGGCCCGAGGCGCTGGTGTTCGTGGCCCAGGGCGAACCGCCGTTCGCGCTCGCGGCCGGCAGTGCCCGCACCCGTCGCGACGATGCTCCGCTGGCGGAACTGGTCGCGGCGCTGCGGAGCCAGCGCGGTCCCGCCTGGCAACCGGCGGTGGCGACGTTGGGCCAGGCGCGCGTGCTGGCCGGCGACGCCGCGCTGACGCCCGCGCCGCCACAGCGCGACTGGAAAGCCTGGCTGCTGTGGGGCCTGCTGGTAGCCGGCGCCCTGCTGGTGGCGGGATTCGCTTTCAGCCTGCTGCGCAAGCCGCCGTCCGCGGGCTGAGGCCCGCGGTTTGCGGCGCCTGCGCGCAGCCGGGACAATAGGCGTCTTTCCCCGCCCCGAAGGAATGACCCATGTCCATCGTCCGCATGACCGACCTCGACCTCGCCGGCAAGCGCGTGCTGATCCGCCAGGATCTCAACGTGCCGATCGAGGACGGCCGGATCACTTCCGAACAGCGCATCACCGCGTCGCTGCCGACGCTGAAGCACGCGCTGGGGCAGGGCGCGGCGGTGATGGTCACCTCGCACCTGGGACGTCCGAAGGAAGGCGTGTGGAGCGAAGCCGATTCGCTGGCGCCGGTGGCCGCGCGGCTGTCGGAACTGCTGGGCGTGGACGTGCCGCTGGTGCGCGACTGGGTGGACGGCGTGGAGGTGAAGCCGGGCCAGATCGTGCTGCTGGAAAACTGCCGCATGAACGTGGGCGAGGGCAAGGACGACGAGGGCCTGTCGAAGCAATACGCCGCGCTGTGCGACGTGTTCGTGATGGATGCGTTCGGCACCGCGCATCGCGCGCAGGCGTCGACCCATGGCGTCATCCGTTTCGCCGGCGTGGCCGCCGGCGGCCCGCTGCTGATGGCCGAGTTGGATGCACTGGCCAAGGCGCTGGACAAGCCGGCCCGTCCGCTGCTGGCGATCGTGGCCGGCAGCAAGGTCTCGACCAAGCTGGAACTGCTGTCCAACCTGGTCGGCAAGGTGGATCAGCTGATCGTCGGTGGCGGCATCGCCAACACCTTCATCGCGGCCGCCGGCCACGCGGTCGGCAAGTCGCTGTACGAACCGGATCTGCTCGACACCGCGCGCAGGATCGACGCCGATGCCAAGGCGCGCGGCGCCGACATTCCGATGCCGTCCGACGTGGTGGTGGCGAAGGAATTCAAGGCCGATTCGCCGGCCGAGGTAAAGGCGGTCGATGCGGTGGCCGACGATGATCTGATTCTCGACATCGGCCCGCAGACCGCGCAGCGCTACGCCGAGCTGATCCGCTCGGCCGGCACCGTGGTGTGGAACGGCCCGGTCGGCGTGTTCGAGTTCGATGCGTTCGGCAAGGGCACCGAGGCGCTGGCGCGCGCGATCGCGCAGTCGGCGGCGTTCTCGATTGCTGGCGGTGGCGACACCCTGGCCGCGGTCGACAAGTACGGCATCGCCGACCAGGTGAGCTACATCTCCACCGGTGGCGGCGCGTTCCTGGAATTCCTGGAAGGCAAGACCCTGCCGGCGGTGGCCGCGCTGGAGGCCCGCGGGCAGTGACGCGCGATACCCTCTTCTTCGATCTCGACGGCACCCTGATCGATTCCGTTGTCGGCATCACCCGCTGCGTTGCCTATGCACTGGAGCAACTTCGGCATCCGGTGCCGGCCGACGCCGAACTGCGCCGCTGGATCGGCCCGCCGCTGCGCACCAGCTTCGGTCCACTGCTGAAGGACCCGCAGCAGGTGGAACTGGCGGTCGAACACTACCGCACCCGCTTCGAGTCGCACGGCTGGGCCGAGCACGAGGTCTACGAAGGCATCGGCGAAGCCGTGGAAGGAATGGAAGCGCAGGGACACCGCCTGGCGATCGTCACCGCCAAGAACGAGCCGCATGCACGCAAGATCATCGCGCACCTGCCATTCGGTCAGCGCTTCGAGGATGTCATCGGTTCCACCATCGATGGCAGCCTCAGCCACAAGCCGGAGCTGATCGCCGAGGCGATGCGCCGCCTGTCGCTGGCGCCGGAACAGTGCCGGATGATCGGCGACCGCCACATGGACATCGACGGCGCGCGCCATCACGGCATGCGCAATATCGGCGTGCTGTGGGGATTCGGCGGTGAGGCGGAACTTCGCCAGGCCGGCGCTGATCATCTCGCCACGCGACCGTCGGATCTGCGCACGCTGCTGGCCTGAGCATCGCGGGCATGCGCGAATCGGCGCGCAAACCGGGGTGCGATCGCAGCATGGCAACGCACTCAAGAGACCAAAAAAATACCAGTATCGGCATCGGCGTGAAGTCCACGAAACCGCTGTAAAACAGCGGTTTCACTGAATCCCGCGCAGGCTCGTGCCGCACCTGCCGACGCGCGGTACGCCACCTGTCCGCGTGGATCATTGCAGTGCCCGTGCGGTGTGGTAGCGTTTGCGCCAATTCAGGGAAACGCACCAATGATCGAACGCCAGCGCCGCACCAAGATCCTCGCCACCCTCGGACCGGCCACCGACCCGCCGGGCGTGCTTGACGAGCTGTTCCGTGCCGGCGTCAACGTGGTCCGCCTGAACTTCTCCCACGGCGATCCTTCCGGCCAGGCCAGGCGTGCCGCCGCGGTTCGTGCCGCCGCGCAACGTGCGGGTGCCGAGGTCGGCATCCTCGCCGACCTGCCGGGGCCGAAGATCCGCATCGAGCGTTTCGCCGAAGGCAAGGTCGTGCTCAAGGCCGGCGCGCGTTTCGATCTGGTTGCCAATGCCAGCGCACCAGCCGGCGATGTCTCGCAGGTGGGCGTGAGCTACCTGGGACTGCCCGGCGACGTGACCCATGGCGACACCCTGCTGCTCGACGACGGTCTGGTGCAGTTGCGGGTGGAGCAGGTGGAAGGCGAGCGCATCATCACCACCGTGCTCAACGATGGCGTGCTGTCCGATCGCAAGGGCCTGAACAAGCTCGGCGGCGGCCTGTCGCTGGGCGCGCTGACGAGCGCGACAAGGAACTGATCGCGATCGTCGCCGAGATTGGCGTCGACTTCATCGCGGTGTCGTTCTGCCGCAATGCCGAAGACATGAACGAAGCGCGCCGTATCGCGCGCGAGCAGGGCAGCGATGCCGCGCTGGTGTCGAAGATCGAACGTACCGAGGCGATCGAGAACCTGGCCGAGATCGTCGAGGCCAGCGACGTGGTGATGGTGGCGCGCGGCGACCTGGGCGTGGAAATCGGCGATGCCGAGCTGCCCGGCCTGCAGAAGAAGATCATCCGCGAGTCGCTGGCCCGCAACCGTGTGGTGATCACCGCGACCCAGATGCTGCAGTCGATGGTGGACAACCCGATTCCCACCCGTGCCGAAGTGCTGGACGTGGCCAACGCGGTCATCGACGGCACCGACGCGGTGATGCTGTCCGCGGAAACCGCGGCCGGCAGCTATCCGGTCAAGGCGGTCGAGGCGATGGCGCGCATCTGCCTGGGCGCGGAAAAGCAGTTCGAGACCGATACCGATTTCGAGAAGGCGCCGCGCGATCTGGCGCGCGCCGACCAGGCCATCGCGATGGCCGCCATGTTCCTGACCGAGCACATCGGCGTGCGTGCGATCGTCGCGATGACCGAGTCTGGCGGTACCGCCCGCTACCTGTCGCGATTCCGCGCGCGCGCGCCGGTCTATGCCTTCTCGCGCCATGACGGCGCGCGCCGGCGGATGGCGATGATGCGCGACGTGTTCCCGATCGCGTTCGACAGCCGCGGCCTGGCGCCGCGCGAGGCCGCGCGCGAAGCGATGCGCTGCCTGTACGACCGCCAGTTGCTGTCCGAAGGCGACCGCATCATCTTCACCAGCGGCGATCACATGGAAAAGCACGGCGCCACCAACACCCTGCGCCTGCTGCAGATCGGCATGCAGGGGCAGGCAGAGGGACTGGGCGAGTTGTAATTGCCTTCCATTCGGGCGAGGCTGCACGCTCTCGCCCGGAGAATGGAAGCGGAGTTCATGACCAGGACCAATGCCTACACGCTGTTGTGCGTCGCGATTCGTGCCGTCGTTGTCTGGTTTTTCTGTTCGCTGCTGTTGACGCTTCCCGGCCTGTTGTTCTCGTTCCGCCACAATGAATTCGGCGATGACGCGATCTGGCTGGGACTGTCGGCCGTCCTGCTGCCGGCGCTGGTGCTGGGCCTGGCCTGGCTGTTCGCCGACAAGCTGGCGCGCCTGGCGCTGGCACGGCCACAGGAGCCCGTGTTCGAGAGTCGGATTGAAGCGCGCACCTGGCTGGGCCTGGCATTCTCGATCATCGGCGCCTACTTCCTGTTCCAGGCCCTGCGCGATACGGTGCCGCTGTTGATCCGGTGGATCATGCTTTCCCGCGCGACGCCCGGTTCGCTGTTGCTGGAAGGGGATTCCGGACCTTTTCTGATCAGGGCGTTGACGCTGCTCATCGACGCCGCGCTGGCCGCTGTTTTCCTGTTGCAGGGTCCGGGCCTGGCCCGCGTCGTGCATCGCTGGCGTTATGGCAGGACCGAGCAGGAACACGCGGATCAGGACTGAGACGCCACGTCACCGTCACGCTTCCCTTGTAATCGTTTGCACCTCACCGTCGGCCCAAGGCATCTCCGTGATTGGGCTATAATTGGTATCTTTCCCGCCGCTCCTCCAGGACCCACATGAGCATCGAACAGCTTGCCGAAACCGCCCAGGCCATGGTGGCCGCAGGCAAGGGCATCATCGCGATCGACGAATCCACCAGCACCATCGCCAAGCGTTTCGCCGGCGTGGGCATCGAGAACACCGAGGAAAACCGCCGCGCCTATCGCGAACTGCTGCTCACCACGCCCAAGCTGAGCGACTACATCTCCGGCGCCATCCTGTACGACGAGACCATCCGTCAGTCCACCAAGGACGGCGTGCCGTTCGCCAAGTACATGGCCCAGCACGGCATCATTCCGGGCATCAAGGTCGACAAAGGCACCCACCCGCTGGCCGGCTGCCCCGGCGAAGTGGTCACCGAGGGCCTGGACGGCCTGCGTGATCGCCTGAAGGAGTACTACGCGCTGGGCGCCCGCTTCGCCAAGTGGCGTGCGGTGATCAACATCGGAGATGACATCCCGACCGGTACCTGCATCGAGGCGAACGCGCATGCGCTGGCCCGCTATGCCGCGCTGTGCCAGGAAGCGGGCCTGGTGCCGATGGTGGAGCCGGAAGTGCTGATGGATGGCGAGCACGACATCCAGACCTGCTACGAAGTCACCGAAGCGGTGCTGCGTTCGCTGTTCGCCGCGCTCTACGAGCACAACGTGCTGCTGGAAGGCACCATCCTGAAGGCCTCGATGGTCGTGCCCGGCAAGGACTGCCCGGATCAGGCCGACGTCGAGGAAGTCGCCGAGTCCACCGTGATGTGCCTGAAGAGCACCGTGCCGGCGATCCTGCCGGGCATCGTGTTCCTGTCCGGTGGCCAGAGCGACGAGGACGCCACCGCGCACCTGGACGCGATGAACCGCCTCGGCGCGCTGCCGTGGCCGCTGTCGTTCTCCTATGGCCGCGCCATGCAGCAGGCCGCGCTGAAGCTGTGGTCCGAGGACCTGAAGGGCAACTTCGCCAAAGCCCAGTCCACGGTCTATGCGCGCGCCAAGGACAACGGTCTGGCCGCCCTCGGCAAGTGGGAAGGCTGACCCCGTAGCGCCGGGCTTGCCCGGCGAACCGGGAGTTCAAAAAACGCCGGCCACGAGCCGGCGTTTTCTTTCCCGCTCCGGCAATCACCGGACGGCGAGGGCGCGACAACCTGAACGCCCGTTCAAGAAAATGGCCGCCCCTCTATTTAGTTGCCTAGGCAGCTATATCATAGGCAGCCATGAGCGAGTCCCATGACGCCGTGTCCCCCGCCTCCCTCGGCTATCTGATTGTAGACCTCAGCCGCCTGTACGGCCGGGTATTCGATCGGCGCGCCGCGCACCTGGGTCTGACCCGGGTGCAGTGGCGCGCGCTCAAGCGCATCCATCAGAACGAGGGCCTGACCCAGGCGGCGCTGGCCGACGTGATGGACATGGAGCCGATCGCGGTGGGCCGGGTGGTCGACCGGCTGCAGAAGGCCGGCTTCGTCGAGCGCCGCAACGATCCCAACGACCGCCGTTGCTGGCGGCTGCACCTGTCGCCGCAGTCGAACGAACTGATGGATCGGGTCGAGAACGTCGCCACCGGCCTGCGCGAGGACAGCCTGGCCGAAGTCGCACCCGATGAACTGCAGACCACCCTGCGGGTGCTGTCCCAGATCCGCGAAACCCTTTCCCAGCTCGATCGTGCCAGCCGCGGCGAGTCCTCCCTGCGCAAGTCCTGACCCCACCTCCATGACCACCAAGATCAATGCCGCCGCCGAGCAGGCGGCCACTCCCGCCCCTCTCAGGCGCCGGCGCGTGCCGGTCTGGCTGTGGATCGCCGCGCCGGCGGCGGTCATCGGTTTCTTCGCCTGGGAATGGGTGGTGTCCAACCGCCAGGTCGGCACCGACAACGCCTACATCAAGGCCGAACGCATCCTCATCGCGCCGCAGGTCGGCGGCCGGGTGGTGGAAGTGGCGGTCAGCCAGAACCAGCCGGTGAAGAAAGGCGATCTGCTGTTCCGCATCGATCCCGAGCCGTTGCAGATCGCGCTGGCGCAGAACGAGGCGACCCTGGCCTACGTCGCCAATACCACCAGCGCGAGCCGCGCCAAGGTGACCGGCGCCGGCACCTCGGTGGCGGCCAAGCGCGAAACCCTGGCCTGGGCGCAGCGCGATCTCGCGCGCATGCAGCAGCTCGCCAGCCAGCAACTGGTGTCGCGCAAGATGCTCGACGACGCGCGTCACGCCGTGGCGGAGGCGAAGACCGATCTGGCCGACGCCATCGCCTCCGAATCCGAAGCCAACGCGGCCCTGAGCGGCGATTCGCACACCCCGCTGCAGGATCTGCCGGGCTACCGCGGCGCGATGGCGATGCTGGCCAAGGCCAGACTGGACCTGGCGCACGCCGAGGTGCGCGCGCCGGTCGACGGCATCATCGGCCTGCACGACCTGCAGGTCGGCGAATACATCAACGTCGGCCAGACCGCGATGCCGCTGGTCGCCACCAACCCGATCTGGGTGGAAGCCAACTTCAAGGAAACCGAGTTGACCCGGATGCACGTCGGCCAGCCGGCGACCATCGAAGTCGACACCTATCCGGGCGTGAAGTGGAAGGCGCACGTCGCCTCGATCGCGCCGGCGTCCGGCGCCGAGTTCAGCGTGTTGCCGCCGCAGAACGCCACCGGCAACTGGGTCAAGATCGTGCAGCGCATTCCGGTCCGCCTCGAAATCGACGGCGCCGATCGCAGGGACGCCCCGCAACTGCGTGCCGGCATGAGCGCCGACGTCGAGGTCGACCTGCGCGATCCGGACGGCGGCGGCCACGCCGGCAAGGCCACGGCGGCGCGCTGAAACGACTGCTTGTTACCGTCATTCCGGGCGTCTGCGGGCCGCATTGCGGCGCTGTGGTGGAGTCGCGATCGGTTCCGCGGCGCTCCGGGATGACCTCTGATTCTCCTTGGCGCGGCGCGTGCGCGCGCTGCCACGTGCCAGGCCGGTGATGCCATGATCAGCCGATTGAAGAACGACAACGCGAACGGCAACCGCACCCTGCTGGTGGTGTCGGTGATGCTGGCGACGCTGATGCAGGCGCTGGACACCACCATCGCCAACGTCGCGTTGCCGGACATGCAGGGTTCGCTGTCGGCGACCCAGGACCAGGTGTCGTGGGTGCTGACCAGCTATATCGTGGCCGCCGCGATCCTGACTCCGGTCACCGGCTGGCTCGCGGGCCGGCTCGGCCGTCGGCGCCTGCTGATCATCGCGGTGGGCGGATTCACCGTCGCATCGCTGCTGTGCGGCATCGCCACCGGCATCGGCGAGATGGTGTTCTACCGGGTGCTGCAAGGCGTGTTTGGCGCGTCGCTGGTGCCAATCTCGCAGTCGCTGCTGCTGGATGCCTTTCCCAGGAAAGCATGGCGCCGCGATGGCGATGTGGGGCATGGGCATCATGGTCGGCCCGATCCTCGGCCCGCCGCTGGGCGGCTTCCTGACCCAGAACTACAGCTGGCACTGGGTATTCCTGATCAACCTGCCGATCGGCATCCTCGCGCTCATCGGCATCCTGGCCAGCGTGAAGAAGGACCAGCCGCACGAGCGCCCGCTGGACGGCATCGGCCTGGGCCTGCTGGCGCTGGGCATCGGCGCGCTGCAATTGTGCCTGGATCGCGGGCAGGGCGAGGATTGGTTCGGCAGCCTGGAAATCCAGATTGGAGGCGGCGCTGGCGTTCCTGGCCCTGTACATGTATGCACTGTGGTGGTGGCGCCACCGCGAGCACGCGTTGCTGGATCTCGGCCTGCTGAGGAACGCCAACTTCGCGGTGGGCTGCGCGTTGATCTTCATCGTCGGCATCGTGCTGTTCGCCACGCTCGCCCTGCTGCCGCCGTACCTGAGCACGCTGATGAACTACCCGGTGCTGACCATCGGTCTGGTGCTGGCGCCGCGCGGTGTCGGCACCATGCTGAGCATGATGGTGGTCGGGCGCCTGCTCGGGCGGGTGGACGCGCGCGGTCCGATCATGATCGGCATGGGCCTGATGGTGGTGTCGTTGTACGGGATGACCCGGTTCGGTCCCACCGCGTCGATGTCGTCGATCGTCTGGCTGGGTGTGATCCAGGGCCTGGGATTGGGATTGGTGTTCGTGCCGATTTCCACGGTCGCCTACGCGACGCTTGAAGCGCACCAGCGTACCGAGGCCGCCGGCTTGTTCAGTCTGGTCCGCAACATCGGCTCGTCGGTCGGCATCTCGGTGGTGATGACGCTGCTGTCGCGTGCCGGCCAGATCAACCACGCCGAGATAGGCGCGCGGATTCCCGCCTTCGGCGCCGAGACCACGCTGTTGCCGCCGATGTGGAATCCGGACACCGCCTCCGGCGCGGCGCTGCTCAACGCCGAGGTGATGCGGCAATCCGCGGCGATCGGCTATCTCAACGACTTCAAGCTGATGATGCTGCTGACCCTGGTATCCATGCCGCTGGTGCTGCTGATGCAGAGCGGCAAGCATCCGGCGGGTGGAGCGGCGGGCGCGGACGCGGCGGCGGCGCATTAGCGGGCTTGGCTTCATTGTGGGAGCGACGTAAGTCGCGAATTCCCACGGTCCATTACGATGTCTAGAGACGCGGTCGCGACTTGCGTCGCTCCTACAGGGCAGGGATAGAATGACCTGCATGAAACTGCTGGGCATCCACCACGTCGCCATCATCGCTTCGGACTATGCGCGCTCGCGGCATTTCTATACCGAGGTGCTGGGGCTGGAAGTGATCGCGGAGCATTACCGCGAGGCGCGCGATTCCTGGAAACTGGATCTGCGGGTGGACGAGCGCACCCAGATCGAACTGTTTTCGTTTCCCTCGCCGCCGGCACGGGTATCGCGGCCCGAAGCCTGCGGCCTGCGCCATCTGGCGCTGCGGGTGGCGGACCTGGATGCTGCGGTCTCCCATCTGCAAGCGCATGGCGTGGCGGTGGAACCGGTACGGGTGGACGAATTCACCGAACGGCGGTTCACCTTCTTCGCGGATCCGGACGGGCTGCCGCTGGAGTTGTACGAGGATTGACGCTTGCCTGTGGGAGCGACGTAAGTCGCGATTCGCGATAAGGCCGCCAGCCATTTCGCGACTCGCGTCGCTCCTGCCAGGAAAGCATTCCGAATCAACGACCCGCGTCGGTATCGCGCAGGAAGTCGATCAGCCCGTTCACGTAGATGCTCTGGTCGTCGTACATCGCCATGTGGCTGCCTTCCGGGCAGAACAGGTAGCGACCCTTCGGCAGGCGTTTGCTCATCATCTCCATGTAGGCCGGGTCCATGGTGTCGTGGCGCGCGCCGATGACGAGGGTGGTACGGGGATCTTCCCCAGGTCGGCGGTGCGGTCCCAGTCGGCGAGGATGCCGCTGGCGCCGAGCTCGCTCGGGCCCTGCATCGGCACGTAGACCTTCTTGTTGATGTGGGCGAACGAGCGGTTGACCGGTTCCGGCCACTGCGTGGCCGGCATGCGCAGGACATGCGCCTCGTAGTGCGGCAGCAGCAGTTCCATGTAGCGCGGATCGTCGAAGCGCTTGTCCTTCTCCAGTTGCTTGATCTCGGCCAGCGCGGCGGGATCCATCTTCGGTTCCAGCACCTTGTGCGCATAGTCGTTGTACGCGGGGATGCTGGACATCATGTTGGAAATGATCAGGCCCTTGAGATGCTGCGGATACTTGAGCGCGTACTCCGTCGCCAGGATGCCGCCCCAGGAATGCCCGAGCAGATAGAAGTTGCTCTGGTCCAGCTTGAGCGCCTGGCGGACCTGCTCGACCTCCTCGACGAAACGCGCGGTATCCAGCAAGCGCGGATCATCGGGTTGATCGCTGTAGGCCGAACCGAGCTGGTCGTAGTAGTAGTACTCGATGCCCGCCGCCGGCAGGAAACTGTCGAAGGCCTCGAAGTACTCGTGGGTGGCGCCCGGACCGCCATGCAGCAGGAGCAGCTTGATGCGCGGATTGTTGCCGACCCGCTTGGTCCAGACCTTGAAGTCGCCGGCCGGCGTGTGGATCGGAATCATGCGCGCGCCGCCGGACAGCACGTCGTCGCGGCCGGCGTGGTCGAAGTAGCCCGCCGGTAGCGTTGACTGCGCCGGCGGCGAGGACTGCGCGGCGGCGGTGATGCCGGACACGAGCAACAGCGACGACAGCAGCAGCGAACCGGCCAGTTTCATGGCGGACTCCAGGGCAATGGACCGTGAGAGCCTAGCAATGCGTCCGAAGCCGCCGCAACCGGCGGCGCCGGAACGATATCGCCGGGATAGGCACTGGCGACGATTCATGCCCGAATCGCCGCCGCCTCAACGCCGGCTCAGCCCAGCGAAGCCAGCCACTGTGTGGAGCCTTCGTTGACGCCTTCGAACAACGGGGTGGAGAAGTAGCGTTCGCCGGTGTCCGGCAGCACCGCCAGGATGACCGAACCCGCGCTGGCCTTTTCCGCCACTTGCAGGGCGGCGGCGACGGTGGCGCCGGCGGAGATGCCGACGAAGATGCCTTCCTCGGCGGCGAGCCTTCGCGAGGTGGCGATGGCGCTGGCGTCGTCCACGGTCAGCAATTCGTCGAACACTTCGCGGTTGAGTACTTCCGGCACGAAATCCGGTGTCCAGCCCTGGATCTTGTGCGGCGCCCATTCCTTGCCCTGCAGCAGCGACGCGCCGGCCGGCTCGGAGGCGGTGATGCGCACTTCCGGACGCGCCACCCGCAGCACCTCGCCCACGCCGGTGAGGGTGCCGCCGGTGCCCCAGCCGGTGACGAAGTGATCCAGCCGGCGACCGGCGAAATCGCGCAGGATTTCCGCCGCGGTGGTCTGCCGGTGGTAGGCGGGATTGGCCGGATTGGCGAACTGGCGGGCGAGGAACCAGCCGTGCTTCTTCGCCAGTTCCTCGGCCCGGCGCACCATGCCGCTGCCGCGTTCGGCGGCCGGCGTCAGGATGACCTTGGCGCCGTAGGCGCGCATCAGCTTGCGGCGCTCGATGGAGAAGGTCTCGGCCATGGTGGCGACGAACTTGTAGCCGCGCGCCGCCGCGACCATCGCCAGCGCCACGCCGGTATTGCCGGACGTGGCTTCGACAATCGTGTCGCCCGGTTTGAGCAGGCCCTTGGCCTCGGCGTCCAGGACGATCGCCAGGGCCAGGCGGTCCTTGACGGAGCCGCCGGGATTGAACGATTCCACCTTGGCGTACAGCTCGACCTGCGAAGGCGCGATGCGGTTGAGCCGGACCACCGGCGTGCGGCCGATGGTGTCGAGGATGCTGTCGTGGATGGGCATGTGGGAATCTCCAGGAGAAGGGGAAATCAGGCGGCGTGCGGGAGTGTGGCCGCCGCCAGGTCATCGGGATGTGGTGGCGCGGCCAGCGGTGCGGATCCGAACCAGTGCAGGCTCTCGGCCAGGCCGGCGACCTCGCCGAGGACGAGCAGGGCGGGTGACCGCACCTGGTGATGGCGTGCGGTCCGCGCCAGCCCGTCCAGGCGGCCGGTGATCACGCGCTGTTCGGCGCGCGACCCACTTTCAATCAACGCGAATGGCGTCGAGTCCGGACACCCTTCGGCGGAAAGGCGGGCCTGCACGGTCTCCAGCCCGGCCACGCCCATGTAGAACGCCAGGGTCTGCCGGCTCCGGGCCAGGGCAGACCAGTCGAGGGTGTCCAGCGAGTCGCGGCAGTGGGCGTCACCACCCGCACCGACTGGGCGTGGTCGCGGTGGGTCAGGGGAATGCCGGCGTAGGCCGCGCAGGCCACCGCCGCGGTGATGCCGGGGACGACCTCGTAGGGAATCCGGTGCGCGCGCAGGAACTCCAGTTCCTCGCCGCCGCGGCCGAACACGAACGGGTCGCCGCCCTTCAGCCGCACCACCCGGCGACCGGCCCGCGCATGTTCCAGCATCAACGCGTGGATGCTTTCCTGGCGCACGCTGTGGCCCTGCGCCGACTTGCCGACTTCCACCCGCAGGGCGTCGCGGCGCGCCAATTGCAGCACCGCATCGCTGACCAGGCGGTCGTGCAGGATCACGTCTACCCTCTTTAAGCGCGCGCAGGCCGTTGAGGGTCAGCAGGCCGGGATCGCCCGGGCCGGCCCCGACCAGGACCACCGAGCCCTGCGGCGGCGAGTTGCTTTCCGTCAGTGCGTCGACGAACGCGCGTTCGGCCTGCTCCGTCCGCCGCTGCCGCAACAGCCGCGGCAGCGGGCCGGCCAGCAGGCGTTCGAAGAAAAGCCGGCGCGCGCCGGTTTCCGGGAAGCGCGCGCGGATGCGCCCGCGTTCGCGCGCCAGCAGCGCGGTCAGCGCGCCCCACGAATCATCCAGCCAGGTTTCCAGCTGGCGCCGCAGGTGGCGGGCCACCATCGGCGCGCCGCCGCCGCTGGAGATCGCAATCTGCAGATCGCCGCGACGGACCACCGCCGGCACGTGGAAGCTGGACAGCACGGCGTCGTCGACCACGTTGGCAAACACCCGGCGGCGGCTGGCGGCATCGGCGACGGCACGGTTGACCGTTGCGTCGTCGGTGGCGGCGATGACCAGCCAGACGCCGTCGAGCGCCCCGGCGCGGAAGGTGCCGGGATACCAGCCGATCAGGCCGGTGTCGGCCAGCAACTGCAGGGCCGGGGTCAGCGCGGGCGCCTGCACATGGATGCGGGCGCCGGCTTCGCGCAATGCCTGCACCTTGCGTTCGGCGACCACGCCGCCCCCCACCACCAGCACCGGACGGTCGTGCAGATCGACGAAAAGAGGGAACAGGGCGGTCACGGCGGAGCATCTGGTTCGAGGCTCATGACCGTAGCTTTGGCGCGCGGGCACAAGGAAATAACTTGCACCGGATCGGACATGCCTTGCGGTTATAAGCCACCGGCGTTACGGTCCGGGAAATTCCTCTACAGTCCTCGCTCCCCCCGCGCCGCCCGCCGCGGCGCTCCCGAGACGGATTCCGATGACGCTGACCCAACTGCGCTACCTGGTGGCGATTGCCGACGCCGACCTCAACATCACGCTGGCGGCGGCCCGCGTGCATGCCACCCAGCCGGGCCTGTCCAAGCAGCTTAAGCAACTGGATAACAACTGGGCTTCCTGCTGTTCGTGCGCAAGGGACGCAGCCTGGAATCGGTGACTCCGGCGGGCGAGGAAGTGATCGAGCGCGCCCGCGCGGTGCTGTCCGAAGCCAACAACATCCGCACCTACGCCGCCAACCAGCGCCGCGAGAGCCAGGGCCAGCTGATCCTGGCCACCACCCATACCCAGGCGCGCTTCGTGCTGCCGCCGGCCGTCGCCCGGATCAAGCGGGCCTACCCGCAGGTCAGCGTGCACCTGCAGCACGCCGCCGAGAGTACCGCGCTGGATCTGCTGAGCCAGGGCGACGCCGACATCGCGGTGATCAGCACCGCCGGCGACGAACCGCAGGGCGGCATCGCGGTGCCGCTGTACCGCTGGCGCCGGCTGGTGCTGGTGCCGCGCGGCCATGCGCTGGATCGCGACGGCGACGCGCCGAGCATCCGCGAGCTGGTCGACCTGCCGCTGGTCAGCTACGACTCCTCGACCCGGCCGGGTTCCTCGCTGCAACGCGCGTTCGCCAGCGTGGGGCTGGAGCCGACCATCGCGGTGACCGCGCTGGATGCGGATCTCATCAAGACCTATGTGCGCGCCGGCCTCGGGGTCGGCCTGCTGGCGGAAATGGCGATCGGCAGCGGCGACACCGATCTGCGCGCCTGGCCGGCGCCGCCGGAGATCAAGGAATGCGTGGCCTGGGCGGTGCTGCCGCGCGAGCGCGTGCTGCGCGATTACGCGCTGGAGCTGGTGCATGCGCTGGCGCCGCAGGTGGATCGGCGCGATCTGCGGCGGGTGCTGGATGGCAACCAGGTCGCCGACTGGCCGACCCCGCCCACCTGGGAATCGCTGACCCAGACCATCACCACCTGACAGCCGCGGGACTTCCGGCGCCGGTGGCGGGACCTCATACTCCCGCCACTGGTTCGAAAGGGACATCGACATGCGCATCGCGACTTTCCCGGCAAGCCTCCTGGCGTTCGGCCTGGCCTGCGGCCTGTCGGCGCGTCCCGGCCTCGCCGCCGAACCGGCCACCGGCCAGGTGACCCTGCCCGCGCCGGAGGAACTGAAGCGGATCATCCGCGAACGCGATCTCGCCCTGTTCGCGATCACCTTCGAGACCTGCGACATCGAGGCGCTGAAGCCGATGCTGGCCGACGACCTGGAGTTCTATCACGACAAGGGTGGCGTGGTGTCGCGTTCGGCCGCCGATTTCATCGCGGTCATCGAAAAGAACTGCGCGGCCCGCCAGGCGCCGGATGCGTGGCGCTCGCGCCGGGAACTGATCGAATCCTCGTTGCAGGTGGATCCGATTCCCGGCTACGGCGCCATGGAAATCGGCGAACACCGTTTCCACGAGCGAAAGGGGGATGGCCCGGAAAAGGCGGTCGGGATTGCCGGCTTCAGCCAGGTCTGGAAACTCGAAGGCGGCCAGTGGAAGATTTCCCGCGTGCTCAGCTACGGCCATCGGCCGCTGGCTCCCTGAGGGACGAGCGATGAAAATGATCTCCCGGATGGTGCTGCGCATGTACGCGCCGGCGGTGGTGATCGCCGCCGGCGGTTTCGTGGTGGCCGAGACGGTGGGTACGACCCAAGGCCACCTTCAGCGGTTTCAGCAGCGGCCGCACCGCCTCGCTGTCGTTCCTGGCGGCGATCGTGCTGGGGACCGCCTGGGCACTGCATTCCAGCTGGCGGCTGTACCGCTGGGCGCTGGGGCGGGAACGCCGCTGTGGTTGCGGCGGGCTTATGTCGCGGCCGCGCCTGAGCCGGCGCGGCGAGGTCTATCGCAAGTGCATCGGCTGTGGCGGCAAGACGGTGATCCGCCACGTGCATTGAGCGGCGCGCGCCGCTAGTTGAGGCAGGTCGCCGCATCCGGTTCGCGTTCGCGGTCCACGCAGGTGCGCGCGCCGCGCGGCAGATCGTCGATGCGGCTTTCGCCACCGACATCCAGCACGAATGCCTGCAACTTGCGCGGCGGGCAGGTTTCACCGGCGCGGCATTGGTCCGTCGCGACGATCATGTAGTGGCATTTGCCGGTCGCACTGGCCATGCAGCGGAACAGGCCCTCGCCGGCGCGGATGACGCTGCGGCTGTGGATCAGATCCACGCCGTTGGCCTCGCTGCGCACCACGGAAGTCACGGATGGTTTGTCCTGGCAACCGACCAGGCTCAGCAGGAAGGACATGGCGGTGACGATGATGCGCATGGCGGACCTCGATGGGGGATGATGCGCGGCGTTCACATGCCGCGGAACAGGGACATGAAGGGCTGGCTGACCAACAGCGTTTCGGGACGGTTGCGCAGGCGGAGCACGCCGCGTCCGATCTCGTCGCGGGTGATCGAGGCGACCGCCTTCAGGTTGACGATGGTGGAGCGATGGATCTGCTTGAAGGTCCGCGGATCCAGCGCCTCCAGCAGTTCCCGCAGCGGCGTGCGCAGCAGCGCTTCGCCTTCGGCGGTCATCACCACCGTGTACTTGTTGTCGGCGCGGAAGTAGGCGACATCGTCGATCAGGATCAGCCGGGTTTCCTTGCCGGTGTTGGCGGTGATCCAGACCAGCGGCGGTTTGCCGGCGGCGGGCAGCTGGTTGCCGAGCTGCCTGAGCAGGGCCGCCAGGGTGGCCGCGTCGGGATGGTGCCCGCTGCGCTGCTGCAGGCGCTGGACGGTGGTGGCCAGGCGTTCGCGGGTGATCGGTTTGAGCAGGTAGTCCACCGCACCCTGTTCGAACGCGCCGATCGCGTACTGGTCGTAGGCGGTGACGAATACGATCTGGGTCGCGGGACTGGCTTCGGTCATCGCGGTGGCGACTTCCAGCCCGGTCAGGCCCGGCATGCGGATGTCCAGGAACGCCACGTCGGGCTGGTGCTCGGCGATGGCTTCCAGCGCCGAGGCGCCATCCTCGCATTCGGCGACCAGTTCCAGCTGCGGCCAGGTGTCGCGCAGCAGCGACGCCAGTGCGGTGCGCAGCAGCTCCTCGTCTTCGGCAATCACGGCCTTAGGCATGACGGGCGACTCCGGCCGGCCTGGACGGCAGGTTGAGGGTGGCGGCCACGCCCTGCGGGAAGTTGGAGATGATGGCGAACGAGGCATTGCCGCCGTAGGTCAGGCGCAGGCGTTCGCGCAGGTTCTTCAGGCCGATGCCGGTGCCGCCGGTCTGGTTGCCGAAGCCCTGGCCGTCGTCGGCGACGGTGATCGCCACCTGGCCTTCCTGCTCGCGCGCGATGATCCAGATGGTGCCACCGCCGGGCTTGGGCTCCAGGCCGTGCTTGATGGCGTTCTCCACCAGCGTCTGCAGCATCATCGAGGGCATCGCGACCTCGCGCAGCGCTTCCGGAATCTCCACCTGGGTGTTGAGGCGGTTGCCCATGCGGATCTTCAGGATCTCCAGGTAGGCTTCCGCGCGTTCGGCTTCCTCGCCCAGGGTGGAGATGGCGTTCTCGGCGCGGGGCAGGGAGCGGCGCAGGTACTGGATGAGGTGGCCGAGCATGAGATCGGCGCGGGCGGGGTCGGTGCGGGTCAGCACCTGCGCGCTGGCCAGGGTGTTGTAGAGGAAATGCGGTTCCACCTGCGCCTGCAGCAGATTGAGCTTGGCCACCGTCAATTCCTTCTCGGTGACGGTCTGCGCGGTGTCGGCCTTTTCCTCGCGCCGGCGCTCGCCGATCCGGCGTGCGATGGCGCGGATGATGGCTTCGGCGTTTTCCAGGTTGGTGCCGTTGTCGACCTTCAGCAGATCGCTCCAGGTGCTGGCTTCCGGTTCGCACAGCAGCGACACGCTGCAACTGCCGGCGCCCGGCGTGACGGTGGCGAGGATCTGGTTGCGCTTGGTGCTGAACCAGTTGAACACGTTGTAGCGCGCCGGGCGGTCGTTGCCGTAGGGATCGACGCGCTTGAGCTTGGCCTTGACCTGCAGGCTGTCGCGCGCGCTTTCCAGTTCCTCCACCCGTGGCAGTTCACGCACCGCCGATTCGACCAGCAGGAACGCCTCGTCGGCGTCCAGCGGGATTTCAATGCGCCGGTGCTGGCGGTTGGACAGGGTGTCGTGATCCAGCCGGCCGGCGACCAGGCTGACCCGGCGCAGGTGCGAGAACGTACTGATGACCACCGACAGCGAGACCAGCAGCGCCAGCAGGGCGAAGACCGGCCCCGGCGCGTTGTCGCTGCCGGTGATGACGTTGTAGGTACCGGCCCAGATCAGGCCGGCGAGCATCAGCACGCCGGTCCAGGCGGCAAAGATGCGAACGATGAAGAACAGGCTGGCGAACACGGCGGATCCGTCGGTGTTGGATTGCCGCGGAGCATAGCCGGCCAGCGCCGGCGGGGAAGGGGGCCGGCGACGGAAGCCGGATTCGGGCGACGGAGGCAGGTGGGAGCCGGATGGGCCGCCTCGGGTGGCGACGCCGGCGGCGGCCGCCGCGCCGATCCCTGCCATCGGCGTGACGGTGCGCGGCCGGAGTCGCCGGTCAAGGCGTCAGGCGGGGACCAACCGTCAGACGTCCAGGTGCAGGCCGCACTCGCGCTTGAGGCCGAAGAAGCGCGTGTCCTCCTCGCGCATGCCCGGCTCCCAGCGACTGGTGGTGTGAAAGTCGCCAATCGACACGTAGCCCTGTTCCCACAGCGGGTGATAGGGAAGGTCGTGCTGCTTGAGGTACTGCCACACGTCGCGGTCGGTCCAGTCGGCGATCGGATTGACCTTCAGGCGGGTGCCGCGCCATTCGACGATGGGCGCGTTGACGCGGCTGCTGGCCTGGCTGCGGCGCAGGCCGGTGAACCAGGTACCGACGTCCAGCTCGGCCAGCGCGCGCCGCATCGGTTCGACCTTGCGCAGGTTGTTGTACTGCTCGATGCCGACCAGTCCCTGCCTCCCACAGGCGGCCGTGGCGCGCTTCCATCCAGGCGCGGCTGACCAGCGGACGGAACACCTTGAGGTTGAGCTTGAGCCGCTCGGTCAGTTCGTCGGCGAAACGGTAGGTCTCCGGGAACAGATAGGTGGTGTAGATCAGGATCACCGGCAGATCCGGCTGCTGGCGGGTGAGCATATGCAGCAGCACGGCGGCCTGAGCGCCGAAGCTGGAGGACATCGCCGCCTGCGCCGGGCCATTGGCCAGCGCCCAGCGCACCCGCGCTTCGGCCGGCTGCGCTTCCAGGCGCGCGTTGAGGGTGGCGATGTCCTCGATGGACTCGGGCAGCGGTGCGACTTGCGGCGCGCTCATGCGTGCAGCTCCAGGGCGATCTGTCGGTGGGTAGGGTAGGGCGGCAGGGCGACGATGCCGCTGCGATGCAGGAAATCACCGAAACCTTCGCCGGCCTCGCGCTCCCGCGCGTAGCGGGCCAGCAGCGGATCCAGCGCTTCCAGGATTTCCGCTTCGGTGATGTTCTCGCGGTACAGGGTGTTGAGACGCTGGCCGCGGTGATCCGCGCCCAGCATCAGGTTGTAGCGTCCGGGCGCCTTGCCGACCAGCGCGATTTCGCCCAGGTAGGGACGCGAGCAGCCGTTGGGGCAGCCGGAGATGCGCAGCAGGAGGGGCGCGTCACGCAGGCCGTGCCGATCCAGCAGCGGTTCCAGGCGGGCGGTGAAGTCGGGCAGGTAGCGCTCGGCCTCGGCCATGGCCAGACCGCAGGTGGGCAGGGCGACGCAGGCCACCGCCGCGCGCGCCAGCGCGGTGCCGGCGCGGCGGCCGTCGTCCAGCCCATGCGCGCGCACCAGCGCGTCGATGCGCTCGCGTTCGCCGGCTGGAACACCGGCGATGACCAGGTTCTGGTTGGGGTGAGCCGGAACTCGCCGCGATGGATGCCGGCAATCTCGCGCAGGCCGGTCAGGTGCGTGGCCTGCGCGGTGTCGGCGATGCGCCCGGCGAAGAAGTGCAGGGTCAGGTGCCAGCGGCCATCCTCGCCCTCGACCCAGCCGTAGCGGTCGCCGTTGTGATCGAAGTGCCAGGCGCGCGCGGGCTGGAGCGTGTAGCCGGAGCGGGCCTCGATCTGGCCGACGATCGCCTCCAGGCCGTGATCGTCGATGGTGTACTTGAAGCGCGCGCGCTTGCGCAGTTCGCGGTTGCCGAAATCGCGCTGGGTGGTCACCACCGCGGTGGCGACCTCCAGCAGCTTCTCCGGCGGCAGGAAGCCGATCACGTTGCCGATGCGCGGATAGGTCGCGGCATCGCCATGGGTCGCGCCCATTCCGCCGCCGATCACCAGGTTGAAGCCGACCAGTGCGCCGTCCTCCAGGATGGCGATGAAGCCCAGATCGTTGGCGAACAGGTCGACATCGTTGAGCGGCGGCACCGCGAAGCCGATCTTGAACTTGCGCGGCAGGTAGGTGGCGCCGTAGACCGGTTCCTCCTCCTCGCCGCTGCCGGCGACGCGCTCCTCGTCCAGCCAGATTTCGTAGTACGCGCGGGTATTGGGCAGCAGATGCTCGGACAGCCGTGCGGCCCATGCCTGCACCTGCGCATGCGCCTGCGACAGCAGCGGGTTGGCCGCGACCAGCACGTTGCGGTTGACGTCGCCACAGGCGGCCAGGGTGTCGATCAGCGCCGCGTTGATCGCCTGCATGGTCGCCTTCAGTTCGCGCTTGATCACGCCATGGAACTGGAATGCCTGGCGGGTGGTGACCCGCAGCGAGTGGTTGGCGTAACGGGTGGCGATCGCGTCCAGCTTCAGCCATTGCTCCGGCGTGACCACGCCGCCGGGCGTGCGCGTGCGGATCATGAACTGGTAGGCCGGCTCCAGCTTCTGCCGCCGCCGTTCGTCGCGCAGATCGCGATCATCCTGCTGGTAACTGCCGTGGTACTTGATCAGGGTCTGATCCGACTCGCGCAGCGCACCGGTCACCGGATCGGCCAGGCTCTCCAGCAGACTGCCCCGCAGGCGCCGGCTTTCGGATTTGATGTCTTCTACGGAGTGGGACATTGGACGGGAATCGGGAATGGAGAATCGGGAATCGATGTGAAGCGGCCTAAGAACGAGCGTGGTGAATCCGGTCTCGTGGAACCGCTTTGACGATTCCCCATTCCCGATTCCCTACTCCCGTTTCAATACACATCACGACAGTAGCGGCCTTCCGATTGCAGTCGGGTCAGGTATTCGGCGGCGGTGTCTTCGTCGTGGCCGCCCTGGGTGCGCAGGATGTCCAGCAGGGTGGCGTGCACGTCCTTGCCCATGCCGATGGCGCCGCAGACGTACAGGTGCGCGCCGCCTTCCAGCCAGGCGTAGACCTCGCGGGCGTGTTCGCGCAGGCGGTCCTGCACGTAGATCTTGTCGGCCTGGTCGCGCGAGAACGCCAGGTCCAGCCGGTGCAGCGAGCCGTCACGGAGCGCGTCCTGCCATTCGGACTGGTAGAGGAAGTCCTGGTTGAAATGGCGGGCGCCGAAGAACAGCCAGTTGCGGCCCTGCGCGCCGGTTTCGGCGCGCTCCTGCACGAAGCCGCGGAACGGCGCGATGCCGGTGCCGGGACCGATCATCAGGATGTCGCGGGTGCCGTCGACGGGCACCCGGAAGCGTTCGTTGGCTTCGACATAGACCGGCACCGCGTCGCCTTCCGCGCGCGCGGCGAGGTAACCGCTGGCCGCTCCGCCGTGCGCTTCGCCGAATGCCTCGTAGGCCAGCACGTCCACGGTCAGGTGGACCTCTTCGCCGACCCGCTTGCGGCTGGAAGCGATCGAATACAACCGCGGCGCGAGCGGGCGCAGCGCGGCGACCAGTTCATGCGCTTCCCAGCGTGCCGGCCAGCGGTGAGGAAGTCGACGACCTGATGGGTGCTGAGCAGGCCGGCGAGTGCGGGCTGCTGCGCCGGCGCCAGCAGCGCGTTCAGATCATCGGCGCGCGCCTGCGCGGCGTGCTCGGCCAGGAACGGGCGCGAGAGCCGGGTCAGTTCGCGACGGCTGGCCAGCCACTCGCGCAGCGGCAGCGTATCGCCCTGGATTTCGATCCCGGCCTCACCGGACAGCGCGGTGGCCTGCAGGATCGATTCCACCAGTGAATCCGGATTGCGGTGGCGGATGCCCAGCGCGTCGCCCGGTTCGTAGTGCAAGCCGCTGCCGGCCAGCGACAGTTCGAGATGGCGCACATCCTTGTCGCGTTCGCCATGCCGGCCGAATGCCTTGCCCTTGAAGTCGCGGCCGCTGACGTTCTGATTGAGCAGCACTTCGGCGGCGAAGGGTTTTTCGTGCGACCACGGCGAGGCCGCGTGCGCCGGCCGCAGCGGAGTGACCGTGGCCAGCGGTGCGCTGGGGTGGGATTTCAGGTGTTCGCGCGCCGACGAGAGCGCCTGGGTACGCCAGGGATCGGCCACCGTGTCGATGTCCAGGTCGGCCAGGCCGGGTTCGAACAGGCGCTGGGCGCCCAGTTCGGCCAGGCGGGCGTCCAGCCGGCGGGCGATGCCGCAGAAATCGGCGTAACTGGAATCGCCCAGGCCGAGCACCGCGTAGCGCAGTTCCGGCAGTTTGGGCGCGCGTCGGCCGGACAGGAACTCGACCAGGCCGATGGCATCGTCTGGCGGATCGCCTTCGCCCTGCGTGCTGATGACCACGTACAGCAGGCGCTCGCCGGCCAGTTCGCGGGTCGGATAGGCGTCCGCGCGCAACAGGCGCACCGGCAGCCCGGCCGCCTCGACTTCCTGGGCGATTCTCTCGGCGGCGCGCCGCGCATTGCCGGTCTGGCTGCCGTAGACCACGGTCAGGCGCTGGCCCGCCTGCGCCTGACCGCCCGGCAGCACCGCCAGCTGCGGCGCGTGCTGGCCCTGGGCGAGCCCGGCGGTATAGCCGGACAGCCACCACAGGGTCGGCGCGTCCAGCCCTTCGACCAGCCGCGCCAGCAGCACACGGCGCTCCTCGGCCAAGGGGGCTGGGCGCCAGTGCGGAGGAGGAAGCGGTCATCGCGGGCAATCGCTTTGCGCAGGAGGAAGTCCGATGTTAGGAACCCGTTGCGCCACGCAGAAAGGACGGCTGGTTATGGGCTTATCCCGCTGGCTTATTTCCCGGCGGGGGGGCGGCATGGAATGCTCGTCGGCCTCCTGGGGCGGAAGCAACGGCGGTAGCTGGTACGCTTTGCACCTGCATCCCGTCACGCACCGCAGCCTGTTTTGATGAGCGCCGAACACCGCCTGTCCCACCTCGACCGTCTGGAAGCCGAGAGCATCCACATCCTCCGGGAGGTGGCCGCGGAGTTCCGCAATCCCGTGCTGCTGTATTCGGTGGGCAAGGACAGCTCGGTGCTGCTGCACCTGCTGCTCAAGGCGTTCGCGCCGGCCCGCCCGCCCATCCCGCTGCTGCACGTGGACACGCGCTGGAAGTTCCGCGAAATGATCGCGTTCCGGGACCGGCGCGCGGCCGAGACCGGCGTGGATCTGCGGGTCCACATCAATCCCGAGGGCATCGCCCAGGGCGTCGGCCCGATCAGCCACGGCGCGACCGTGCATACCGACGTGATGAAGACCCAGGGCCTGAAGCAGGCGCTGGACCAGCACGGCTTCGACGCGGCCATCGGCGGCGCCCGCCGCGACGAGGAGAAGTCGCGCGCCAAGGAGCGCGTGTTCTCCTTCCGCAACGATCGCCATCGCTGGGATCCCAAGAACCAGCGTCCGGAGCTCTGGAACCTCTACAACGCCCGCATCCACAAGGGCGAGAGCGTGCGGGTGTTCCCGTTGTCCAACTGGACCGAACTGGACATCTGGCTCTACATCTACCGCGAGGGCATCCCGGTGGTGCCGCTGTACTTCGCCGCCGAGCGGCCGGTGGTGGAGCGCGATGGCGCGTTGATCCTGGTGGACGACGAACGCCTGCCGCTGCACGAGGGCGAACAGCCGCAACTGCGCAGGGTGCGCTTCCGCACCCTGGGCTGCTATCCGCTCACCGGCGCCATCGAGTCCGAGGCCGACACCCTGGAAAAGATCATCGCCGAGATGCTGGTCACGACCTCCTCCGAGCGGCAAGGCCGCGTGATCGATCACGATCCGGGCGCGTCAATGGAGAAGAAAAAGCTGGAGGGGTATTTTTGATGAAGCCGGGATTCGGGATGACCGGCCATCCGGCCGTTGAAAACCGGGATTCGGGATTTGGGAAAGCGGGAAGCGATCCGCTGGCGGAAGCGCCTGCTGTTGCGAATCCCGAATCTCGAATCCCCAATCCCGAAAAAGCCAGCATCACCGCCTATCTGCGCCAGCACGAAACCAAGCCGCTGCTGCGCTTCATCACCTGCGGCAGCGTCGATGACGGCAAGAGCACGCTGATCGGTCGCCTGCTGCATGACAGCAAGCGGTTGTTCGATGATCAGCTGGCGGCGCTGGAAAAGGACAGCCGCCGCCATGGCACCCGTGGCGGCGACATCGATTACGCGCTGCTGCTGGATGGCCTGGCCGCCGAGCGCGAGCAGGGCATCACCATCGACGTGGCCTACCGCTACTTCGACACCGAACGGCGCAAGTTCATCGTCGCCGACTGCCCGGGCCACGAGCAGTACACCCGCAACATGGCCACCGGCGCGTCCACCGCGGAGCTGGCCGTGGTGCTGGTCGATGCACGCAAGGGCCTGCTCACGCAGACCCGCCGGCACAGCTACATCGTCTCGCTGCTGGGCATCCGCCACGTGGTGCTGGCGGTCAACAAGATGGATCTGGTCGATTTCGATCCCGCGGTGTTCGACGAAATCGCCACCGCCTATCGCGCGCTGGCCACGCAATTGGGCATCGCCGACGTGACCTGCGTTCCGCTGTCTGCGCTGGAGGGCGACAACCTGATCGAACGTTCCGCGCGCACGCCGTGGTACGACGGTCCCAGCCTGCTGCAGCACCTGGAGAACGTGCCGGTGGACGATGCCGGCGGCGAAGGCGGGTTCCGCCTGCCGGTGCAGTGGATCAACCGGCCGGACCAGAATTTCCGCGGCTTCGCCGGCACCGTGGCGGCGGGCCGGGTGCGGCCGGGCGATGCGATCGTGGCGCTGCCTTCGGGCCGCCGCTCGAAGGTCGCGCGTGTGCTCGGGCCGGACGGCGATCGCGAACAGGCCGACGCCGGCGAGGCGATCACCCTGACCCTGGACGACGAGATCGACATCAGCCGCGGCGACGTCATCGCCGCCGCCGGCGATCCTCCGCAGGTGGCCGATCAGTTCGCCGCGCACGTGCTATGGATGGATGATGCCGCGCTGCTGCCCGGACGCCCGTACTGGCTGAAGATCGGCGCGCGCACGGTCGCCGCCTCGATCAGCGAGATCAAGCACCGGGTCGACATCAACAGCCAGGAACACCTGGCGGCCAAGCGCCTGGAACTCAACGAGGTCGGCTACTGCAACCTCAGCCTGGACGAGCCGATCGCGTTCGCGCCCTACGCGGAAAACCGCGCGCTGGGCGGCTTCATCCTGATCGACCGGCAGAGCAACCACACGGTCGCGATGGGAACGCTGGACTTCGCCCTGCGCCGCGCCGGCAACGTGCACTGGCAGCACCTGGACGTGGACAAGGCGGCGCGCGCGCGCATCAAGGGCCAGCAGCCGCGCGTGCTGTGGTTCACCGGCCTGTCCGGCGCGGGCAAGTCGACCGTGGCCAACCTGGTCGACAAGCGTCTGCATGCGCTGGGCTACCACAGTTTCATTCTCGACGGCGACAACGTGCGTCATGGCCTGAACCGGGATCTGGGCTTCACCGCCGAGGACCGGGTGGAGAACATCCGCCGCGTGGCCGAGGTCGCCAGGCTGATGACCGACGCCGGCCTCATCGTGCTGGTCAGTTTCATTTCGCCGTTCCGGGCGGAACGGCAGATGGCGCGCGAGCGCTTCGGCGAGGGCGAGTTCCTGGAAATCTTCGTCGACGTGCCGCTGGCGCTTGCCGAGCAGCGCGACGTCAAGGGCCTGTACCGCAAGGCGCGCGCGGGCCTGATTCCCAACTTCACCGGCATTGACTCGCCGTACGAAGCGCCGGAACATCCGGACCTGCGGCTGGATGCCGGTGCCGAGAGCCCGGAGCAGTTGGCGCTGCGGGTAACTCGAAAAACTGGGGCTGGCTTAGCGACCGCGCGTTGTACAAGGGTCGTTAGTCATGGCCCTGTCAACGCCTCCGTGCGCTTTTTCGTTCATGGCGTGAAGGTAAACTTCACGTGATAACGATCATTACGGTACTTCCATCCTGAGCCGAACCGGATTGCGTGCGACGCTGGCCGCCGCCGCGTCGATGTTCCTGTTGACCGCCTGCGGAGGAAAGTCCGCCGACGCGGGCGGGGGCAGGCAGGGAGGCGA
>OFCY01000022.1_pt1 | contig 37584 bp, 40 predicted proteins | sample 1520981 | NCBI WGS metagenome assembly OFCY01 (sample SAMEA2532533, study PRJEB24079) | metagenome
GCGGGCGCCTGCGTAGCAGGTGACGGGGATTCGCTCTTGGCGCGATCAGCCCAGGCTCGCCTTTTCCGCTTCCAGCTGCGCGCGGATCTGCGCGTCCACCGCGGCGATGGCGGTCATGTTGACCACCCGGCGCGGGGTGGCGCTGGTGGTCAGGATGTGGACCGGCTTGGAGATGCCCATCAGGATCGGGCCGATGGCGACGCCGTCGGTGACCACGCGCACCATGTTGTAGGTGATGTTGGCCGCGTCCAGGTTGGGCAGGACGAACAGGTTGGCCCGCCCGCTCAGGGTGCTGCCCGGCATGATGCGCTGGCGCAGCACCTCGTCCCAGGCGGTGTCGCCCTGCATCTCGCCGTCGACGTTGAGATCCGGCTTGCGCTTGAGCAGTAGCTCGCGCACCTGTCGCATCTTGGTCGAGCCACGGGTTTCATGGCTGCCGAAGTTGGAGTGCGACAACAGCGCGATGCGCGGTTCGATGCCGAACAGCTTCAGCCGGTAGGCCGCCTGCAGGGTCGCCTCGGCGATCTGTTCGGCGGTCGGATCTTCCTGCACGTGGGTGTCCAGGAAGAAGTACGCACCCTGGTTGTTGATGACGCCGGTCATCGCCGAGGTCGACTGCACGCCCGGGTCCAGCGGGATCACGCTGCGCACGTAGCCCAGCTTCTTGTGGAAGCGGCCGACGATGCCGCTGACCATCGCGTCGGCCTCGCCGCGCGCGACCATCACCGCGGCGATCAGGGTCGGGCGCGAGCGCATCAGGTTCTTGGCCGCGGCCGGGGTGACGCCGCGACGTGCGGTCAGCGCGTGGTAGTACTGCCAATAGTCGTTGAAGCGCGGATCGTCGTTGATGTTGGTCAGCTCGAAATCCACGCCGGCGCGCATGCGCAGGCCCAGGCGCTGGATGCGCGCGTCGATGACGTCCGGCCGGCCGATCAGGATCGGGAAGGCCAGGCCCTCGTCGATGACCGTCTGCACCGCGCGCAGCACCGTCTCCTCCTCGCCCTCGGCGTAGGCCACGCGCTTGCGGTCGGCACGCGCGCGGTCGTAGACCGGCTTCATCATCAGGCTGGTGCGGTAGACGAACTGGCCCAGCTTCTCGCGGTAGGCCCGCAGATCGGCCATCGGCCGCAGCGCCACGCCCGAGTCCATCGCCGCCTTGGCCACCGCCGGCGCCAGTTCCACCAGCAGGCGCGGGTCGAACGGGCGCGGAATCAGGTATTCGGGACCGAAGCACGGGATGTCGTCGCCGTAGGCGGTGCCCAGGTCCGAAGCCTCGCGCCGGGCCAGGTCGGCGATGGCGTGCACGCAGGCCAGCTTCATCGCCTCGTTGATGCCGGTGGCGCCCACGTCCAGCGCGCCGCGGAAGATATAGGGGAAGCAGACCGCGTTGTTGACCTGGTTCGGATAGTCCGAGCGGCCGGTGGCGATGATGCAGTCCGGGCGGACTTGCCGGGCCAGCTCGGGCAGGATTTCCGGATTGGGGTTGGCCAGCGCCAGGATGATCGGCTTGTCGGCCATCGTCGCGACCATTTCCGGCTTCAGCACGTTGGCGGCCGACAGGCCCAGGAAGAGGTCTGCGCCATCGACGATTTCTACCCAGGTTCCGCTTGTCGGTGTCGCGGGCATAGCGCGCCTTGTCCGGATCCAGGTGCGGGCGGCCGGTGTAGAGCACGCCGTCGCGATCCACCGCCAGGATGTTCTCCGGCTTCAGGCCCAGCGCCACCAGCATGTCCAGGCAGGCGATGCCCGCCGCGCCGGCGCCGCTGGTCGCCAGCTTGACGTCCTCGATCTTCTTGCCGACCACTTCCAGCGCGTTGACCACCGCCGCGCCGACGATGATCGCGGTGCCGTGCTGGTCGTCGTGGAAGACCGGAATCTTCATCCGCTCGCGCAGCTTGCGCTCGACGATGAAGCACTCCGGCGCCTTGATGTCTTCCAGGTTGATGCCGCCGAAGGTCGGCTCCAGGCTGGCGATGATGTCGACCAGCTTGTCCGGATCGGTCTCGTCGATTTCGATGTCAAACACTTCGATGCCGGCGAACTTCTGGAACAGCACGCCCTTGCCTTCCATCACCGGCTTGCCGGCGAGCGCGCCGATGTTGCCCAGGCCCAGCACCGCGGTGCCGTTGGAGACCACCGCGACCAGGTTGCCGCGCGCGGTCATCTCGCTGGCGGCATTGGGATCCTCGACGATGGCCTCGCAGGCATAGGCCACGCCCGGCGAATACGCCAGCGCCAGATCGCGCTGGGTCAGCATCGGCTTGGTCGGCGAGACCTTGATCTTGCCGGGAGGCGAAAGGCGGTGATATTCGAGGGCGGCCTGCTTGAAATCGTCGTTGGACATTACGGGCGGTCTGGGCAATAGCGCGAAAGAGGCTCGATTCTAACCCCTGGGGCCAGGGTCTGCCGGTTTTCCGGTGCCGGCGCACCGGGTGGAACCGGTAACAGTGAGCGGTCTCAGTCCGCGTGGGCGGGCAGCGGGGATTCCAGCAGGACGTCCTCGTCCGCGTTGCCGCCAGCGAGCGCGCGATCGAGCTTCTGCCGGTCCAGCGCGCCTTCCCAGCGCGAAACCACCACGGTCGCCACGGCATTGCCGATGAAGTTGGTCAGCGAGCGGCATTCGCTCATGAACCGGTCCACGCCCAGGATCAGCGCCATGCCGGCCACCGGCACGGTCGGCACCACCGACAGCGTCGCCGCCAGGGTGATGAAGCCGGCGCCGGTCACGCCGGCCGCGCCCTTGGAGCTGAGCATGGCCACCAGCAGCAGCGTGATCTGCTGGCCCAGGGTCAGATCGGTGTTGGTGGCCTGGGCGATGAACAGCGCAGCCAGGGTCATGTAGATGTTGGTGCCGTCCAGGTTGAACGAATACCCGGTGGGCACCACCAGGCCGACCACCGATTTTTCGCAGCCGGCCTTCTCCATCTTCTCCATCAGCGAAGGCAGCGCCGATTCGGACGAGGACGTGCCCAGCACCAGCAGCAGTTCGGCCTTCAGGTAGCGCGCCAGCCGCAGCACCGAGAACCCGCACAGGCGCGCCACCGTGCCCAGCACCACCAGCACGAACAGCAGCGAACTGACATAGAAGGTGCCGACCAGCCACGCCAGGTTGGTCAGCGATTCGATGCCGTACTTGCCGATGGTGAAGGCGATGGCGCCGAACGCGCCGATCGGCGCGGCCTTCATCAGCAGGTGCACCAGCTTGAACACCGGCACGGTCAGGGCTTCCAGCAGATCCAGCACCGGACGGCCGCGCTCGCCTGTCATCGCCAGGGCGATGCCGAACAGCGCCGCGATCAGCAGCACCTGCAGGATGTTGCCGGAGACGAAGGCGCCGACCAGCGTGCCGGGGATGATGTCGAGCAGGAACCCGGTCAAGGTCAGATCGTGCGCCTTCTCGGCATAGTCGTGCACCGCCTTGGCGTCGAGCTGGGCCGGGTCGATGTTCATGCCGGCGCCGGGCTGGACCACGTGCGCGACCACCATGCCCACCACCAGCGCCAGGGTGGAGAAGAACAGGAAATAGACCATCGCCTTGCCGAACACGCGCCCCACCTTGCTCAGATGGGTCATGCCGGCCACGCCGGTGACGATGGTCAGGAAGATCACCGGCGCGATGATCATCTTCACCAGCTTGATGAAGGCATCGCCCAGCGGCTTGAGCTGTTCGGCGAAGGCCGGTTCGAAATGGCCCAGCAGCGCGCCCAGCGCGATCGCCACCAGCACCTGCACGTACAGCTGGCGGTGGAGCGGCAGGCGGGCGCCGGCGCCGGCCGGAGCGGATTCGGTGGAAACGTGCATGGGACACCTCGACGAAGGTTTTCGCTTCGGTGGCTGTTGTACGTCCGCGAGGGCGCGGTGCCGATAACGCATTGGTACTAGCTAATCCAATGGTATTAGGCGTCGCCGCGCCGCCGGCCACGCCATCTTAACACCAGCCGCCACCGGCACATGGATTCGCCGGGGTTTTCCGCCCCGCGCACGGGCGATCGAGCGGGCGCCGCCGGGCCGGAGAACGGTTGAACAGGGTCTGGTGCGCCGGGCCGGTCTGCGTGACCATCCCGCCATCGCCCTTCTTCCGCACCGCCCCACCGTCGCACCGGCCTTTTCCCTCCTGCTGGCCGTGGTGGCGATCGCCATCGCCGCGCTGAGCCTGGTCGCGATGCGGCAACTGGAGCGCCGCAGCCTGCTCGACGACGCCGCCCAGGCGCGCGAGCAGTTGCGCCTGCACGGCGATGCGCTGCAATCGCTGATCGAACGCCACCGGGTGCTGCCGGCGGTGCTGGCGCTGGATCCGGAGATCCGCGCCGCGCTCGCGCGCGGCGTGGTCGGTCCGGAGGAATCCGAACGGCTCAGCCGCAAGCTGGAACGCGTCAACGGCGCCGCCGCCACCTCCACCCTGACCCTGCTGGATCGCGACGGACTGGCGCTGGCGGCGAGCAACTGGCGCACCACCGGCGCCAGCAACGTCGGCAACCGCTACCACTTCCGTCCCTACTTCCAGCAGGCCATGCGCATGGGATCCGGGACGTTCTACGCCGAGGGCGTCACCACCGCCGTGCCCGGCTACTTCCTTTCCGAGGCGGTGCGCGACGATGCCGGCCGGCCAACTCTACCGTGGTGGTGGTGAAGGTGGTGCTGCGGCCGCTGGAACGGACGTGGGCCGAAACGCCGGAAACCGTGTTCGTCAGTGATGCCAGCGGGGTGATTTTCCTGTCCAGCCGGACCGCCTGGCGCTACCGGGTGCTGCATGCGCTGGATCCGGCCACCCGCGAACGGCTTTCGCGTACCCGCCAGTACGGGCAGATTCCGCGTCTGCCGCTGGAATACCGGCTCACCGCGGATCTGGGCCAGCAGGTCCATCGCGCGCGGCTGCCCGACGCGGGCGACGTGATCTGGGTATCGCAGCCACTGCCGCGGCAGGGCTGGACGCTGAACCTGCTGCGCTCGACCCGCGACAGCGTCGCCGCCGCGCGCACGATGGCGGCGGCGGTGGCGGCCGGTCTGCTGGTGCTGGCGCTGCTGGGCTTCGTGCTGTGGCAGCGGCGCCGGCTGGCGCAACTGCGCGAGCGCAGCCGGGTGGAACTGGAGCGTCTGGTCAAGCACCACGCGCAGGAACTGCGCAGCGCCCAGGATGGGCTGGTGCAGGCCGCGCACGCCGCCGACTACGGCGAAAGCCCCAGCCTTCAGCATCTGCCGCAGGGCGTCTGCGTGGTCGACGCGCAGCTCAACCTGGTGGCCTGGAACCGGCGCTACATCGAACTGTTCCGGTTTCCGCCGGGCTTCATCCATGTCGGCCGCCCGATCGCCGACGTGTTCCGCTACAACGCCGGTCGCGGCCTGCTCGGCCCCGGTCCCATCGATGAAGCCATCGAGCGCAGGCTCAACCACCTTCGCTCGGGCAAGCCGCACATGCACGAGCGCGAACGCGGGGACGGCAGCGTCATCGAAATCCGCGGCAATCCGCTTCCCGATGGCGGTTTCGTCACCAGCTACGCCGACATCACCGCCTACAAGAACGCCGCCCGCGATCTGCGTTCGCTGGCCGACACGCTCAGCCACCGCATCGACGAGCGCACCCGCGATCTGGCCGACGCCAAGCGCGAGGCCGAGGATGCCAACCGTTCCAAGACCCGCTTCGTCGCCGCTGCGGTGCACGACCTGCTGCAACCGCTGAACGCCGCGCGCATGTTCCTGTCGGCGCTGCGCGGACTACTCTACCCGGCGCGCGCGACATCGCCGACAACATCGACAACGCGCTGGCCGCGCAGGACGGCATCCTCAACAGCCTGCTGGACATCTCGCGGCTGGAATCCGGCGCACTGGAAACGCACGTGCGGGACTTCCCCCTGGATCCGCTGCTGGCGGCGCTGGCGCGCGAATTCGGCATCCTCGCGGCGGCCCGCGGCCTGCGCCTGGAGCGGATCGCCACCTCGGCGCTGGTGCGCAGCGACGAGGCGCTGCTGCGCCGGATCCTGCAGAACTTCCTGTCCAACGCGATCCGCTACACGCCGCGCGGGCGAATCGTGCTGGGTTGCCGCCGCCAGGGCGATCAGGTGCGCATCGAGGTCCACGACACCGGCCCCGGCATTCCGCAAGCGCGGCAGCGGGAGATCTTCGAGGAATTTAGCCGTCTGGATGGCGGCGGCGAGGAGCGCGGCGCCGGGCTGGGGCTGGCGATCGTCGATCGCATCGCACGCCTGCTTGGCCACCGCATCGGCCTGCGCTCGCGACTGGAACACGGCAGCGTGTTCTCGATCAGCGTGCCGCGCGGCGTATCGGCCGCCATCCCGAACGGCGATGATCTGCCCGGCATGGAAGCCGCCGCGACGACCGAGGAAGCGGCCACCGATTCGCTGCTGGCCGGTTGCCGGGTCTGGTGCGTCGACGACGACGCGCGGGTGATCCGCGCCACCCGCCTGCTGCTGGAACGCTGGGGATGCCGGGTGGAACTGGCGGGTGGCGTGGAGCAGGCGCTGGCGGCGGCACGCGCGGACGACGCGCCGGATCTGCTGGTGCTGGACGTGCGGCTGGGTGACACCACCGGTCCGGAATTGTTCGATCAGCTGGCGCACCGATGGCAACGCGAACCGGCCGTGCTCCTGTTCACCGCCGAACAGGATGAGACGTTGCGCGCGCTGGCGCGGGCGCGGAACTGGGGCTTCCTGTCCAAGCAGGCGCGCACCTCGGCACTGCGTTCGCTGATGACGCACCTGTATCAACGCTCGCGTTGACATCCTTTGCTCGATCGGTTTCCCGCCGTCCTCGGCTTGCTTTCATTGCAGGCCATTACGCGATTCCCGCCTTCGCCGATGCGCTGACATGCCTGCGCATTTCTCCTGCGAGGGCTTTCGATGCACCACTTCATTCCGGGATGCCTGCGGGCGTCCGTCCTGCTGTTCGTCGTGCCGGCCATCCTGCTGGTCGTCCCCGGGGCGCGCGCCTCCGATGACGTGATCCGGCCCACCGGCCGCATCTACTACGACTTCGCGCGCTTCGACAACGACGACCGCGGCGTTCCCTCGCGCGGGCGCGACGGCCTGCGCCTGGCCTGGCTGGGCGTGGCCGGGAACGTGCACGGATTCGGCTACCGTGCCGAGGTGGATGTCGCGCCCACCCACTGGGCACTGCGCAACGCGTGGGTGAGCCGCGATCTCGGCTCGCCCGGTCGCGGCGTCCTCTACGTCGGCCAGATGGGCCAGCACTTCGCGCTCGACGACAAGGTCAGCTTCAACCACCGCCCGGCGGTGGAACCCAGCTACCTGGCGCAGGCGCTGGCCTCGCCGCATCGCGTCGGCATCGGGTGGAACGGGCATCAGGCCGGCTCTTTCTGGGGGTTCAGCGGCGGCAGCCTGCGCCGGTTCGATGTTCCGGAGATCAAGGGCCACGGACTCAGCGCGCGCGCCGGACATGTGTTTCGCCAGCGGGACGATGGCGATCTGCTGCACCTCGCCGCCTCGGTGATGCGCGAACATCATCATCATCCCGGTGCCGACGGCGCCAGACCCCTGCGGGTGCCGCTGCGCACCGCGGGCCATTTCTCCCGCCGGCCGGCGCTGCTCCTGGCCGATTACCGCGACGGCCGGGACGTGCGGGTCGACAAGCGCGGGCTGGAAGCGGCGGGCGTGCGCGGCGCCTGGTCGTGGCAGGGCGAGTATGCGCAGGGCCGCTATCGCGACGGCGCGCGGCGCGACCGCATCGCCGCGCACTACGTGATGGCCGCCTGGCTGCTGACCGGCGAAACCCGGCCCTACGACGATGCCGGCGGTCATTTCAGCCAGTTGCAGCCACAGGGCGCGCGCGGCGCGTGGGAACTGATGGCGCGCTACGACCGCATCAGCGCCGACGGCACCGGCGAGGACCGGCGGCAGAGACTGGCGGCCGACGCCTGGACGGTCGGCGTCAACTGGTATCCGCGGCGCAACGTGCGGGTGATGCTGGACTGGATCGACAGCCGCCGCCACGATCGCACCCGCGATCTGCTGCTGGACCATACCGGCACCCTGGCCGGCCGCGTGCAGTGGGATTTCTGATTCCGCCGGCCGGCGTCAGGGCGCTTCGGCGTCCGGCGCCGGATCCGGATCCGGATCGCCTTCCGGCTCCAGTGCCTTCACCAGCAACGCCGCCTGGGTGCGGCTGTTGCATTCGAGCTTTTTCAGGATGGCGGTGACGTGCACCTTCACGGTGTTTTCGGCCAATCCCAGTTCGTAGGCGATCTGCTTGTTGAGCAGGCCATCGGCCACGCACAGCAGGACCCGGAATTGCTGGGGGGTCAGCCGCGCCAGGCGCGCGGCCAGTTGCGCATCGCGTTCGGAACGTTCGGCGGCCAGCGGCGGGAAACAGGTGTCGCCCCCCATCACCGCGGTGACGGCGGCGCGGATCGCCTCGGCCGGCGCGGACTTGGGAATGAAACCGGCGGCTCCGAACTGCTGCGCGCGACGAATCACGCGCGGGTGATCGTTGGAGGAAATCACGATGACCGGAATATCCGGACGCTCGCCGCGCAGCCAGACCAGCGACGAGAATCCGCGCGCGCCCGGCATGGTCAGATCCAGCAGCACCAGATCCACGTCCGGATGCACGGCCAGCGCCTCGGTCAGCGCCGAGACGCTGGCCACTTCCAGGGTCTGGCCGACTTCGATTTCCTCGCGCAGCGCATGCAGCACCGCTGCGCGGAACAGCGGATGATCATCGGCGACAAGGACCCGGGCCAGGCTCATGGCCGCCAGTGTGGCACGCGCCGCGCACCGATGCCCTAGTACCAATGCGTTATTGGAGCCGGCGGGCGGGCTGTTATCTTCGCCCCCTTCCAAACCGGTTCCGAGGGAGAGCGGATGCCATTTTCCAATCGACGCGTGCCGCTGGCGGCCCTGCCCTTGCTGGCCCCGCTCATGCTGGCGACCGTGCCCGCCGCCCATGCCGAGGACGCACTGACCCTCAAGCCGACCGGCCGGTTGCATTACGACTTCGCGCGCTTCGACAACGACGCACGCGGCACCGACGAGCGCGATGGCGACGATCTGCGTGCGGCGTGGCTGGCGATTTCCGGCCGGTTCTACGTGGTCGACTACAAGCTGGAGGCGGATTTCGCCGGTCACCGGCCGGTCGCGCGCGACGCCTATCTGGCCCGCAGCTTCGGCAACACCACCGTGACCCTCGGCCAGTTCAAGCAGTTCTACACGCTGGACGACCGCGGCAGCTCCAATCACATCCTGGCGGTCGAACGCAGCTGGCTGGCGCAGACCCTGGCGCCGTCCTACCGGTTGGGCCTCGGCGTCAACGGCCATCGCGACGGCGTGTTCTGGAGCGGCAGCATCTACAGCCTGGAAAGCATCGACGTCTGGCAGGCCAAGGGCCGAGCCGCCGGCGCGCGCGCCGGCTACGCGCCCTGGCGCGAGGCCGGGCGGGTGCTGCATTTCGGCGCCGCGCTGGAAAAGAGCGCTACGATCATCCCGGCGCGGACGGTGCGCCCGCGCTGCGCGTGCAGCCGCGCGTGGCCGGCTACTTCGGCGACAACAGCCGGTTGTCGCTGGTCGATTTCCGCAATGGCCGCGACGTGTCGGTGGACAAGTACGGACTGGAGGCGGCCGGCGTGCATGGCGCCTGGTCCTGGCAGGCCGAATACGGCGGCGCCCGCTACGACGACGGCCAGCAGCGCGCGCGGGTCGAGGCCGGCTACCTGCAGGGCAGCTGGCTGCTCACCGGCGAATCACGCCCCTACGACGCCAAGGCCGGCCGGTTCGTCCAGCTCAAGCCCCAGCGCCGCGGCGGCGCGTGGGAACTGGTGGCGCGCTACGACCACATCGAGGGCAGGCAGTGGCCTCTCACGCGCCGCGACCTGTCGGCCGATGCGTGGACGGTGGGCGTGAACTGGTACGCGCCGAAACACTTCCGGGTGATGCTGGACTGGACCGACAGCCGGCGCCGTGATGAAGTGAGCGGGAGAACATTGGATCGCACCGGCGTGCTGGCCGGACGCGTCCAGTTCGACTTCTGACGCATCCCGCTTCGCCCGCCCGCCGGTTTCGGGTCACGGAACCGCGAGAAAATAATTTTCATCACCCCTGTCCTGTGCTACACAATAGCTGGTCGCGATTTCACGCGACCATCTGCAGGGGAGGCGGTTCGTGCGAGAAAATTACTTTCATTCCAATGCTCCGCTCGCCGGCAAGGGCTTGCCCACCGGCGGTCCATGGACGCCGTCCGGCCTCGCCGCGCAGGGAAGTTCGATTCTCGAGGAAGAGGTCAGCCTGCCGGCGGCGGTGCTGAGCGAATCGGCGCTGCGCCACAACCTGGCCTGGATGCGCGAATTCACCGAAGCCTACGGCTGCCAGCTGGCGCCGCACGGCAAGACCACGATGAGTCCGGCACTGTTCCGGATGCAGCTGGATGCCGGTGCATGGGGGATCACCCTGGCGACCGCGCCGCAGACGGCGGCGGCGTACGCCCACGGCGTGCGGCGGGTGCTGCTGGCCAACCAGCTCGTCGGCAAGGGCAACTTCGATCTGATTGCCGATCTGCAGGCGCGGGATGCGGACTTCTGGTTCGCCTGCGTGGTGGATTCGGCCGACAACGTCGCCGCGCTGGGCCGCCATTTCGGCGCGCGTGGCCAGCGCATCCGGGTGTTGCTGGAAATCGGCGCGCCGGGAGGACGCACCGGCGTGCGCGACGAGTCGCAGGCGCGCGCGGTGCTGAAGGAAATCGCGCGCTGGCCGGAGGCGGTCGCGCTGGTCGGCGTGGAAGTCTATGAAGGCGTGGTCAAGGACGAAGCCGGCGTACGCACCCTGCTGCGGCGCACGCTGTCGCAGTGGCAGGCGATCCGCGCCGCTGGCGGATTCGCCGAAACGCCGGCACTGCTGTCCGGCGCCGGTTCGGCCTGGTTCGACGTGGCCGCGGAGGAATTCGCCGCGCTGGCGGCGGACCCGCAGGCGCAAGTGGTGCTTCGTCCGGGCTGTTACCTGACCCACGACGTGGGCATCTACCGCGACGCCGCCAGCCGCATCCATGCCTCCAACCCGGTCGCGCAGCGCATGGGACGCGGCCTGCTGCCCGCGCTGAGGCTGTGGGCCTACGTGCAATCGCGTCCGGAACCGGATCGCGCGATCATCGGCCTGGGCAAGCGCGACGCCGCGTTCGATGCGGGTTTTCCGCTGCCGGTGCTGCATCATCGCCCCGGCGACGCCGTCCCCGCCGACGCGCCCGCGCACTGGCGCATCGGCGCGATGATGGATCAGCACGCGTTCCTCCAGATCGAAGGCACCGACGACCTCAAGGTCGGCGATCTGCTGTGCTTCGACATTTCCCATCCCTGCCTGACCTTCGACAAGTGGCGCCACCTGCTGGTGGTCGATGACGCGCACCGCGTCGTCGGCGCCGTCGATACCCACTTCTGACCGGCCAGGTAGCGAACGCATGACTCCGGGAAACCTGTTGTTGCTCTATGCCACGCTGTCGATCGTCGCGCTGGTGGTGCTGATCGCGCGTTATCGCCTCAATCCCTTCATCTCGATTACCGTGGTTTCGCTCGGACTGGCGCTGATGGCCGGCATGCCGGCGCCGGAGATCGTGCCCGCCTACGAGCAGGGCGTGGGCAAGACCCTCGGCCACATCGCGCTGATCGTCGCGCTGGGCACGATGCTGGGCAAGCTGATGGCCGAATCCGGCGGCGCCGAACGCATCGCGCGCACGCTGATCCGGCGTTTCGGCACCCGCCACGTGCACTGGGCGATGATGCTGATCGCGTTCTGCATCGGCCTGCCGATCTTCTTCGAGGTCGGCTTCGTGCTGCTGATCCCGATCGTGCTCAACGTCGCCCGTCGCACCGGCGTGCCGCTGCTGCTGGTCGGCCTGCCGATGGTCGCTGGCCTGTCGGTGGTGCATGGCCTGGTGCCGCCGCACCCGGCCGCGATGCTGGCGGTGCACGAGTACCAGGCCGACGTCGGGCGCACGCTGTTCTACGCGCTGCTGGTCGGCCTGCCGACCGCGGCGCTGGCGGGACCGATCTTCGCCCGGCTGGTGTCGCGCCATGTCTCCCTGCCGACGCACAACCCGATGGAAGCCGCGCTGCTCAACCAGGGCCAGCGGGAAATCCCCGACGCCGAACTGCCCGGTTTCGGCATCACCCTGGCAACCCTGCTGCTGCCGGTCGGCCTGATGCTGCTGGGCGGCTGGGCCGATACGCTGGCCGCGCCCGGAACCGCCGCCAACGACGTGCTGCGCTTCATCGGCCACTCGGTGGTGGCGCTGCTGCTGGCCACCCTGCTGAGCTTCGTTACCCTGGGCCTGATGCGTGGCTTCAACCGCGAACAGATCCTGAGGTTCTCGCAGGAATGCCTCGCCCCGACCGCCGCCATCACCCTGCTGGTCGGTGCCGGCGGCGGTCTCAACGGCATCCTGGTCAAAACCGGGGTGGCCCAGGAAATCACCCGCCTGTCGCACGAATTCCAGCTGTCGCCACTGCTGATGGGCTGGACCGTGGCCGCGCTGATGCGGGTGGCGACCGGTTCGGCCACGGTGGCGATGAGCACCGCGGCCGGCATCGTCGCTCCGGTCGCCGCGGCTTCCGGCTATCCGCATCCGGAACTGTTGGTGCTGGCCACCGGCGCCGGCTCGCTGGTGCTGTCACACGTCAACGACGGCGGCTTCTGGCTGGTCAAGGAATACTTCAACATGAGCGTGGCCCAGACCTTCAAGACCTGGACCGTGCTGGAAACCCTCATCTCGGTGACCGCGCTGCTGCTGGTGCTGGGCATCGCCGCACTGCACTGACCGGCCGGAGGCCGCCATGTACGACATCGTCTATCACCTCAAGCAGCGCCTGCACGAGCTGAGTCCGGTCGAACGCCGGATCGCCGACACCATCCTGGCCGACATCGACGGCGCCGCGCAGTCGGGCATCGCCGAACTCGCCGAACAGGCGGGCGTCAGCGTGGCGGCGATTTCGCGCTTCGCCAAGGCGCTGGACTGCGACAACGTGCGCGAACTGCGCGCGCGCCTGGCCGAGGCCAGCGCGGTCGGCAAGCGTTTCCTCGACGATCATGACGCCCCGCCCAGCTCGGCGCTGTACGCGCAGATCTGCGCCGACATCGAAAGCTGCCTGCGCCGCAACGTCGGCGGCTTGCAGGAGCAGGTGGTGCAGTCGCTGGCCGAAGCGCTGGCCTCGGCGCGGATGATCTACGTGTTCGGCATGGGCGGCTGCTCGACCGTGTTCGGACTGGAATTGCAGAACCGGCTGGTCCGCTTCGGCCGTCCCATCGCCGCCTACAGCGACGCGATCTCGCTGAAGGTGGTCGCCGCGACGCTGACCCCGGAAGACGTCGTGGTCGCGCTGTCGGTCAGCGGCATCACCCCGGAAATCCTGTCGGCGGTGGACATCGCCCGCGGCTACGGCGCCAAGGTGGGCGCCATCACTCGCGCCGACACCGCGCTGGCCGAGCGCGCCGACTGGCTGCTGCCGATCGTCATCGACGAAACCGACTTCGTGTTCAAGCCGTCCGCCTCGCGCTACGCGATGATGCTGGCGGTGGACGTCCTGGCCACTACCCTGGCGCTGCACATCGCCGACGACAGCCGCGAGCGGCTGCGCCGGATCAAGTTCGCGCTGGACAACTACCGCGGCGGCGAGAATCGCCTGCCGTTGGGGGATTGATGCGTTACGACCTGTTGATCCGCGACGCCCTGCTGCTGGACGGCAGCGGCGCCGCCGGCACGCGCGGCGACATCGGCGTCAGCGCCGGCCGCATCACCGCGATGGGGCGCCGTGGAGGGCGACGCGGCGAGCGTCGTCGAGGCCGGCGGGCGGGCGGTCAGCCCGGGCTTCATCGACGTGCATACCCACGACGATCTGGAAGTCATCCGCGATCCGGCCATGACCAGCAAGCTGTCGCAGGGCGTCACCACGATCGTGGTCGGCAACTGCGGCATCAGCGCCAGCCCGGTGAACGCCGCCGACGCGGTGCCCGATCCGATGAACCTGCTCGGCGAGCCGGCCGAATTCCGCTACCCGCGCTTCGCCGACTACCGGCGCGCGGTCGAGGACGCACGCCCGGCCTTGAACGTGGCCGCGCTGGTCGGGCACACCGCGCTGCGCCAGAACCACATGGACCGACTGGATCGCGCCGCCAGCGACGAAGAAATCGCGGCGATGCGGCTGCAACTGCGCGCGGCGATCGCCGAGGGCGCGCTCGGCCTGAGCACCGGGCTGGCCTACGCCTCCGCCTTCGCCGCGCCCGCGCGCGAGGTGCTGGAACTGACCCGCGACCTGCCCGCCGATCGCCTGTACGCCACCCATCTGCGCGACGAGTTCGCCGGCATCCTGCCGGCGCTGGACGAAGCGCGGGCGGTCGGACGCCATAGCGGCGCGCCGGTGCGGGTGTCGCATCTCAAATGCGCCGGCATCGACAACTGGGGCCGCAGCCGCGAAGTGCTGGCATGGCTGGACGGCGCCGCCGGCGAACACGACGTGGCCTGCGATTGCTATCCATACGCGGCCAGCGCTTCCACCCTGGATCTGAAACAGGTCACCGACGCCTACGACATCCTGATCACCTGGTCCGGATCGCATCCGGATCAGGGCGGCGGATGCTGGCGGCGATCGCCGCCGACTGGCAGGTGCCGCTGCACGACGCGGCGCGCCGCCTGCAGCCGGCGGGCGCGGTGTACTTCTGCATGGACGAGGACGACGTGCGCCGGTTCCTGCGCCATCCGTTGACCATGATCGGCTCCGACGGCCTGCCGCGGGATCCGCGTCCGCACCCGCGCCTGTGGGGCACGTTCCCGCGCGTGCTCGGCCACTATGCGCGCGACGAGGGCCTGTTTCCGCTGCACGAAGCGGTGCACAAGATGACCGGCCTGCCCGGCAGCCGGTTTTGGTAGTGCCCGGACGCGGGCTGCTGCGCGAAGGCTGGCATGCGGATCTGGTGCTGTTCGATCCGGCGCGCGTGCGCGATACGGGCCGACTATCACGATCCGGTGCGCGCCGCCGAGGGCATCGACGCGGTGTGGGTGAACGGCGAACTGGCCTACGACGGCAGCGCGGTCACCGCCGCGCGCAGCGGCCGTTTCCTGGCACCCGCCTCCTGACAACATTTCCGAAATCGAAGAGGAATCTGCATGAGCGACATCAAGCGCTATGGCGCCGAAGGCGGCGTCGGCCAGGGCCGGCAGCACATGCCGTTCTCGCGCGCGGTCGAGGCCGACGGCTGGCTGTACGTGTCCGGCCAGGTACCGATGCGCGACGGCGAACTGATCGGCGGCACCGTCACCGAGCAATCGCACGTGGCCATCGGCAACGTGCTGGCCATCCTGGCCGAGGCCGGCTATGGCCCCGAGCACGTGGTCCGCTGCGGCGTCTGGCTGGACGACGCGCGCGACTTCGCCGCCTTCAACCAGGTGTTCCGGCACTACTTCGGCGAGCATCCGCCCGCACGCGCCTGCGTGGAGAACCGGATGGTGGTGGACTGCAAGGTCGAGGTCGACTGCGTGGCCTACAAGCGCCCCACGCGCTGATCGTCACATCGGCACTTCGGTCAACTGATCCATGCGGATGCGGTTGGCGAACAGCGAGAACGCCAGCGTGCCGGCCAGGCCGTTGGCGCGGCTGACCCAGGCCGGCAGCCAGCGCGGCGGCGCCAGCACGCCGCTGTCGAACAGCGGCTCGAACAGGGTCACGTCGCCCAGGGTCATCTTGCCGGCGAACAGGCGCCGGCACAGTTGCAGGCGATCCCGTTGCAGGGCGTGGCGGAAGAAGGTGTGCACGGAAATCAGTCCGCGCAGGTAAACCGTGTCCTTGGTGAAGGCGGCGCCGCCGTGGGTGGGCACGCCACGGAACACCCGCTGCGCGGAGGCGAAGCTTTCGGCCGGATTCTGCCCGGCGTCGCGGAAATAGCGGAACACCTCGATGAAATCCGCTCCCCCCAGCGCCATCGCGATCGCCTCGATGCGCAGGCTGATCCGCTTCATCCGCTCGATGTCGATGCTGCCGGTGATCTGCTCGGCGAAGGTCGCCAGCCCTTCCTGGGTCTCGGTGATGCGCGGCGACGACAATGCCAGGCTTGGGAACAAGGGCTGCTCGCGGCCGTTGAGCGCGGTCAGCGAATGCACCAGCGCTTCATGCTGGAGCAGTTGCCGGCGGTCGTAGTCGCTGAAGGCGGCGCCATGGCGCAGGCGGATGCGGGTCGCGCCGGCCGCGGCCTTGGCGATCAGATCCGGATCCAGTTCGACCGAGATCACGCGGCCATCGAAGAAGTCGTCGAGATCGCCTTGCAGTTGCAGTTGCAGCGCGGTGGCCGAGACCGGGATCTGTTCTTCCGGCGACAGCAGTTCGCGATCCAGATCCTGGGCGATGGCGATGAAGTGGCGGGCGGCGTCGCGGGTGGTCGGCCCGTTGCCGGGCAGCGGCGCCTCGGGCGTGCCGAACAGGGTGATCGAATGGGTGGTTACCGAAGGCGAACCCAGGCACTCCAGCAACTGCGCGGCCAGCGACCAGCTGTCCACCGATTCGCGCAGATAGCGCCCCAGCGGATGCGCCGGATCGGCCGCGTGCGCGATCGCTTCCAGCTCGCGGCGGGCTTCGCTGAAATCCAGCTTGGGGTATTCGACTTTCGGCAGGCGCGGATTGCCGCGCTCCATTCCTTCCAGGAACGGCGCCTGCAACGCGGCCGGCCAGCTCGCCAGGCTGAGCAGCTTGATCCCCCGCACCGCCTTGACCAGGCGCGCGTCCAGCGCCGCGTGGTGGGCGATCTCGGGAGATAGGCTCATCGCATCCATGCCGATGCTCCGCGCATGCCCCACCCCGTGGGAGCGACGTCAGTCGCGAACTCCTGGCGGAAACTTCGAACGTGCCCAGCCTGGTCGCCTTCGCGACTCACGTCGCTCCCACAAGGGAGGGAGCTGCGCATCTGCAACATCCTGGCTTCCTGCCTGGCAAGCTGCCTCGCATGCCGGCTGCAATCTGTGGGAGCGACGTCAGTCGCGAGCTCCTGGCGGGAATTTCGAAGGCTTCCAACTGGGTCGCCTTCGCGACTGACGTCGTTCCCACAAGGTGGGTGGCGCAGGTGACAGCGCATCAGTGGCGTCCGTATTTGTCGTCCAGGCGCTTGTTGAGCGCCTTGACCTGCACGCGGGCTTCGGCCTTCTGCGCCAGCCGGGTGGCCAGCTTGCCGGCCGCGCTGGCGACTTCGTCGCGCAGCTTGAGGTAGTTGAGGAAACGTTCCTCGTCCAGTTCACCGCGCTCGATCGCCGCGCGAACCGCGCAGCCGGGTTCGCGCTGGTGCGAACAGTCGCGGAAGCGGCATTGTTCGGCCAATGCCTCGATGTCGGCGAAGCCGCCTTCGACCAGATCCTCCTCGCCGGTCGGCTTGAGCTCGCGCATGCCGGGCGTGTCGATCAGGCAGGCGCCGGACGGCAGCGGCATCAGCGCGCGATGGGTGGTGGTGTGACGGCCGCGCGAATCGCTCTCGCGGACTTCGCCGGTCTTCATCCGGTCGTCGCCCAGCAGGGTGTTGGTGAGGGTGGATTTGCCGGCGCCGGGAAGAAACGAACAGTACCACCGTATGACCCGGCCGCAGCCAGGGCGCCAGCACCGCCACATCGTCGGGATCCTTGGCGTTGAGCGCGAATACCGGCACGTCCTGCGCGGTTACGTCGGCCAGCGCCTCGATGGCATCGCTCGCATGTTCGTGGCGATCGGCCTTGGTCAGCACCACCACCGGCTGCGCTCCGCCGCTGCCGACCAGCAGCAGGTAGCGCTCGATCCGGCGCGGATTGAAGTCCGCGTCCAGGCCCGAGACGATGAACACCGCATCCACGTTGGCGGCGATGACCTGCTGCTGGTAGTGCTCGCCAGCCGCGCCACGCTTGATGCCGGTATGGCGCGGCAGCAGGGCGACGATGCGTTTGCCCTCCAGCAAGACCCAGTCGCCGACCGCCGGCCGCTCGTGGGCGGGGGAACCCGCCTTGCGGAACCCCGGACGGCGCTGCCATTCGGGCAGCGATTCGGCCTTGATGGCGGTGTCCGGACCATCGGCGACCACGTAACCGGATCGGTGCTGCTCGGTCACCCGGGCGGCCGCGCCGCCGGGTGGCCGCCAGCAGGGCCGCCCAGGCCGGATCTTCCGGCGCGCCCAGCCAGGGCCAGCCGATGGCGCGCTGGGGGGCGAAGTCGAGCGGGGCGGGGGTGGGGTTTGCGGGCATGCGGGGATTCTAGACGCCTGTTAAACCGGGCGGCGCGCGGCCGCATAAATTTCCGTTAAGCTGGCTGTCCGACTCCCCAAAACCATTGCCATGCCTGCCCCGTCTTCCTTCCAGCTGCCCGTGCGCGAGCGCCTCTCCGAAGTCCGTTACGAAATCCGTGGCGAGCTGGCTCGGCGAGCTCGTGAGCTGGAGGCCCAGGGACGCAAGCTGATCAAGCTGAACATCGGCAACCCGGGCGCCTTCGGTTTCCGCGCTCCGGCGCACCTGCAGAAGTCGATCGTGGGCGACATTGAAACACACCGATCCGTATACCCACCAGCAGGGCCTGCCAGCCGCGCGCGAAGCCGTCGCCGCCGCCTACGCCCGGCGCGGCACCCCGCATGCCAGCGCGGACCGCGTGTTCATGGGCAATGGCGTCAGCGAGCTGATCGACGTGTCGCTGCGCGCGCTGCTCAATCCCGGCGACGAAGTGCTGGTGCCCCTCGCCCGACTACCCGCTGTGGTCGGCGTCCACCATCCTCAACGACGGCCGCCCGGTCTATTACCGCTGCACCCCGGAGAACGATTTCCTGCCGGATCCGGCGGAGATCGAGCAACTGGTGTCCTCGCGCACCCGCGCCATCGTGCTGATCAACCCGAACAACCCGACCGGTGCGATCTATCCGCGCGAGCTGGTCGAGCGGATCGTCGCCATCGCCATCAAGCACAAGCTGCTGCTGATGGTCGACGAAATCTACGACCAGGTGCTGTACGACGGTGCCCGCTTCGAACCGGTCGCGCCGCTGGCCGGCGATCATCCCTGCATCACCTTCAGCGGCCTGAGCAAGGTGCATCGCGCCTGCGGCTGGCGGGTGGGCTGGGCGGTGGTGTCCGGCAGCATCGAGCGGGTGCGCGAGTACCTGCAGGCGATGGACCTGCTGAGCGCGCTGCGCCTGTGCGCCAACGTGCCCGGCCAGTACGCGGTGGAAGCCGCGGTCAACGGCCCGGACACCATCACCGAACTCTGTTCGCCCGGTGGACGCCTGTACGAGACCCGCGCGCGATCATCGAGGCCTGCGAGGCCAGCGAGCACCTGGAGCTGGTGCGTCCGGACGCGGCGCTGTACGCGTTCCCGGCCGTGGTCGGCGACGCCGCCAAGGGCTTCGACGATCACGCCTTCGCCCTGGATCTGCTGGAAACCGAAGGCGTGCTGGTGGTGCCCGGTTCGAGCTTCAACGTGCCCTACCGCAACCACTTCCGGGTGACCTTCCTGCCCGAGGCGGCGGTCATGCGCGAAGTCTTCGTCCGCATTGGGTGCGCCCTGGATCGTCGCGCCGAGGCCGCCACCAAGGTGGTGCCAATCAAGGGACGTTCGCGCCCCGCCGCGGCCTGAGCCGGGGCGCCCGTGGTTTCCCGCCTCCCCTGGCGGTGAAACCAGAAACCCCTGCCTCAGTTGTGGGAGCGACGTGAGTCGCGAGCTTTTCACGGAAATTCCGAAAGGCGTCCAGCTTGGTCGCCTTCGCGACTGACGTCGCTCCCACAAGGAAAGGGATGGCGCATCGGTGGCATCCCTGCTTCCTGCTCGAACACTTCGCGGGCCAGCGGCCCCATGCGCCAGTTGCAACCTGTGGGAGCGACGTCAGTCGCGACGCCTTCCGCGCCCCCACGCCATCGGGTTGGTCAGACGGCCTTTGAACCGGCGGCCATCCGGCGCAGAATGCGCGCATGACCACCGCCGCCACTCCACACACCACCGCCCTGCTGCCCGAATTGAGCTACCTGGCGCTCGGCGACTCCTACACCATCGGTGAATCGGTGCCCGAAAACGGGCGCTGGCCGGTGCAGCTCGCGCAGGCGCTGCGCAACGAAGGCATTCCGCTGGCGGACCCGCGCATCATCGCCACCACCGGCTGGAGCACCGACGAGCTGGACGCGGCGATCACCGCGCAGGAACCGCTTGGCACGCATGATTTCGTGAGCCTGCTGATCGGCGTCAACAACCAGTACCGCGGTCGTGACGTCGAGGAGTACCGGGTGCAGTTCGCGGCGCTGCTGTGGCGCGCGATCGGTTTTGCCGGCAATCGGCCGGAACGGGTGCTGGTGCTGTCGATTCCCGATTGGGGGGTGACCCCGTTCGCGGTGAAGGAAGGCCGCGACACCGCCCGCATCGCGCGTGAACTGGATGCCTACAACGAGGCCGCCCACCAGGCCTGCGTGCAGCGCGGCGTCGCCTTCGTCGACATCACCGCGGTCAGCCGTGCGCGCGGCGCCGAAGCCACGATGCTGGCCGACGATGGCCTGCATCCCTCCGCGGCGATGTATGCGGAATGGACCCGGCTGGCCCTGCCGGTGGCGCACCGCCTGCTCGCCCACGCCTGATCCTTATCCTGTAGAGCCGAGCTTGCTCGGCTGCGCCCGGGACGCTCGGCCTTCGGGGATTCAGCCGAGCAAGCTCGGCTCTACGCGGGAGGGTGTTCAGGCGGCACCACGGTGGCGTAGCCTTCCCGCGCCAGCCATTCCAGCAGGCGCGCGAGGATCTCGACGTTGTGTCCATGCGCGGCGCCTTCATGCAGCAACACGATCGCGCCGGGCGCGATGTCGCGCGTCAATCGCGCCAGCACCTGATCCGGCTCGCAATCCACGCCGTCGAACCCGCGCGCGCTCCAGGCGACACGTGCCAATCGATGGCGCTTGAGCGACAGGCCGACGAAGGGATTGGTCATCCCCACCACCGAACGGAACCAGCGCGGGGTCTGCCCGGACACCACCGTCAGCAGCGACTGGTTGCGACCGATCTCCGCTTCCATCGCGGCCGGACCGAGCCGCCAGAAACGGGTGTCCGGATGGCTGGCGCTGTGATTGCCGATGCCATGCCCGCGACGGAGGATGTCCTGCACCTGTTCCGGCTGCGCCACGGCGCGTTCGCCGACCAGGAAGAACGTGGCGCGGGCACCGTGGCGTTCCAGCAGGTCCAGCATCGGGCCGGTGTCGGCGGAAGGTCCGTCATCGATGGTCAGCCAGACCTCGCGCCGCTTCGTGGGCAGCCGCGACAGTGCCGGGCACAGCAGGGTCGCACGCGGGTACAGGGTCGCCCAGACCACGGTCAGGTGGGTCAGCAACATCGCAGGCAGGCCGATCCGCCAGCCCCAGCGCCACCACAAGGCCACGACCACCACTTGCGACAAGGCCAACAGGCCCAATATCAAGCCGGGCCGGCGCGGGACGCGATGCAGTGTTCTTGCGCAGGTCATGCCCCATGATGCCACGGGGCGTAGAATTCCCTTTCCGTCTTCCGGTATCCGTCCATGTCCCTCGACCCCGCCCTGCGCGCCCGTATCGAATCCCTCCTGCAGTCCAACCGCGTGGTGCTGTTCATGAAGGGCCAACCCAACATGCCGCAGTGCGGTTTCTCCGCCAAGGCGGTCGGCGCGCTGGGCGCGCTGGGAGTGGACTACGCGCACGTCAACGTGCTGGCCGATCAGGAAATCCGCGAAGGCATCAAGGCCTACGGCGACTGGCCGACCATCCCGCAGTTGTACGTCGACGGTGAACTGGTCGGCGGCAGCGACATCATCGAGCAGATGACCAATTCCGGCGAGCTGGCCAGCCTGCTGGGCCTGGACGCGCCGGACCGCACGCCGCCGGCGATCACCATCACCCCGGCCGCGGCCGAGATGGTGAAGAAAGCGGTGGCCGACGCCGGTCCGGGCGCCGCCCTGGCGCTGTCGATCAACGCCCAGTTCCAGCCCAATTTCCAGCTGGCGCAGTTCGACGCCAACGCCATCGCCGCCGAATCCAGCGGCGTGCGCGTGCAGTTCGATCTGGGCAGCGCGCGCCGCGCCGACGGCATCACCATCGACTGGGTGGACGACATCCGCGGCAAGGGCCTGGCAATCGACAATCCGAACGCGCCCAAGCCGGTGCAGGCGCTGTCGCCGATGGACGCCGATGCCAAGGTCCGCGCCGGCGAAGTGCTGCTGGTGGACGTGCGTCCGGCCGACGAGCGCGCCATGGCCGCGGTCGCGGTGCCGTTCAAGACCTTCGACGGCAACGGCCGCGCGGATCTGGAAAACCTGCCGAAAGATACCGCGCTGGCCTTCCTGTGCCGCAGCGGCGGCCGCAGCCAGCAGGCCGCGGAGGAGTTCCGCGCCCGCGGCTTCACCCGCGTCTACAACGTCACCGGCGGCATCAACGCCTGGGCGGACGAAGTGGATGGCACGATCAGCAAGTACTGATTAATCCATCATCGAAAGAAGAAACGGCGCCGGTAGGCGCCGTTTCTGTTTGCCGCGCGCGTGGGGATCCGCTTCGGTCCGGACTTCCCACGGGTTCTCCTTCTCCCACATGCGGGAAGGTGGCGGCATTCGCCGTTGCCCATGCTTGGATGAACGACGTGCTCCGGATGCGGCCCCACCATCCTCCCCCGCTAGCGGGGGAGGGGAAGGGTCTGGTTATCCCGGTAATCAGGAAGCCGGATGAGGCCCCCACCCACTCCTCCTCCGCAAGCGGAGGAGGGGAAGGGTCTGGTTATCCCGGTAATCAGGAAGCCGGATGGGCTCCTACCCATCCTCCCCCGCCAGGCGAGGGGGGAAGGTAGGTCTGGTTATTTCCGTATAACCAGAAACGTAGGGCGGACATCCTTCCCTCCGCATGGGAGGGGGAAGGTGCCCGAAGGGCGGAGTGGGGGCAGGCCGGAAGCAAAGCCACTCGCCTCCGCGGAACCCGCCCACCCTACCCGCTAGAAACCACCTTCGGCCAGATAGGCCAGTTCCTCGTCGGTGGAGTCGCGCCCCAGCGCCGGGTTGCGGTGCGGGAAGCGGCCGAAGCGGGCGATGAGGTCGTAGTGCAGCTGCGCGTAGCGGATGTAGTTGGCGTCGCCGGTGGCGTTGAACAGATCCAGCGAGCGCTGCTGATCGGCCAGCGCCTCGGAATGCTCGAACGGCATGTAGAAGAAGATCCGCAGCGCCGGCTCCACGATTCCATCGAAACCGGCATCGACCGCGCGCGCCGCGTAGTGCCGCGCCAGGCCGTCGGTCGCATAGGAGTGCGCGCTGCCGCGAAAGCAGTTGCGCGGAAACTGATCCAGCAGCAGGATCAGCGCCAGCGCGCCTTCGGCCTCGTCCATCCAGCCTTCCTGCTCGCGGCGCGCGGCACGGAAGTGCAGTTCGCGGAATTCGTCGTGGAAGCGATCGTCGAAGGCTGCATCGCGGGCGAACCATTTCTCGTAACCGGCATCGCGCCAGAATTCGATCACGCGGCGGGCGTCGCTCATGTCGGAATCTCCATTCGTGTCCGCCGGCAAGGCTAACCGCTGCGGCGGCGCGATGGCGCCTCGAACGCCGCACGCAGCGTTCCGCGGACGTGCCGCGGGATTCAGCCCGGCAGGGCGAGCGCCAGCAACTGGTCGTCGTATTCGCGTCCGCCGACCTGGAACCGGCGCTCGCCGACCGGCACATAGCCAGCCTTGCGGTAGAACGCGATAGCCGCATGGTTGTGCGCGTACACGCCCAGCAACAGGCGCGGCGCGCCCAGGGCGGTCGCCTCGTCGATGGCCGCACGCATCAGCGCCGCGCCGATGCTGCGGCCCTGGAAGCGGTGCAGCAAATAGATGCGCTTGACCTCGCGATCACCGGGCTGCGGGTCCGCCACCGGCAGGCTCGCCGGGGACAGCACCAGGTAGCCTACCGGCGCGGCGCCGGGCTCGACTTCGGCCAGCCAGATCCGGAGCTCCGGATCCGCCAGCCAGCGCGCATACAACGTCGCCGCATGCTGGTCCTGGCAATGGCGCAGGATGTCCGCGCCCTCCAGCACCCCGGCAAAGGTTTCCAGGAAGCTGGCCGCACCCACGGCGGCCAGCGCCTGTTCGTCGCCCGCGCCGGCGCGGCGGACGCGGATCACCGGTTGTTCCGCCGCCGGGCTCATTCGTCGAATCGCAGGTGCCGGACCGACTTGCCGTTGCGGCGGATCAGCTTGAGCGCCTCGATGCCGACGTTGATGTGGTTCTGCACGAACTCGGAGCTGACCTTGGCGTCGGAGGCTTCGGTCTTGACTCCTTCCGGAATCATCGGCTGGTCCGAGACCAGCAGCAGCGCGCCGCACGGAATGCGGTTGGCGAAGCCGGCGGCGAACACCGTCGCGGTCTCCATGTCGATGGCCATGCAACGCATCACCCGCAGGCGTTCCTTGAATGCGTCGTCGTGTTCCCACACGCGGCGGTTGGTGGTGTAGACGGTGCCGGTCCAGTAGTCGTGGCCCAGATCACGGATCATCGTCGAGACCGCGCGTTGCAGGGCGAACGCCGGCAGCGCCGGCACTTCCGGCGGCAGGTAGTCGTTGCTGGTGCCCTCGCCGCGGATGGCCGCGATCGGCAGCACCAGATCGCCCAGCTGGTTCTTCTTCTTCAGGCCGCCGCACTTGCCCAGGAACAGCACCGCCTTGGGCATGATGGCGGAGAGCAGATCCATCATCGTCGCCGCGTTCGGGCTGCCCATGCCGAAGTTGATCATGGTGATGCCGTCGACGGTGGCGCTGGCCATCGGCCGGTCCAGGCCGACGATGGGCGCACCGGTCAGCTGCGAAAAGGTGTTGAGGTAGCCGCCGAAGTTGGTCAGCAGGATGTGTTCGCCGAACTGGTCCAGCGGCACCCCGGTATAGCGCGGCAACCAGTTGTCGACGATTTCGTTCTTGTCTTTCATGGGCATCCCCGTTTCTCGTTGTTATCGGGGCATTCTCGCACGCACGACCTCCCGCACTTGGCAAGCCGGCGCGGGCCGGGTTAGGGTCCAGCCACCTTCCGGGGAATACACCATGCGACTGACCTTGATGGCCGGGTTCGGCCTGGCTTTGCTCTGCACCACGGCCCAGGCGGCGACGCCGGCCTCGCGCTTCATCCAGGATCCCTACCCCAGCACCTATCGTCCGCTCGGTTCGGCACCGGTGCTGATCGAACACGCCACCGTGCTGACCGGCACCGGCGAACGCCTGGATGATGCCGACGTGCTGGTCCAGGACGGCCGCATCGCGGCGGTCGGGCGCGGCCTGCAGGCGCCGGAAGGCGCCACCCGCGTGGACGCGCGCGGCAAGTGGGTCACCCCCGGCATCATCGACGTGCATTCGCACCTGGGCGTCTACCCGAGCCCCGGCGCGCGCGCGCACCAGGACGGCAACGAGATGACCGGTTCGGTCACCGCCAACGTCTGGGCCGAGCACTCGGTGTGGCCGCAGGATCCCGCTTTCCACACCGCGCTGGCCGGCGGCGTCACCACCCTGCAGGTGCTGCCCGGTTCGGCCAACCTGGTCGGCGGTCGCGGCGTGACCCTGAAGAACGTCTCCGCCACCACCTACCAGGGCATGAAGTTCCCCGGCGCGCCGTGGGGACTGAAGATGGCCTGCGGCGAGAATCCCAAGCGCGTGTACGGCGGCGGCAAGGGCGTGCCGCCGATGACCCGGATGGGCAACGTGGCCGGCTATCGCGCCGCCTTCATCGACGCGGCCGAATACCTGAAGAAGAACGCACCCAAGGATTCGGAACCGAAGAAGAAGCGCTGGTGGCAGCGCGGCTCCGGCGAGGGCCAGGACAGCAGCGGCGACAGCGGCGGCAAGCGCGATCTGAAGCTCGACACCCTGGCCGGCGCCATCCACGGCGACATCCTGGTGCACATCCACTGCTACCGCGCCGAAGAAAGTGGCCACCATGCTCGATCTGGCCAAGGAATTCGGCTTCAAGATCGCCGCGTTCCATCACGGCGTGGAGGCCTACAAGCTGGCCGACCGGCTCGCCGCCGAAGGTGTCTGCGGCGCGCTGTGGGCCGACTGGTGGGGCTTCAAGATGGAAGCCTTCGACGGCATCCAGGAGAACATCGCGCTGGTGGATCGTCCCGCCAACAGCTGCGCGATCGTGCACTCGGATTCCGACGAGGGCATCCAGCGCCTCAACCAGGAGGCGGCGAAGGTGATCGCCAGCGCGCGCCGCGCCGGCATGGGCGACATCACGCCCGAACACGCGATCCGCTGGCTCACCGCCAATCCGGCCAAGGCGCTGGGCGTGGCCGCGCAGACCGGCACCCTGGAGGCAGGCAAGATGGGCGACGTGGTGATCTGGAACCAGAATCCCTTCAGCGTGTACGCGCAGGCCGAACAGGTCTACATCGATGGCGCGCGCGTGTACGACCGCCACGACCGGAGCCGCCAGCCCGTCTCGGACTTCCTGCTCGGCCAGGAGGTGTCGCGATGAGCCGCCGTCTGCTGGGTCGCCTGTGCCTGCTGGCCGCGGCCATCGCCGCCACGCCGGCGATGGCGCAGGACGTATTGATTCGCAACGCCACCGTGCACACCGCCGCCGCGCAGGGCACGCTGAAGAACGCCGACGTGCTGATCCGCAACGGCGTGATCCAGGCGGTGGGCAGCGGCCTGTCCGCGCCCACCGGCGTGGACGTGGTGGACGCGGCCGGCAAGCCGCTGACGCCGGCATTCTTCGCCGGCATCACCGAGATCGGCGTGGAGGAAGTTTCCGGCGAACAGGCCACCGACGACGGTTCGGTCTCGCTGGGCAACCTGCAGCCGATGCGGCCGGAGTTCGACGTCACCCTCGCCTACAACCCCGCTTCGGTGCTGGTGCCGGTGGCGCGGGTGGAAGGATTTGGCTTCACCCTGCTCGGCGCCGGCACCGGCGCATCGTTCATTGCCGGCCAGGGCGGCGTGATGCGACTGGACGGCAGCGCGGACCCGGTCGGTCCACGCGCGTGTTATTTAGCCTCGGCGGCGGCGCGTCCGGGCTGAGCGGCAACTCGCGCGCGGCGCAGTGGATGCTGCTCGATCAGTTGGTCGCCGAAGCGCGTGGCCGCATTTCCGCCGATTCGCCGCACGCCCTGCTGACGCCGGCCGGTCGCGCCACCCTGGCGAAGTACCTGGCCGGCAACGGCCGGCTGGTGATCGGCGTCAACCGCGCCGCCGACATCCGCCAGCTGCTGCGCTGGTCAAAGAAAGAGAACATCCGCATCGCCATCAGCGGTGGCGCCGAAGCCTGGAAGCTGGCGCCGGAACTGGCGCAGGCGCGGGTGCCGGTGTTCATCGACGGACTGGCCGCGCTGCCATCGGATTTCGATCAGATCGGCGCGACCCTGGAGAACGCGAAGCGGCTGGATGCGGCCGGCGTCGGCGTCGGCTTCACGCAGTCGGGCGATGCCTCGCACAACGCGCGCAAGATCCGCCAGCACGCCGGCAACGCGGTCGCCAACGGACTGCCGTGGGAACAGGGCCTGGCAGGACTGACCCGGGTGCCCGCGCAGGCATTGGGCGTGGACGATCGGCTGGGCAGCATCGCACCGGGCAAGCTGGCCGATCTGGTGCTGTGGAGCGGCGATCCGCTGGACGTGATCAACACCGCCGAGCAGATCTGGCTGGGCGGCAAGGCCATCCCAATGCGCTCGCGCCAGACCGAACTGCGGGACCGCTATCTGCGCGACAGCGGTGCCCTGCCGCGCGCCTACAGCCGCTGAACAAGACAACCCGGCCGGCGCCCGCCGGCCGGGCCATGTGCGGCGCGGGCATCGTCCAGCCCGGCGCGCCTGTCCGACGCACCTGACGCGATGGAGGCAGCAGGGGCGGTCGCGAAGTCTCGTCGCTCGGTTCGTCATTCCAGCGCAGGCTGGAATCCATGGACGGTCCGGCATGAGGGACGGTGGCCGGAAGTCAAAATGGAGCCCCGCGTTCTCGCCTACACTGGCACGTCATCCGACCTCGGGGAGCGGCGAATGGACCACATCAATTTCCTGGCGGTGCTGGCCGCCGCGGCATCGGCCTTCCTGCTGGGAGGCCTCTGGTACGGACCGCTGTTCAAGCAGGCGTGGTGCCGCGAGGCCGGCGTGGATCCGAACGCCTCCAACGGCCATCCGGCGCGCATTTTCGGTGGCGCCTTCGTGTTGAGCCTGATCGCGGCGGCCGTGTTCGCCTGGTTCCTCGGCCCGCGCCCCGCGCTGGACGTCGCCGTCTGCACCGGCGCGATCACCGGCCTGGGCTGGGTCGCCGCCAGCTTCGGCATCAACTACCTGTTCGCCGGCCGCTCGTTGAAGCTGTGGCTGATCGACGGCGGCTACCACACCCTGCAATTCACCCTGTATGGCTTGATCCTGGGCCTCTGGCACTGAGGTTGAGGAACCGAGGCGCCGGCCCAGCGAGCGCGATCAGCCCTCGTTGTCGGCCGCCCAGCGCGGGGGCGCCGCGACACCGGCGGCGGGGTCGATCTCCCGCCACCACCTGGTTGCCGCCGGCGCGCTTGGCGCGATACATCGCTTCGTCGGCGCGCTTGATCAGGCTGGCGACGGTGTCCTCGGCGGTGCACTCGGCCACCCCGACACTGACCGTCAGGCCGACCTCGATCTCGTCCACCACCCGGCAGTGGCGCGCGATCTTCGCGCGCACGCGCTCGGCGAGCGTCGCGGCCGCACGCCCATCCACGCCAGTCAGCACCAGCACGAATTCCTCGCCGCCCAGCCGGCCGAGCTGATCGCCGTACTGGAATTCCTCGCTGATCGCCCGGGTCACCGCGCGCAGGCAGTGATCGCCGAAGGCGTGTCCATGGCGATCGTTGATCTGCTTGAACACATCCAGATCAATGAAAAGCAGCGACAGCGGAATGTGCTCGCGGCGGCGTTCCAGGATGGCCCAGTCCAGCCGGTACTCGATGCCGCCACGGTTGAGCACGCCGGTCAGCGCGTCGCGCTCGGCATGCTCCTTGGCGGTATCGCGCTCCTGGCGGAACGTCAGCATGCGATCGGCCAGGCCCAGCGCCATCACCACCGAGGCGTAGCCGAGGACGAAGGGATAGCCGTAATCCAGCCAGTCCTGCACCGGCATGCCGAGGCTGATCTGCAGCGCCCGCCAGATGCCGAACACCATCAGCGGCACCCACGCGGCCAGGAAGTAGGCCGCATGGCGGCTGCCGTTGCGTCCGGCCAGCGCCAGGTGAGGATGCTGAGAGCGTGGGTCAGCAGGAACAGGCCGTTGCCGAGATCCGGAAACCAGTCCTTCTGCGCCGGCCAGGGCAGCAGCAGGAACAGCAGCGCCAGCACCGGCAGGCGGATGCCAGTCCAGCGCATCCACGAGGTCAATCGCGGCGTGTGCCGGCGCAGGTCGGCGTATTCGATCATCAGGGCGGTGGTGAGCATCGTCGCCAGGGTGGCGATGTACCAGATGCCCGGCGCGCCGAAACGCCACAGCACCCGCAGGCCCGGCAGCGCATAGGCTTCGCCGTAGGAACACAGGACGTACAGCATCTGCGCGAGCATGGCGCCGGCATACAGCAGGTAGACCCGCTCGCGCAGCACCAGCCAGAACAGCAGCACGGTCAGCGACACGCCCAGCGTCACCCCCATCGCCATCATCAGCATGCGGGTGTGCTGGAGATCGGACGCGGCGTGTTCGGCGCGCGACTCCACCTTGACGTGCAGCGGATAGCGCGCGTTCTCCACCTTCACGTAGATCGGTCCCTCGCCAGCCAGCGGAAACACCAGCGCATGGCGGGAATAGCGCGGATCCAGATCCGGGTCGAACAGGCGATGGCTGATCGGCGTGCCGCCGGGCCGGGTCAGCACCGTGACCCGCGCGCTGTACGGGTGGTACACCACCAGCAGCGGCGATTCGATGCCGCCCGCCGGTTGCAGCCGCCACTCGCCGTTGCCCAGCACGTGCGGGCCGGGCGTGGGTGCCTCGGCATCAACGGCGAGTGCGCGATCGAAATCGCGCTCGGAAAACAGGCCCGCGGTCTGGTCGGTCTGTTGCGCGGCGACGACGGGCAGGATGCGATCAACGCGCGCGATGCCGCCTTCCTGCGCCACCGCCGGCTGCGTCAGCGCCGTCCCCAGCAGAATCCACACCCACCCCAGTTTCATGCCGCTCCCTGTCCTGCGGGCGGAAGTGTGGGCGTGGGTTCCCCGTGCCACAAGGGGAAATACGGTTATTTTGTGATGATAATCACACTAATATTTAGTCATAAGTCGCCAACAAGACCTGTCTGTAATCTCGTTTCTAGTGTGACGATACCCGCTATATCGTGATGGCTCGCACAATCCCGCTTTCGGGACGCGACGTGGCCGACCGCTTGCGCTAGCGTGCGATGGCTGACAAGTGCGACACCTGCCGGGAGGGGCAAAGATGCGCATCGGAATCGTCGTCGACTCCGCTTGTGATTTACCGCAGGATTTCCTGCACGACAACAACATCATCCTGCTGCCGATCACCGTGCGCATCGGTGACGCGGTGCTGACCGATCACCGCGACGAGGAAGCGACACTCAGCTTCCTTCATGCGCACGTGGCCGCGCGCGGGCATGAAGCCGAGACCACGCCGTTCTCCGTCGCCCAGATCCGGGATCTGTTCCTGGGCAAGCTGGTGATGGACTATGACCACGTGTTCTGCCTGACCATCACCCGCACGCGCAGCCCGATCCACGACAACGCGATGCAGGCGAGCTTCGCCATCCTCAACGATTACAAACCGGTGCGACAGGCGGCGGGATTCAATTCGCCGTTCGCGCTGCGGGTGATCGATACCCAGAACCTGTTCGCCGCGCAAGGCGTCACCGCGGTGGAAGCCGTGCGCATGCGCGCGGCCGGCGCCAGCGTGCAGCAGATCCGGGTGCGCCTGGAGGAACTGGCCAACCACACCCACGGCTACATGATTCCCCGCGATCTGTACTACCTGCGTGCGCGGGCGCGGACCAAGGGCGATCGCAGCGTCGGTCTGCTCAGCGCCGCGCTCGGCAGCGCGCTGGACATCAAGCCGGTGCTGCACGGGCATGCCGGCAACACCGAGCCGGTCGCCAAGATCAAGGGATTCGACAACGCGGTCGAGCAGCTGTTCCGGTTTACCGGCCATCGGGTGATGGACGGCCTGATGACACCCACCGTGTGCCTGGGCTACGGCGGTGAACTGGCGGAGATGCGTTCCCTGCCCGGCTACCAGCGCCTGCGCGACATCTGCGCCAACCACAACGTCGAGGTGTTCGAGAGCGTCATGAGCCTGACCGGCATGGTCAACGTCGGCAAGGGTGCGATGGTGGTGGGTTCGCCTCCGAACCGCACGTGTTCAAGCCGGCTTAAGCCTGTGTCGCCGTCATAACGGACAGCTAACGCTCGGGATCGCTAACCTTAGCCACCCAAGGACGAGAGGCTCGTATGGCCGTGCGTTATTACATCAGCCTGCCCGATCCCGACCGCGCCCGCGGCGGCGATCCGGCGCTCAGTTTCACCGCCCATGGCGCCGACGAATTCGCGGCGCAGTTGCAGTCCGCGCTGCAGAGCGACGGCCTGTTCCAGCGCTGGCGGATGAAGCAGGACGATCCCGATGACGTCGATCCCGGACTGGGCCTGACCGATCCCGGCGCCCGCGTTTCCGGCCAGCAGGACGATCTGCGGATCGTGCTGGTGGCGACCACTTCCATCCCCGGCCAGGTGCTGAAGCACCGCCTGCGCCTGCTGTCCGGCAGCGCCTGGGAACTGCGCGACGTCTCGGCCGCCTGACGGCGGCCGCCGTTCCGATCGCCCCGGTGGGGCTCAGGCCCGCAATGCCGCCGCGTGATGGGCGATGTGCTCGCCGATGAAGCTGGCGATGAAGTAATAGCTGTGATCGTGGCCCGGCCGCATGCGCAACCGCAGCGGATGCCCGGCCCGATCGCACGCCTCCCGCAACAGCTGCGGCTTCAATTGACTGTCCAGGAACTCGTCCGCCTCGCCCTGATCGATCAGCAGCGGCAGGCGTTCGGCCGCGCCCGCCACCCGCTCGCTCGCATCCCAGTCCTTCCAGGCCTCGCGATCCTCGCCCAGGTAGGCGGTGAACGCCTTCTCGCCCCAGGGCGCGCGCGCCGGCGCGACGATCGGCGAGAACGCCGACACGCTGCGATAGCGGCCCGGATTCTTCAGCGCCACGATCAACGCGCCGTGCCCGCCCATCGAATGCCCGCTGATCGCACGCGCATCGGTCGCCGGGAAGTTCGCCTCGATCAGCGCCACACTCTTCCACGACGTAGTCGTACATGCGGTAGTGGGATGACCACGGCGACTGCGTGGCATTGACGTAGAAGCCCGCGCCCTTGCCCAGGTCATAGCCCTCCGCGTCGGCGACGTCATCGCCGCGCGGGCTGGTATCCGGCGCCACCAGGATCACGCCGTGCTCGGCGGCGTAGCGTTGCGCGCCAGCCTTGGTGATGAAGTTCTGCTCGGTGCAGGTCAGGCCGGACAGCCAGTACAGCACCGGCAGGCGCTGGGTCTTCGCCTGCGGCGGCAGGTACACCGCGACCCGCATGTCGCAATCCAGCACCGTCGAGCGATGGGCCCAGACTTCCTGCGAGCCGCCAAAGCAGGCGTGTTGTTCGATGCGTTGCATGGTGTTCGCCTTCCCGGAATCAGTAATGGACCACCGAGCGGATCGACTTGCCCTCGTGCATCAGGTCGAACGCTTCGTTGATGGCATCCAGTGCCATGGTGTGGGTGACGAACGGCGCCAGTTCGATGTCGCCCTTCATCGCGTCCTCGACCATGCCCGGCAGCTGGCTGCGTCCCTTCACGCCCCCGAAGGCGGTGCCCATCCACTTGCGGCCGGTGACCAGCTGGAACGGACGGGTGGAGATTTCCTGGCCGGCGCCGGCCACGCCGATGATCACCGACTGGCCCCAACCGCGGTGCGCGCATTCCAGCGCGGCCCGCATCACGTTGAAGTTGCCGATGCACTCGAAGCTGTGATCGACGCCCCAACCGGTCATCTCGACGATCACCTGCTGGATCGGCTTGTCGAAGTCCTCGGTTGATGCAGTCGGTGGCGCCGAATTCACGCGCCAGCTCGAACTTGGACGGGTTGGTGTCGATCGCGATGATGCGCCCGGCCCTGGCCTGGCGGGCCCCCTGGATCACCGCCAGGCCGATGCCGCCGAGTCCGAACACCGCGACCGAATCGCCGGGCTGCACCTTGGCCGTGTTGTGCACCGCGCCGATCCCGGTGGTCACACCGCAGCCGAGCAGGCACACGTGCTCCGGGTTGGCCTCCGGATTGATCTTCGCCAGCGAGACTTCGGCCACCACGGTGTACTCGCTGAAGGTCGAGCACCCCATGTAGTGGTAGATCGGTTCGCCGTTGTAGCTGAAGCGGCTGGTGCCGTCGGGCATCACGCCCTTGCCCTGGGTGGCGCGCACCGATACGCACAGGTTGGTCTTGCCGCTCTTGCAGAACAGGCACTCGCCGCATTCGGCGGTGTACAGCGGAATCACGTGGTCGCCCGGCTTGACGCTGGTCACGCCCTCGCCCACTTCCACCACGATGCCGGCGCCTTCATGGCCGAGCACCACCGGGAACAGCCCTTCCGGGTCATCGCCGGACAGCGTGAACGCGTCGGTGTGGCAGACGCCGGTGTGGGTGATCCTGATCAGCACCTCGCCCTTCTGCGGCGGGGCGACGTCGATCTCGACGATTTCCAGCGGCTTGCCGGGGGCGAAGGCGACGGCGGCACGGCTTTTCATGGGGATTCTCCTGCGTATTCCCGGGATGACGGCATGACGATGCGGACGAGGCCACGACCCGGGCCATCGTCCGGAGGGTTCATTTCAGATAGGAGCGCACCAGCCCGGCCATTTCGCGGACCCGCGCCTGGCGCTGCGCGTCGGACTGGGCCGGCTGGCCGAACTCCTCGCGGATGTGGGCTTCCATCACTTCCGACATCAGCCCGTTGACCGCGCCACGGATCGCGGCGATCTGCTGCAACACCGCGCCGCAGTCGGTACCGGCCTCCAGCGCGCGTTCCAGCGCCTCGGCCTGGCCGCGGATGCGCCGCACCCGGGTCAGCACCCGCTTCTTCTCGACCTCGGTGTGGGGCATGGTCGCCTCCCTATCCAATACTGGGGTATGGTATCCGAGTCGTCCGCATGATTGAAGCGCGTGCAGCGATTCGCTGGCTTTCGGTGGATGAAAGGCTTGCGCCGGAACCGGTACGGTGGAGATCGGCCATCCGCTCGTGGCATTCCATGAAGATCGCCCCTCGCGCGGTCCGATGCGCCATGCTTGTCTATAGTGGCGTTGGTTCCGGATGGTCTCCTGCCCGCGAAGATGGCGTCGCTCCTGCTTCCCCCTCTCGGCGTGATGACCGCCGGCCTGTGCCTGCTGCTGGCGCTGTTCCTGTGGGTGACGCCGGGGCCGTTGAAATCCGCCAACCGTTTCCTGGCCGGCTTCCTGCTGCTGACCGGACTGGACGTGATCGGCTGGGCCTCGACGCTGCTGCCGGTGTCGCTGCGCGAATTGATGATGTACCGCGCGCCGCTGGCGTTCCTGCAGGATCCGCTGCTGTACGCCTACGTCGTCTCGCTGTGCTTTCCCGGGAGCAGGGTGCGTCCCTTCCTGCTGGCCGGCCTGGCGCTGGCGGGCACGATGCTGATCGCGCTGCTGTGGACCGGCGCCCAGTCCGATGGCAGGGCCGCGACGGTCTCGGTCGCACGCATCGGCAGCCTGCTCCTGCACGCGCAGTACTACCTCTACCTGGCACTGATGGTGCGGGTGCTGCTGCGCTACCGCCGCGCCTATCGCGACACCTGCTCGAATCCGGACAGCGCCACCTTCGGCTGGCTCGCGACGCTGCTGGCAGTGTCCGCGTTCGCGAATTTTTCGTGCTGCAGAAGACCCTGGCCTGGTGGAGCGGCGACATCGCGCTGTACCGGCTGCTGGATCCGGTGGTCGCCAGCTTCGCCACCGTGATCACCACCGCCTTCACCCTGACCGCGCTGACCCGCCAGCACCTGTTCCTGGGGGTGCCGGCCGGCACCGAATCCGCCGCCGATGCAACGCCTGCGCCAACGGACCCGGCCGTGGTCGGGCCGCCATCCGCTTCCCTGCCTGCGGCCGTGTCCACGGACCCGGTGGCGCTGGCGCGGCTCGAAGCCTTCATGGCCGGGGAGGAACCGTTCCTGGATCCCTCCCTGACCATCCGCTCGCTGGCCCGCCGCCTGGGCTGGGGCCAGCGCGAGCTGTCGCAACTGCTCAACCAGCAACTGGGCGTGCACTTCTTCGATTTCATCAACCGGCATCGGGTGGCCAAGGCCGCCGAACTCCTGCGCGATCCCGCCCTGCGTGACCTGACGGTGCTGGACATCGCGCACCGCGCCGGCTTCAACACCAAGTCGTCCTTCAACACCGCATTCGCCCGCCATCAGGGCACCACACCGACCGCCTACCGCCGGGAAGCCGATGCGGCGGCCTCGCCGCCACTGCGACCGGCTCCATAACCCATCGATCGTCCGACTTCGCGAAGTCGGTCGATGCTGGCGGTCCCCGGCCGGCATCGTCGGCGCCTCATCTGCGAAGGAGCCATCGATGCGGCGTTTTCTGTTCCTGCTGTTGCTGGCCTGGTCGGCGGTCCCGGGCGCGCGGGCGCAGGCGGCTCCGCCCCCCCACTCCACCCCGGCGACCGAGGCGGCGGTGCGCGCCCTGCTGGCTCCCTGGGATCGTCCCGGCATGCCGGGCGTGGCGATCTCGATCACCCTGGACGGCCGGGTCGTCCAGCACGCCGAGGCCGGTGCCGCCGACCTGGAACAGGGCACGCCGATCACCCCGGATTCGGTCTTCCACGTCGCCTCGGTCTCCAAGCAGTTCACCGCCTTCGCGATCCTGCTGCTGGAACAGGACGGCAAGCTGTCCATCGACGATCCGCTCTCGCGCCATCTGCCGGAAACCGCCGGCTGGGCGCCGATGACCCTGCGGCAACTGCTCAACCACACCGCCGGCCTGCGCGACTTCGGCACGCTGATGCCCGCAGCCGGCTGGCGCGACGAGGATCTGCTCACCGACGATCAGGTCCTGCGGATGGTGCTGCGCCAGCGCGACGGCAACTTCGCGCCCGGCAGCCGGTACCAGTACAACAACACCGGCTATGCGCTGCTGGGCGAGGTAGTGCGACGGGTCTCGGGCCAGTCGCTGCGGGCGTTCTGCGACGAGCGCATCTTCCAGCCGCTGGGCATGCACGACACCCGCTTTGGCGACGAAATCGACGAGCGGGTGCCGCGTCGGGTGCCGTCCTGGCGATCGGCGAAGGGCGGCTACGTCCGCGACGTGCTGAGCAGCACCACCACCGGTTCCACCGGGCTGCTGACCACCGCCGCCGATCTCAGCCGCTGGGCGCTGAATTTCGAGACCCACGCCGTCGGCAGCGCCGCGCTGTTCGCGCGCATGCAGGAGCAGGGCGTGCTGACGGATGGCACCGTCAACTTCTATGCGCTCGGCCAGGAGCGCCATGCCTGGAACGGCCTGGATACCTGGAGCCACGGCGGCCGCGACGCGGGCTACCGCGCTTTCCTGCTGCGCGTGCCGGACGAGCGCTTCAGCGTGGCGGTGCTGGCCAACGCCAACGACATCGATACCTCGATCATCGCCTACGGCATCGCCGAGCGTTACCTCTCGCATCGGCCCGCCTGGCGCGCACCCGCGCCGGACACCGGCAGGCCGAGCCGACGCCAGTTGGCCGCCTATGCCGGCGACTACGAACTGTTTCCCGGTTTCATCTTCAGCCTGCGCAGCGACGGCCGGCGCTTATTGCTGTCGACGCCCGACGGCGGCGAACCGGCGGCGTTGCCCGCACTGTCAGCACGCCGCTTCCTGTTGAGCGAGAAGTTCCATCAATCGCTCGAATTCCCCGAAGACGCGCACGGTCCACCGGATCGGCTGGACTATGTCATCGGCCTGTACGGCAGGATTCCGGCGCCACGGGTGACACTGGCCGGCTTCGATCCCGCCGGCGTGCATGCGCGGGAATTCGCCGGTCGCTACCGCAGCGATGAACTGGACACGGAATACGAACTGGTCGCCAGGGACGGACAGCTGTGGGTGCGGCATCCGCGCTGGCCGGATGCGAGACTGCAACCCTACCAGCGCGATCAGTTCCGCAGTTCGGCGTGGTTCCTGCAGAGGATGGCGTTCCAGCGGGATGGCGATGGACGTGTCACCGGCTTCCTGCTGTCGGGACCGGTCGCGGAGAATATCGTCTTCGCACGGCTCCCCGATCGCTGAGCCGCGCCGACACGCGTGCCGCCGGCCGATGCAAGGCGCCGGCGGCGGTGCCTCAGTAGGCGAACTCGCGGAACACCGGATCGACGCTGCCCGTTCCATTCGGTCGCGAACAACTTGAGCTTGCGCTCGGCCGGCGTCTCGTTGGATTCCACGATTTCGATCAGCGCGTCGAGGAAGCCGCTCTCGTCCACGCCCTTGCTGTTCACGCGCGCGCGGCGGCGCAGGCCGGCGACCGCGATCTTCAGCGCCTCGGCGGCGACGTCGCGCACCGTGCCACCGCGGAACGGCAGCTTCAGCGCGTCACGCGGCACGCCGTCGCGCAGGGCATGGCGCTCGGCCAGGGTGAAGTCCTTGACCAGATCCCAAGCCGCGTCCAGG
>OFCY01000023.1_pt1 | contig 36715 bp, 44 predicted proteins | sample 1520981 | NCBI WGS metagenome assembly OFCY01 (sample SAMEA2532533, study PRJEB24079) | metagenome
GCTCCTCGGTCCAGAGCACCATCACCAACTGCGTCCTCTGAAACAGGCAGAACGGGGCGCCGGTTGAACGGCTCCCTTGCATACCGGCGCGGGGAAATCCTTTCCCCGCCGCTTCCATTGACGGAACAGAATCGAGGAACCGAGTCATGCTTGCGAACAACGTAAAGCGGACAACCCGAAAGATGGCGGCGGTGCTGATGGCGCTGGCCGCGTGCCTGGCCATCGGCCAAGTGATCGCGCAGGAAAGCGATCCCACCCATTGCGGCACCATCGAGCACTATCCCGGTGCGGTGACGGTGGTGGGCAAGTCGTGGGGCAATGCCACGGAAGGCGACTTCCGCGTGTGCAGCACCACCTATCGTTGCGCTGCCAATGCGCGCTCGGCGGAAGTGTTCGGTGTCGGCTACAGCAGCCATGCCGAAGGCGTGATCGCCACGGAGAAATATGCCGTGGCCAGCAACAACGCCGAAGCGATCCTCGCCAGCTGCGAGGCGATCAGCAAGGATCCGGGCAAGGTCCGTTCCTGCATGGCGGAGAAGCAGGGCTTCCAGCTGCCGGCGTCGGTGGCCGAACAGGCGACCTGCACCGTGGCGGTGGGCGCGCCCGCGCGCGGATGGACCGCGGCATCGGCCACCTGCTTCTGCGAAGGCTGATACGAAACGAGGATTCGTGCGGCGCGCGGGAGACAGACAACCACGACCTTGCGCGCGCATCGGGACGAAGCCTGTCCCCTCGGCCCCGGCCGGCGTCCGCCGACCGGGGCTTTTTTGTGCCTGTCCTGTCGTGCAGATCCTGCGCAAGCAGGAGTGAACACGCGGGTACGCGCGCCGACATTCCGCCGAAAAGCGCGGCCGAATATGACAGCACTGTCATAAAAATGTTTGCGGCTCCTCACGGCTGCATCCGTCTAGAAAAACAGAGACGAGTGGATGCGCGTCGCCGCGTCCACCAGGGCCATTTCGCTTCGGGTGAACAATCGATGGATGGATCAAGAGCAGCATCCGCGCTCGCGCGGATCGTATGCGTGCTGATGGTGGGAACCACCGCGCAGGCGCAGGACGCACCCGCCGCGGCAGAGGCGCCGGCAGAGGCGCCGGCACCGACGCCGCCCGCGCCGTCGAGCGCGCCGCCGGCGCGGGTGAGCATCCAGGAGTACCGGGTGCGCGGCAACAGCGTGCTGGAGGCGCGGGACATTGAGCAGGCGGTGATGCCGTACCTGGGCCCGGGACGGACGCTGGCCGACGTGGAGGCCGCGCGGGCGGCGTTGCAGGCGGCCTACCAGCAGCGCGGCTACCAGTCCGTGTACGTGGACCTGCCCGAGCAGCAGGTCAGCGGCGGGGTGGTGGTGCTGCAGGTGACCCAGACGCGGGTCGGGACGGTGAACGTGGTCGGCGCCAAGCACCACGACCCGGAACGGCTGCGCGCGGCGGTGCCGGCGCTGGCGCCGGGCCAGGTGCCGGACTTCCGCCGCGCCCAGGACGAGCTGGCCGCGCTCAACCGCACCCCGCGCCGGCAGGTGGTGCCGCTGGTCAAGCCCGGCGCCCGCGAAGGAACGATGGACGTGGACCTGAAGGTGGAAGACGCCTCGCCATGGCGGGCCAGCCTGACCGTCAACAACGACCACAGCGTGGACACCACCCCGCTGCGCAGCATCCTGAGCGTGGGCCACGACAACCTGTGGCAGCGCGAGCACAGCGCCTCGCTGAGCTGGTTCGCCGCCCCGGAGGACGTGGATGAGGCCAGCGTGTGGTCCGGGTCCTACCGGCTGCCGCTGGGCGGACCGGACTGGCAACTGGAAGTGGCCGGCTACCGCTCCGACAGCAACGTGGTTTCCAGCGGCACCACCCAGGTCACCGGCAAGGGCCACTCGGCGGGCCTCAAGCTCAGCCACACCCTGCCGATGGCCGGGGCCTGGTGGCACCAGTGGACGCTGGGGGTGGACTTCAAGGACATGGACGAGGCGGTGGCCCTGACCGGGATGGCCAGCGACTTCGCGCCGCTGAAGTACGCGCCGGTGACGCTGGCCTACAGCGGGTTCCGCCAGGGCGAGCGGCACCAGTTCGCGCTGGGCCTGCAGGCGGTGTTCGGCGCGCGCAGCGTGCTGGGCTACGGCAGCGGCGCGGACGCCTTCGACTGGAAGCGCGCCTATGCCGATGCCAGCTTCTTCGTGCTCAAGGCCGATGTCAGCGACACCTACAGCCTCGCCAGCGGGGCGCAGTGGTACGCGCGGGTGTCGGCGCAGCTGACCGACCAGCCGCTGGTGTCCGGCGAGCAGTTCGCCGCCGGCGGCATGTACACCACCCGCGGCTACCGCTCGGCCGAGGCCATCGGCGACTACGGGGCGATGTTCACCCTGGAGTGGCGCAGCGCGCCGCTGACCCGCTGGGGCCTGCGCGAGTGGCGCTTCCACGGCTACCTGGACGGGGCCTGGCTGGGCCTGCGCCAGCCGCTACCCGAGCAGGAGGCCGAAGCCTCGCTGGCGGCGCTGGGGTTCGGCACCAGCTTCCGGTTGGGCGAGCACTTCGACGTGCGCCTGGACTACGGCCACAGCCTGCTGGACGGGCCCACCACCACCCGCGGCGCGGACCGGCTGCACGTCAGCGTCGGCGCCAGCTACTGACCCTCATTTCTTTTTTCTGGAGATTTTTTCCATGCAACGCGTCCTCCTCCTGTTGTTGATGCTGCTGGGCCTGTCACTGCCGGCCCACGCCCAGGAACCCGGTCCGGCCTGGTGGCAGGCCGACTGGAAGTACCGCAAGCCGCTGACGGTGGACGCCGGCCCGCAGGGCGCGGGCCTGGTCACCGCCCCGGGCCGGCTGCCGGTGCTGGTGCGCCTGCACGCGGGCAACTTCGCCTTTGACGGCGTGGGCGAGGGCGGCCAGGACCTGCGCTTCATCGCCGCCGACGGGCACACCGTGCTCAACCACCAGGTCGAACGCTTCGACGCGGCCGCGGCCATGGCCCTGGTCTGGGTCGACGTGCCGGCGGTGACCCCCGGCGCGGCGCAGACCCTGTGGATGTACTACGGCAACCCGCAGGCTCCGGCCGCGGGCAACGGCCAACTGGTGTTCGACCCGGACTACACCGCCATCTACCACTTCGCCGGCACCACCGCCCAGGTCCAGGACACCACCGCCTACGGCAACCACGCCACCGGCCCGTTGACCGCGCTGGAGGCGGCCCTCATCGGCCGCGGCGCGCAACTGGGCAGCGCGCCCTTCCAGCTGCCGGCCTCGGCCTCGCTGGCGGTGCCGGCCGGCGGGACCCTGAGCTTCTCGGCCTGGGTCAAGCCCGAGGCGGCCGGTCCGGGCCAGAGCGTGTACCTGCGCCGGGACGGGGAGCACCTGCTGTGGCTGGGCGTGGACAACGGAGTGCCGTTCGTGCAGGTGGACCAGGCGCGCAGCGCGCCGGTGGCCGCCCTGCCGAGCGGGCAGTGGAGCCATCTGGCCTTCACCGCCGACGCCGGGGCGGTGGTGCTGTACGTGGGCGGGCGCGAGGTGGCGCGGGTGGCCACGCCGCTGCCGGCGCTGGCCGGTCCGGCCTGGGTCGGCGGCGAAGGCACCCCGGCGCCGGCCGGGGCGGTGGCCGCCGCCCCGTTCACCGGTGCGCTGGACGAGGTGCGCCTGTCCAAGGTGGCCCGGCCGGCGGCCGCGCTGCTGGCCGAAGTCGCCTCGCAGGGCCCGGCCGCGCGGCTGGTGCGCCTGGGCGAGGACGAACAGAACGCCGGGGTGAGCCATTTCGGGTTCATTTTGAAGTCCATGCCGGTGGACGCCTGGGTGGTGGTCATCGTGCTGGGACTGATGCTGCTGCTGTCCTGGGCCATCATGCTGGCCAAGGGGCGGTATTTCGGGCGGCTCAGCCGCGCCAACGCGGCCTTCGCCGCGCAGTACCAGCAGGTGGCCGGCCTGCCGGTGGCCAGCCTGCAGGAACGCGCCCGCCAGGGCACGGTGGGCGCGGACATCCGCGAACACGCCAGCCTGTGGCGGCTGTACGCCATCGCCATGGACGAACTCAAGGGCCGCCAGGCCCACGCCCACGGCCTGAGCGCGGCCGCGCTGGCGGCCATCCGCGCCTCCCATGGACGCCGAGGTCATCCGCGAAGGCGAGCGCATGAGCCGGCGCATGAACTGGCTGTCCACCACCATTGAAGGCGCCCCCTACGTGGGCCTGTTCGGCACCGTTATGGGATCATGCTGGTGTTCGCGGTGGCGGCCATGGCCGGGGCCGTGGACATCAACTCGGTGGCCCCGGGCATGGCCGCGGCGCTGCTGTGCACGGCCGCCGGCCTGGGCTGGCCATCCCGGCCCTGTTTGGCTACAACTGGCTGGCCGCCCGCGCCGAGGCCATCGGCGCGGACATGGCCGTGTTCGTGGACGAGTTCAGCGCCCGCCTGGCCGAGGAGTTCGACGCCGCCGGCCCGGGGCCGTCGGCGCTGCTGCACTCGGTGCGGGGCTGAGGACACGCCATGGCCGCCAAGCGATTCGGTGTCAAAAAACGCGAGAAGGGCATCAACGTCACCCCCTTCGTGGACGTGCTGCTGGTGGTGCTGGTCATTTTCATTTTGACCAGCAACGCCACCATCCCCGGCATTGAGGTCAACCTGCCCAAGGCCAGCAGCAGCCAGGCCCTGGAGAAGCCGCAGACCAAGGCCATCACGGTGGACAACGCCGGGCAGATTTTCCTGGACGCCTACCCGGTGAGCCTGGCCGAGCTGGAACAGCGCTTGCGCACCGAACAGGCCATCACCCCGGACTTCCCGGTCATCGTGCGCGGTGACGCCCAGGTGCAGTACGCCCGGGTGGTGGAAGTGCTGGACCTGCTGCGGCGCATCGAGCTGACCCAGGTCGGCCTGGTCACCGGCAAGGCGCAGGGGTGAGGCCATGACTGCGCCCGACCCCCGTCCCGGCCGCGGCCTGCGCGCGGGCTGGCCGGCCCTGCTCGGGGCGCTGCTGCTGGCCGCGCTGCTGGTGGGCCTGGTCGGCTACCTGCTGCTCAAGGACCCGGCCAGCACCCGCCGGCCGGTGGCCGCCGTGCCGGTGCTGACCCTGCCGCCGCCGCCCCCGCCGCCGCCCGAACCCGAGCCCGAACCCGAGCCGGAAGTGGAACCGGAGGAGGTCATGCCCGAGCCCGAGCCGCTGGAGGACGTGCCCAAGCCGGCCGAGGAGGCGCCCACCCCGGACACCGCCGACCCGGTGACCATGAACGCCGACGCCCAGGCCGGCACCGACAATTTCGGCATCCAGTCCGGCCGCGGCGGCGGCATGAGCGGGGTCGGCGCCGGCGGCGCCGGCAACGCCTCCTACGGCCGCTACCTGGGCTACGTGCTGCAGCAGGCCATCGCCCGCGACGAACGCCTGCGCCCGCTGGCCTTCCAGCTGACCCTGCACGTCTGGCTCGGCCCCGGCGGGGAACTGAGCCGGGTCGAGCTGGCCCGCGGCAGCGGCAACCCCGACGCCGACCAGGCCGTGCTGGAAGCCGTGCGCGCCCTGGGCCGGGTGGACGAACGCCCGCCGGCCTCGCTGACCTTCCGGCCCGGGTGCTGGTGCAGGGCCGCCGGCCCGCCGGCTGACCCGGACCGCCCCATGCCGACCACTTCCCCCTTTCCCGCCCCTTTTTCCTGCTGTCCTTGTGAGTTGCCCATGACCCGTCTTCCCCTTTCCCGCCTCGCGCCACCTGGCCGCCGGCATCGGCCTGGCCCTGGTCCTGTCCACCGCCGCCCAGGCCCAGGACGCCCCGGCCGCCGAGAGCACCCTGGTCAAGCTCATCCGCGGCCTCATCGACAGCGGCGCGCTCACTCCCCAGGTGGGCCAGGCCCTGCTGGAGGAAGCCCGCCGCGAGGCCGCCGCCCGCCCGGCCGCCAGCGCCGCCGGGGTAGGTACGTAGGAACCGGGCGAGGTGCGCGTGCCCTACACTCCCCGAATCCGTGCGCGAAGGCATCCGCGAGGAGGTCAAGGCCGAGGTGCTGGCCAGGCCAAGGCCGAACGCTGGGCCGCCCCGGAGGCGGTGCCGGAGTGGACCCAGCGCGTGCAGGTCACCGGCGATGTGCGCGTGCGCAACGAGTCGCGCCTGTTCTCCGAACGCAACAGCACCATCGAGACCGACTGGGCCCGCATCAACGCCGGCGCCGGCTACGACATCAACCCCAACACCAACCTGGACCTGCCGCCACTGCGCAACACCCGCCAGGACCGCAACAACTCCTGGCGCATCCGCGCCCGCCTGGGCGTGCTGGCCCAACTGGGCGAACACACCCGCGCCGGCGTGCGCCTGGCCACCGGCAACGACGACGGCCCGGTCTCCACCACCCAGACCCTGGGCGGCGGGCTGGCCAAGAAGGACGCCTGGCTGGACCAGGCCTGGCTGGCCTGGTCGCCGCTGCCGGGCCTGGAGTTCACCGGCGGACGCTTCGCCAACCCCTACTGGTCCACCGACATCCTGTTCTCCAACGACCTCAACTTCGACGGCCTGGCGGTCAAGTACGAACGGGCCGTGGGCGAAGGGCTGGACCTGTTCGCCACCCTGGGCCTGAGCCCGCTGGAGTACTCGGCCGACAACTTCCCGGCCACCAGCCAGGACAAGCAGGCCAGCCGCGACAAGTGGCTCAACGGCCTGCAGGTGGGCGCGAACTGGCGCTTCGGCCAGGACCAGACCCTGCGCGCAGCGCTGGCCTACTACCAGTTCCGCAACATCTCCGGCGAGTACTCGGCCCCCTGCGCGCTGTACGCCGGCGCCCAGGTCTGCAGCACCGACGGCACCCGCCCGGCGTTCATGCAGAAGGGCAACACCCTCATGCTCCTGCGCAACCTGGCCCTGGACCCGCTGGACCCGGCCAACACCCCGCTGCCGCAGTACGTGGGCCTGGCGGCGAATTTCAAGCTGGTGGATGTGAACCTGAGCTGGGAGACCCCGGCCCTGGCCGGCACCCGCCTGCGCCTGGAAGCCCACGGGGTCAAGAACACCGCCTACGACCCGCAGCGGATGTGGACCCGCGCCCACGGCGGGCTGGTCACCAACCTGGCCACCCCGGCCGGGGCCACCCCCACCGTGGCCGACCTGGACAGCGGCGACACCGCCTACCTGGTCCAGGCCACCTTCGGCGACCTGGCCCTGGCCCGGGCCGGCGACTGGAACGCCTGGCTGGGCTACAAGCGCATCGACCCGGACGCGCTGCCGGACGGGTTCAACGACTCCAACTTCCACCTCGGCGGCACCAACGCCAAGGGCTACTACCTGGGCGCCTCCTACGCCTTCGACCGCAAGGTCTGGCTGACCGGCCGCTGGATGGCGGCCAAGGAAGTCTCCGGCGCCCCGCTGTCCATCGACGTGTTCCAGCTGGAGGTCAACGCCGGGTTCTGACCCCGCCCGCCGGGCCCGTTGCCGTACGGGGGAGGGCCCGGCGCCTTCCCCGAACCAAGAAGTGAAAAAGTGAAAGAAGGCTTCATCTCGCTGAGAAAGTTCACCGAAAAGTTCGCCGAGGTCGTGCTGGTGGCCGACGGTCCGCTCCTGCTCACCCGCGGCAAGGTGCCGCTGGGCTTCTACCTGCCCATCAAAGTCTGGGGCGCCCAGCACGACTCGGAGCTGGGCCGGCATATGGTCGACATGGTTCTGCGGCACTCCGGGCAGACCCCGGAGGACCTGGGTGAATGCATCGAGTCCTTCGTCGAGGGCAAGCAGATCCTGTACGCCATGCGCGGACGGTTCGAACCGCCCGGCTGAGGCTGGCAATTCCTTCGGAAGGTTGCGAAGCATGCGACACGGCGGGCCGGATCACGACACCGGCGCGTCGGGCGGACTGGTAGGCTGTGTCCTCCTTCCGTGATCGCGTGGCTGGACCATGACATCGCTGCGACGCATGACGCGCTTCCGGATCACCGCATGCTTCCTGCTGACGACCGTCCTGGCCGCCTGCACGCATTCGCCCGCCGACAGCGGTGCGGATGCGGGGACCGGCCGCGACGGGAACACCAGCCCGAGCGCGGGCACGAGCGGGGAAACGAAGAAAGAACAGGCGACGTTGCCCGACTGGCTGCGCGCGCGAATCGTCGAATACGAACGACTGCCCGCACGCGGTGCGCCGAGTTCGATCTGGCGGATCACCCATCAGGGATCGCCGGCGTTCTATCTGGTGTCGCCCTGCTGCGATCAGTTCAACCCGCTGCTCGATGCGCGGGGCGGGGAGATCTGCAGCCCGTCCGGAGGTTTTACCGGTGCCGGCGACGGCAAGTGTCCCAAGCCGATGGATGCGGGTACCGAGGCGATCCGGGTCTGGGTGCATCCGGAAGAAAAGCATCCACCCGCCGTGGCTCCCGGATTGGGTCGATGAACCGGCCGTCGTGCCCGCTGCGCACGACCGGCGCCGTTCGCCGGGACGGGTAAGATAGGACGCAGATCGTTTCATTCCCGGGTCCGGTCATGGTCTACGCGTTCCTGGCTTCCGTCCTGATTTTCGCCGCCGTGGTGATGCTGCATGTCCAGCACAGCCGGTGGGCGATCGCCTGCTGCAACGATCCTTCGAGGGCCTGCGGTTCCCGGCGGGGGCCGGCACCTTGCGGGTGGACGAGATCACCGTGGTCAAGCGGGTGACCCACGAGGTCTCGCGGCACAGCGATCACGCACCGCTGGCCGCGTTCTGGTACTGCGTCGGTCCGGGGCCGAACTATTACGTCGCCGTCGCCCAGTACGAGCGCAACGGCTGGCGCAGCGGGCGCTACCAGTGGGTCGTGCGTCCGATCGACGAGGAACGCATGCGCGGCGCGCTGGGCGGCGATCCGGACGCACTGCACGCGGCCTTCGGCGACCACGTGGAAGGCGTGCTGCGCGCCTGAGCCGTCGCGCGGTCAGGCCGCCCGGGCCTCGCGGTGCTTGAGCACGCGATCGATCAGGCCCCACTCCATGGCTTCCTCCGCGCTCATGTAGTGATCGCGATCGAGCGTTCGTTCGACTTCCGCGCAACTGCGTCCGCAATGCTCGGCGTACAGGCGGATGACGCGCTCCTTGGTTTTCCGCATTTCCTCGGCGTGGATGAAGATGTCCGAGGCCTGTCCCTGGAAACCGCCCAGCGGCTGGTGCACGTGCAGGCTGGCATTGGCCAGCGCCTTGCGCTCGCCCGGTTCGCCCGCCATCAGCAGGAACGAACCCATCGAGCGCGCCGTTCCCATGCACAGCGTGTGCACCGGCGCCTTGATGTATTGCATGGTGTCGTACATCGCCAGCCCGGCGGTGATGAGGCCGCCCGGCGAGTTGATGTAGAGGTGGATCGGCTGATCCGGATTCTCGGCTTCCAGGAACAGCAACTGCGCGCACACCAGCGCCGAGACGGTGTCGTTGACCTCGCCGTTGAGGAAGATGATCCGTTCGCGCAGCAGCCGCGAATAGATGTCGAAGGAACGTTCTCCACGGCTCGACTGTTCGAGCACCATGGGGACGAGTTGCATCATTTCGCGCATGCGCGAACTCCCGGTTTCCAGAAAGTGGCGAGGGGTGCGCGGTGTCAGGCCGCGCGCATGAGGACGGGGGCGTCGTCGTTGGCGGCCGGCACGGCGGAAGTCAGCCGCGGATCCGGCGGCGCATGGATGATCCGCAGCGTGCTGCCGCCGCCTTCGTTGGGACGTATCCGGAAGGTTAGAAGCTTTCGTAGGAAGGGTGGTTCGTCATCGCGCACCCGACTAGCGGATTTCCTCGCCCCCACCGGTGGATACCGGCGTGGCGTCGGCCAGGGCGCCGTCGGGCAGCCACTGTTCGCGGAATTCCGGGATGCTGATGGCGCGCCAGACCTGGGCCGGCGGCGCGTCCAGATCGTATTCGAGCACCAGATCGCCATCCCCGGGCTGCGTTTCGGTCGCGGAGTCGTTCATTGGTCCATGTCCTTCAACAGCGCCTTCAGGGCGTCGATCCGGGCCGGCCAGCAGGCGCGGTATTTCGCCAGCCAGCGCGCGATGAGCGCCAGGCCATCCGGATCGACTTCGTAGTTCACGAACCGGCCCTCGCGCTCCTCGCGTACCAGTCCCGCGCCACGCAGCACGGCCAGGTGCTGGGACATCGCCGGCTGGCTGATGTCCAGGCCCGTGCGCAGGGCGCTGGCATTCATCCGTCCCGCCGCCAGCTTCTCGAAGATCGCGCGACGGGTCGGATCGGCCAGGGCCTTGAAGATGTCGTTTTCGACCATGCGCAACACATTAGCGATTGCTTATGTGTTGCGCAAGTGCCCGCCGGAAGGCGGGGCCGCGTGGCTAGAAAGTGACCTTCACCGACGGCGCGCTGCGCTTGGCCTCGCCGTGATAGACCGCCTCGATGTTGTTGCCGTCCGGGTCCAGCGCGAACGCGCCGTAATAGCCCGGGTGATAGGCACGTTCACCGGGCGCGCCGTTGTCGCGGCCGCCATTGGCGAGCGCGGCGCGATGGAAGGCATCCACCATCGCGCGGTCCTGCGCCTGGAAGGCCAGGTGATGGCGGCCGGTGAGTTCGCCTTGCGCGGCTTCGCTGCTGGCGGTGGACACGAACAATTCGTCGGCCCAGAAATAATCCTTGCCGCTACCGCTCATCGGAATCTGCAACGTGTCGAATACGGCCTGATAGAAACGGCGGCTGGCATCCAGATCGCGCACCACCAGTTGCAGGTGATCGATCAGGCGGCCGCGGTGGAGTTCGTTGGTTTCCATGGACGACGGTCCCGTGATGGCGTGGAATCGTCTTATAGCACCGGCATGTGGCGTGCCGCGTCACGATTTCTTCAAGCCGGCGCGGCATCGTTTCAAGACGACGCGGGAGGTGGCGATGACGCGCGTGGATACCCGGTGACGGGCTGACGCGGTGCGGGCACGACGGATCAGGGAGAGCGCAGCAATGCCTCGATGCGCGCACGCAGATCCGCCTGCATCCCACGCTGAAATCATGGGTGATGCCGGGATAGGGCGTGAGCGAGGCATCGAAACCGCGTTCGCGCAAGGTCTCCACCGCCGCGCGGGTCGGGCCGATCGGCACCGTGGCGTCGTCTTCACCGTGCAGTGCATGCAGCGGCGGGCAGCCCGCCGCGCAGGCCGGGCGTGCGGGCAGCCAGTCGGGTAGCAATCGTGCCGCCACCGGGAACGCCGCGCGGAAATGATCGGGATGATCCAGCGCCAGCAGGAACGCCAGATCGCCGCCATAGGACACGCCGGTGACGATCGCCTTGCCACGTGCCGGATACCGCGTTTCCACCGCGCCGATGACATCGAACAACCGGCGTTCGCTTTCGCGTGTCAGCGCCGCCTGTTCGACGGCGGGACGCTGGCCATACCCCTGCGGGAACCACGACTTTCCCTGCGGACGCGGGTGCGGGCCTTCCGGCAGCACCACCCGCGCCGGCACCCGCAGACCGGTGAAGGCATCGACCAGCACCTCCGGAGCGGCGCCGGAATAGTGCAGGGCGACGATCAGCGGCAGGGCATCTTCCGGTCCGGCGCCGCCGGTTTCGAACACCAGATACCGTGATCCGCCCGCATGTTCCTCGCGGGGAGACGAAGCCTGTGCGTGGACACCCGATGCCTGGAACAGGCCGGCTAGGAGCAGCAGGGACATGAACAGGCGCATCGCGGATCCGGGGCCGGGAAAGGACGCCACGCTAACGCCCGCGGCCGCGTTCCGTAAACTGCGGTGGCCGATTTGACCCGGTCGTCACCCGCAGTGGCGCAACCTGCGCCGCAGGCCGACCCCGCGCGCCGGCCCGGAGAAGCAGGATGAAGAGCGCGACACGCCACATGCTGCTGCTCGCCGGCATGTTGTGCCTGTGGGCCAGCGCCTATTCGCTGGGACGGGATGCCGCGCACGAGCGCGCCGGAGCGCCCGGACAGGCCATGTCGTCCAATTCGCCTGATGCGATTCCGATCCCCGCACGTCAACCCGCTGGTGCCACTCCGGCTCGATTGCCGCGCGTCGCCAGCGCGGCGGCGATCGCGGCGCCGATGCTCGGACCCGAGACCGAGGCGGCCGCGAGGCTCGTGGTGCGCCATCCTCCCAGGCCGTAGCCACGCGCCGCGTCCCGCGGCGCGTGACCGCGTCGGCTTTACGCTCAGGCTGCCTGCAACCGTTCGACCTGTGCCATCGCCTGGCGCACCGCCACATCGGCGCGCTCGGGGCTGATGCGCACGCCTTCCGCGCTGACGACCTCCAGACGGGTCACGCCGAGGAAGCCGAAGAGCGCGCGCAGATGGCTTTCCTGGTGTTCCAGTGCGGCCATCGGGCTTTCGGGGCCATAGAAGCCGCCCCGTGCCGAAGCGATGATGACCCGCTTGTCGCCCAGCAATCCTTCCACGCCCTGCTTGCTGTAGCGGAAGGTCTTGCCGGGAATGGTCAGCGCGTCGAGCCAGGATTTGAGCTGGCTGGGCACGCCGAAGTTGTACATCGGCGCGCCGATGACGAGGACGTCGGCCGCCAGCACTTCCTCCAGCGCGACGGCCAGTTCGCGCGTCGACGGCGGCGCCGGATCGGTCACGAATGCCTCGGTGGAGAACTGCGGCAGCGGCGTGGCGGCGAGGTCGCGGTAGGTCACCCGCGCGTGCGGCTGGTGCTTGCGCAGGTGGGTTACGATGGCGGCCGAAAGCGAACGGGTGACCGACTGGCCGCCCTGGATGCTGGAATCGATGTGCAGGATGTTCATGCGCGATTGCTCGTGTGGGGCGCATGAAACTATTGGCGTATCGCACTTCCTTCAAGAAGGATGCTTTTCAATACCTAGTATGCAGAACCATACCGAAATCTGCGAAGGCAGCTACGAGGAAGTGGCTCCACGGCACGACGAGATCCGTGCCGCGATGCAATCGATCGGCGGAAAATGGAAGCTGGAGATCCTGTGGCTGCTCAGCCACAGGATGCACCGCTTCAACAAACTCGCCGCGCGATTCCCGGCGTCACCCAGCACATGCTGACCCAGCAGTTGCGCGAGCTGGAAAGCGACGGATTGATCAGCCGCACCGTCTATCCCGAAGTGCCGCCGCGCGTGGAATACGCAATCGCCGAGCCCGCGCGCCGCCTGCGCCCGGTGTTCGAAGCCCTCTTCGCCTGGATGGCCGAGCGCCGGGACGCCCGGGGTCCGGCCGTGATGGAAACGACGTCCAGCGCCACGCCCCTCGCAAGAGCGACGTAAGTCGCGACCGCCCTCCCGACGCTCGGGTCTCCCCGGCACCTCCATCCATCGGGGTACTGCCAACGCTTCTCCGGCCAGACGTTCCCGCCGCGAAACTTCTTCGCCCTATCTGCCTCGCGCCGCCAATGCGCCCAACTGGAGACCCAGCTGAAATGCGGCCTCCGGATCACGATGGCGCACGCTGCCGGCCTGGCTTTCGGGCAATGCATCCAGATCCAGCGCGAACAGGGTGTCGCCGCGTTTGCCCGCGTCATAGCCCAATTGATAGGCGCAGCCTGCGCAACGATGGCGCCCCGGCCCCCCCTGATCGAGGGGCAGCGATTCGAAGCGTTCGTCGTAGCGGTGCTCCTGCTTGCAGATGCTCATGCGATCTTCCCTGTGTCGTGTCGTTTCGTGTCACGTGGTGCCGAGGGCCGGCGGGGGTGTGGATTGTCCTGACTCACTGCCACGCCGAAATCCGCAACCGCACCTTGCCGCGGATGCCCGGCACGCTGGGTTGGCGGCTGCCGTCGGCGGCGACCGTATGGCTGTCGAAGGGGATGGCGATCTCGACTTCCTCGCCGCTGATCTTCTTCGCGTCGATTTCGGTATGCGCCGCCGCCACGCCCGCATCCTGCCAGGCGTAGCTGATCTTCCACTTGCCGCCGGCCTGCGCGGGGGGCGTCAGATCCAGGATGAGCGAATTGCGGAACAGGTAGCCGCCCTCGTAGTGCTCGTTGATCCACAGCTTGCGCTCGATCTCGTAGTCGGGAACGCGCACGCCCACGGTCATGCCGTATGAAAGCGAGCGCCGATCCGGATTGACCCGTGCGCGATTGGCGAGGAATACGCTGGACAGGTAGTGCGACTTCTGCTGTTTCCATTCGGCGTGCGAGAAGCACGACACCGAATCCTCCTCCGACATGCGTCGGGTCAGGTACCACAGTTTGCCGCGCGGGGAGGCCAGCGCCTCGACCTGGTACAGCGCGTCGATCTGGCGACCCTGGTCGGCCGCTTTCTGCACCGGTTCGGGCAGGCGGATCTCGTCCACGTCCAGCCACACGTCCACGCGCACGTCGCCGAACAGGAAGCGGGCCAGGTTCTGGAACGCTTCCTCGCTGTTGACGATGCCGAAGAAGCCCGAATGCGCGCGGTAGGCGAATGCCTTGGCGCAATATGCGCCGATGGAGCCGTCCGCGTTCAACCCGCGCAGGGTCGCGTTCCTGATCAGCACCAGGCCATCGCTGCCGTGGCCGACGAAGGTGCGCGACAGGCCCGCGGCGGTGGTGTAGTCCATCCGGTTGGTGCCGACCATCAGAATACCCGCCGCGATGGGAAGCGATCCTCGGGCAGCAGGTCCACGCGCTTGTGCTGCTTGAATGCGGCCTTGAGATCCAGGTACTCGGGCATCCGCTTGTCGCGGTCGAAGTTGTTGATGTCGAAGGCGGACAGCCACTGCGGCACGTTGACCCCGGCCACGTCGATGCCGTTGTGCGGGGTCGCGTAGGTGAACAGCTTGTCCACGTACTTGCGCGCCTGTTTCGGATCCAGCGCCGGATTCTGCAGGAACGCGCGGCAGACCAGCCCGCCCATCGAATGGGCGACCAGATAGCAGCGGAAGTCGGCCGGTTTCACCCCGTTGTCGGGATTGCCGCAGATGAGGTCGCGGGTCTTGACGATCAGATCGCCCAGTTCGCGCGCGAAGGTTTCGATCTTCGGCGTGTTGCCGGTGCCGAAAATTCCCGAGGCGTTGTCGTAGTAGCGATGGATGATGATGGAACGGCTGCCGAGGCGGTTGCGGGTGGGCTGGCCCTCGGCGTCGGTTTCCCATTCCGGGTCCAGGATGTCGCGCCCGTCCTCATACACGTCCGAATAGCCGAATTCGGACATCAACCGCACGATCGGCGACTCGAACACGTACTTGCGCGGCTTGCGCGAGGGATCCGAGACCGCGCGGTACACGGTTGATCCCAGGTTGAATCCGCAGAACGGATCCGCGGTGGTCTCGTCGATTTCGCCGCGGGTCATCGCGTAACCGCGGACGTAGATGATCGGGTAGTAGGGCGCTTCCATCTTGGCCATCGTGAACTCCTGTCGGCGGGGGATCCGTATGCGCGGGACAGCTTAGTCCCAGAGAAGGCTACGGATTTGGACGCCGGTCACGGCCAATGTCTTTCAGCCCGATGCCTCCTCGTCGGCCAGGCGCCGGCAGAACGCGGCAGTGGCGTCATCCATGGGAAAGCAGCATTCGATGCGCAGTTCGTCCAGAGTGACGTCGCGTGGCGCGGCGAATACGGTGATGCTGGAGAAGAACTGCAGGCGTTGGCCGTCGCGCTCGAAGATCGTGGTCAGCAGCGGCGAGGTCCGTTGTCCCGGATCGCGCTGGCGCCAGCGCTGCGGCAAGTGGGATGGGCCAGGATTTCCTCCAGCAGCTGGCGCGGAACCGGATCGGAAGGATGCGCGGCGATCTCGGCGTGCAGGTGATGGACGAGATCGCCGGCCACTTCCTCCCAGTTGACCAGCGCGGCGCGCAGGTCGGCGGGATCGAACACGTGCCGCAGCATGTTGGCGTGCGGACTGGCGCGCCCGGCCAACAGGAAGCCGTTGACCCGCAGGGCGGCGGCATTGGCGCGCAGGATGTTCCAGTGCCGATCCAGGACGAAGGCCGGATACGGTTCCTGCTGGGCGATGATGAAGTCGACGGCGCGCTGGATGCGCGCCAGCTCGGGTGCGTCCAGCGGCGTTTCCGGATATTGCGCGGCGTAGCCGGCGGCCTGGAGCAGGGCGTTGCGTTCGCGCAGCGGCAATGTCAGCGCGTCGGCCAGCCGCACCACCATCTCGCGGCTGGGCTGGGACCTGCCGGTTTCCACATAGCTGAGATGGCGCGCGGAGATGTCCGCGGCCAGCGCCAGATCGAGCTGGCTGAAACGGCGCGCCGCGCGCCATTCGCGCAGCAGCGGACCGGGGCCTGGGGCGAAAGCGATGGCGTTGTTCATGGCGCCGAGCATAGCGGCCGGCCGGTCATCGCCGCCATGACCTCCGAGGTAATTGAGCGCGGATGCCACGGCCCTCATCCTGCCGCCACCCCAACGTGGATCACGGAGAACGGAAATGCAGCGCAGAGACGTATTGAAGCTGGGACTGGGCATGGCGGCGGCGACATGGGCCGGCGGCGCGGGACGGGCATGGGCGGCGGTCTCGGGCGACGCCACGGCGGCTGGCGCGGGCACGCTGGATGCGGTGGCCTGGAACGCCGCGCGCCAGTGGACCCGCACCCCGTTCGGGCGCATCGCCCACGTCGAGCGCGGCAGCGGTCCCGCGGCGTTGTTCCTGCATGGCTTCCCGCTCAATGGCTTCCAGTGGCGCGACGCGCTGGAGCGCCTGTCCGCGCATCGCCGCTGCATCGCGCCGGACATGCTGGGACTGGGTTACACCGAAGTGGCCGAAGGCCAGGGCGTGACGCCGGCGGATCAGGTGCGGATGCTGGCGGACCTGCTGGATCGGCTGGGCGTGGACAGCGTGGATCTGGTCGCCAACGACAGCGGCGGCGCGGTCGCGCAATTGTTCGCGGTGGCGCATCCGCGACGCGTGCGCAGCTTGCTGCTGACCAACTGCGATGCCGAAATCGACTGCCCGCCCCCGGCGCTGAAGCCGGTCATCGATCTGGCGCGCGAAGGGCGTTTCGTCAGCGGATGGCTGGCGCCCTGGCTGGCCGACCACACGTTGGCGCGCTCGCCGCAGGGCCTGGGCGGAATGACCTTCACCCATCCGCACAACCCCAGCGACGAGGCCATCGACATGTACCTGCGCCCGCTGGTCGCCAACGCGGCGCGCACCCATGCCTACGCCATCGGCCTGGACAGCAACGTGCTGGCCGGCGTGGAAGCCGCGCTGAAGCAGAGCCGTTACCCCACCCGCATCCTGTGGGGCACCGGCGACGACATCTTCTCGAAGGAAAGCCCGGACTACCTCGCCGGCGTGTTCGGCGACTCGCGCGGCGTGCGCCGGATCGATGGCGCCAAACTGTTCTGGCCGGAAGAGTTCCCGGATCTGGTGGCCGAGGAAGCGCGCGGCCTGTGGGGGGTGTGATGCCTCCATCCCCGTAGGAGCGACATACGTCGCGACCGGAAATTCGCCCGCCTCGCGACATCACCGCTCCCACCATCCCCGTCCTGTGGGAGCGACGTCAGTCGCGATACCGGAAATCCGGAATCCCGGTCGCGGCTCACGCCGCTGCCACCATCCCCGCCCCGCAGGAGCGACATACGTCGCGACCGGAAATTCGCCCGCCTCGCGACACCACCGCTCCCACCATTCCCGTCCTGTGGGAGCGACGTCAGTCGCGATACCGGAAATCCTGAACCCCCGGTCGCGGCCCACGCCGCGCCTACCGTCGAGGATTCCCACAATCGCCTGTCACATGCGTTGTAGGATCCCCGGCGATACGACAGGAACATGAAGCATGTACGGCAAGGTTCTGGTGACGGGCAGTTCGGGGCATCTGGGCGAAGCGCTGGTGACCACATTGCAGGCGCGCGGGCATGCGGTGGTGGGCGTGGACCTGCTGCCCGGCGCGCATACGCACCGCGTCGGCACGATTGCCGACCGCGCCTTCGTGCGCGAGGCGATGGCCGGCGTGGACGTCGTCCTGCATCCGGCCACCCTGCACAAGCCGCACGTGGCGACCCATTCGCGGCAGGAATTCATCGACACCAACCTGACCGGCACGCTCAACCTGCTGGAGGAATCAGTGGCCGGCGGGGTGCGTGCCTTCGTCTACACCAGCACCACCAGCGTGTTCGGCGATGCGCTGGTGCCGCCGCCGGGCGAGCCGGCGGCCTGGATCACCGAGGACGTGCGGCCGGAACCGAAGAACATCTACGGCGTCACCAAGGCCGCCGCCGAAGATCTGTGCCAGCTGTTCCAGCGCAACCAGAAGCTGCCCTGCATCGTCCTGCGCACATCGCGTTTCTTTGCCGAGGAAGACGATGACCGGGAGGCGCGGGCAAGCTTCAGCGACGCCAACCTGAAGGCCAACGAGTTCCTGTACCGGCGGGTGGACATCGAGGACGTGGTGGAGGCGCATCTGCGTGCGGTCGAACGCGCGCCCGCGCTGGGCTTCGGCCGCTACATCGTCAGTGCCACCACGCCCTTCGCGCGTGCGGACATGGCGCGGCTGCGTGCCGACATGGCGGGCACGCTGCGCGATCGCGTCCCGGGATTCGAGCCGGAGTACGCGCGACGCGGCTGGCAGTTGCCGGCGGCATCGATCGCGTCTACGTCAACGCGCGGGCGCGCGAGGAACTGGGCTGGCGGCCGCGGCATGATTTCGCCGACGTGCTGGCACGTCTCCAGGCGGGAGGCACGGTGCTGAGTCCCCTGGCCCGAACGCAACTCACCGCCAAGGGCTATCACGCCGAATCCTTCGAGGATGGACCGTATCCGGTCGAAAGCCACTGAGGCGAAGCGATCGTGGGGGAGGCCGGCCTCGGTGCCGGTACTCCGTGACAGACGGCAGCGGTGCCGTCCGTTCCAACGTATTTCGCCCCCCTCTCCCGCTGGCGGAAGAGGGGAGTGGCGCCGATGCCGTCAACCGAACAGCTTGTTCGTGACTTCCGCGATATGGCGACCCTGGAAGCGCGCGCCTTCCAGTTCGTTGTCGCTGGGCTGGCGCGAACCGTCGCCGCCGGTGATGGTGCTGGCGCCGTAGGGGCTGGCGCCGGTGACTTCGTCCAGGCGCATCTGGCCCTGGAAGCTGTAGGGCAGGCCGACCGTGACCAGGCCGAAATGCAGCAGGTTGGTCAGGATCGAGAACAGGGTCGTTTCCTGGCCGCCGTGCTGGGTGGCGGAGGAGGTGAAGGCGCCGCCGACCTTGCCGTTGAGCGCGCCCGTGGCCCACAGGCCGCCGGCCTGATCCAGGAAGTTGGCCATCTGCGAGGCCATGCGGCCGAAGCGGGTGCCGGTGCCGACGATGATCGCATCGTAGTTGGCGAGGTCGTCGATCTTCGCGATCGGCGCGGCCTGGTCGAGCTTGTAGTGCGAGGCCCTGGCGACATCTTCCGGCACCAGTTCGGGCACGCGCTTGATGTCGACGGTGGCGCCGGTGGAACGCGCGCCTTCGGCGACGGCTTCGGCCATCTTTTCGATGTGGCCGTAGGCGGAGTAATAGAGGACGAGGATCTTGGACATGGGTGTCTCCACGGGTGGCAGGAGGGGAGGTCGTACTGCGACAGCCCGGTGACTATAGGCCAGCCCCCCGCGCGGGATTGACGCCCGTGGGGGAATTGGATTGTTCCATCCGTGCGACTGACAAGACCCGGGCGGCCCGGTTGTTGGTGCAGCCGCAACGAACGGCGGAGTGTCGGCACAGGCCACTTATGCGTTAGCGGTGTTACATTTCGAGTCACCCCGATGGAGCAGCGGCGGGCGCGCGGGACGATCCGCGTGCAGGCGTCCGGTGACGGCTTCAGCGTGGCATCCCGTCCATGGAAGAACGATGCCTATGCCCGCAGCCGATGCACCGGTCAGTCCCGAAGATCGCCATCACCTCATCGACGCGCTGCGCGGTTTCGCGCTCGCCGGCGTGCTGCTCGCCAATCTGGGTTATCTCAGTCTCTACAACCTGTTGACGGAACCGGCGCGCGCCGCGTTGCCGACCGCCGGCTTCGACGCGGTCGTGGTCGGGGTGATCGAATGGCTGGTCAGCGCCAAGGCCATCACCGTGTTCTCGCTGCTGTTCGGACTGGGATTCGCGATCCAGATCGAGCGCGCGCAGGCGCGCGGTGCCGGGCTGTCGCGATTCGTGAGCCGGCTGTGTTGGTTGCTGATGATCGGACTGGCGCACAGCTACTTCGTCTGGTGGGGCGACATCCTGATGACCTACGGGCTGGTCGGCCTGTTGCTGGTGCTGTTCCGGCGCGCGTCCGACGGCGTGCTGCTATGGGGAGGCCTGTTCATCGCGCTGGTCCTGCCGACCCTGCTGGTGCCCTGGCTGGGCGGTGGATTTCCCGGCCTGTCCTCACGCGCCGAGATCGATGCGTTGGCCTTGCAGGCGTTCCGCACCGACGACTGGCAGCGCGTGTTCACCGCCAACGCGGCGATGGTGAACTGGACCCGTTTGTCCGGCGGCATGCTGCTGTGTTTCGTCCTGGGCCGTTTCCTGCTGGGCTACTGTGGTGGTTGGTGTCGGCTGCTCCAGCAGCCGCGGATGCATGTCGCCCTGTTCAAGAAGATGTTCTGGGGCAGCCTGGCGATCGCGGTTGCCGGCACCTTGCTGCAATTGGCGAAGGCGCACCTGGGCTGGGGCGCCGATGTTCTTCCGCGCTGGGTGAACGGATTCCTGTTCCGCCTCGATTCGCTGGCCTTGGGCATCACCTGGGCAGCGGGCTTTGTCCTGCTGTTCCTGCGTCCGGCCGGCGAGCGCCTGCTGGCCGCGCTGGCACCGGTGGGACGGATGGCGTTGACCCACTACCTGGCGCAGAGCGTGCTGTGCATCTTCCTGTTCTACGGCATCGGCCTGGGCCTGGGACCGGATACCGGGGCGGTCGGCTGGTTGCTGGCGTGGGTCGGCATCTTCGGCGCGGCAGATCCTGTTCAGCCAATGGTGGCTCGCGCGTTTCCGCTACGGACCGTGCGAATGGCTGTGGCGCAGCCTGACCTACGGGGCGCCGCAGCCGATGCGCCTGCCGCATGCCGCCGTCGCTTCGTGACCGCCGCCACGGATTGCCACGCCAGGATCACGAATCGCTACGGTCTTTTTAACGCGTCGCGGAATAGTCTCGCTTGCCGTCGTCGAGAGGAGGCAAGCATGAATACCGATTACTTCTTCGCCCAGGACGACGCGGGGAACCGCTGCCGCGTCGATGTGCTGCGTGCCTGCGACATGAGGGAACGCGAGGCGACGCTGCACGACAACGCGCCGGTCTATTTGCTGGAAGACGGCTCGCGCCTGCATCGCATCGACCGCGATACCTTCCGCGTGCTGGGCACCGGCGCCTACGTCACCGTGTTGCGCGATTGAATGTAGAGCGGAGCTTGCTCCGCTGATCGCGATCGCCCATCGGGAAACAGTGCTTCCGGAATCCCGCAGCCGAGCAAGCTCGGCTCTACGTGGAATGCGTAGAGCGGAGCTTGCTCCGCTGATCGCGAACACCCATCGGGCAACGGTGTTTTCGGAATCCCGCAGCCGAGCAAGCCCGGCTCTACGCGGGTGGACCTGCCGGTTCGCGCCGGAGAACCCTCACGCAGTGCTGGCCGCCATGACCTTGCGTCGTGCGTGCAGCCGCAATGCCTGGTAGCTCGCGCCGATCACGAACAGCACGAACACGACGGACACCAGGCCCAGCACCAGCGGTGACTGCGGGCCGTCGGCCAGCGGCTGCGATGGCGGCACGCGGCGCAGGGTCTCGTTGATGGCGGGAATGAACAGCAGCATGTAGCTGAAGGACAGGCTGAGGTTCTGCAGATACTCGGCGCCGCCGCCCAGCCAGGCGTAACGGCGCGCGGTGAAGCCGACCGCGAGTGCCAGCAGGGCGAGAATGCCCAGCGCGTGCGCTTCGTTGAAACCGCCGGTGCTGGACAGGCCGAAGGACGTGAAGATGGAAACCAGCATGCCGGCGAGATAGGCCTTGCCGATGCGCGAGGCGGGTTCGATGCGGCCGTCGCGAATCAGCGCGATCGCGCCGAACACGACGGGCAGCAGGCTGAGAACGGTGTGGACGATGCCGAGCGGCGAAAACGAGGGCGTCATGGTGCCTGTCCTTTCGAAGGGAGGAAAAGGAACTTCGACCTGCCGCACGGGATGCCCCCGGTCGTCGTGCCTTCCCCCTCCGGGACGGTCACCGCGCGTCCGCGCAGACTATGCCGGACGCGACCGTGACGCCAGCCCCGCTCAGGGCTTGGCCGTCCAGCGCAGTTCGGCCACCACCGGGAAGTGATCCGAAGGGTAACGGCCGTTCTTCTGGTCGGTCACCGTGGCGACCGGGCCGACCTCGAAACCACGCACCAGGATCCAGTCGATGCGGCGGTCGGGATTGCCGGTGAACGCGTGGAAGGTCGCTTCCTGGCCGCTGCGCTGGCGGCTGCGCTCCCAGACATCGACCAGATCGCCGGTGAGCAGCGCATGCACGCGGCTTTCCGGACCGGTGTTGAAATCGCCGGTGACCACGACCGGCACTTCGGCCGGCAGCGCCGCCAGCCGCTTCAGCAGCAGCGCGGCGCCGCGCTCGCTGATCGGTTCGTCCTGATCGCGATAGGGCAGGTGGGTGTTGAAGAAATAGAAGCGGCGGCCGTCGGCGATGCGCTCGAACAGCGCCCAGGTGACCATGCGCGGAAGCAGGTTGCCCCAGGTGATGCTGCCGGGCACTTCCGGCGTGTCCGACAGCCAGAAGTCGCCGGACTCGATCACCTTCAGTTCGTCGCGCAGGTAGAACACGCCCATGTGCTCGTCGCCGGCGCCTTCGGCGTCGCCGCGGCGACCGACGCCAAACCAGGCGTACTCCGGCAAGTGCCGCACGATGTAGTCGCCCTGTTCGGCGAACAGTTCCTGGGTGCCGAACACGGCCGGATGCTGGGTGCGGATGGTCTCCACCAGGATGTCCTTGCGCACCTGCCAGCGGTTCTCGCCGTCGGCGTCGGTGGGCAGGCGGACGTTGAAGCTCATCACCTTCAGGGGCGCGGCGCTTTCCGCGGCGATCGCGGTGAAACCGCCCAGGGTGGAGGACAGGAGGAGCAACAGGACGGCGAGTCGGCGCATGGTGTCGAAGGTGCGTGCGGGGGAGCGCCGGAGTGTAACCGTCGCTGGCGGCGGCCCCATGACATGGCGCAGCATCGCCCGGCGCGCCCGATGCACCCGTCCCCGCGCGACCGGGACGGGCATGCCCGATGTTGCATGATTGTGCATGTTTGTGCACAATCAGCGCGAATCCGCACAGACCATCCCCCATGACGCCCCCGGACACTTCCTCCGCGCCGCCGCCGGCCGGCGCCATCGACGCCGTGGTCTTCGACCTGGGCGGCGTGCTGGTCGACTGGAACTCCCCGCTATCTCTACCGCCAGCTGTTCGGCGACGACGTTGCCGGCATGGAAGGGTTCCTCGCCGAGGTGTGCAGTCCGGCCTGGAACGCCGCGCAGGATGCCGGCCGCAGCTGGGACGAGGCGGTGGAGGAGGCGATCGCGCGGCATCCGGATCAGGCCGAGCGCATCCGCGCCTACCGCGACCGCTGGATCGAAACCCTGGGCGAGGCGCTGGCGCCGACCGTGCGGGTGCTGGACGAACTGCGCGGCGGCGACTGCCGGCTCTACGCGCTGACCAACTGGTCGCGCGAGACCTTCCCGCATGCGTTGGAGCGCTACGGTTTCCTGGCCTGGTTCGACGGCATCGTGGTGTCCGGCCAGGAGCGCCTGGCCAAGCCGGATCCCGCCATCTTCCGATTGCTGATGGAACGCCACGGCCTGCGCGCCGAACGCACGGTGTTCATCGACGACATGGCCTGCAACGCGGACGCCGCCGCGCGCCTGGGCATGCACGCGATCCACTTCCGCGACGCAGGCCAGCTGCGCCGCGAACTGGCGCGGCTGGGCGTGGCGATCGCCGTCACCGGACCGGCGGCGGAGGCAGCGCGATGAGCCAGCACGCCAGCCTTCCCGCCAGCGTCGACCTGCTGCCGGAAGAACGCCAGCAGCGCATTCTCCAGCGCCTGCACGCACAGGGACGCGTGCTGGCGGCGGAACTGGCGCAGGAATTCGCGGTGTCGGAGGATTCCATCCGCCGCGACCTGCGCGAGCTGGCCGCGCGCGGCCTGTGCCGCCGCATTGTAGGCGGCGCGCTGCTGCATGCGCCAGAAGTGAAGCCGCTGCTGCAACGCCAGGGCCAGGATTCGGAACGCAAGCAACGGCTCGCACGCAAGGCGCTGGGCCTGCTGCGCAAGGGCCAGACGATCATCCTCGACGCCGGATCCACCAACAGCGCGATCGCCGACGCGCTGCCGCGGAACTTCGAGCTGACCGTGGTCACCAACGCGCCCGACATCGCGTTCCGGTTGATGGAACGCACGGATGTGGAGGTGCTGATCATCGGCGGACGCATCGAACACCGGATCGGCGCGGCCATTGGCGCGCAGGCCGTGCAGGAACTGCGGCGCGTGCGCGCGGACCTGTGCTTCCCCGGCACCTGCGCGGTCGACATCGACAGCGGCCTGTGGGGCAACGACGCCGAGGAATCACTGTTCAAGCTACCATAATCGAATGCAGCGGCGAAACCGCGGTGGTGGTGATGAACGAGAAGTTCGGCGCCGACGCGCGCTTCCAGTTCGCTTCGCTGCACCAGATCGACCACCTGATCGTCGAGCACGACGCGCTGGAAAGCCTGCGCAAGTCCTTGAGCAACAGGAAATCGCCGTCCTGCGCGCCGACCGGCGCTGACCGCCGCACACGCCTCCCCCGTTCCCGTCCCCCGCGAGAATCGTCCCGATGTCCGTCGCCGCTTCCGATGTCCCCATCTCCCATGCCGAGTACCGCGCCACCCGCCTGCTGTTCTTCGCCGCCGGCTGTGCGGTGGCGGTCTGGGCGGCACTGGTGCCGTTCGCCAAGGCGCGCACCGCGCTGGACGAAGCCTCGCTCGGCGCGCTGCTGCTGTGCCTGGGGCTAGGCTCGCTGATCGCGATGCCGCTGGCCGGCGCCTGGACCACGCGGCAGGGCTGCCGGGTGGTGCTGGTGCTGTGCACGATCGTGTCCAGCCTGATGTTGCCGCTGCTGGCCTGGGTGCCGTCGGTGTACGCGCTGGGCGCGGTGCTGTTCGTGTTCGGCGCGGCGATTGGCGCGGCCGACTGCGCGTTCAACGTGCAGGCGGTGATCGTCGAGGAAGCGGCGGGGCGGCCGATGATGTCTGGCTTCCACGGCTTCTTCAGCCTGGGCGGGATCGTCGGTGCGGCCGGCGCGGCGGTGATGATGTCGCTGGGCGTGGCGCCGCTGGCGATGACCGTGTTCTGGGCGGCCTTCATCCTGCTGCTGCTGGCCTTCAACTGGCGCGGCCTGCTGCCTTACGGCAGTCCGCACGAAGGGCCGCTGTTCGCGGTGCCGCACGGGTTCGTGATCCTGCTGGGCGTGCTGGGCTTCGTGGTGTTCCTGACCGAAGGCGCGATGCTCGACTGGAGCGCGGTGTTCCTGACCGAACAGCGCGGCATGGCTTCGGCGCAGGCCGGGTTCGGCTACGCCTGCTTCGCGCTGGCGATGACCGCCGGACGGTTCGCCGGCGATGCGATCGTCGCGCGGCTGGGACCGACCCGGGTGGTATGGCAGGGCGGCCTGCTGGCCGCCGCCGGCATCACCCTGTCGGCCTGCCTGCCGCAGTGGCAGTGGTCACTGGCCGGCTACACGCTGGTGGGCCTGGGCTGCTCCAACATCGTGCCGGTGCTGTTCACCGCCGCCGGCCGGCAGAAGGTCATGCCGCAGGCGCTGGCGGTGCCGGCGATGACCACGATCGCCTATGCCGGCGTGCTGACGGGTCCGGCTGGCATCGGCTTCGTCGCCCACCACAGCAGCCTGCCCATCGCGTTCCTGCTGCTGGCGGCGATGATGGTCGGCGTGGCGATGTGCGGGCGCGCGCTGCGCGCCTGAGGCATCAACGCAGCAGCGGCACCTCGACATGGCTGCTGCCCAGCCAGCGGATTTCCAGCGGCGCGCCGGCGTCGGCGATGGTTTCCTCGTCGACGGCCTTGCCGCTGCCGTAGTTGATCTGCATGTCGCGTTGCTTGTTGACGCCCAGCACCACCACCAGCCGGCTGCCGGGCTGCAACTGCCGGCTGACCAGGCGTTCGCTGCGGAAGGCGATCGATTGCGGCTTGCCGGGCGCCAGCAGTTCGCGACGGCTGCGATCACGCGCATGGCTGGCGCGTCCCAGATGCCAGGACAGCAGCAGGTGGTGTCCGTCGGGTAGCTGCTCGTACAACGCCAGGTTGAGGTCGAAGTCGCGCTTGTTGGTGATGAAGTCGAGCTGCCCCGAGAACAGGCCGGACAGTTCGGCCGGCGCGGTCAGCGGCGCGCTGCGGAACACCAGTGCGCCATGCGGATCCAGCGCATCCAGCATCGACAGGGTCGGTGGATTCCAGTCGACGTCGCGGCGATCGGAAAGATCCACGGTCAGCACGCTCCGGGCGCGCTTGCCGGGCGCCTGTTCCGACAGCGCGCCCTCCGCGCTTCCGGTCGCCGCCGGTTGCAGGTACAGGCGCTGGCGCCGGGGGGCCGATGGCATCGAGGGATGCGGCGTGCTTCCACGTGTTGGCGCCCATCACCTGGTAGTTGATGCGATCCTTCAGGACGGATGGTCGCGGTGCGCCGCGCAGGACGTGATCGAACCACTGGAAGCGCAGCGCCGGCAGATCGATCAGCGCGACCGGATCCACCTCGTAACCTTCCTGCACGCGCGCGGCGCCGGCCTGCATCGAGAAGTGGTTGTACGGTCCGATCAGCAGGGTGTGGTCCGCATCCGGATTGTGCCGCGTATGTTCGTCGAAGTAGTGCTGCACGCCCACGCGCGCGCCGTCGAAATAGCCGGTGACCGCGAGCACGGGGATGTCGATGGCGGCGAATTCATCGCCCTGCGGGGTCATCGCCTGCCAGTAGGCGTCGTAGGTGGGATGTTCCAGCCAGCGCGAGAAATAGGGATTCGGGTGGCCGTCGATGGCAGGCAGGTCACGATAGGCACGGCCACTGCGGTACCAGTTCGCATCCAGTCGCCGCCAGCGCTCCTCGTCGCCGTAGCTGTCGGCGTCCAGGGTCGCGTTGGCGGCGGTCCACAGCGGCCACGGATACAGGAAATTGAGGAAGACGTTGCCCTGCATCGGGACATCGATGCCCGGCGCGGTCGAGGCCGAGGTCAGCATCGCCTTCAGCGCGGGCGGATGGTGCTTGGCGGCGGACCACTGGGTGAAGCTGTTGTAGCTGTTGCCGTACATGCCCACGCGGCCGTCGCACCACGGTTGCCGGCTGATCCAGTCGATCGCGGCGGCGGCATCCTCGCCGTCGTGTTCATAGGGCACGGGTTCACCCGGTGCGCCGGCCTTGCCGCGGCTGTAGACGAACACGCCCACGTAGCCGTGCGCGGCCGCCGCCTTGGCGTCGGACAGCGACCAGCTGTCGTTGACGTAGAGGGTGAAGCCCAGCAGCACCGGCTGCGGCGCGGTCATTTTTTCGCGGGCGCACCACCAGCCCGCGCAGGCTCGTGCCATCCGCGCCGGGAACGACCACGTCGCGTTCGATGGCATAGCGGTTGGCTTCGTCCTCGGCCAGCAGGTCAGGAAGCACCGGCAGCAGCGCCGCGTAGACCGTGTGGAACTGGTACAACCGGATCAGTTCCAGCGCGTTGGTTTTGTTTGATGCTCATCTTGCCATGCTGCTTTTCCAGCGCGGCGTCGAGATCGCGACGCGCGCGCGGCAGATCCGCGCCCATCACCGGCAGGGTGCGGGCGGCCTGGCGATCGTCCAGGCGCGCGAACACGCGCCTGAACGCCGCGGCGGGATTGGCCTCGCCACGCAGCCGCGCGTCGGCGTCGATTTCGTACTGGACGAACAGCACGTCGGCCTGTTCCGGTGCCGTGGCCCGGCGCGCCTCGCGCAGCGCGGCGATGCTCGCCAGCGCGGCCTTGGGCTGCCCGGCCACCATCTGCAGGCGCACCCGGTTGATCAGTCCGCGTTCGCGATCCGGATCCTCATAGCCGGCCAGCACCTTGCGGGCGAGTGCCGGCACCTGTTGTTCGAGCACGGCGCTGGATGCCGATGGCTTGTCCGGCCAGGCCAGGGTCTGCGCGTGCAGGCCGAAGGGAATGACGAACCATGCGAATACCCGCAGTGCCGCTTTCCATGGCGCCTGTGCCCGTGCCTGCCGGTTCCGCGTCCGCATGCGATGCTCCGTGGTGTCCGGCCGGTGGCCGGAAGGTCGGCGGATGATGCCGGAAGCGCCGGCATCACGCACCTGCCTTCCATCGGCGGACGCCAGCGGCCGCGATGGCGGTTACCGGCGTGCGGGTGCGCGCACGCCCATCACCAGCAGCCACAGGCAGGTGCCAATCTCGCCCAGCGTCGCGGGCAGGGTGATGTATCCCGCCACGGTGGTCTCCGCGAAGCCGGGTACCAGCAGGCGGGCGAACACATCGATCACGTAGCCCAGGCAACCCAGCATCAGCAGGATGCCCAGCACCCGCGGCAACAGGCGCGAGGTGAACACCAGCCAGCCGAACGGCAGCAGCCACAGTCCCCAGAACAGCTTGGACACCAGGATGCCGTTGGCGTAGCCCCTGAGCGCCAGCATCACCTGTGCGTTGAGCGCCTCGGGAGAAAACGCGCGCAGGTAGTCGGCGCCATCCAGCAGGCTCAACACGTCGAGCTTGTGCAGCAGATTGAAGAACGACAGCGGCACGCTGGCCACCGCCAGCGCCACCATCAGCGTGGCCGCGGTCCTGCCATGCGGCGCCAACAGGCGGTACAGCGCCAGCGGCAGCAACAGGAACGCGAGATAGCAGATCAGTCCGGCGGCGATACCGAGCCGGAACAAACCTTCGTTCGCGGTGATCTTCGCGACGGTCGCCGCGGCGTCACCCGCCACCTGCGTCTGCGACGGCACGTAGGCGATGCTGAAGATGCCGGCCAGCACCACGATCAGGTACAACAACCCGGCGATGCGCGCGGTGGTGCGCGGATGGTGCAGGACGACGGCGGAATCCATGTTCATGGGCTTGGCGTCAGGAAGAATGTCATGGCGGAGGGGCACGGCCATTTCAGCGCGACGCCGACAATGGCCAAAAGCATGGCATCAGGCTCTCACCGGTATCTTCGCGTCCTCCAGCGGAGGCGCGGCCTGCTTCATCGATGCCATGGATTCCCCTTGCCGAATGCGTCGCGGAAACGGACAGCTGGAGCGTGGAGCGGAGCAGCGCGGCCGGGGAAGCGTATGCGGGCCGGGAGAAGCGAAGAGCCGACAACGGGCAGGCCACGCGTCTCTCCTCGCCTGTCCACGCCCGTTGTGGCCGGGGGCGACGTTAGCACGGCATCGAAGACCGGCAATATGCCAAAAGGAACAGCGACCTCCGTCCCGCGTGCGTTACCGACCGGCGGCGGGGGCCGCCAGGTGCTGCGCGATGCGATTGGCCAGATCCGCCAGCCGGCTCTGCGCCTGCGGATCCGATTCGTTTGCCAGCAGCACGAGGCCCAGTCCGCGCCCGGGATACAGCGCGACATAGCTGCTGAAGCCGAACGTGCCGCCGGTGTGCCAGATCGTGCGTTGTCCGTCGCCGGCGATATCGATATGCCAGTTCAGGGCGACGCGATCGTGTTCGGTCTCGACGGTGGGGCGATGGCTCAGCGCGATGGCGGGATTCGTTTCGTCCAGTTGCAGGCGCAGGTAGCGGACCATGTCGGCGCTGGAGGAGATCAATCCGCCGGCTTCGCGCAGTTCGCGCATGTCGGTGATGTAGGGCATCGCCCGGCCCGACGCGTCATGGCCGACCGCCAGCGTGCCGGACGGGGAGCCCGGATCGAAGCCGGTCCGGCGCATGTCCAGCGGACGCAGGATGCGCTCGTCCAGCAGCGCCGCATACGGGCGCTCGAAGGCGCGTTCCAGCACTCTGACCAGCAACTGCGCGCCGACATTGGAATGGCGCGGGTCCGTGCCGGGCGCGGACTTCAGCGTCACCTGGCGCAGGTCACGATAGAAATCCTCGCGGCTGTAGTCGCGATGGACGGCGATCAGGGCATCGGGAATCTGCTCGGGCTTCAGGCCGGTGAACAGATCCGGCCGGTCCGGCAGCCAGTTGGGCAAGCCGGAGGTCAGATTGGCCAGATGCACCACGCGGATCGGCTGGCCCTGGTATTCCAGGTTCGGGTAGGACCCGGGCAGATAGAGGCGGATATCGTCGTCCAGCTTCAGGCGTCCTTCCTGCACGGCGTAGGCAAGCAGGGTGGCGGTGAAGGTCTTGCTGTTGGAGCCGATTTCGTAACGGGTATCGGCACCGACGGGAGCGTTCTCGCGCTTGTCACGCTTGCCGAAGTCGTAGCAGGTCGCGACGCCCCGGTTCAGAATCCCGACCGAGAGGCCCACGTTTTCCGGTGCCTGAGCGAAGGCCTTTCCCAGCGCCCTGATCGCGGCGTCATCGCCTTTCGCACAATCGGCCGCCCGCGCCGGCGAATGCAGCGCGAACAGCAGCAATCCACTTCCCAGCCAAGCCATCGCACGCATGTGACGTTCCCGGATGAGCACCGGAGTCCCGGTTCGACCCGGACGCTAGCACCCTCTGCCGCCACCGCCATATGGTGGGATGGGCCAGTGGCTATCGACCCGAACCGGGTAATGGCGCCTGTGGGAGCGACGTAAGTCGCGATGCCGCCGAGGAAATGCCGGAGAAGCTCGCGACTCACATCGCTCCCACAGTCAAGCAGTAAAGCTCTCGTGTAGGAGCGACGTCAGTCGCGGCGCTTCTCAGGCGACACGAAAAGAGCTCGCTATCTGCGTCGCTCCTACAGGTAAGAAGTCTTGTTTGCGATCAGAACGCCAGCGCCGACCACAGCGGCGTCGGGTCGTTCCAGCGCTCACGCGCGCCAAGGGATGCCAGTTCCACCAGCACTGCGGCGCCGACCACTTCGGCGCCCTGCCGGCGGGCCAGAGCCACCGCCGCGCGCAGGGTACCGCCGGTGGCGAGGACGTCATCGATGACCAGTACGCGCGCATTGGCGGGCAGGGCGTCGGCGTGGATTTCCAGCCGGTCGCTGCCGTATTCCAGCGCGTAGTCCAGGGTCAGGGTGCGCGCGGGCAGCTTGCCGGGTTTGCGCACGGGCACGAAGCCGATGTCGAGTTCGCGCGCCAGCGCCGCGCCCAGGATGAAGCCGCGCGACTCCACGCCGATCACCGCGTCCACGCGCGGTGCCGCGCCAGGGTTCGGCCAGGTCGGCCGATCGCTTCGGCGAAGCCGTCGGCGTCGGCCAGCACCGGGGTGATGTCCTTGAACACGATGCCCGGCTTGGGGAAATCGGGCACGTCGCGGATCAGGTCGGACCAGTGGGACATCGGGAAACTCGTCAGGCAAAGGGGGAGCGCGATGCTACCGCGTCCGTGTCCACGAACGAAAACCGCCGGGCGGGCCGGCGGTTTTCCAGGCTGGACCACAAGCGGGATCAGAAGTTGTAGCGGACCTGCAACTGCGCCAGATCCACGTCCGCGTCCTCGATCTCGAAGCGGCTGTATTCGCCGCGCAGCGCCACCTTGTCGGTGAAGCGGTACTGCAGGCCCAGGCCGTAGGTGGCATCGGCACCGCTGTCGTCGCGGGTGCGGGTCACTTCCGGCAATGCGCGATCCAGATCCCAACGCTGCACGCCGGCCTTGGCATAGCCGGAGAACTTGTCGGTGAACGGCACCGTGGCGATCGCCGTCAGCGAAACGCTGCTGGCTTCCAGCGGACGGCCGAGGTTGCCGCGCGGTTCCAGCTTGCCGAGATCCGAATAGCCGGCTTCCAGGCCGAACCAGTGATTGAACTGATACGCCGCCGAATACCGAGAACGCGGTGTCCTCGTCGTCGTAGCGCTGTTCGTCCACGCTGGACTGGCCGGCGCCGACGCCGGCATAGAAACCCTTGGGTTCGGCGGCCTGCGCGCCGAAGGCGATGCCGCCCAGCAGCACGGCGGAAAGAAGGGCACGGGACAGCTTGTTGTTGTTCTTCATGTCTGAAACTCCTGCATGCATCGCGCGGGGGAGGGAGCTGCGATGCGTCGGGCGACGGGTCCTGGCGGAGTGCCTGGGCAGCCGTCGTGCGAAGCAAAGATAGGGATGCCGATGCCGGAACAAACGGCGATGTCGGCGATGCAGTTTCCCGTCGATGGAACGAAGGAATGACGCATCGGCACTGGACTTCCGCGACGGATTGCGCGCAACGCGCGCGCCCGTTCGCTGGAGCGGGGAGCGCATGCGGACGCAGCACGCGATTCGGGATGGACTCTCCCGCCGGGAAGGACTAATCACCGGAATCGGACTTGTCTATGCTGCGCGCTCTCCTGTCCCGAGCCACCGCCATGAGCGAACCGCTGTCGATGTACCAGGCCTCCGTTCCCGTGCTGATCCGCGCCCTGCGCAACTTCAGGCACATCCTCGACAAGGGCCACGCGCATGCGCTGGCGCAGGGCTACGATCCGGCGGTGCTGCTGCAATCGCGCCTGTATCCGGACATGCTGCCGCTGCTGCGGCAGGTGCAGATCGCCACCGACACCGCCAAGTTCGCGCCGGCGCGGCTGGCCGGCGTGGACTCGCCACGCTTCGAGGACAACGAAACCACGTTCGAGGAGTTGCAGGCGCGGCTGGATCGCGCGCTGGAATTCCTAGGCACCTTCACCCCGGCGCAGATCGACGGCAGCGAGGGCAAGGATGTGGTGCTGCCACGACGCAGCGGCGATCAGCATTTCAGCGGTCGCGACTATCTGCTGGGCTTCGTGCTGCCCAACCTGCTGTTCCATGTCGGCATCGCCTACGCCATCCTGCGCCACAACGGCGTGCCGCTGGGCAAGATGGATTACCTGGGCGAAGCCTGACGCTTCTTCCCGCGTGCGGGCGGATTCTCCGGTGTCGTCGCGGCGCCGGCGATCTCCCGCTGCCGCGCGCGGCTCAGCGTGGCAAGCGCCGCCTGGTACGACCAGCGGATCAGCGACTGCAATTCCTCGTCGGACATCGCGCGCACGTCCACCACGGTGATCCAGCGGTAGCGGCCCAGCCAGCGTGCCGGTTTGATGCCCGGTTGGTCGGTCAGCTCCAGGAAGCGCTCCGGCGCGGCCTTGAAACTGAAGCGCCAGCGCTCCGGCGCGCTGGTCTTGAAGTGGGCGAAGCGCTTGCCGCCGACGAAGTAGGCAACCATTTCCCGGTTCGCCCCATTCGGTGACGGTGGCGCCGGGAAGGCTGGCGCAGAAGCGCTGGGTCTGTTGGACGTCCATGGCTGCGGGCGGGGGGACAAGCTGGCATGATGCCACCGGGGCCCCTCGAGTCGTCGTCATGCTGCGTCGCCATCCCGTGGTGCTGTTCCTGCTGCTGACCGTTCTTTCACCTCCTTCTACCTGCTGCTCAATCTGTCCTTCGCCAACGCCGAAGGGCGGCGCCTGTACGTCACCGGGCTGATGTGGAGCCCCGGACTGGCGGCCATGGTCACTTGCCTGCTGGCGCGGATACCGCTGGCGAACCTGGGCTGGCGCTGGCCCGGCGGGCGCGTGGCCCGGCTGAGCTATCTGATTCCGATCGGCTATGGCCTGTTCGCCTACGGCATCATCTGGGCAACCGGGCTGGGCCGGCTGTCCACCGAGATCTACCTGCCGTACGCGCGCCGCGTGATCGGCCTGCCCGATGCCTCCGACGGCACGGTCATCGCGATGATGCTGGCCCTGCAACTGAGCATGGGCTTCATCCTCAACGTGGCGATGGCGCTGGGTGAGGAAATCGGCTGGCGCGGCTTGCTGGGGCCGCGGCTGGCGCGGCGATTCGGGTTCGGTGCGGGCGCCCTGTCCACCGGCCTGATCTGGGCGGCCTGGCACTACCCGGTGCTGTTCTGGCTGAACTTTCCCGGCGATCCGCCCAAGCCCTTCGCGATGGCGTGCTTCACCGTCATGGTGATCGGCCTGAGCTTCGTCTATGCCTGGTTGCGCGAGAGCACGGGCAGCGTCTGGACCGCCGCGATCCTGCATGGCAGCCATAACGCGGTGATCAGCCTGGTGTTCACCCTGCTGACGGTCGAGACCGGACCCATCACCGTGTATGCGGTCGACGAGTTCGGTTTCATGCTGGCGATCACCAGCGTGCTGATGGCGCTGTGGTGCTGGCGGCATCGCGCTCGCCAGGCGGGCACGCGGGCGGCGGCCCCGGTCGCGGCGTCCTGACCGGCGTGCGACATTTCGTCGCACGCCCGCCGGATCAGGCACTTGCGTGGCGGATCGGGCGCGCACGTGGCGCCGCCGCCGACTAGAATCCCGGTCGTGATCCGGAACCCCGCCTTTTCCCGCCCGATGGCCCGGCTGGCGCTCTGCGCCATGCTGCTGCTGGCGTTCGCGCCCGCGCTGAGCCGGGTGCTGGCCGCGGGCGCGTCCGGCGCGATGGCCGGCTGGGTCGAACTGTGCACCGCCAGCGGCCTGAAGTGGGTGGACACGGCCGCGCAGACTGGTGACGCCACGCCCGCGCATCCGGCCACGCCGGCCGGCGCGGATTGCGCCTATTGCCCGCTGGCATCGTCGTTGCCGCCGCTGCCGCTGTCGCTGATCGCGCAGGGGCCGTTGCCGCCGCTGCCGCGGCTGGCGGTGCCCGGACGTCAGCCCGCGCCGCCCGCGCCGATCCGCCTGCGCGGACTCGGCGGGCAGGGACCGCCGACGATTTTCTGAACCACGCGTACCGAGCTGTTCCCGCGGCCGCGTCGCCGCGCCCGTGCTTTGGAGAATGCCGATGTCCGTTCACCTGCCGACGCGCCGGGGCGCGTCGCCGTTTGCCGTCCACGGGAGCCGTCGTGTTCCCGCCGTCACCGTTTCCACCTTGCTGCGCGCGGGCGCACTGGGTCTGCTCGGCCTGCTGGCCGCCTGCGGCGATCGCGAACGGGTGGATGCGGAAACGAAGCGCGCGCAACCCGTGCCGGCGCAGCCCGCGATCGCCCGGGTGCGCGGATGGAACCTGCCCGCGCCCGTCGGCGCAGCGCAGCCGGATCTGGTGATCGCGCCGGATGGACGACGCCTGCTGAGCTGGGTGGAACCGGCGAACGGCGATGCGCATCGCCTGCGCCTGGCATGGGCCGACCAGGAGAACTGGCAGGCGCCGGTCACGATCGCCGAAGGCGACGACTGGTTCCTCAACTGGGCCGACACCCCGCATGTGCAGGCGTTGCCCGATGGCTCGCTGTGGGCGCACTGGCTGCGCAGCACCGGGCCTTCGCGGATGGACTACGGCATCGATCTGGTGCGTTCCGGCGATGGCGGGGGCAGCTGGAGCGCGCCACGGCTGGTGCATCCGGCGGGCACCCGTGGCGATCACGGTTTCGTGACCTTCTGGACGCAGGCGCAGGACCAGCTCGGCATTGCCTGGCTGGACAGCCGGCAGAAGGCGGCGGCCGGCTCCGGTCATTCAGCCGATGCCGCGCACGACGGCGGCCATCATGGCGGCGGCGGCGCGATGATGCTGCGCGCGGCGCTGTACGGCGCGCAGGCGCGGCCTTTACCCAAATACCCGCTCGATGCTTCCACCTGCGATTGCTGCACCACCGCCTCGGCGATCACCGATCGCGGCGTGGTGGTGGTGTATCGCGGACGCAGCGCGGACGAGATCCGCGATACCCGCATCGTCCGCTTCGACGGGCAGGCATGGACCGCGCCGCGCGACGTGCACACCGATGGCTGGCACATGCCCGCATGTCCGGTGAACGGTCCGGTGGTGGCCGCGCGCGGCAACGATGTCTGGGTGGCGTGGTACACCGAGGCCGGCGGAGCGCCGGAACTGCGCGCCGCCCATTCCGGCGATGCGGGCGATCGTTTCGACGCACCGGTCACGCTCGCGCGCGGAGGACAGGTACTGGGCCGGCTGAGCGTGGCGCTGGGTGACGACCGCCTGCTGGCCAGTTGGCTGGAGGAAACCGGTACAGGCAGCCAGCGCATCGTGCTGGGCACCTACGATTCGCGCTGGCAATCCGCCACCCGTGTGGAGGTCGCCACGCTGGCTGCGCGCGGACGCGCCAGCGGCATGCCGCGCCTGCGGTGGGCCGACGGCGCCGCCTGGCTGGTATGGACCGATGTCGAAGACGGCAAGCCGCGACTGAAAGGCGCTTCGGTGCGCTGAAGGACATGCAGGTGCGACCCGGAATTCCGCTCGCGCGGATGACGGCGCGGCTGGCGTTGCTGGCCGCGCTGCTGCTCGTGTTCGCGCCGTCGATCAGTCGCGTGCTCGCCAGCCGCGGCGGCGACGTGCTGGCCGGATGGATCGAACTGTGCACGCCCACTGGATTGAAGTGGGTGGATACCGCCGCGAAAGCGCCGCCAGGAAAAGCACCCGCTGCACCCGCCGCGCCGACGTTGGGTTGGCCGGACGAGGGCGACGCCTGTCCGCAATGTCCGCTGGCCGCCGCGCTGCCGCCGCCACCGGCGGCGTTCGACTGGGCATCGTCGCCATGCCCGCCCGCGCCGGCGCGCGGGCCGGAAACATCATTGACGCGGGAAGCATTCCGGCCGGCGGGAGCGGGCTGCCGGGGACCGCCAGCGGTGTAGCGCAACGCCACCGCCGCCCCTGTTTCCCCACGGCGCCGCATGCGCCGCTTCCGGAGTCTTGCTTTCATGTCGATGCCTCATCGCGGCACGCTTCGCGCGTCCCGTCTTTCCCTGGCCGTGCTCGCGGCCCTGTCTTCCGTTCTCCCGTCCGCGATGGCGCGTGCCGCCGATGCGGATTCGCCGCCCGCCGACACGCAGGCCACCACCCTCGATGCCGTTCGCGTCGAAGGCCGCCGCACCCGCCCTGGATGCGCCGGCCGGCACCGGCACCCGGCGTGGGGCTGAGCGTGCGCGAGATGCCGGCCTCGGTCACCGTCCTCGATCGCGACACGCTCGATGCGCGCGGCGTGCGCGAAGGCATCAAC
>OFCY01000024.1_pt1:0-17500 | contig 36421 bp, 32 predicted proteins | sample 1520981 | NCBI WGS metagenome assembly OFCY01 (sample SAMEA2532533, study PRJEB24079) | metagenome
GGCCGCACGCAGTTGCGCGCGCTGCGTTTCGTCCAGCGCGCGCCAGGCCAGGTAGCGCCCCCGCTGGCGTTCACGCTCCATCGGCGCCAGCCCGTCCCAGACCTGCGCACGCGTGGCGGCCTGGGCGCGTTGCGCGGGTGCGAGCGCGGACCAGCGCGCCTGCCGTTCCGCCAGCCATGTTCCGTCGACGGCGATTGCGCATGGCCGCACCAGGCCGCGCCCGCCACCAGCAGCGCCAGCAGCGTCGCGCGGCGCTCAGAACGTCGTGTCACGGCCTTCCTCCTGGGCACCGGCTTCAACGGCGCCATCAGCCGCTTTTCCCGCGGGCAGTGGCTGGCGGGTTCCGGCCAGGTACCACGCATAGAAGGCCGCGTCTTTCAACACGTTTCGCTTTCCGGATCCAGCAGCAGATCCAGATCCGGATGCAGCGCCAGGACCTGGTCGGCCGCCACCGTTGCCGCGGCGGCTTCGGCGGGCGGCAGCGCCTCCTGTTCGATATCCGGTTCTCGGCCAGTCCGAGGCCGGTGCGGCCGACCTCTTCCAGCGAGTCGCCGCCGCGTCCGAACAGCCCGCGCGGATTAAGGAAGGTCACCGCCAGTCCCCCGGCGCAGGCCAGCACGATCGCGATCACCGCCCAGCGTCGCCAGCGCCCGCGGACGGGCATCGCAGCGAAGGCCCGGGGCCTAGTGGTTGGTGGTCGCCACCGGTACCTGCGTTTCCGGTCGCGGAGACCGGGATACGGGCGCCTCGGGCCTGAGCGCGGCTTCGCGCAATCGCGCCAACCGGGCCAGACGCTCGGGAGGCAGGTCCCGCATCTGTTGCTGGATCGCCTCGGCCAGCGCGCGCCAGCCGGCGGCGTCGGGCTGGCCGGCGGCGTCGGTGGGACACGCCGCCGCCAGTGCGGCGCGGTAGCGGGTCATGTCCACGCCCAGCACTTCCACCGCCTCGTCTTCCGGCAGGCCGGCCGCCAGCCGGCTCAGCAGCGCCTGGCGATCCTCCGGGGCCAACGTGGCCAGATGGGCGACCGCGCCTGGCCAGCGCGCGCCCGCGGGCGGGCGATGGAGGGCCGGCGACGCCATCATCTTCTGCCAGAAACCGCGTGGCCAGTCGGCCATGGGCTGGGACGGCGCCTGTGCGGCGAAAGCCCGCATCGCGGTGGCGAGGGCGGCATCGCCATGCTCGGCGTCGCCGGAATGGAGCTGCGCGAACAGCGCGCCGCGGCGTTCGACCCCCCCGCAGGAAAGCCGCCAGGGCGGCGGGCGCCGGGACGGCGGACGGCGATGGATCAGTCATGGAAGCGCGGGCTCATCGCCGCGAATCATAGCGGCCACGAAGGTGATTCCGGACGCTTGACACCGCTTGGAATCCTGCTCTCTCAAGCGCCGCAAGGCTTTCGCCGATTTGCGTTGTGCACAGCGGTCACGCGAATGTCATGACCCGCCGGCCGACGGTGGGCGACCGTCACATTTCAACTTGGTTTCACAATTAAGTTGCTGATTCAAAAATAAAAAGTTAGCGTTGGCGTTTTTTTCTACCAAACACCAGCCGAGGCCCGAAAATGGCTCATCGGCGCGTGGAGCAATGGCGACATGCACAGATTTATCCACAGCTCGTGTGGATAAACCGGAATCTCTTTGACTCACACGCACTTGCGTGAACTTCGTCATTTCTTTGACAGATTGATCCCGCAACCCTGCCCAACCCGCAGCGCTTGACCGGCTCGCTAAACTGCGGGGATGCCGTCGCCCGCAATTCTCCGCGTCGCCCTGCCCGTTCCGCTGCCCCGACTGTTCGACTATCGCCCGCCGGCGGACTCGATGGTTTCGGCCGCGGACGTGGGCCGGCGCGTGCGCGTGCCCTTCGGCAGCCGCGAGCTGGTGGGCTGGGTGGCCGACACCGGACCGGCCGAAGAGGCGGTGGAATTGAAGGCGGCCCATGCATGGCTGGACGCGGAGCCGCTGCTGCACGGCGAGATCCTGGACTCGCTGCGCTGGCTGGCGCGCTACACGCACGCGCCGCTGGGCGAGGTGTTCGCCACCGCGCTGCCGGCGCCCCTGCGCCAGGGCGAGCCGGTGCCCGCCGCCGAACAGGCCTGGCAGTGGCGATTGACCGAAGCCGGCCTCACCGCCCTGCCGCGCCTGCGTGCGGGCAGCCGCCCGCGCCAGCTCGCCGAATGGCTGTCCGCCGGGCCGCAACCGGAGGACCAGCTTGCCAGCCGCATGGAACGCTGGCGCGATGCGGCCCGCACCCTGGCCGAACGGGATCTCGCCGAACGGATTCCGGCCCCGCCCGGCGTCAGCGAAGCCATGCCGCGTCCCGGCCCCATCCTCAACGAGGAACAGCAACAGGCGGCCGACGCGCTGGCCGTGGCCAGCGGTTTCAGCCCGTTCCTGCTCGACGGCGTCACCGGCAGCGGCAAGACCGAGGTCTACCTGGGCGCCATCGCCGCCTGTCTCGCGCGCGGCCGGCAGGCGCTGGTGCTGGTGCCCGAGATCGGCCTGACCCCGCAGACGCTGGCGCGCTTCCGAACCCGCCTGGGCGTGCCGGTGCATGTGCTGCACTCCGGCCTCAACGACAATGAGCGCGCACGCACCTGGGGCGCCTGCGCGCGCGGCGAGGCGCGGGTGATCGGTGGGGACCCGCTCGGCGGTGTTCACGCCATTGCCGGAAGCGGGCCTGATCATCGTCGACGAAGAACACGACGGCAGCTACAAGCAGCAGGACGGCATCCGCTACCACGCCCGCGATTTCGCCCTGGTGCGGGCCAAGGCGCTGGACGTGCCGATCATCCTGGGCAGCGCCACGCCGTCGCTGGAAACCCTGCACAACGCGCGCAGCGGCCGTTATCGGCACCTGCGCCTGCGCCGTCGCGCGGGCGAGGCGCAACCACCGCGCGTGCGCGTGCTGGACGTGCGCAAGCGCGCGCTGGAAGCCGGCCTGTCGATGGAACTGCAACAGGCCATCCGGCAGGCGTTGCAGGCCGGTGGCCAGGTGCTGGTGTTCAAGAACCGGCGCGGCTACGCGCCCGTGCTGCTATGCCATGACTGCGGCTGGAGCGCGCACTGCAAACGCTGCGACGCCTCGATGACGGTGCATGCCGGCGGACGCCGGCTGCAATGCCACCATTGCGGCGCGCGCCAGCCGGTACCACTGGCGTGCCCGGACTGCGGCGGACTGGCCCTGCAACCGCAGGGCATCGGCACCGAACGCCTGGAGGAACACCTGGTCGGCGCGTTCCCCGAGGTGCCGGTGCTGCGCATCGACCGCAGCACCACCCAGCGCCGCGACGCGCTGGCGCGGCACCTGGACACGCTCGGCGACCAACCCGGCATCCTCGTCGGCACCCAGATCCTCGCCAAGGGCCACGACCTGCCGCACCTGACCCTGGTCGCGGTGGTGGGCATCGACGAGGGCCTGTTCTCGGCGGATTTCCGTGCTGGCGAACGCCTGGCGCAACAACTCATCCAGGTCGCCGGACGCGCCGGACGCGCCGACAAGGCCGGGCGAGGTCTGGTTGCACGACCCACCAGTCCGGATCATCCGCTGCTACAACACCCTCATCCAGGGCGGCTACCACGCCTTCGCCGACGCCGAACTGGTGCAGCGCGAAGCCGCCGGCTTTCCTCCTTTCGCCCATCTCGCGCTGCTGCGCGCGGAAGGTAGAGGTTGACGCGGCGCAGGCGTTCCTGCTGGCCGCGCGGCAACAGCTGCGCGAACACGATCCGAAGCTGGAAATGCACGGCCCGCTGCCGGCGCCGATGCCGCGCCGCGCCGGCTATCACCGCGTGCAACTGGTGCTGTCCTCGCCCGAACGCCGCGCACTGCACCGCCTGCTCGACGCCACGATTCCGCTGCTGCATGCGCTGCCCGAAGCACGCCGCGTACGCTGGTCGCTGGACGTGGATCCGCTGGATCTGTATTGAACGACAGCAAGGCGCTCGCGTCTCAGTCAAACCATCATCGGACGCCCCGTTCTCACACGAGCGTCACCGAGTGACGCAAAGACGAAAAAACTAATTTTCGTTGAAATTGAGAACCTGATTCATTGACGCAGCCATGGAAGAAGCTACGTTCAAACTCACCTCGCCCGGACAATCAACAGAAATGAACTGACACCTCGAAAGAGGCCACATTCTGCTCATCATTGACTCGCGAAAGCCGCGCGCGACGAGCACTAAAAAAGGGAGTTCCCAATGAGAACCCTGCTCCTCCTTTCCATACTCATCCAATCCCACATCGCCCACGCGCAATCCACTGCCATTCCTTCCGCCAGTCAATCCAGCATGGAAAGCATGCTCGCCACGGAAATAGGGGATTTCATTCAAGATCGCCTGTCGGGCACGCAAGGAATGCCCGTCCTGGTGAACGTGAAATTCAATCCATCAACAAACACTTTCATCATCGATCTAGGCAGCGCATTCCTTCCAAAAGACAAGTCTCACCTCACCGGTGAGATCGAGGAAAGAATGCACCAAATAGCCTTGCTTGTACGCAGCCATGTGGAAGAAACCATCCCAAATGCCCAGATTGATTTCACGTTTGACGGGAATGGGATCGAACATTACTACCCGAGTGAATACAAAACAAAATATCGCGCCTCACCGATACGATATAGATAGAACCTCCAGCTTCCGTCGTGACCATCACTTATTGATTCATTCTCCAGCCACGGAGCTACCATCGCAGATGGAATATCTGGAAAAAGATTGATTCCCAGGTCAGGTTTCTGGATAGAGAGTCAACCCCGCAGGTACGCCGGCAGCACCAGGCGATCTATCTTCGGTGGGCACCGCGCTTGCCGGTGCAGCTATCCTTTCCTACCAGCTGAAACCCGCGCCGGCCGAAACGCTCTTCTCGCCGCCGCCGAATGCCGCGCCAATCGAAACGCTGGCTCGGTTTCCGACCACGCGTTGATAGCCAATCGCCATGGCCTGTTCGCCGCCCTGCGAACCGATGCCGACGCCGACCCGGTTCCTGCCCGCGAGACCCGCCGTGTTCATCGCCATGCCCGCATAGGCCCCGCTCATGGCGGCCATCTTGTCGATCGCGATCCATCCGGTCGATGCGGCGTTCCACGTCGCCACGGAAGGCCTGGAAATCATCCGCCAGCCCGGTGAGCTCGGTGAAGCGCGCGTCGGTATAGGCGTTGGCGGAAGCGAGGGTTGCCGCGTCGCCGGCATTCGCGTGATCCCTGGCGGCATCCAATGTCTGCGCATCCCCCGCGTCGGCATGGCTCCTTGCCGCATTCAACGTCTGCGCATCGCCCGTGTCGGCGTGGTTGTTGGCGGCCGTCAGCGCGGTCGCGGTCGCGGCATCCGCATAGTTCCGCGCATCGGCCAGGGCGGACGTGTTGGCCGCCGCCATGTCGTTGCGCACGGCCGCTTCACGGGCATCGGCATAGCCGTTGGCCGACGCCAGGGTCGCGGCGTTGCCACTGTTCATCTGCGAAACATTGACCGCGTCGTTCGCGGCGGTGCCCGCAGCGACGTGGGTCACGCGGCGCTGGGGATGCAGCGGATCCCACCGAGACGACATTCGCCTCGCCGTCATCGTCGCTGCCGGCACCCAGCGCCACGGAGTTTCCGCCAGTGGCGCTGGCGCCGTTGCCGAGTGCGGTGTTGCCGCTCGTGCCTGCGGTCCCGGCTCCCGGGTTCCAGCCACAACACGCGGATATCCCGTCCCCTCCGGAACCGGCGACGCTGTTGTTGCCCAGCGCGATGTTGTCATTGCCGCCAACGCCTCCCGTCCCCCCCCTGCCCCCCGCGGAACCATCACCGCCATTGCCTCCCTGCCCGGCCTGGCTGTTCTCGCCGATCGCGATGTTGCGGGATCCACCCGCCCCACCCACGCCAGCGACGCCGCCGGCCGTGCTGTTGGCGCCATCGCCGCCATTGCCCGCCTGAGCGCCGCCGCCAATGGCCGTATTGGCCGTGCCGCCGGCACCACCGGCCGAGTGGATCCAACCGGGCCTGCTTCCCGGCTGACCGGCAGTGCTCACGGAGCTCCCCGTGCCGCACGCGATGTCCTGACTGCCAGGATTCTGGGTGCAGGGCTCGGTTCCAGCTCCGCCGGTCGCCTGTGCGAACGCTGCGGGCATCGGCAGCACCAGCGCCGCAGCCAGAAGCGCGGCGCAGATCCCGGGTACGAGAACGGAAACCGTCGCGAACGGACGGCGGGTGGTGTGGACGGAATCCATGGGGGCGCTCCAACGTGACGGACAGTTCCCCCGGAAGGCGACTCGCCTTGCCGGGCGCGCAAGAGCGTGCCCTCCGCCATCTGCATCCGGTATCCCCGGAATCAGGTAGTCGTACCACGCGCGCAGGTGTGCGCTCAGGCCAGCAGCGGAAACTCCAACCGCAGCCGGGTTCCCCCGGTGTTCGAATCGATGCGGAGCTGCCCACCGAGGCGCTGGGCCCGCGCCCGCATGCTGCCCATCCCGGCGCCGCGGACCAGCTCGTCGCCCTGGCCCGGTAGGCCCTGTCCATCGTCCTCGATATGCAACTGCAACCGGTCATCGGCCCTGGCCAGGCGGACATTCACCTGGCGGGCCCGGCTGTGCTTGAAGACGTTGGTCAGCGCTTCCTGCAACAGCCGCATCAGATCCAGGCTGCGTGCGGGACCGAGTTCGATGCCATCCAGTCCTTCCAGCTGCCACCGGCTGTCGATGTCGGCGGTTTCCAGCAACCGGCCCAGCCGGTGTCGCAGCGGCGCCAGTTGCGCCGCCAGCGCCGCATGCTCCCGCGCCGTGCTGTCGATCACCAGTCGCAGATCGTCACGCATGTCCTTCAGCGTGCCCACGATCTGCGCCTTGGTGGTCTCTTCCGGCGCGTTCTCCAACTGGGCGATGGCACCCACCAGCGTGCCGCCGAAACCGTCGTGCAGATCGCGCACGAGTTGCAGGCGTTCCCCTGCCCGGCCATGCGCCAGCTCCAGCGCATGCTGCTGCGACAGCGTGTCCGACAGGCGCGACGTCGCCGCCGCCACTTCCTGCTGCAGTTCCTCGTTGAACCCCTCGATGCGCCGCATCGCGGTGACGAAGCGATGGGACAGGACGAAGCCGATGCCGATCAGCGTCAACACCGACGTGAGGCTGAGCAGATAGGTGTCGCTGTGCACCCATCCGAAGAACAGGGCGAAGTCATAGAAGGACACCAGCACCGGCAGCAGCAGGCAAGCGGCCAGCACCAGGAAGTCGATCCGCCGCCGCCGCCACGCCTGCGCCAGGAAGTAACCGATGCCGAGGTAGAAGAACAGGCCTCCCACGACGATCCACGGCATGCGCGCTGGTCCCATCCAGCCCGGCGCCAGCAGGGCGGTTGCGACCGCGGCCACACTCGCCAGCGCCATCACTCTTTCGATGCGCGGAAACCGCCGCTCCGCATAGCGGAACAGGAACATCGTGTAGCTCGCGCCGGTCACCAGGTACATCGCCGCCACGAACGCCTGCCAGCCATCGGTGGTGCCGAACGGCCAGGGACTGGAAACGATGTAGTTCGCGCCATACAGCGATCCCGCCAGTTCCGACAGGGCGAACCAGCCATAGACCGAATCCCGGCGACGGAACAGCCACAGCATCAGGAATAGACCGCCCATCACCACGCTCATGGCGACGTTGATCAACTTGATGTCGTGGCGCGCAAAACGCTCCTGCCGATACAACGCCTGCACGGCGGCGGGCTCGCCCACCGTCATGGTGCCGAATCCGGGCTGATAGGCCGAAAGGCCCGAAACCCGCACCAGCAGGGTGTTCTCGCCCTGGCGCAGCAACGCGGCAGGAATCAGCTGGTAGTACGGCGCCACCCAGGCGCGTGAAAGCGGTTCGACCAGACCCGGATCGCGCGCCACCAGATTGCCGTTGACGTAAATCGCGCCGGACAGGCAGATGTAGTTCACCAGCAGGCCGACGGGCTGGCGGGTGTCCGTCTGTCGCCATCGCAACCGATACCAGACGACGCCATCGTGATCCGGCCAGCGCGTATCCCAGAAGTCCACCAGCTGCACGGGCTCCCAGCCACTGTCCGGCGGCGCGGATTCCTGCCAACCGGAACGCACCGCCTCGGCGCGGTCAATTGTCACCGTCCGGGCCGGCTGCGCCCCCGCCAATCCGGGCCACAGCAGGCACAACAGAAGCATCCAGACACGCACATGCAGGCTCACGGCAGCAGTCCCAACGCCCGGGCTTCGAACACCGCTGCCGTGCGCGAACCGACCGCGAGCTTGCGGTAGATATTCTTGGTGTGGCATTCAATGGTGAGCCGGGACAACGACAACAGGTCCGCCATCTCGCGATTGCTGAACCCCTGCGCCACCAGTCCCAGGATTTCGCGCTCGCGCTCGGACAGGGAAGCGTCCCTGCCCCGTCTCCCGCGGCGCGGCGGCGGCGGGGGTCGCCATGACCGCCGGCAGCAGCGCCAGGATCCGGCGGGCGATCATCGGATCGATGGGCGCACCGCCTTCCCGCAGGCTTTTCAGCGACATCAGGATCTCGGCATCGTCGCGTTCCTTCAGCAGATAGCCGATCGCACCCGCGCGCACGCCCGCCAGGATGATTTCCTCCTCCGCCCAGGCGGACACGATGACCGCCTGCGTTCCCGCTGCGTGTTGCTGCATCCAGGCGATGAGATCGATGCCGCTGCCATCCGGCAACTGCACGTCCACCAGCGCCAGCGCGAAGGGGTGTTCCCGCAGGCTCGACCGCGCGGACGCCAGGCAATCGACGTCCACGATCCGCGCGTCCGGTTCGGCGATCCCGGCCACCAGCCGTGAAATCCGGCGGCGAACGACAGGATCGTCCTCGATGACCAACACTGCATCCAGTGTGATCGGCTGTGGCTGCATCATTCCCCCTGTGCCGGCGCCCCCAGGGCGGCTCCGGCAGCCAAGTCTAACGTGACAGGAATAATGAGTGAGCGCGGGCAGGGAGGGTCTCCGTCTTGCTTATGCCCGCGTCCATGCCAGAATTTCCTCCATGGATCTCGTCGCTCTCTTCCCGTCGACGTTGCCGTCGACGCCCACCTGGCATCAATCCGGCGTCGGGCACGCCCGCGGAGTGCTCCGATGAACGCGCCCTCCCCCATGTGGTCATCGTTGGAGGCGGCTTTGCCGGCTTGTGGGCGGCCCGGGCACTGGCCAGGGCGCCGGTGAGGATCACGCTGATCGACCGCCGCAACCATCACCTCTTCCAGCCCCTGCTCTACCAGGTGGCCACCGCCGGCCTGTCGGCGCCCGATATCGCCGCACCCCTGCGCCACATCCTGCGCAAGCAGGCGAACGTGGAGGTACGGCTGGCCGAAGTCACCCGCGTCGATCCAGAAGCCAGGCGGTTGTGGTTCGGCGATGGCGAATCGCTCGGCTACGACTACCTGCTGCTGGCCAGCGGTGCGACGCACGCCTACTTCGGCCACGAAGAATGGGCCGCGAACGCGCCCGGATTGAAAACCCTGGACGACGCGCTCCACCTGCGACGCCACCTGCTGGTCGCCTTCGAGCGGGCGGAGGCCGAGCCGGATCCCGCCAAACGCGCGGCCTGGCTGAACTTCGCCATCGTCGGCGGTGGTCCCACCGGCGTGGAACTGGCCGGCACCCTGGCCGAAATCGCACGGCACACCCTCAAGGACGAGTTCCGCAACATCGATTCGAGCGAGGCACGCGTACGCCTGATCGAGGCCGGCCCGCGCGTGCTGTCGTCGTTCCCCGAGGACCTGTCCGAACGCGCGCGCCGGCAATTGGAAAAGCTGGGCGTGGAAGTCAGCACCGGCGTGCCGGTCAATGCGATCAGCGACGCCGGCTACCAGTTGGGCGATACCTTCGTGCCCGCTAAAACGGTCGTATGGGCGGCCGGGGTCGCCGCCTCGCCGCTGGCGCGCACGCTGGATGTCCCGCTGGACCGCGCCGGTCGCGTGATCGTGCAGCCGGATCTCAGCGTGCCCGGACATCCCGAAATCTTCGTGGGCGGGGACCTGGCGTCGGTACAGAGCGATGGCAAACCCGTTCCGGGCGTGGCCCCCGCGGCCAAGCAGATGGGCCGGCACATCGCGGCGATGATTCGTGCCCGCCTGTCGGGCGCGCCTTCCTCCGCCTTCCGCTACCGCGACTATGGCAACCTCGCCACCATCGGCCGAATGGCGGCCGTGGTCCATTTCGGCCGGCTCAAGCTGTCCGGCCTGCTGGCCTGGTGGTTTTGGCTGGCCGCGCACGTGTTCTTCCTGATCGGGTTCCGCAATCGGCTGGTCGTGCTGCTGAACTGGGCCTGGGCATACTGGAGCTACCAGCGCGGCGCACGCATCATCTTCGGCGCGCCGGACCAGACGCCTCCGGATCAGTGACGATCCACGCGCGCGGCGAAACAGCCAGGGCGCGCGTTGTGCACATGCAGGTAGGCCACGTCGTCGCGCTGGAAGAAGGACGCGATCAGCGGTTCCAACTGGGTGCCTTCCACGACTTCGGCCGCCTGCATCCCGCCATCCGCATCGTAGGCGCGGACGGATAGCAGGCGACGCAGGAAGGCTTCGGGAATCCGATCCTCGAACACGGCGGCCCGGGTCGCCTGCTGACGTACGAAAATCGGGCCGCCCGACCGGTACGGACCGGCCACCTCATGATGTTGGAACGGCAGCAGAAGCAGGGTTTCGCCAACGCGCGCATCGTCCAGCGAAACGCGGCAGGGAAAGCCCCGATCGCTGTCCGCGACCACGCGCCGTATCGATTGCGCGGCCAGTGCCGCATCGTCCAGTGCCCACAGGTGGGTGAACAGATCGGGAGAAAGTCCGGTGATTCGATAAGCCATGACGAAAAGTCCAGTGAACGGGCTCGCAGCATCCTCCCGGCGAGCGCGTGTCGCCATCCGGTTCTTGCGCGGAATAACCGCCGCCATGCATGCATCGGCGGATGCCTGCGCAATCCTTCCTTGCCGGAAGGTGACGATGCATCACCAGACCGATCAATCCTCGACGTGACAGGCATGAACGCCTTCGCGACGACCAGGGAGCGGACAACGCGAACAGCGGAAAACCATTCCGCGCGATCGTGCCGCATTCGCGGAAGGACAAAACAAAACGGCCCCGTTTCCGGGGCCGTTGCTTGTTTCGTCGAAATCCGCCGACTCAGGCGGCGAACAGCGCCTTCATCTTCTTCAGCGCATTGGCTTCGATCTGGCGGATGCGCTCGGCGGAAACGCCATACTCGTCCGCCAGTTCCTGCAGCGTGATCTTGCTGTCCGCATCCAGCCAGCGGCGCTTGATGATGTCGCGAGACCGCTGGTCCAGGCCCGCGAGGCCTTCGCGCAGCAACTCCAGCTGGTTGTCCTCGCTGTCGGCGCGCTCGTAGGCCTGCGACGGATCCTCATCGCCCGCCATCAGGTAACTCACCGGCGACGGCGGCGCATGATCGTCGTCCTCGTCGCCCGGCGCGTCGAAACCGATATCGCGGCCGGACAGGCGCGACTCCATTTCGAGCACTTCACGTTCGGACACGTTGAGGTCCTTGGCGACCGCGCTGACCTCCTCCGCGTTCATCCAGCCCAGGCGAGTCTTGGACTTGCGCAGATTGAAGAACAGCTTGCGCTGCGCCTTGGTGGTCGCCACCTTCACGATGCGCCAGTTCTTGAGGATGAACTCATGCATCTCGGCACGGATCCAATGCACCGCGAAGCTCACCAGGCGCACGCCCATGTCCGGATCGAAGCGCTTCACCGTCCTTCATCAGGCCGATGTTGCCTTCCTGGATCAAATCACCCAGCGGCAGGCCGTAGCCGTTGTAACCGCGGGCGACATGCACGACGAAACGCAGGTGCGAATGCACCAGCTCGCGGGCGGCGTCCAGATCTTCATCGTCGCGGAAGCGACGCGCCAGCGCCTGCTCGTCATCGACCGTGAGCACCGGAATCTGGTGCACGGCGCCGATATAGGCCTCGAGCGAACCGAGCGCGCTGGGGATGGGGAGGTTGTTCGCCACCAGGGCGGTGGCAGCAGTGTTCTGGCTCATGGGGGTCATCTTAGCAGTCGGGTTGTTCGACTGCTAACCGGTAAAAGAGTTCCCCATCATTCCGACAGTGGAACGATGGGCGGAAATCATTCAGCTTCCGTAAGGGAAACGGAACCGAGGGCGGGCTTCCGGCCATTCGCGGTTTTCCCGCTCCGTTTTCCTTTCATATCAATATGTTGGCTGACCTCCCGGGCTTCACCAAACCACGGCGGACGGCTTGCCAGCGTGTCCGCCAGCAAAGAAGCCGGCAACGGCCGGGCAAACAGGTACCCCTGCAGGAAGGCCACGCCGTGGCGAGCCAGGGCATCGGCCTGGGCAGGGGTTTCCACCCCTTCCGCCACCACGTCCAGGTCCAGGCGTTCGGCCAGGTCCAGGATGGTCCGCAATATCGGCGTGATACCGTCCGGATCCGGCAATCGGCTGACAAATCCCCGGTCGATTTTCAGCCGGTCGGCATGGAGCTCCTGCAGGTGACTGAGATTGGAATGGCCGACGCCGAAGTCATCCAGCGCGATGCGCACGCCCAGTCGCCTGACTTCGTCGAGTACGGCCAGCACATCGGCGTCGGGAACGACACCTTCGCGCTCGGTCAGTTCCAGGACCAGCGCGATCCGCCCGGGTGGAAACGTAGCAAGGAAACGCCGGCAGTGTTCGGGCAACCAGTGAGCGGACAGATGCGCGGGCGTGATGTTGAAAGCGACATGGAATCCCGCCGGCAGCCTCGATGACATGCCGGCCAGTTCCCGTGCCGTACGGGACATCAGTCCCGCAGTCATCGGCAGGATGAAATCGGAACGCTCCAGCTGCGACATGAAGAGGTCCGGAGCCAGCAGGCCGCGGCCGGGATGTTCCCAGCGTGCCAGTACTTCCACACCGGCCCAGCCCCCATCCGCGCTGCGCACGATCGGTTGATAGAAAGGAACGAACTCGCCATCCCGGACCGCTCGCTGGAATTCCCGCTTCAAGGCCCGCCGGCGAATCGTCCAGCGGTGGACCCCATAGCCCATCGGCATTCCAGACAGCGCCATCAACAGCATCGCCGCGGAGGATGGGTTCCGGGAATGCTGCGCCTGCTCGTCGCCAGCATCCGAGGCAATCGCCACCGGAAAACGCGACGAGGTAACCAGACGGGATTCCGCATCGGCATCCGGCGACAGCACGCGAATCCCGCCATCGCGTTCCAGACGCTTCGTTCCCACCACCCATGCCAATTCGTGGCCGTCCTGCAATGATTGGCGGACGTGCAGCGCATCCACCACGGCGATCGCTTCATGAGGTCCCCGCGACAGACGATACAGCAGCAAGGGACGATCCGGCGCGACCTCGTTCCCGGCAACCAGCGTCACGACATCATCGGAAAGCCCCATCGCCTCGGTCGGCGTGGAGATTTCGCCATACAGGGTGCTGCAATAGGCCGTTCCGTCGCGAGCCAGTATCAATGATCGCGCCTGTGGCAAGGTCGCTGCTTTCAGCCGCAGTGCATCCACCACGTCCACGCAGCCACCGGCGGCCAGCGGCAGACTCGCCTCCACGGTGGAATGAACCTGGTCCAGCATCGTCTCGAGCTTCGACATCACGGCGCGCCCGTGGCCAGTCTCCTGCTGCCCGGCCGCCATCCACTGGATGTGGTGCCAGCCCAGGCCCAGCAACAACGGAATCGAGACGACCAGCGCGATCGCAACCGCATGCAGGACGCGACGTGACAGCCTCGCGCGGCAACGCTTTCGCGCTGCCACCGCCGCCTCACGACCGCCCGCCGCCCGCCCGGTCCGGGCGTGCGCCACGCTATCGGCGGCGGAATGTGCAATATGCATGGGTCTGTCTGAGGGAATTCGCAGCGGGCATCGTTCCCGCGCGTGAGGCAGGCCAGGGCCGTGATTTCCGTGGCCAGGAAAGAGAGCGTCCAGGGAATGGCTACCGGTGTATCGACCGCGACTTCCGTGTCGCGGACTACACTTTCACCCAATGTGACTCACCGCAGGAATCGGACATTTCCGAAAAAGGAAGTCGATGGCGATGCCTCGCGTTCAACAACGGGTCATCGCGCTTGAATCGGCGTCCCGGCCGTTGCATGCAGTGGCCGAAAATGGCCCCGGATCACGCGGGGCGAATTACCCATCTGTTAGACGGGTAGATGATTCATTGGCGCTCATTGCGCCGCCAACACCGGTGGAGATCGTGCGACCTGCACGCGCCTGTCGTGCCGCGGGTGCCACGGCTTGAAGTGTGCAGATGGCACGGACAGCCGCGTGGCCGCCACGTTGGAAGGAGCGCAACCTCGCGCCCGCGGTGGCACCTTCCTCGCGCGAGCTGATCCGCCTCGAGGCAGGTCGATGATTGCTTGAACCGATCAGCAACACGCCCGTGGGCACCTACCCCACGCCCACGTCCATTGCGCTGCTTGCGCGGTTGGCAGCTCCCTCTCTCGGCAGGAGGGAGTTGCTCGGGCTATCGCTGCGAAGGCTCGGCTACCGCCTCGACCGCACGAAGCACGCGAAGCAGATTGCCACCCCAGATCGCATGAATGTCGGCTTCGCTGTAACCTTCCTTGAGCAGGCGTTCGGTAATTTTCGGCAGCGCCGAAACGTCCTCCATGCCAGCGACACCGCCGCCGCCATCCCAGTCCGCGCCGATCCCGACATGCTGCGGACCCGCCACTTTCAGGATATGCAGCAGGTGCCGCATGTAATCCTCGAACGTGGCCTGCGGGACGGGGAATCGCTGGTCGATTTCCGCGCGCTCCTTCAGGTAAGCCTGGACCTTGGCCTCGTTCCGCCCGCTTTCCTCGCCATACTTTCGTGAAAGCGCTTCAAGCGCGGCCTCGCGCTGCGGATTCTTGGGAATCGATATCAGATAGCCGCCATACGCGTTGACGTGAATCACGCCGCCTTGGGCCGCGAGCTTGCGGATGCGTGCATCATCGATGTTGCGCGGATGATCGAACACCGCGTCGGCGCTGTTATCAACAGCACGATAGGCGCCTTGGACAGTTCCAGCAGCTGGTCGAACACCTGGTCGCTCGCATGCGATGCGTCCAGGATCAGGCCCAGGCGGTTGGCCTCGACCACCAGCGCCTTGCCCTTGGGACTCAGGCCATTCCATTGTGGACCCGCCGCGTCGGTGGACGAATCGCCGAAGTCGTTGTTCTTGACGTGGGTGATCCCCAACATTCGCAGGCCGAGCTTGTGGTAGAGCTCCAGCAGACTCGGATCGCTGGCGAGTGGCGAAGCATTTTCCATGCTGATGAAAGAAACGCGCTTGCCCGTGGCGGCGATGCGTTCGGCGTCGGCGGCGGTCGAGACCAGCTAGAAATCGGCCGCATTGGCGGCGATCATTTCGCGAATCTCCACCATTCGGGTCAGGCCGTGGTCGCGAGCGACGCGATTGCCGGCTTCATCGCGCGGCCCCTGCTCGGTGTAGATCACCCAGAATCCACCGTCCAGGCCACCTTCTTTCATCCGCGGCAGATCCACCTGTGATTGATCACCGTCGTGATCGTGGCGGTCACGAATGCTCCAACCAGGGCGCGAGAAATTCGCCGGCGTGTCCAGGTGCGTATCCAGCACCAGCGCCGAATCGTGCACCTGCCGCACCTGCGCCGGCGTGGTCTGTTTGTCAGCTGCCCATGTGGGCGCCAGCAACGACATGCCCAGGGCTATGGCCAGAACACTTCGCTTCATTCCCCGGATCCCCTTCTGTTAGGAAAGTCCGATTGTTGGCGATCAGCGAGCAAGAAAAAACCCCCAGCCAGTTGGCTGGGGGTTTTAGGGGTAAAGCCCCTGGCGATGACCTACTCTTGCATGGCTTAGGCCACACTACCATCGGCGCAGCTGCGTTTCACTTCCGTGTTCGGGATGGGAACGGGTGGGACCACAGCGCTAATTTCACCAGGGAGACGGTTGGAGCGTCGCCATCCGAAGGGATGAGGCGCCTATCTCACATAGGGTCTTGTGACGTAGCGGGCATTGGATTCTCATCGACGCTGCCGTCGAGTCCAAGGCCACTTGAGGTTATATGGTCAAGCCGCACGGATCATTAGTATCAGTTAGCTCAACGCCTTGCAGCGCTTACACACCTGACCTATCAACCACGTAGTCTACATGGTTCCTTCAGGGGGCTTGTGCCCCGGGAAGTCTCATCTTGAGGCGCGCTTCCCGCTTAGATGCTTTCAGCGGTTATCGCTTCCGAACATAGCTACCCGGCAATGCCACTGGCGTGACAACCGGAACACCAGAGGTTCGTCCACTCCGGTCCTCTCGTACTAGGAGCAGCCCCTCTCAAACTTCCAACGCCCATGGCAGATAGGGACCGAACTGTCTCACGACGTTCTGAACCCAGCTCGCGTACCACTTTAAATGGCGAACAGCCATACCCTTGGGACCGACTACAGCCCCAGGATGTGATGAGCCGACATCGAGGTGCCAAACACCGCCGTCGATATGAACTCTTGGGCGGTATCAGCCTGTTATCCCCGGAGTACCTTTTATCCGTTGAGCGATGGCCCTTCCATACAGAACCACCGGATCACTAAGTCCTACTTTCGTACCTGCTTGAGCCGTCGCTCTTGCAGTCAAGCACGCTTATGCCTTTGCACACAGTGCGCGATGTCCGACCGCGCTGAGCGTACCTTCGAGCTCCTCCGTTACTCTTTGGGAGGAGACCGCCCCAGTCAAACTACCCACCATACATGGTCCCCGACCCGGATTACGGGCCTAGGTTAGAACGTCAAGCACATCAGGGTGGTATTTCAAGGTTGGCTCCACCACAGCTAGCGCCATGGTTTCATAGCCTCCCACCTATCCTACACAGACGAACTCAACGTTCAATGTAAAGCTATAGTAAAGGTTCACGGGGTCTTTCCGTCTTGCCACGGGAACGCTGCATCTTCACAGCGATTTCAATTTCACTGAGTCTCGGGTGGAGACAGCGCCGCTGTCGTTACGCCATTCGTGCAGGTCGGAACTTACCCGACAAGGAATTTCGCTACCTTAGGACCGTTATAGTTACGGCCGCCGTTTACTGGGGCTTCGATCAAGAGCTTCGCCTTGCGGCTGACCCCATCAATTAACCTTCCAGCACCGGGCAGGCGTCACACCCTATACGTCCACTTTCGTGTTTGCAGAGTGCTGTGTTTTTGATAAACAGTCGCAGCGGCCTGGTTTCTGAGGCCCTCTTCAGCTCAGCTGCGCATGCAGCCACCAAAAAGGGCGCACCTTCTCCCGAAGTTACGGTGCCATGTTGCCTAGTTCCTTCACCCGAGTTCTCTCAAGCGCCTGAGAATTCTCATCCTACCCACCTGTGTCGGTTTACGGTACGGTCTTCGTGAGCTGAAGCTTAGGAGCTTTTCCTGGAAGCGTGGTATCAGTGACTTCGCTCTAAAGAGCTCGTCTCGGTGCTCGGTGTTAAAGGAACCCGGATTTGCCAAAGTTCCACACCTACCGCCTTTCCCCGGGACAACCAACGCCCGGTACACCTAACCTTCTCCGTCCCTCCATCGCACTCACGCGAGGTGCAGGAA